>Ga0207689_10002606_pt1 | contig 16685 bp, 12 predicted proteins | sample KBSMisM52_FD_184312 | JGI IMG/M metagenome (GOLD analysis project Ga0207689, IMG submission 184312) | Miscanthus rhizosphere microbial communities from Kellogg Biological Station, Michigan, USA - KBS Miscanthus M5-2 (SPAdes) (version 2) | ecosystem: Host-associated > Plants > Roots >... | reverse complement strand
GATCGCCGGCGACCTGATCACGAGCGACATCGCGATGGCGCTGCGCACGCCGACCAAGGACGCCGAGGAGATCAAGGTCGAGTACGGCGTCGCCAAGCAATTGCTCGCCGATCCGAACGAGCAGCTCGAGGTGCCCGGGCTCGGCGACCGGCCGCCGCGCATGCTCAGCCGTCAGGCGCTCGCCGGCGTCATCGAGCCGCGAATCGAGGAGATCTATTCGCTCGTCCACCAGGTGATCCGCGACAGCGGCTACGAGGAGCTGCTCTCGAGCGGGATCGTCATCACCGGTGGCGCCGCGGTGATGCCGGGAATGATCGAGCTCGGCGAGGACATCTTCTTGAAGCCCGTTCGCAAGGGCACGCCCACCTACCGCGGCGCGCTCCACGACATGGTCGCCAACCCGCGCTCGGCGACGGTGATGGGGCTGCTCGAGGAAGCGCGCATGGCGCGCACGCGCGGCCACCGCGCGGCGCAGCAGGCGGGGTCGGTGAAGACGCTCGTCGGCCGCGCCAAGGACTGGTTTCTCGGCAACTTCTGACCGCCATGAACAAGCCCATTGCGCCCGAACCCCACGCGCTCGATCCGCCGCCGACCGGGTGAGCCGCGAGGAGGATTCCCACATCAAGAACGTATTTCATTGATCGACAAACGCAAGGCAACTGCAAGGATTGGAGCGACAAATGGCCATCGAACTGATCGAAGAGTTCAGCATGGGAACGCAGATCAAGGTGATCGGCGTCGGCGGCGGCGGCGGCAACGCCGTCGAGCACATGATCGAGGAGAGCGTCCAGGGCGTCGACTTCATCGTCGCCAACACCGACGCGCAGGCGCTCAACCGCTCGGCGGCGAACCAGCTGATCCAGCTCGGCACGACCGGCCTCGGCGCCGGCGCCAAGCCCGAGGCAGGCAAGGCCGCCGCCGAGGAAGCGGTCGACCGCATCCGCCAGTCGATCGACGGCGCGCACATGCTCTTCATCACCGCCGGCATGGGCGGCGGCACCGGCACCGGCGCGGCGCCGGTGATCGCGCGCGTCGCCCGTGAGATGGGGATCCTCACCGTCGGCGTCGTCACCAAGCCGTTCGACTTCGAGGGCCAGCGGCGGATGAAGGCCGCCGACCTCGGCGTCGCCGAGCTCGAGGCGAACGTCGATTCGCTGATCGTCATCCTCAACGACAAGCTGCTCGACGTCCTCGGCGACGACGTCACGCAGGACCAGGCGTTCGCGCATGCCAACGACGTGCTGAAGAACGCCGTCGGCGGCATCAGCGACATCATCCACATGCCGGGGCTCGTCAACGTCGACTTCGAGGACGTCAAGACGGTGATGAGCGAGCCGGGCAAGGCGATGATGGGGACGGCGATCGCCGGCGGCCCCGACCGCGCCAACAAGGCCGCCGAGGCGGCGGTGGCGTGCCCGCTGCTCGAAGGCATCGACCTCTCGGGCGCGCGCGGCGTGCTGGTGCTGATCGCGGCCAACCGCAACACCTTCAAGCTCGCCGAGAGCCGAAACGCGATGAACTGCATCCGCCGCTACGCCGCCGACGACGCCCACGTCATCTACGGGACGGCGTACGACGAGTCGCTCGGCGACCAGCTGCGCGTCACCGTCATCGCCACCGGCCTCAGCCCGGCGCGGCGCGCGCAGCAGCCGCCGATGCAGGTCGTCCACAACGTGCAGGCGCAGCGCACCGGCACCGACGACCTGCCCGTGCTGCACCAGCAGGTGCCGATGCCGGCGGCGCCTTCGCAGACGCACGACTACAGCAGCCTGACGACGCCGAGCGTCTGGCGCAACGGCCGCACCGCGGCGGCGAAGGTCGACGCGCTCGCGAGCAACGGCATGGACGAGATCGAGATTCCGGCGTTTCTTCGCAAGCAGGCCGATTGACATCATCGGCCGACGTGGATCGTGCGCGGGCGAGGGGTGCCGCCTAAAATCGCGGCATGCTTCGCCAACGCACGATCAAGTCGATGACGCGCGCCGTCGGCGTCGGCGTGCACGGCGGTCAGAAGGTCGAGCTGACGCTCTATCCGGCGCGCGCCGACGCCGGCATCGTCTTTCGCCGCGTCGACCTGCCGCGGCCGGTGACGATCGCGGCCAACGCGTTCAACGTCTGCGACACGCGGATGGCCACGACGCTGTCGGCCGATGGCACGCCGGCCGGGCCGAAGGTGAAGACGGTCGAGCACCTGCTCTCGGCATGCTCGGGGCTCGGCCTCGACAACCTCGTCGTCGACATCACCGCCGAGGAGGTGCCGATCCTCGACGGCTCGGCGGCATCGTTCGTCTTCCTGCTGCAAAGCGCCGGCATCGTGCTGCAGGACGAGCCGAAGCGGTTCCTGCGCGTGCTGCGCCCGGTCGAGGTCCGTGAAGGCGAGGGTGCCGACCTCAAGTGGGCGCGGCTCGAGCCGCACGAGGGCTACACGCTGGGCTTCGAGATCGAGTTCGACCATCCGGTCGTGAGCGAGACCGGCCAGCGCTTCGTCTTCGACATGGGGTCGGGCAAGTACAAGAACGAGATCGCCCGCGCGCGCACGTTCGGCTTCACCAAGGACGTCGAGATGATGCGCTCGCGCGGCCTCGCGCTCGGCGGCAGCCTCGACAACGCGGTCGTCGTCGACGAGTTCAAGGTCCTCAACAGCGGCGGCCTTCGCTACGACGACGAGTTCGTCAAGCACAAGATCCTCGACGCGATCGGCGACCTCGTCCTCGCCGGCCATCCCCTGCTCGCCGCCTACCGCGCGTTCAAGTCGGGACACGCGCTCAACAACCGTCTCGTCCGCGCGCTGCTCGCCGACCGCTCGGCCTGGCAGATCGTCACCTTCGAGGACGAGGCCACGGCGCCGGCGGGGCTGGCCGAGCTCGCGCCGGCGTGGTGAGGCGCTCCCGCCGCGGAGCGCAAGGGGTCAAGCCGTGTTCGTGACGATCCTGCGCTGGACGATCGGCGTCGTCGCGGTGCTGCTTGCTTCCGCCGCGCTGTTCGGCTTCGTGATCTCGGTCGCGTTCGAGAACGAAGTCTGGCGCCGGCGCACCCGGCGCCTGCGCTCCTGGCTCGGCGTCGTCGCGCTTGCCTGGTTCAACGGCGAGGTCTGGGGCCGAGTCATCTACACGCTCGTCCACTGGGCGGGTTGAACCGCGGCTACGTCGTCAGGCCGAGGAACGCGAGCACCGCGCCCAGGTGCTCGTCGAAGTCGGAGAGCGCGTGGTCGCTCCCCTCGATGACGCGCAGCCGGCAAGACGCGTAGCGCGCGCGCATCTCGCGCCACGACAGCATCTCGTCGCCGGTCGCGATGACCGCGAAGTAGCGCTCCGGGTCGGTCAGTTCGGTCGGCGGTGTGAGGGCGCGCAGCTCGTCGACGTACTCGGCGCGAAACTCGAACGGCACATCGCTGTGCCACGCGGTCGTCGTGCCGATCGCCTTGGCGAGATCGCGCGCCGGATCGACCGCGGGATTGAGGACGACGGCGCGGCCGCCGTGGCGCTCGGCGACGACCGTCGCATAGAAACCGCCGAGCGAGCTGCCGATGATCCCGGTGCGCTCACGCGGCCAGCGTTCGATGCCGGCGAAGACATCGCGCATCGCTGCCGCGGGCGAGGCCGCGAGCTGCGGGCACCACCAGACGACGTCGGGGCGGTTCGCCGCGATCCAGGCGCCGACCTTGGTCGCCTTGGTCGACTGCGGCGACGAGCGAAAGCCGTGCAGGTAGAGCAGGTGCGTCACCGCCGGCGCCGCGGCGGCGGCGGCGGCCGCTGCGCTCATGCCGCGGCGCGGCCGGGCGGTGCAAGCGCTTCGAGAAGCTTCCGGTGGATGTCGCCGAAGCCGCCATTGCTCATGCACAGGATGTGGTCGCCGGCGCGCGCCGCGGCGACGATGCGCTCGACGAGCTCGGCGACGGTCGGCGCGACGACCGCGCGCGCTCCCATCGGCGCGAGCGCCTGCACGGCATCCCACGAGAGTCCACCCGAGTGGCAGAACGCGAGGTCGGCCTCTTCGAGCGCCCACGGCAGCTGCGCCTTCATCGCGCCGAGCTTCATCGTGTTCGAGCGCGGCTCGAAGGCGGCGAGGATGCGGGCGTTGCCGACCTTGCGGCGCAGCCCCTCGATGGTCGTGCGGATCGCAGTCGGGTGGTGCGCGAAGTCGTCGTAGACCGCGATCCCGCCGACGGTGCCGCGCAGCTCGAGGCGGCGGCGAACGTTGCGGAACTCGCCGAGTGCGTGCGCGGCGGCCTCGGCAGCGACGCCGACGTGCTCGGCGGCGGCGATCGCTGCGAGCGCGTTGAGCTGGTTGTGCTCGCCGAGCAGCGACCACTCGACGCGCGCCACTCTGAGGCTGCCGCGCAGGACGTCGAACGCATGCGGCTCGCCGCGCGCGCGCAGCATGCCGGGCTCTTCCTTGCGCGCGCCGAAGCGCTGCACCTCGCTCCAGCAGCCCATCGCGAGGACGCGCTGCAACGCCTCGTCGCGTGCATTGACGACGAGGCGGCCCTTGCGCGGCACGGTTCGCACGAGGTGATGGAACTGGCGCTCGATCGCGGCCAGGTCGTCGAAGATGTCGGCGTGGTCGAGCTCGAGGTTGTTGAGGATCGCGGTGCGCGGCCGGTAGTGGACGAACTTGCTGCGCTTGTCGAAGAACGCCGTGTCGTATTCGTCGGCCTCGATCACGAACGGCGCGCCCGGCTCGCCGAGACGCGCCGAGACGCCGAAGTCGAGCGGCACGCCGCCGATCAGGAAGCCAGGCGCGCGACCAGCGTGCTCGAGGATCCACGCCAGCATCGCGGTCGTTCCGGTCTTACCGTGCGTGCCCGCGACGGCGAGGACGTGGCGACCCGAAAGCACGTGGTCGGCGAGCCATTGCGGGCCGCTCGTGTAGGCGACGTTGGCGTCGAGGATCGCCTCGACCAGCGGGTTGCCGCGGGTGAGCACGTTGCCGATGACGAAGAGGTCGGGTACGAGCTCGAGCTGATCGGCGCTGTAGCCCTCGATCAGCTCGATGCCGAGCGCCGCGAGCTGATCACTCATCGGCGGATACACGTTGGCGTCGCACCCGGTCACGCGGTGGCCGGCCTCGCGCGCGAGCGCAGCAAGGCCGCCCATGAACGTGCCGCAGATGCCGAGGATGTGGAGATGCATCGGACGATTCTAGGGAGCGCGAATGCCCCTGATCAGCGCCGCCTGCGGCACATGTCGCGCTTCAGGCGGCGAAGCTTTCCCGAGCCGCGCGAACGGTCGCAGCGACGTCGTCGTGCGTGTGCGCGGCGCTCACGAAGCCGGCTTCGTAGAGCGCCGGGGCGAGATAGACGCCGCGCTCGAGCATGGCGTGGAAGAAGCGGTTGAAGCTCTCCTTGTCGGTCGCCATCACCTCGCCGTAGTTCTGCGGCAGCTCGGCGGCGAAGAAGAAGCCGAACATGCCGCCTTCGCAGTCGGCGGTCATCGCAACGCCGGCGCTCTGCGCCGCCTCGACGAGGCCGACGACCAGGCCTCGCGTCCGCTCGGCGAGGGCTGCGAAGAAGCCAGGCTTGGCGATCTCGCGCAGCGTTGCGAGGCCGCACGCCGTCGCGACCGGATTGCCCGACAGCGTTCCGGCCTGATAGACCGGCCCGAGCGGAGCGAGTTGCTCCATCAACGCGCGCTTGCCGCCGAACGCGGCGAGCGGCATGCCGCCGCCGATCACCTTGCCGAACACGCTGAGGTCGGGCGCGAAGCCCGGGAGCGCCTCGGCGACCAGGCTCTGCGCGCCGCCGAGCGCGACCCGAAAGCCGGTCATCACTTCGTCGAAGACGAGGAGCGCTCCGTGCGCGCTGCACAGCTCGCGCAACCGCCGCATGAACGGCAGCGTCGCGCGGACGAAGTTCATGTTGCCCGCGATCGGCTCGACCATCACGCACGCGATCGCGCTGCCGTGGCTCGCGAACGCGGCGTCGAGCGCGGCGACGTTGTTGTATTCGAGGACGAGCGTGTGCTGGACGACCGTTTCGGGGACGCCGGCACTGGTCGGATGGCCGAACGTCGCCAGCCCCGAGCCGGCCTTGACGAGGAGCGCGTCGGCGTGGCCGTGGTAGCAGCCCTCGAACTTGACGATCACGTTGCGGCCGGTCGCGCCGCGCGCCAGCCGGAGCGCGCTCATCGCCGCCTCGGTGCCCGAGCTGACGAGGCGCAGCTGCTCGACGCTCGGCACGTGGGCGAGGATCGTCTCGACGAGCTCGGTCTCGCGCGCGGTCGGCGCGCCGAACGACAGGCCCTCGTCGACCGCCGCGTGCACGGCCGCCTGCACGGCAGGATGGCGGTGGCCGAGGATCATCGGTCCCCACGAGCCGATGTAGTCGATGTAGCGCCTGCCTTCGGCGTCGAACAGGTAGGCACCGTCGCCGCGGGCGATGAAGCGCGGCGTCCCGCCGACGGCGCGAAACGCGCGCACCGGAGAGTTGACGCCGCCCGGGATGACACGCCGCGCGCGCTCGAACAGCTCGACGTTGGACGGCATCGTTCGCGCTCGCGTCGCGCCGCTCAGTGGACGTGGCGCGGGTTCTTCGGCACGGTCTCGGCGTCTCCGGCAGCGACGTCGTCGCCGCCATCGCCTTCCTCGTCGCCCTCGGCGGGCAGCGCCCAGAAGAAGCGGTCGGGGACGACGTTGCCCATGCCGGGGCGAAAGCCCGCGTCGAGCGCCTGATCGAGGAAGGCGAGCGCCTCGCCGACCGCGGCGTGCAGCTCAACCCCGGTCGCGAGAAGCGCCGCGAGCGCCGCCGAGAGCGTCTCGCCGGCGCCGACGAAGGTCGTTTCGAAGCGCTCGAACTTCTCGCCGGTGACCGCGCCCTGCGGCGATGCCAGCACGTTGTCGAGGAATTGGTCGGGCAAGGGAATGCTCGTCACGAGGACGAAACGCGCGCCGTGCTTGCTCGCGGCGACCGCGAGCTCGCGCGACGACGGCGGCCGCTCCCCTTCCCATTCGGGCAGGAGGAAGTCGGTCAGCGTCTGGTGGCTGCCGACGAGGACCTCGGTCTGCGGCAGCACGAGGTCGCGAAACGCCTCGAGGTAGGCCTGCTGCTCGTCCTCGTCGACCCACGCAAGGTTGGGAAGATAGGCGACGAGCGGGACGTCGGGATAGTCGGAGAGGATCTCGGCGACCGCGCTGACGCCTTCGGTCGAGCCGAGAAAGCCGACCTTCCATGCCGCGATCGTGACGTCCTCGAGCACGCTCCTCGCCTGCTCGACGACGACGTCGGCATCGATCGCGTGGTGGTCGAACACCTCGGCGGTGTCGCGCATGACGATGCTGGTGATGATCGGCAGCGCGTGCGCGCCCATCGCAGCGATCGTCGCGATGTCGCCGGCCGAGCCGCCGGCGCCGCTCGGATCATTGACGTTGAAGGTCATCACGCACGCCGGCGCGGCCTGCTCTTCCAGATCGCCGGGATCGGGGTCGACAGGCTGGGAAACGTCGGTCATGGGATCGTCGAAAGGCGCGAGGGAGGCCGTTCGCAAGGTCTTCTGGGACCTCTAGGCGAACGTGAACAATGTTGCGTATGTCCCTACACAGCCTTGCTTTTGCGAAAGGGGCCGTGTCTACAATCTCTTGGCATTGTAGTGAAGGCACCGCCTCGGACGTGAGCGACCCCAAGACTTGGATGTGCCTGATCTGCGGTTGGATCTACGACGAGGCGGCTGGGGACCCGGAGCACGGTCTGGCACCGGGCACGGCCTGGGCCGACGTCCCCATGAACTGGACGTGCCCGGAGTGCGGCGCGCGCAAGGAAGACTTCGAAATGGTGCAGATCTGATCGCGCGACCGCGCGTGCGCCGGCAACGGCTCCGCGTCGCCCGAGCGGGTCATTGAGGAGAGATGCCAGGTGACGAACGCGGCCGAAGCCGAAACTTCCGGATTGAAGGTGCTCGTCATCGACGACAGCAACACGATCCGGCGCAGCGCCGAGATCTTCCTGAAGCAGGGCGGCTACGAAGTCCTGCTCGCCGAAGACGGCTTCGATGCGCTGTCGAAGGTCAACGATCACGACCCCGACCTGATCTTCTGCGACATCCTGATGCCGCGTCTCGACGGCTATCAGACCTGCGCGATCATCAAGCGCAACGTCAAGTTCGCGACGGTCCCGATCATCATGCTGTCGTCGAAGGACGGCCTGTTCGACAAGGCGCGCGGCCGGATGGTGGGCTCCGAGGATTACCTCACCAAGCCTTTCACGAAGGATCAGTTGCTGACGGCGGTGCAACAGCACCGTCGTGCGGCTTGAAGACAGCGTTCACCGCGGGGACGTGCGCGAGGCGAGGCGCTGCGCGCGTGCTGCGCGATGGGCTGCCGGGGTGTGCCTGAGGACCAACCATGCCGATCCAGAAGATTCTCGTCGTCGACGACTCGAAGACCGAGCTTCACCACCTCTCCGACCTGCTCGGCAAGAGCGGCTTCTCGGTGCGCACCGCCGAGAACGGCGAGGAGGCGATGAAGCGCCTCGGCGAGGACAAGCCCGACCTCATCCTGATGGACGTCGTCATGCCGGGGCAGAACGGCTTCCAGCTGACGCGCGCGATCACGCGCGACCCGCGCTTCGTGAACGTGCCCGTGATCATGTGCACGAGCAAGAACCAGGAGACCGACAAGGTCTGGGGAATGCGCCAGGGCGCGCGCGACTACATCGTCAAGCCGGTCGACGCGACCGAGCTGATGGCCAAGATCCGCGCCTTCGACTGAAAAGCAGTGAACAAACCTACTGCCACGGTTTCTTCACAGCTTTTCGGCTGAGCTGCCGAAATACGTGAATGGCCAACAAGCAGGCGCTTCGCGATCTCCAGAGCCGGCTCGCCGAACGGCTGCAGGCCGCGCGCACCGAGCCGCTCGCGAAGTCGTGGCTCGCGGTCGAGTGCGGCTCGCGCGGCTTTCTCTTTCCGCTGCGCGAGGCCGGCGAGATCTTCCCGCTCGCGCCGATGGTGCCGGTGCCGCACAGCCACCCCTGGTTCGTCGGCGTCGCGAATCTGCGCGGGCACCTGCACGGCGTCGTCGACCTGGCCCGCTTTCTCGGCCTGAAGACCGGCGATGCGCCGCGCGATCAGGCGCGCCTCGTCGGCTTCAACCAGTCGCTCGACCTCAACTGCGTTCTCCTCGTCGATCGGTTGTCGGGGCTGCGCAGCGAGGAGGAGCTGAGCGCCGACGGCGACGAGCCCGGCGAGCGCCCTGCGTTCGCCGGAGGGCGCTTTCGCGACTCCTCGGCGCGCCTCTGGCAGGAGCTGCATCTCGCCGAGCTCGCCGGCGACGAGTCGTTCCTGCGCATCGTCGGCTGACACCCGCGCCGACGGCACTACGGTAAGAGGTCCCTATGAGCTTCGTGAACAAGATCAAAGGCTGGGGGCAGCGCGGAAGCGATGCCGATGCCGCGGGTGCCGACAGCGACGTCGCGGTCGCAGACGACTATCGTGCAGCGCGCGCCGGCAGCCGCGGCGGCGACGCCTCGCTCACCGACGCCGAGGCCTCGGCCGCGTTCGATGCGATGCCGCAGGCAGGCGACGGCGCACCGCAGCCGACGTCGATCATCACCGAAGGGGTTCCCTCGGGAATCGCCGACTTCACCGAGACGCGCCTGCAGGAGTCCGACAGCGGCGCCGTTCCGGTCGGTCCGGCGCTGCCGCTGATCGGCAACCGGCCCGCCGGCGAGCAACAGCGCATCCTGCTGGTGATGCTCGTCGTCGGCCTGTTCGGCCTCATCGCGCTGACGATCCTCTCGTTCGTCTCCGCCGGCCGCGGCTCCGCGCAGGTCGCCGCGAGCGGCCAGGCGCTGATGCAGTCGCAGCGGCTCGCCAAGTCGGTGACGCAGGCGCTCACCGGCAATCCGGCGGCGTTTCCCGAAGTCAAGGAGAGCAGCGACGTCCTCGCCGGCAACGTGCGCAGCCTGAAGACGGGCGAGGGCAGCGTCCCTGCGGCGCCGAGCGGCGTCCAGGACACGATCGAAACCACGCTGCCGTTCGTCGACCGCGCCGAGAAGAACGCCGGCATCGTCATCGCGCAGCAGAAGGCGCTCACCGAGGTCAGCCAGTCGTTGCGCGCGATCAACACCCAGTCGGTCGCGCTCCTCGAGGCGTCGGAGGCGGTGCTGTCGCTGAAGATGCAGCGCGACAGCAACCCGAGCGAGATCTCGGCGCTCAGCCAGCTGGTCATGCTGACGCAGCGGATCGGCAAGTCGGCCAACGAGTTCCTCACCGCCGAGGGCGTCAACCCCGAGGCGGTCGTGCAGCTCAGCAAGGACCTGACGTCGTTCAACGACATCAGCAAGGGCCTGATCGACGGCAATCCGCAGATGGGCCTGCCGGGAACGCGCGACGCGCAGGTGCGCGAGCGCCTGATCGCGCTCAACAAGCTCTACCAGGACACGCGTGCGCGCGGGGCGACGATCCTCGACAACCTCGGCGGCCTGAACGCCGCGCGCGACGCCCAGAACACGATCGTCACCGACAGCGAGCCGCTCCGCAAGAGCCTCGAGGCGGTGCAGGAAAAGCTCGGCACCGAGACCGGCTTCAGCGGCTTCACGCTCTTCCTGCTGCTCCTGTGCGCGTTGCTGGTGATCGCGGGCGGCGCCGGCTTCCTCCGTTTGTACGTCGCCGAGCAGGCGCAACGCGCCTCGCTCGCGCAGGCGCGGCGCGTCGAAGCCGAGAGCCAGGAGAAGGAAGCCAAGCGCGTCAACGACGCCAACCAGGCGGCGATTCTTCGCCTGATGAACGAGCTGCAGGGCGTCGCCGAAGGCGACCTGACGCAGCAGGCGACCGTCACCGAGGACATCACCGGCGCGATCGCCGACTCGGTCAACTACACCGTCGAGGAGCTGCGCAACCTCGTCTCGCAGGTGCAGGGAACGGTCGGCCGCGTGACGTCGACGACCGAGCAGGTCGAGGCCAACTCGACCGAGCTGCTCGCGACCGCGTCCGAGCAGCTGCGCGAGATCCGCGACACCGGCGAGTCGGTGCTGCAGATGGCGAGCCGAATCAACAACGTGTCGTCGCAAGCGCAGGAGACGGCGACGGTTGCGCGGCAATCGCTGCAGGCGGCCGAGTCGGGCCTGAAGGCCGTGCAGAACACGATCGGCGGCATGAACTCGATCCGCGATCAGATCCAGGAGACGTCGAAACGGATCAAGCGGCTCGGCGAATCGTCGCAGGAGATCGGCGAAATCACCGAGCTGATCTCGGACATCACCGAGCAGACGAACGTGCTGGCGCTGAACGCGGCGATCCAGGCGGCGTCGGCGGGCGAAGCCGGCCGTGGCTTCTCGGTCGTTGCCGAGGAAGTGCAGCGGCTGGCGGAACGCTCGGCGGATGCGACGCGCCAGATCGCTGCGCTCGTCAAGACGATTCAGACCGACACCCAGGACGCGGTCGGCGCGATGGAGCGCTCGACGCAGGGCGTGGTCGAGGGAACGCGACTGTCGGACGCTGCGGGCACCGCGCTTGCGGAGATCGACCGCGTCACGCGCCAGCTGACCGACCTCGTCGCGCAGATCTCGCAGCAGTCGCTCTCCGAAGCGCAGTCGGCCAACGTCGTCGCCGCCAACATCCAGCACATCTTCGCCGTCACCGAGCAGACCGGCGAGGGCACGCGCTCGACGGCGCAGATGGTGCGCGAGCTGTCGCGCATCGCCGAGGAGCTGAAGCAGTCGGTGTCGCGATTCAAGATCGGCTGACCGCCGCCGCGCCCCCGACGCCCCCCGACGAACCCCGCCGAGACGCCCGATGGACAGCCAGCTGATGGGAATCGACAACCTGCCGCGGAGCGGGCCGGGCGACGATCTCAGCTCGATCGCGTGGGTCCACGAAGAGCTGCGGCGCTCGCTCGAGGCCGCGCACAAGTCGCTGCGGCGGTTCCTGAAGGACGCCGAGACGGTCACCGGCTCCGACATCGATTCGGTCGACCCCGGCGTGCTGCGTGCTGCGCGCTCGCAGATCCACCAGGGCGTCGGCGCGCTCGAGCTGGTCGGGCTCCCGGCGGCGGCGATCGTGCTGCGGGCGTGCGAAACCGCAGTGCAACGCGCGATCGCGAAGCCGCAATCGCTTTCGGCCGAGCTCGTCTCCGATCTCGAGAAGGCGTCGTTCGCGCTGCTCGATTACCTCAGCCGCCTGCTCGCCGGCAAGAGCGTCTCGTCGCTCGCGCTCTTCCCGGCGTACCGAGCGGTGCAGGAGGGCGTCGAGGCCGAGCGCGTCCACCCGGCCGACCTCTGGCCGGTCGACTGGCGCTGGCGCGATGTCGCCAACGACCCGAGCGTCACGGCGCGGACCGCCGACACCACGGTGCGCGCCGATTTCGAAGGCCACCTGCTGGCGTTGATGCGCGGCACGCAGGCGCTGACGGCGGCGGCGAAGATCAGCGACACCTGCTCCGCGCTCGGCGCGGGCTCGTCGCATCCGCAGGTGCGCACGTTCTGGAACCTCGCCGCCGCGATGTTCGAGGCCCAGCACCACGGCCTGCTCGGCTTCGACGTCTTCACCAAGCGCGTCGCGTCGCGTCTGCTCGCGCAGTTGCGCCTGCTCGAGCGCGGCGACTCGGACGTCTCCGAGCGGCTCGCGCGCGATGCTCTCTTCTTCTGCGCGCAGGCAGCGCCCGCCGGGCGGGGAACCCGCGTGCCGCGGCTCGACGCGGTCCGCGAGGCGTACGGCTTTGCCGACGACGAGCCGACCGACTATTCGCAAAGCGTCCTCGGCCGCTTCGATCCGGCCGTCATCACCCACGCCAAGAAGCGGGTCGCCGCGGCGAAGGAAGCGTGGCAGGCGATCGCCGGCGGCGAGCTGCATCGTCTCGCCGGGCTCTCCGAGCAGTTCGCGCTCGTCGGCGATTCGCTCCGGCGCCTGTTCCCGTTCGGCGAGACGTTCGCCGCCGAGCTGCAGGGTGCGGTGCAGCAGACGCAGGCAGCGCAGGCCGCGCCGCCGGCGCCGCTCGCGATGGAAGTGGCGACGAGCCTGCTGTACCTCGAGGCCGCGCTCGAGGACGGCGATTTCGACCAGCCCGAGCACGCCGAGCGCATCAAGCGGCTCGGCGAGCGTCTCGGCCGGGTTCGCCAGAAGTCGCCGCCCGATCCGCTCGAGCCGTGGATGGAGGAGCTGTACCGGCGCGTCTCCGATCGGCAGACGATGGGCAGCGTCGTCCAGGAGCTGCGCGCCTCGCTCCTCGAGGTCGAGAAGGCGATCGACAAGTTCTTCCGCAACCCGAGCGACGCTTCGGTGCTCAGCGACGTTCCGGTGCAGCTCGGCTCGATGCGCGGCGTCCTCTCGGTGCTCGGCGTCGACGCCGCGGCGCAGGCGCTGGTGCGCATGCGCAGCGAGATCGACGGCCTGACGACGACCGAGGTCGATCCCGCGAAGATCGCTTCGGCGGGCGTGTTCGAGCGCATCGCCGGCAATCTCTCCGCGCTCGGCTTCATGATCGACATGCTGAGCGTCCAGCCGCAAATGGCGAAGTCGCTCTTCGTCTACGACGCTGCGGCGGGAACGCTGGCGCCGGTGATGGGGCGCAGCGCCTCGCCGAAGCCGCCGCCGATCGAGATTCGCCTGCTCGAGCAGGCGCAGATGCTCGCGTTCACGTCGGTGCGCGAGGACGTGCCGGTCGAGGAGGTCAAGCGCGACCTCGAGCGGCTCTCGCAGGAAGCGCACGCGGCCGATCAGCCGGCGCTCGCCGCCGCCGTGCAGACCGCGCAGGAAGCGCTCGGCGCTGCGCGCGACGACACCGACATCGCGAGCGCGCGCGCCGAGCTCTCGGAGGCGCTCGTCGACTTCGTCGCGACTTCGACCGAGCCGGCCGGGCTGGCGCCGGTCAGCGCGCCGATGCCGCTCGAGCCGATCAGGCCGATCGCGCTCGTCGAGGACTTCGAGCACGACGACGAGATGCGCGAGGTCTTCCTCGAGGAGGCTCGCGAGGTCGTCGAGACCGGGCGCTCGGCGAGCACGCAGCTGCGCAGCGCGCCCGAGGATCTCGCCCTGATGACGACGCTCCGGCGCGCGTTCCACACGCTCAAGGGCAGCTCGCGCATGGTCGGGCTGAAGTCGTTCGGCGAGGCGGCGTGGGCGTGCGAGCAGGTCTTCAACACCCAGCTCGCCGAGCAGCGCGGCGCCGAGGCGCCGCTGCTCGACTTCTCGGACTGGGTGCTCAGCTACCTCGGCGACTGGATCGAGGACATCGCCGCCCATCGCAGCGGCCTGCACAACGAGCGCGACGTCCAGATCGCCGCCGGCAAGCTCGCCGGCACCGGCGTCGCCGCCGCGCCGGCGGCCGACATCGCGCTGCCGATCGGCTTGCCCGCTGGGTTGCCGACGAGCAGCGATCTCGAGCTGCTCCCGGTCGGCGAGTCGTCGTCGCTCGCGCCGCCCGAGCCGCTCGCCGCGTCGCCGGGCGACGAGGCTGGCGCGCCGACCGAGGAAGCGCCCGCGATCAAGGTCGAGGCCGGCGACGGCCTCGCGTTCGAGCTCGATCTCTCCAAGTTCGATGGCAGCAGCGAGCCGGGCACCCGCACGCCGCCGGCCGCGCCAACGCTCGCCGACCCGGCGGCGTCGCCGATGTTCGATCAGTTCGACGAGGCGAAAGCGCGCGAGTCATCGTCGCGGTCGCGGTCGGGGCATGCCGAGTTCGAGACCGGGTCCGATTTCGTCGATCTCGATCTGACGAGTCCGGGCGACGGCCGCGAGCTGATCCAGCCGCTCGCGCCCAGCGAGGAAGCGGCGCGTGCGCACGACGCCCTCGCGGGGCTGTCGCTCGACCTCTCGACCGGCGACGCCGAGCACACCGCTCCGCTCGACCTCGAGATCGGCAACGAGGCACCCACCGAGCCGGCGAGCGACGACAACGTCAAGATCGTCGGGCCGCTCAGGATCGGCATCCCGCTCTTCAACATCTATCTCAACGAAGCCGACGAGCTGTCGCGCCGCCTCGTCACCGAGGTCGCCGAGTGGGCGATGGAGCTGCACCGGCCGGTCGGCGAAGTGCCGATCGCGCTCGCGCATTCGCTCGCCGGCAGCTCGGCGACGGTCGGCTTCACCGATCTCTCGCACCTCGCGCGCTCGCTCGAGCACGCGCTCGCGCGCACGCAGGTGATCGGCCACGGCACCGACGACGAGGCGCGCCTGTTCGTCAATGCCGCCGAAGAGATTCGTCGCCTGCTGCACCAGTTCGCCGCCGGCTTCCTGCAGCAGCCGGCGCCCGAGCTGCTGGTGCGTCTGGCCGAGCACGAAGTCAGCTCGGCGAAGCGGCTCGAGGCGGCGACCGCCGCGTCGGAGCTGGCCGAGGCGCAGGACAGCGTCATGCCGGCGGAGCCGCTCGCGGTCGAGTCGCTGCTCTCGCTCGACGGCATCGACGATGGCGCCGATGCTGCGAACGACGCGCACGCCGAGGCGTCGCCGGTCGGGCAAGCGCCGCTGGCAGCCCCCGAAGTCGTCGAGGCCGCGCCGCCGCTGCCCGATGTGCCGATCGTTGACGAAAGGCCGTCTCTGCCGACCCCGGCAGGCGAGCTGATCTCGCCGCCCGCCGAGGGAGCGCCTCCGCCGTCGGGGTGGGGCGCGCACGAGCACGCCGGCGACGCCACGCCGTCGATGTTCGGTGCGCTCGGCACCTTCCCGCTCGGTGTCGCCGAGCTGAAGCCGCTCGCCGCGGCGCCGGTCGAGACTGTCCGTGCGACGCCCGTGCGGCCGTCGACGTTCGGCGACGTCGACGACGAGATCGACGCGATCGACGCGGTCGACATCGAGCTCTTCCCGATCTTCGAGGAAGAAGCGCTCGAGCTCATGCCCAAGCTCGACGGCCAGCTGCGCGCGTGGCTGGTCGCGCCCGGCGAGTCGAGCCACGCTGCGGCGTGCATGCGCACGCTGCATACGCTCAAGGGCGGCGCTCGCCTCGCCGGCGCGATGCGCCTCGGCGAGATGGCGCACCGCCTCGAGACGCGCATCGAGCGCCTCGTCGCCCACGACGGGCAGGCGAACGCCGGCGACGTCGAGGCGCTGCAGTCCGTCTGCGACGCGATGACGCAGGCGTTCGAGGCGCTGCGCAGCCGTGACGCACAGGCGTACGCCGACGCCGTCGCCGCCGCGACCACGGCGCCGCTCGCGACGCCGCCGCGCGAGACCAAGCCGGCCCCGCTCGCCGAAGCGCCGGTGTTCGTCGCGACGCCGGAGATTCCCGTGATCGAGCCGCCGAAGGCGGCGAACGACGAGCCGCCGCCGGCATCGATCGAAGCGCCGCGGCGTGAGCGTCCGATCGAGCAGAGGGCCGCGCCCGCGCCCGCAGCCGAGCCGGCGACGATCGACTGGTCGCGCTTCGCACGCAACGATGCGCACGCGCCGCAGGCCGCCAAGCCCGCCGAGCGGGCGACCGCGACGGCGCAGTCGGCGGTGCGCGTCCGCGCGCCGCTGCTCGACCGCCTCGTCAACCAGGCCGGCGAGGTCAGCATCACGCGCTCGCGGATCGAGACCGGAGTCGGCCAGATCAAAGGCTCGCTCGCCGACCTGACCGAGAACCTCGAGCGTCTGCGCGGTCATCTGCGCGACATCGAGCTGCAGGGCGAGGTGCAGATGAGCTCGCGGCTCGAGGCCGCGAAGGCGGCGGCGCAGTCGTTCGATCCGCTCGAGTTCGACCGCTTCACGCGCTTCCAGGAGCTGACGCGGATGATGGCCGAGTCGGTCAACGACGTCGCCACCGTGCAGCGCACGCTGCAGCGC
>Ga0207689_10002603_pt1 | contig 16690 bp, 16 predicted proteins | sample KBSMisM52_FD_184312 | JGI IMG/M metagenome (GOLD analysis project Ga0207689, IMG submission 184312) | Miscanthus rhizosphere microbial communities from Kellogg Biological Station, Michigan, USA - KBS Miscanthus M5-2 (SPAdes) (version 2) | ecosystem: Host-associated > Plants > Roots >... | reverse complement strand
GGCCATGGTCGGTCCTTTGCCGCCATCGTGCCTCAACAGGCTTAAAGTTCTGTTGGCGCCGGGAACCCGCTGCTTAACGATGGGTAAAACGGCGCGGAAATCCTGCTCAATTCAAGCGGAACAGTCCGTCGACCAGCTTCCATTCCGAGGGCTTGATGAGGTGGGCGTGCGCAACACGCACCGAATGCAGGGCACCCTCCAATTCGCGTTGCCAGAATTCCAGGAATTGCTTCAGGCCGGGAAACAGCGGCGCCAGGTCGTAGTCTTGCCAGATAAATTGCTGCAGCAGCTTGGGATGGTCGGGCATATGGTAGTGGATTTCCGCCGTCGTCAGGCCGTAGCCCTTGAGTTGCACCAGGAAATCCTTGCTGACCATGCCTCTCTCACGAAGCGATGATTCCGGCAGCCAGGATAACGAACAGAAATGATTTTCCGGTAAATGATTTTCTGGCAGTCGTTCCAGGACTTTGCTAACGACTCCCTCGACCGTCATCGCCCGTCCCTGCGCTGTCGCTAGGGACTATGCGGGCGATCCCCCCAACGCCATCCCCCGGTTCGCAACGACTATCCCGATATGATCGCCCACTGATCCGGATAATATCCATTGAAGCTCGACCGCGACGACACGGTATAGGCCCCCATGGCGTCGAACAGGATGTAATCGCCATTGGCGATGCTGTTGGGCAGCAGTACCGGCCGCGGCAGCACATCGGCGGAGTCGCAGGTCGGGCCATAGGCGCGGAACGGCCGCTTCTCGCCGGCCAAAAGTTTGGCCTTGCCTTTGCCGTCAATGGTAATGCCGCTGGGCGGATAGTCCTCGTCGAAGCCGGCAAAGCGCTGCTCGTCGAAGCTGCCATAGATGCCGTCATTCATGTACAGCCGGTCGCCGCGCCGCATCACCACTTGCGCCGCCAGCGAAATGCCCGGGGCGCATAGCGCGCGGCCCGGCTCGCACATGATGTTCAATCCGGGCCGCCCCAGGGAATTCAGGGCCTCCTTGATCATGTCGAAATACCAATGATAGGGCGGCGGCTCCTGGCCGGAATAGGTGGCGGGAAAGCCGCCGCCGATGTCCAGCGCCACGATCTCCACACCCGAAAGGGCGATGGTGCGCTGGGCGATTTCGATCGCCTGGGCATAAGAAAAGGGCGACAGGCATTGCGAGCCGACATGGAAGGTCAGGCAGGGCTGGGCGCCCGCCAATTGCACCCGTTTGAGCAGCTTGGAAGCTTCCTCCGGCCGGCAGCCATACTTGCTGGACATTTCCAGCAGCGCGCCACCCAGCTGCGCCACCAGCCGCACGAAAATGCGCAGCTTTTGCGGCTTGCCGATTTCGGCCAGCAGCTTGTCGAGCTCGGCATCGCTGTCGACCACAAAATCGGTAACGCCATGCTGCTCGAACGCCGCCTTGGCTTGGCCGGGAAGGCGAACCGGCGCCATGAAATGACACAGCGCTTCCGGGAAAAGGCCTTTCACGGATTCGATCTCGCCCAGGCTGGCGGTGTCGAAATGGCGGATGCCGGCATTCCACAGGTGAGTAAGCGCCACGGGATGGGGATTGGCTTTCACCGCATACAGCACGTCACCTGGAAACCCATCCAGAAACTGCTTGGCGGCGGCGGCGAACTTTTCCGGATGCACCAGGTAGAGCGGCTCGCTGGGCTTGAGGCTTTCGATCGCCTTCAGCGCGCTGGCAAAGCGCGGCAGCGAGTCGAAACGTCCGGGCAGGTTCACAGGCGCGTTCATCAGCCGCGTTGTGGGCCAAGGGGAGTTTGAGCGCAACACAAAAAGAGGGCGCTCCGCCAGGAGCGCCCTCGATGAGTGTTCCGCGGCGGTTACTGCCGCGGCGGCTCCGGCAGGGGCGGTTCGCCGGCAGGCTCGCGGTCCAAGCGGCGGCCCATGTCCGGCGCATGTTGCATCATGCCCATCATCCTGTGCATGCGGCCCGCCATCCGGTGCCGGACAGACTGGGCAACGTCCTGCTTCTGAGTCGGCGTGAGCGCGTCATAGAGCGCGGTCAACGCCGGGCGCTGGGCGTCAATCTCGGCCAACCGGGCCTTGAGCCTTTCCTCTTCCCGATTAAGCCGCTCGATCATGTCGGGCCGCTGGCCGGCTGCTCTGAAGCGGTCGACCCTGGCGCCGCAATCGCTTTCATGGCGTTTGGCGATATCCAGGCTGACTTCCCTCCAGCGCGCGAACAAGGGTTGCTGGTCGGGGGTCAGTTGAAGCTTGGCCTCCATAAAGGCCAACTCTCCCGCCCTGCGGGCGTAGATGTCCTGGCAAAACCGGCCGCGCTGCGGGGCCGGCGCCACGATGTCATCAATGTCGGGTGGCGGCGGGCGACCGGCTTCACGTTCCGCATTGGGGGAGGGTTGGTTTTGGGCCAGCACCATCTTGGGCTGTTGCCCGGTCTGGCCGGCATGAGCATTGGTGGCGATCAGCGCACCCGTCGCGGTGACGGAAACCAGCAAGGATGCCACCAGGGGAAGAAGAGCTTTGCGCATAAAATCTCCCGTTCGAGATGGGCGCAGCCTAGCGGCGGCCCAGGCCCTCCGCCGCTGAATAAGGCTTAACCTACCTGAACACAGGATGAATGACGGCTATTTGGCGGCTCTTAGCTCGCGGATGGTCTTCTTGCCGTCGGTCGAGGGCTGATAGACGTTGGTCATCTCGGTCAGCGCGCGCTGGAACATTTCAACCGTGAAATCGTCGGGGACTTCCCAGGCATCGAAACCCACCCGGTGCTGGTAATTGACCTGGTCGTACAGGAAGTCGCCCACCGCGCGGATCTCGCCGGTAAAGCCCAGCCGGGTGCGCAGCATCCGGGCCCAGGAAAAGGCGCGGCCGTCGCGGAATTTGGGGAATTCCAGCGCGATCAAGGAAAAGTGATTGACGTCCGCGCCCAGCACTTCCGGATTTTCGCTGGACTGCAGCCGGATGCCGATGGGCGTATTGCGGGACAGCAAGGCGTCCCGGTCTTTCTGGAACCGCGCCAGGGACACGATTACCGCGCCTTGCGGCAGCGGGGCGTCATCGGTTACGGGCGCAAAGACATCTTGCGCGTAAGCGCCGCTCTTGATGAGTTTGGTCACGCCGCGGCAGCCCCTTGATAGGCGGCGGCCTTAAACTTCTCCATGCCGATGCGGCGATAGGTGTCCAGGAAACGCTCGCCGTCCTTGCGCTCGGCCAAATAGACATCGACCACCCGCTCCACCGCATCGGCGATCTCATGCTCGCCGAAGCCCGGACCCATGATGGTGCCCACGCTGGCATCCTCGGCGCCGGAGCCGCCCAGCACCAGCTGGTAGAATTCCACGCCCTTCTTGTCGACGCCCAAAATGCCGATATGGCCGGCATGATGATGGCCGCAGGCATTGATGCAGCCGGAAATCTTGATCTTCAACTCGCCGATCTGATGCTGGCGGGTGAGATTTTCGAATCTCTTGGCGAGCTTCTGGGCGATGGGAATGGAGCGCGCATTGGCCAAGTCGCAATAATCCAGGCCGGGGCAGGCGATGATGTCTGTGATAAGTCCGGCATTGGGCGAGGCGAAATCCAGCTCTCTCAGCTTGGCATAGATGGCCGGAAGGTCCCGCTTGCGGACATGCGGCAGGACCAAATTCTGCTCATGGGTGACGCGCACCTCGCCCAGGCTGAATTGGTCCATCAGGTCCGCGATCGTGTCCATCTGTTCCGAAGTGGCGTCGCCAGGCACCTGGCCTGGCGTCTTCAGGGTAATGGTGGCGATGGCGTAGCCCGGCGCCTTGTGCTTGTGGACATTGGTCTTCACCCAATCGGCGAAGTCGGGACCGGCATCGGGAATGATATCGGACAGGCCGGGTTCGAACTTGGGGGCTGCGAAGTAGGCGGTGATGCGGTCGAGCTCTTCGCGCGGCAGCTGCAGCGTGCCCATGCGTTTCAGTTCTTCGAACTCGCGCTGCACCCGGCGGCGCATCTCCTCGGGTCCGATGGCATTGATCAGAATCTTGATGCGCTGCTTATGGATATTGTCGCGGCGGCTGTCCTGGTTGTAGACGCGCAGCACCGCTTCCAGATAGGCGAGAATATCCTCGCGCTCCACGAACTCGCTCATCACATGGGCGATATAGGGCGTGCGTCCCATGCCGCCGCCGGCCATGACCTTATAGCCGACTCGGCCTTGCGCGTTCTTCACGATTTGCACCGCCATGTCGTGCCACTGCAAAGCGGCGCGGTCCGTCTCAGTCGCGCCCACGGCGATCTTGAACTTGCGGGCCAGGAACACGAATTCCGGATGCAGCGAAGACCATTGGCGGATGATCTCGGCCAGCGGACGCGGATCTTCTATCTCTTCGTCGGTGGCGCCGGCGAACTGGTCCGAGGTCACGTTGCGCACGCAATTGCCGCTGGTTTGGATGCAATGCATCTCCACATCCGCCAGCTCGCGCAGGATTTTCGGCACGTCCACCAGCTTGATCCAGTTGAACTGGAGATTGGTGCGGGTGGTGAAATGCCCGAAATTCTTGTCATAGGTGCGCGCGATATGGGCCAGCTTGCGCATCTGCTTGGAGGAAAGCGTGCCGTAGGGCACCGCGATGCGCAGCATATAGGCGTGCAGCTGCAGATAGAGGCCGTTCATCAAGCGCAAGGGCTTGAACTGGTCTTCGGTCAATTCGCCCGACAGGCGGCGCGCCACCTGACCGGCAAACTGGTTCACCCGCTCGCCGACGAATTGCGCATCGAATTCGTCATAGCGATACATGTTGGGTGCAACGGCCTTGACCAGGGTATTAAGCATTCAACTGACCCGCCTGCTTGCCGGTATGGGGATGTACCGTGGGACCGGCCGCGCGGATGATCTCGCGCTCCTTCACCGGCACAATCTTACCATTCACTTCGCGCACCTCGAACAGATAGGGCGCCACGAACTCGTTGCGCGCCAACTCGGCCGTCGCGGCCGCCAGGGCGGCGTCGGCGCCGGCCTGGTCGGGATAAATGTCGGCCTGAGCCAGCAGCAACACCCAGCCGTCGCCCTTACGGTATAAAACGTCGCCGTCCCGCAAGCGGTTCGCGGTCAACATCTGAAGGCCCTGGTTCTGGTGCGCCATGGGGCGGGGAAAAACCATGCCTGGACCGGGAAATCAAGACTTCAACAACATGGAACTGTAGTTTTTTTTGAATTACATATAGAAAATGTGTTATTGATCGGCCGGAAGCGGGCATAGTCAACCAAAAGCGGGGGATTCGTGAGCACAGCACCCAAACTGAGCCGATCGCAGCTGGCGGCCGTGGTAGCGGGCAATGCCCTGGAATTCTACGATTTCCTGATCTTCGGGTTTTTCGCCGTCCAGATCGGAACGGTGTTTTTTCCGGTCAAAGATTCCACCGGAAGCCTGCTTTTGACCTTGGCGACTTTCGGGGTCGGGTTCCTGACCCGTCCCCTGGGCGGGGCGCTCATCGGCCGGTTGGGGGATCGAATTGGCCGCAAGCCGGCCATGCTGCTGTCTTTCGGCTTGATGGGGCTGAGCATCGTAGGCTTGGCGCTGACGCCTTCCTATGCCGCTATCGGCGTGGCGGCGCCTGTGTTGGTGGTGATCTTCCGCCTGATCCAGGGTTTTGCGCTTGGCGGCGAAGTGGGTCCCAGCACGGCCTTTCTGATGGAAGCGGCGCCGGTGGAAAAGCGCGGCCTGTATGTCTCTCTGCAGTTCGCCACCCAGCAAGCCGCAACCTTGTGCGCCGGTATTGTGGGTGTCGTGCTGGCAAGCCTCCTCACGCCGCAAGATCTCTCCGCTTGGGGTTGGCGCGTCGCCATGCTGTTGGGGGCCGGCGTGGTGCCGCTGGCCTTGGCGATCCGGCGTCACTTGCCGGAGACATTGGAGCAGCAAGGCAATGCACGCCTTCCCCGTCCAACCCTGGCCCAGGTCGGACTGGCCTGCCTGACACTGCTGGTCCTCGCCAGCGCCACCATTTCGACCTATGCGCTGATCGGCATCAATCTTTTCGCCACCCAAACCTTGCGGATGACACCGGCGCAGGCGTTTGGCGCTGTGGTGATTGGCGGCTCGATGGGTGTGATCTTCAATCCCATCGGTGGCTGGCTGAGCGATCGCATGGGCCGCAAGCCGGTGATGATGAGCGCTTATGGATTGTTGTGCGCCGTGGGACTGCCGTGCTTCTTCGCGATGGCGCAGTCGCGCACGCCGGGCGTGTTGTATGCGGCAGTGGCTTTAATGGCCGCGCTGCTGGCCTTGGGCACGCCGGCCATCATGGCCCAAATAGGGGAAAGCCTGCCGATCCAGCTACGCTCCGGCGGTATCGGCTTTATCTATGCCTTCGCTATCGCCATATTTGGCGGCACGACGTCGTTCGTGGTCACTTGGCTCACGGCATCGACGGGATCGCCACTGGCGCCTGGCTGGTACATGTGCGCAGCGCTGGCGGTGGGCGTGCTGTCGATGTTGAGCATGCGTGAGACGGCTCCGGTCAAGGTCGGTCGAGGAGCCTGATTTCCCCTCTGGAAGTGCCTGCGCCGCTGGGATATTGCGCCGTGGGCAGGAGAAGGGCGAAGGTCGTATCGGGAAATACGGACGAGCCCTTCGACAAACCCACGGCACAATAGACCGCGGCCCTTCGGGTTGCCGTCTGGCGGGCGCCCGCGGCGTCGCGAGGCTCGACCGATGGACACCGCATCGCCCTTCGCCTCGCTCCTGGCGGATCACCTCGCCAGACGGCAACGCCGGCTGCTTCCAGAGGGGAAATCAGGCTCCAATCGCGCTTTCGTGCCAGCGCCGCAGCAGCGCCCATTCCAGCAAGGAAAGCGCGGCAAAGATCAAAATGCCGGTTGCCGCCAACAAGGCGAGTGCGGCGAATAAAGTCGCGATCTCCAAGCGATTGCCGGATTCTATGATCCGCCACGCCAAGCCGGTGGCGGTGCCGGAGCCGGCGACGAATTCGGCTACCACCGCGCCGATCAGCGCCAGCCCGCCTCCGGTCTTCATGCCAGCCAGCAGGTTCGGCAAGGCAGTTGGCAGCCGGATGCGCAATAGAACTTGCCACCGCGAAGCGCCATAGAGATGCGCGAGATCGATAAGATCGAAGTTGGCGGATTTCAAACCAAGCGTCGCGTTGGACAGAATAGGAAAGAAGGCAACGATGGCCGCGATCAATGTCTCAGCGGTCGTGACCCGGTCATAGCCCACCCAAATCAGGATTAGTGGTGCAATCGCCACGACGGGCGTCACCTGTATTGTAATGGCGTAAGGATAAAGCGCGCGCTCCGCCATCCGGCTTTCCGAAAACAAAATTGCCAGGGACACCGCCGCCAGCGTGGCGAAGAAAAATGCCAAGATTGTTACGGCAATCGTTGAAAGCCACGATCCCATCAGCGAGGAAAAATTTCCGGCAAATGCCGCCGCGATCGCCGACGGCGCCGGCAGCACATAGACCGGCACTTGCCAATGGGTTACGGCCCATTCCCAGGCGCCGAGAACAGTGGCGGCAACCAACAGCGGCAGGATAATGTTGAGCGCGCTTTTCATTCGATCGCCGCCAGGCCAAGGGCATTGCTGATGTTGCGTTGGGCTTCGATGGTGGAGGGCGAGAGACGGGTATCGCGTCCAGCCGCAAGGACAATATCGGCGGACACACGGCCCGGGCGCGGCGTCATCACCAGCACGCGCTGGGAGAGATAGCTGCTTTCACTGACGCTGTGGGTGACGAACAAAATCGTCAGCCCATCCTCGCGCCATAGCCTGAGCAAATCTTCGCCCAGGCCGGTGCGGGTGATTTCATCCAGCGCCGCAAACGGCTCGTCCAACAAGAGAAGCTTTGGCCGTGCCGCCAACGCGCGCGCGATGGAGACCCGCATTTTCATGCCTCCGGACAGTTCGCGGGGATAGGCATGCTCAAAGCCTTCCAAGCCGACCCGCGCCAATGCGGCTTGGGCTTGCGCGTCGGCGTCGGCGCGCGGCACACGCTTCAAGTCCAGCGGCAGGCGGGCATTGGCCAGCGCATCCGCCCAGGGCATCAAAGTCGGTTCTTGGAAGACGAAGCCGATTTGCGGTTTGGCGTCCGGATAATCGATGGTGCCGCTGTCCGGCTCAAGCAGGCCGGCTGCCAGTCTCAACGCGGTCGACTTGCCGCAACCGCTGGGCCCCAGCAACGAGACAAATTCGCCTTGCCCAACGCCAAAGGACAGGCCGTCAAGCGCCACGGTACCGTTCGGAAAAGCTTTGCGGACCTGCGAGAGCGTAAGCAGCGTCACTGAAAGTTCTGCCAGGTGGCGCGCATAAAGCTCAGGTCATAGGCCTTCTTATAATCGAGGCCTTTGGGGTAAAGGCCCAGCGAGGACATGGTGTCGTAGAACAGTTTCCACCGCTCATCCATCATCCGTCCCATACCAAACGTCTTGCCATCGCGGCCGACCAGCAATTCGTATTTTTTCATCTTGTCCAGCGCCTGAACGAGAATGGCGTCGGTCATGTCCGGATTTTGCGCTTTGATCAGCGCATTGCCCTTGGCGGGATCGTTAAGGTAACGCAGCCAGCCCTCGCGGCTGGCATTGACAAAGGCCTGGACGGCGGCGCGATTGGTGTCGATCCATTTCTGCGGCACCAGCACCATATTGGCATAGCCGGGATAGCCGTAATCGGAGAGCAAAAAAATCTTCGGCGTCCAATGCGCCTGTTGCTGGATGGTGAATGGCTCGCTGGTGAGATAGCCCTCCTGAATGGCGTTGGGATCCAGGATGAAGGGCGCAAGGTTGTAGGTGTAGCGGCGAATCTGCTTGTCGCTGAAGCCGAACTTGGCGCGCAGCCAGGGCCAGAAGGCGTTCATGGTCGCGGCCGAGATCAAGACCGGCTTGCCCTTCATATCGGCCAGCGAATTGATATCGCGGCGGGGATGGGAAATCAGGACCTGCGGGTCTTTCTGAAAGATCGCCATCACGGCGCGGATCGGTACGCCGGTCTTGACCATGTTGAGGCTGATGAAGCTGTTGGAGCCCATGCCGAAATCCGCCGCCCCGCCGGCCAGCAATTGCGGAACGTTCACATCGGGTCCGCCTTGAACGATCTTCACCTCCAAGCCGCGCTTGGCATAAAGGCCGTCCGCCACGGCTTGATAGAAGCCGCCATGCTCGGCTTGCGCCTTCCAGTCGGTGACAAAGCGGATGGCAGTGGCTGCGGCGGCAGGCCGGATCAAGGCGGCCAAACCTGCGGACCCTGCGGATGCAAGAAGCGTGCGGCGGCGGATCATGCCGGCCTTATACATGATTTAGCGGTCGGGATCGCCCCGACGCGGCGGCGGAGGAGGCGGATTGTCTTCCTCATCATCGTCGTCGCCGAACAGCCAGCCTAGCAAACCGCCGCGATGCCGGCGTTCACGCCTGGGCGGTTCGGCTTCTTCCGGCGGAAGGTCGGGCAGCCGGCCCAAACTTTCATCGTCACGCCCATCCCAGATGCCGCCCGCTGCCGCGATTTCAAACGCCTCCGGCGGCGGCTGAACGGAACGGTCCAAGGGCCGGTAGGGCTTGCCCTGTTCCGCCGCCAGCATGGCATCGCGCCAGATGTAAGAGGGCAAGGTCCCGCCGGTGACGCCGCGAGTCGGCGAGGAATCGTCATTGCCGACCCAGGCGGCGGCGACATAGTCGGTGGTGTAGCCGACAAACCAGGCATCATGGGAATCCTGGGTGGTGCCGGTCTTGCCGGCGGCCTCGCGCCCGTGCAGCGAGGCATAGCCGCCCGTGCCATTGACCACCACGCCATACAGCATGGCATTCATGTCGCGCAGGATGCCTTCATCGATCACCCGCGGGAGCGGCGGGGTCTGGCGTTGATAGATTACCCTGTTGCCCATATCGACTTCCGTCACCAGATAAGGCGTGACGCGATAGCCGCCATTGGCGAAGGCGGCGTAAGCCGCGGTCAATTCGATCGGCGTCACTTCGCTGGTGCCCAGCGCCAGCGAGGCGTTGGCTTCCAACGGCGAAGCGATGCCCAGCCGTTTGGCCGCGGCCACGACATTGCGCATGCCGATTTCCTGGCCCAGGTTGACGGTGATGGTGTTGACGCTGTGGGCCAGCGCATCGGCCAGGGTGAGCGTGCCGTAGTACTTGCCGCCGAAATTGGCCGGCCGGTAACCGCCAATGTCCACCGCTTCGTCGTCACGCGTTTCCCAAGGCGAGAGCCCCGCCTCCAGGGCCGCCAGATAGACGAAAGGCTTGAAGGCCGAGCCGGGCTGGCGATGCGCCTGAATGGCGCGATTGAAAACGGAGTCGCGATAATCCACCCCGCCGATCAGGGCGCTGACCGCGCCATCCGGCTTCATGATCACCACCGCGGCCTGGCTGGTGCGGGTCTTCTTGCCGTATTTGTTGATGGTGCGCAGGGCCGCCAGCCGCGCCGCTTCTTGCACTTTGGGTTCCAGCGTGGTGCGCACCACCAGATCGGCGGTGGGCGTGATTCCATTGCCTATTGCCATCCGCGTCGCTTCGTCGGCGGCGGTGTCCAAGAAGTAATTGCGGGCATCCACCCCGGCGCGGTCGATGATCTCGGCGGGATGGGCGCGCGCCATAGTGGCGTCGGCCTCGGTGATCGCACCATTGTCGACCATGGAATCCAGCACCAGGCTGGCGCGCTGCTGCGCGCGCAACAGATCGCGGCGCGGCGAGAAGACGGACGGGGCGCGGGTCAAGGTCGCCAGCATGGCCGCCTGGGCCAAGGTCAGGTCGCGCGCGCTGGTCCCGAAATAGACGCGCGCCGCGCCGTCCACACCGTAAGAGCCGCTGCCGAGATAAATGCGGTTGAGATAGAGCTGCAGAATCTGCTGCTTGGTCAGGGTTTTTTCCAGGCCGGCGGCATCGACCAGTTCGGTAAGCTTGCGCGACATGGTGCGCTGCTGGTTGGTGTAGACGATCTTGGCGGTCTGCTGGCTGATGGTGGAACCGCCCGCCACCCAGCGACGCGCCCGCAAATCCAGGATCAGCGCCCGCGCCAGGCCCAAGGGATCGATGCCATTGTGATGGTAGAAGCGGCGGTCCTCCATGGCGATGAAGGCGGCCGGCAGGTAGGGCGGCATCTCTTCCAGCTTCAGCCGCTCACCCACCACCGCGCCGCGATGACCGACTTCGCGGCCCTCCGCATCGACAAAGGTGAAAGCCAGGGGGCGGTTGACGGCATAGAGGTCCACAGCCGGATCCAGCTTGGGCGCGAACAGGCCCAAGACCAAAGGCGTGAGATAGAGCAGCGCCAAGGGAATGGCGAACACTGCCATGGTGACGGCAAAAGCCGGCACAAAGGGCCTGAGGAAAGGCCCGATGATGGAAGCGGCGCGTTGCGCGGTTTCGCGCAACGCCTCGGGGTCGAGGCGGTCTCGCCAATCGGGCATGGCGCCGATTGCTGACTGATATTTGCGGCGGTTTCAAGGTGGAGGTTGGGAAAGTGTCGTGCCAAGCTCAACAGCATGTGGGACGGCATGAGTTTGATACCAGGGCGCGATTGCGGCGGATGCACCGTCTGCTGCACTTTTCCCACGATTAACAAACCGGAAATCCAAAAATTGTCCGGCGCCCGCTGCCGCCATGCCGCCTGCGGCGGCTGCGCGATTTATGACAACCGCCCACCGATCTGCCGCAGCTATTACTGCGCCTGGCGGACGGTGGATATCTTCGGCGAGGAGTGGCGGCCCGACAAATCCGGCGTCCTTCCCTATGTCGAGACCGAAGGCATTTCGGAGGATTTCGATTTGTCCACCGGCATCGGCCTGATGCTGGTGGACAACCCGCTCAAGACCGTGCGGCAAAAATGGTTTCAGGATTTTGTGGTGACCGGGGTGATGAATTCGGTGCCGTTGTTTCTCTCCTTGCCCGGCCCGCGCGGTCACCAGGCGGCAACCGTATCGCTGAACACCGAGCAGATGCTGGATGGGATAAAGCGCGGCGCCGTGAAAGAGACGCTGGAGGCGGCGGTGAAATTGCTCAGGGGCTGGGACTTCCAGCCGGCGGTTATTACCTATTCCGGCAATGATGTGAGTAGCCCTGAGGAAGAAGATTAACTGCCACCGGCGTCATCACCCGGCTTGTCCGGGTGATCCATTTTCCTTTTTCATTTTGAATAATTGGATCACCCGGACCTCGCTATGTCGCTCGGCCGGGTGATGACGGTTATGGAGTAAGCGGAGCGGCGCTGTCGCTGGCAGTTCCAGGAATCTCAAGCGCCGCACGTCGCGGCGCGACCAGCAGCGACGGATGGGGGATCAATAAAAAACGGCTCTGACGGATGGGTCACACGCATAAAAAGAAGGAGCCTGCGTCCTTCGACGCAGGCTCCTCCACTTGACGCTTGGGGCCCTATGGGGAGGGGCATACCATGGGCCTTACGCCCCAAGATTTTCCGTCATCCGTTACAGGAACAGCTCGCGGATAAAGGCGCCGCTGTAAGGGTCCACCTGGACGAAGACGACACGGCCGAAGCGGTCATGGGTGCGCACCACATAGCGGCCATGGATGAACATGGGTTCGCCCATCATCCGGTAACGATGGAAGCGCAGGTTGTTCATCACCCGGAAGCGGTCGGCATAGGCGCGATGCTCGAAACGAGAATGGCGCTCGAAACCACGGTCACGCCAGCTGTCATGCCGGCCATGATCCCAGGGGGCGGCCGCGGCGGAGCCGATACCGGCTGCCGAAAGAACCGCCAAAGACGCTGCCGCCAGAAACTTTTTCATGCTAGACATGACGTTCTCCTTTAGTCGCTTGGAACGGGCACTTGCCGTCCATGACACGCAGCTTAGGAGAGCCAAACTGAACCGGGTCTGGACGCGATGTTCATTCGGGGTTCATGTGCCAAGACGTACAAAAACCCCATGTTCGCCCGTGTTTTTTCCTTAATCTCGGCCGGCCTTTTTGCCGGCATCTTGCTGGCAGGCCTGAGCGCCTCCAGCCAGGCCCAGCCCTATGGGCCGCCCTCGCGGGATGGCGTTCAGCCCTTGGACCGGCTGTTGCCGGGTATCCGGCGGCAGCATCCGGGCGATTTCTATGATGCGGAGGGTCCGACCTACGGACCGTCGGGCGATCCGCATTATCACTTGAAGTGGATGACGCCCGATGGCCGCGTGATTTGGTATGACACCGATGCACGCAGCGGCCGGGTGCTGCGCTCTTCGCCGGGGCGGGACAGTTTCGACGATCATCGCGTGCCGGGGCCGCCGCCTGCCTATGGCCGGCCTTACATGGAGCGGCGTTACCCGTCTTACGGGCCCGCGCCTTCTTATGGGCCCGCTCCCCCCTACGTCCCCGGCTATGGCCGCACGGCTCCCGGCTATGGCCGCAATTTCGGCGCGGGTCCGGGCTATGTTAGGCCGGATCGCGGTTATCAAGGCGGGCGCAACTTCCAAGGCGGGCCCGGATATCAGGGCGGCCGTAATTGGGGAGGCGGCCGCGATTTTGGCGGCGGCCGCGGTTGGAATGGCGGCGGACGTGGACGACGTTAGCGAGGCGGCGTAGGAGGACGCATGCGCATACTATTGGTGGAAGACGATAAAGACCTGCAGCGGCTTTTGAAAAAGGCGCTGACCGATGCCGGCTATGTGGTCGACCAGGCCTTTGACGGCGAGGAAGGTCATTTCCTGGGCGATACCGAACCCTATGACGCGGTGGTGTTGGATCTCGGCCTGCCCAAGATGGACGGAGTCGCGGTGCTGGAAAAATGGCGCCGCACCGGCAAGGCCATGCCGGTCTTGATTCTGACCGCGCGCGACCGCTGGAGCGACAAGGTGGCCGGCTTCGATGCCGGCGCCGACGATTATTTGGCCAAGCCTTTCTATACCGAGGAATTGCTGGCCCGCCTGCGCGCCCTGCTGCGGCGCGCCGCCGGCATCGCCACCGCCGACATCGAGATCGGCAAGCTCAGGATCGATACCCGCGCCAGCCGGGTGACCTTTGACGGCAATCCGGTGAAGCTCACCAGCCAGGAATATCGACTGCTCGCCTATCTTGCCCATCATCGCGGCAAGGTGGTATCGCGCACCGAATTGGTGGAACATCTTTACGATCAGGATTTCGATCGCGATTCCAACACGATCGAGGTCTTCATAGGCCGCCTGCGCAAGAAGCTGGACGCGGGCCTCATTCAAACGGTGCGCGGGCTTGGCTATTCCCTGGAAGATCCCAAACTGGGCAGCACGGCGGCTGAGGCTTGAATCCCTATCGTCGCGCCTGATCGCGGCGGCGGCGGTTTGGACTCTGCTGGGGCTGGCGGTGGGCGGCGCGGTGCTGTCCAACGCCTTCCGCCTGGCGGCGCAGAGCAACTTCGACGCCGCGCTGCAGGCCGATATGGAGGGTCTGATCACCGCCGCCGAGCCTGATCCCAATGGCGGGGTGATGTTGGCGGAGCATTTCCTCAATCCGAATTTCGCCCGCGTCTATTCCGGCCTCTACTACCAGATCCGGATCGGCAATAGCGGCGGGCAGATTTCGCGCTCGCTGTTCGACAAGGATATCACGCCCACCGGCCAGACCCAGAAGGGCGTGCTGACCTGGGGCAGCGCGGTGGGGCCGGAAAACCAGCGGCTGCGCGTGGTATCGCGGCGCGTCGACCTGACGCCCGACAATAGCGGCGATGCCGAATATACCTTTCTGGTGGCGGGCGACATGGCGGCCGTGGACCGCCAGACCCAGGAATTCAATGCCACCTTGTTCTGGTCTTTCCTGCTTCTGGGATTGGGGTTGATCACCGCCATCCTGGTGCAGGTGAAAGTGGGCCTGTTGCCTCTGCGCCAAGTCAGCAAAGGGTTGGCGAAAATCCGTGACGGCGAGGCGCGCCGGCTGGACGGAAAATTTCCCACCGAGATCGCGCCCCTGGCAACCGAACTCAACTCGCTGATCCAGCACAGCGAGGAAGTGGTGGGACGGGCGCGCACGCATGTCTCCAACCTGGCGCACTTTCTCAAGACGCCGCTTTCGGTCCTCGCCGCCGAGGCCGAAGCGCAGGACAAAAATCCGGAAGCCGCGCCCTTGGCGGATATGGTGAAACGGCAGGTTTTCTCCATGCGGCGCCAGGTGGATCACTATCTCACCCGGGCCCGCGCCGCCGGCTCGCTGGATGTGCTGGGCAACCGCACACAAGTCTGCGCGGTGATGGACGACCTGTCCCGTGTCATCGCCCGCATTCATGTGACACGCGGCATCGTGATCGACGCGGAATGCGACGATGGCATTTACTTCCGCGGCGAGCGCCAGGACCTGGAGGAGATGCTGGGCAACCTGATCGACAATGGCTGCAAATGGGCCCGGGCGCGGGTCCGAGTCCGCTGCGAAAAGGACGCGGGCCGGCTGGTCTTGGCGGTGGAGGATGACGGGCCGGGCCTTTCCGCCGAACAGCGGTCCCAGGTCGGGGAGCGGGGCGAAAGGCTGGATGAGAGCGTGCCCGGGTCCGGGCTGGGGTTGGCCATCGTGCGGGATATTTCCAAGCTTTACGGGGGTTTTTTCACTTTGGGGGAGAGCCCGTTGGGGGGTGTGTTGGCACGGTTGGAGCTTCCCGCGATCCAATAATGAAAGAGGGCATTAACGATATCCGCCTAATGTTGGCACGGGCAGCGGGGAGCTGCAGAGCAACGTGTCCATGGTGCCGCAAGACAAATCAGGATTGCTGAAAGCGTTTCTCGGCGGCCTCCCAGGGTCCGCCGCGGCGCGTCTTGCCATGGCGGTGGAAGTCGACCGGCTGATGGATGGTCACACCTTGCCCCATGACGACATCATGGAAGGGCTTCGCCCCGTTCTGCGCCGCGAGAATTACGACCGCACGCCCACGCCGCTGCGCCTGTTCTGCCGGCCATTCCAGGATCTGCTCACCTGCATGCCGCGGACGGCCAAGCAAAAGGGCTGCATTGCCCGCGCTACCCTGGTGCCGGCTTGGAACTGGATCACGCAAACTTTGATGCCGGCGGAATCCGCCGCTTACGGCGCCGAATGCAAAGCCCTGGTCCTGGCGCGCAAGCCTGACGACGCGCTCATCTGCGCCACCAAATTCTGGGCGGTCGCCGCCCAAGCCATCTACAAGGCGCTGGCCACCGAGTCGGGGCGCCAATCCGCGCAAAAAATTCTCGGCGATGCCTTCGCGGTCCAAGACGTGCTGGATATGGCGCTGCTGTTGTCGGCGGGCGAACTCGTCGAGCAGCTGATCGTCCTCTTGCCCATGCCGGTCAATTCCTTTCACGAGCAGCTGGTCTGGCAGGTGCGCGAAGTCTACGACCGGGTGGTGGCGGAAAAGCCCGATGTCGCGCCCTATGTGCCGGTGATTGTGATGAACCGGCTGGCCAAGCCGTGGGAGGCGCTGCGCCTGCCCTTGCTGGTGACCCGCCATACCGATGAGACATTGATCTGCAAAACCGATATGGGCCTGGTGGGCGAGATCCTGTTTGCGCGCATGGATGCGCTGAAGAACTCGCTCCAGGCCACCCGCCATCCCTTGTTCGACGCCGACAAGCTGATGGACGAGGCCAAGACCTTCGCCGACATTTCCAGCCATATCGCCAAGGAAATCGAGCTCAAGCGCGAAGGCGAATGGGGCAAGCGCCTTTTGGCCGAGCGTGTCCAGATCGGCAAGGTGATGGAGAATTTCATGGACCGCGCGCCACGGGAATTCGCGGCGGCGCTGCCCACCTCCAAGGGCAAGGGAGCGGATTTCACGCGTCATCCCGGTGCCGAAAAGCACGA
>Ga0207689_10002602_pt1 | contig 16697 bp, 15 predicted proteins | sample KBSMisM52_FD_184312 | JGI IMG/M metagenome (GOLD analysis project Ga0207689, IMG submission 184312) | Miscanthus rhizosphere microbial communities from Kellogg Biological Station, Michigan, USA - KBS Miscanthus M5-2 (SPAdes) (version 2) | ecosystem: Host-associated > Plants > Roots >... | reverse complement strand
CATGGACCGGTCGAGCGTATTCGGATCCCTGCTGGCGCTCCTGATCGGCTTGGCCATCGGCGCGGCCGCCCTGAGTTGGTGGGAGGGCGGCCGCCAGAGCACGGAGATCGAGACCCTGAAGGTGCGCCTCGCCGACGAGCGCGGCCAGGTGCAGGCCAAGATCAAGCAGCTCACCGACGAGCTCAGCAGTGAGAAGCAGCGCCGCGAGGCGCTCGAGCAGGTGGTGCAGCAGGCCCAGAGCAAGCGGAAGTAACCGTCCCGACGTACCCGCCGGCACCGGAGGAACGCCCCCGCGGATCTGAAGGCCGTCCGCCTTGACGCGGGCCGCGCGGCTGACGCAGGATGAGCCCCCGGGTCGTGAGCCGAGTGGCGCGGTGCCCTGGTCCCTGAGGAGGAGACTCGATGCGTCCAGCGCGGTCCTCGAAGTGGCTGCCCCTCGCCCTCGTCGCGCTGGTCTCGCTGGTTCCCGGCGCGCCGGCGATCCGTCCCGCCGCCGCACAGGGTGGCGGCACGCTGGTCGTCGGGCTCGACCAGGAGCCGCCGACCCTCGACCCGCACGCCTCGCCCTCCGCGGTCACCTACCAGGTCATCGCCTCGGTGGCCGAGAACCTGCTTTATCGAGGGCCCGACGGAAAGCTCGTGCCGTGGCTCGCCGAGTCCTGGACCGTCGCGCGCGACGGCCGCAGCGTGACCTTCAAGCTGCGCCGCGACGTGAAGTTCCACGACGGCACCGCCTTCAATGCCGACGCGGTCAAGTTCAACTTCGACCGCATCGTGGATCCGAAGTTCAAGGCGGGCGGCGCCCGCGCCGCGCTCGGGAGCTACGCCGGGTCGAAGGTGCTGGACGAGTTCACGGTGCAGGTGCTCTTCGAGACCCCGTATTCGCCGTTCCTCAACTGGGCGGCGTCCGGGGTCCTGTCCATCGTTTCGCCGAAGGCGGTGCGCGACAGCGGCGATCAGGTCCACACGCGCCCGGTGGGTACCGGGCCGTTCATGATGAAGGACTACGTGGCCAAGGACCACGCCACGATGGTCCGCTTTCCGGGGTACGCGCGGAAGGCGCCGTGGAGTGACCGGAGCGGCCCCGCCCTGCTCGAGACGGTGGTGTGGAAGTTCATCCCGGAGCCGGGGACTCGGGTGACCACGCTGGAGAGCGGCGAGACCCAGGGCATCTACCTCGTGCCCGCGCAGTCGCTGCCCCGCCTGGAGAAGGACCCCGGTGTGCGCGTCGAGAAGCTGCCGTGGCCGGGCGTGCCCAGGATCTGGCTGCTCAATACCACGAAGGCCCCTTTCGACGACGTGCGGGTGCGCCGGGCGGTGAACTTCGCGGTGGACAAGGACGCGTTCCTCGCCACCGTGTTCCGGGGCACCGGGCTCAAGGCCTTCGCCCCGCTCACCGCGGTGATGCTCGACGATCCGGCGCTCCGCCAGGCCTACCCGTTCGATCCCGAGAAGGCCAAGGCGCTGCTGGGCGAGTCGGGCTGGGCCCCCGGCGCCGACGGCATCCGCGTCAAGGGCGGCCAGCGGCTCGAGATCGTGCTCAACGCCATCGAGTACGGCGGCGGCGCGGACCCCACCGCGCAGCTCATCCAGTCCTCGCTTCGCGACGTGGGCATCGACGTGAAGATCAAGGCGCAGGCCCGGCCCCCGTGGTACGAGGACAACTACCGCTGCGCCACCCACGGGCCGGTGATGTTCCTGCGCGCCATCGACCCGGACGGACTGTGGGCGCTCTTCCACTCCTCGCTGGTGGGCGCCAACTTCAACTGGTCGTGCGCGAAGAACGCCAAGCTCGACGAGATGCTCGCGTCGGGCCGGCGCGAGTCGGATCCGGCCAAGCGGCGCGCGATCTACCTGGCCATCGAGAAGCTCGCGCTCGACGAGGCGCTCACGGTGCCGCTGGTGGACGAGCTGGCGGTGTGGGCCTTCCGCACCCCGGTACAGGGCGTCAAGTACAACTTCAACGCCTACCCGGTCCTGAGCGACACGATGATCCGCCGCTAGCGGCGCGGCGGCGGGCCGACACGTGCTGACCTACGTCGGCCGGCGGATCCTCGCGATCGTCCCGGTCCTGTTCGGGGTCACCCTGGCCGTCTTCAGCATGCTCTTCCTGGTGCCGGGCGATCCGGTCAAGATCATGCTCGCCGAGTTCGTCACCACGCCCGACCAGATCGCCCAGATGCGGGCGCAGCTCCATCTCGACGAGCCGGTGCTCAAGCAGTATGGCCGGTTCGTGGGCAACGCGCTGCGCGGCGACCTGGGGATCTCGATCCGGAGCCGCCGGCCGGTCGCCGCCGAGATCACCGAGAACATCGGCAGCACCGGCCTGCTCGCGCTGGCCAGCATGCTGGTCGCGATCGGCCTCGGGGTGCCGCTGGGCCTGCTCGCCGCGCTCGGACGCAACTCCTGGCTCGACGTGGCCGCGATGGTGGTGGCGCTGCTCGGGGTGGCCATGCCCAGCTTCTGGCTCGGCCTGCTCCTGATCTTCGTGTTCTCCCTGCACCTCGGCTGGCTCCCGGCCACCGGCGGCGGCGACCTCCTCCATCTCGTCATGCCCAGCGTGGCGCTCGGAATGATCGCGGCCGCGATCATCGCCCGCCTCACCCGCTCGAGCATGCTCGAGGTGCTCGGGCAGGACTACGTGCGGACCGCGCGGGCCAAGGGGCTCGGGGGCTGGAGCGTGATCGTGCGCCACGCGCTGCGGAACGCCTTGATCCCGGTGGTGACCGTCTTCGGCCTGCAGTTCGGGAACCTGCTGGCCGGCGCGGTGATCGTGGAGACCGTGTTCAGCCGCCCGGGGCTCGGCCGGCTGATCGTGGGCGGCATCCTGGCCAAGGACTTCCCGCTGGTGCAGGGGACCGTGCTGTTCGTGGCCGCCACCTACGTGCTGATCAACGTCGTGGTCGACGTGGCCTATGCCTACGTCGACCCGCGGATCCGGATCGGATGAGCGCGGCGGGCGGCCTGGTACGCCAGCGCGGCGCCCTGATCGGGCTCGTGATCCTGGCCGTCCTCGCGACCATGGCGGTGGCCGCGCCGTGGCTCAGCCCGCGCGATCCGATCCGGACCGCGCCCCGCGAGGCCCTGCAGCCGCCGGGTGGTCGCTTCGTGCTCGGGAGCGATCAGTTCGGGCGCGACGTGGCGAGCCGGGTGCTCCACGGGGCCCGGATCTCGCTGCTGGTCGGCGTGATCTCGGTCTCGATCGCGGTGGGCCTCGGCGCCCCGCTCGGGCTCGTGTCGGGTTACTACGGCGGCCGCCTCGACGCGCTGATCATGCGGGTGATGGACGTGATGCTGGCCTTCCCGGGCATTCTCCTGGCGCTCGCGATCGTGAGTGTCCTCAGCCCGGGGCTCGGCAACGTGATGATCGCGGTCGGCCTGTCGGCGGTGCCCGGCTACGCTCGCCTCGTGCGGGCCACCGTCCTCTCCGCGCGCGAGCACCTCTACGTGGAGGCGGCCCGCGCGCTGGGCGGCCGCGACGGGGGCATCCTGGTGCGCGACATCCTGCCCAACGTGGTGGCCCCGCTCATCGTCACCGCCACCCTGGGCCTGGGCGGCGCGATCCTCTCGGCGGCCGCGCTCAGCTTTCTCGGGCTGGGCAGCCAGCCGCCCCAGCCGGAGTGGGGCCGCATGCTCAGCGAAGGGCGCGACTACCTGCGCGAGGCCTGGTGGATCTCGACGTTCCCCGGCCTCGGCATCCTGCTGACCGTGCTCGCGATGAACCTGGTCGGCGACGGGCTGCGGGACGTCCTCGACCCGCGGCTCAAGACGTGAGCGGCATGGATCCGCCGCGCGATGCGCTCCACGCCGCGGTGAGTTAGAGTAGGGCACTTCCCAAAGGAGGACCATCGCCATGCCGTTCTACGACAGAGGGCCCGTCCGCATCCACTACGAGGAGGTCGGCTCTGGCTTCCCCCTGCTGCTCATCCCGGGGGGCGGGCTCAACTCCGCCCTTTCATCCTGGCAGACCGCGTCGCCCTTCGATCCGATGAAACGGTACCAGAACGACTTCCGCTGCATTTGCGCCGACCTGCGCAACGCCAACCCCGGCCGGTCCAGCGGCCCGCTGGAGATCGACCGCCCCTGGGACGCCTACACCGACGACCAGCTCGGGCTCATGGACCACCTCGGCGTCCGGGAGTTCCTGGTCATGGGCTTCTGCATCGGCGGGCCGATGATCCACAACCTCATCAAGCGGGCTCCGGAGCGCGTCGTGGCCGCCGCGATGATGCAGCCGAGCGGATCCCGGCCCGAGATGCGCGACCTGTTCTACCAGAACAATATCAAGGGCTGGGGCCCGGCGCTTTGCGAGAAGCGCCCCGACGTCACGATGAGCATGGTCCATGATTTCCTGACCAGCATGTACACCAACCGCGCGGACTTCGTGTTCACGGTGTCGCGCGATTTCGTGCGCTCCATCCAGACCCCGCTGCTGGTCGCGCCCGACGACGTGCCCGCGCACCCGTACAAGGTGGCGATGGAGGTGGCCAGCCTCGCCCCGAAGGCCGAGGTGACGATCTATCCGTGGAAGGATTCGCAGGAGCACATCGACGAAGTCGTGGAGCACGCGCGGCGCTTCCTCAAGTCGCACGTACCCTCGACGGTCGGACGCTGAAGGAGCCGCCATGATCGACTTCGACGCTCGCCCCGACGACCTCCGATCCACCTCCCGGTCGCTCTCGCGCCGCGAGATCCTTGGACTGCTCGCGGCGACCGGCGCGGGGGTGATGCTGACTCCCATCGTCCGGTCCGGCGCGGTGCGGGCGGCGGAAACCCCGAGGAAGGGCGGCCAGATCGTGGTGGCGCTCTCCCAGGAGCCCACCGTCTTCAATCCCGTCCGGCCACACATCGAGGTGGATCGCGGGGTGCACTTCGGCCTCTTCGACAGCCTGTGGCGGGTGGACGAGAAGGCCCAGTTCCTCCCCAATCTGGCGATGGAGATGCCGACCGTGAAGAACGGCGGCATCCAGAAGAACGGGCTCGAGTATCTGGTGAAGCTCCGGAAGGGCGTCAAGTGGCACGACGGCAAGCCGTTCACGTCGAAGGACGTGAAGTTCACGCACGAGCTGATCATGAACCCCAAGTTCGGGGCCTACAGCAAGGTCGGGCACGATCAGGTGGCGAGCGTCGAGACGCCCGACGAGTCCACCGTCCGGATCCGGCTCAAGGAGCCCTTCGCCCCCTTCATGACCGCGTGGGGCGACACCTATATCGTGCCCGCCCACATCCTGGAGGGCGTCGCCGATCCCAATACCGCCGAGTTCAACACCAAGAGCCCGATCGGCACGGGACCGTTCAAACTCGGCGGCCGCGTGGCCGGCGACCATCTCCTCCTCGTGGCCAATCCGGGCTACCACATGGGTGCGCCGGCCCTCGAGCGCGTGATCTTCAAGTACATCCCCGACCTCACGGTCCTGTACACGCAGTTCAAGGGGGGCGCGGTGGACGTGACGGGCATGCAGGGCATCTCGTCGGAGTTCTACAGCGAGGCCAAGAGCCTCCCCGGCGTGATCATCCACCCGCACTACTCGCCCTCGGTGGAATACATCTACTTCAACCACGGTGACCCGAGGTTCAAGGAGCGGGCGGTCCGGCAGGCGCTCTACTACGCGATGGACAAGAAGGCCATCATCGACCAGGTCTACTACGGGCTGCCCAAGCCGGTGGAAGGCTACCTGCCGCCCACCTCCTGGGCCTACAACGGTGAGCTGCCCAAGCACGAGTACAACCCCGACAAGGCCAAGCAGATCCTGGAGGAAGCCGGGTGGAAGGCAGGTAGTGACGGCGTGCGGGCGAAGGGCGGCGTGCGCCTGTCCTTCACCAACGCCACCACCGCGGGAAACAAGCTTCGCGAGCAGACCCAGGCGCTCGTCCAGCAGAACTGGAAAGCCATCGGGGTGGACATGCAGATCACCAACATGCCGGCGGCGGTGATCTGGGGCGAGTACTACGTGAAATCCAAGTTCGAGACGCTGCTGGTCGGGATCCAAGCCTCGGTGGGCGACGATCCCGACTGCTTGAACCGGATCCACAGCAAGTACATCGCGGCCAAGACGGGCTCGGGCCGGAACGTGAGCCAGTACGAGAATCCCACCGTCGACAAGCTCCTCGAGGACGGCGTGCGGGAGATCGACCGCGCCAAGCGCCGCGCGATCTACCTCAAGCTCCAGGAGGTGATCCGCACCGACCTCGCGTACCTGCCCATCTTCAGCTACGTGCGCATCGAGGGCGTGAAGCAGGGCATCGTCAACTACGTGCCCAACAGCAATACGCTGACGAATACCTGGAACATGCACGAGTGGGGGTGGAAGGCCTGAAGCAGTACTTCGCCCGGCGGGTGATCCAGGCGGTCGTGGTGCTCGGCCTGGTGTCGCTCGCCGGGTTCTCGCTCCTCCACCTGGCGCCGGGCGGGCCGGCGGCCATCTACGCGCTCAGCCCCACCATGAGCGCGGAGGATCTCGACCGGATCACCCACGAGCTCGGGCTCGACCGGCCGATCCACGTCCAGTACCTCTCCTGGGCCAAGGGCTTCCTGAGCGGTAACTGGGGCCGCTCCTACCGCGACGGCCGGGTCGTCCTCGAGGTGATCGCCGACCGGGTCCCGGCCACCGTCGTCCTCATGCTGAGCGCCTTCTCGGTGGCCCTGCTCCTGGGCCTGGCCAGCGGGATCGTGAGCGCGGTCCGCCAGTACTCGCTCTTCGACCACCTGGCCACCCTCGGAGCCATGGTGGCGCTGTCGATTCCCACCTTCTGGCTGGGCCTCATGGCCATCTACGTCTTCTCGGAGCTGCTCCACACTCTCCCGCCCGGCAATATCGGGACGGTGGGTGCGCCGTTCGCTCTCGCCGACCGGCTGCGCCACCTGATTCTCCCGGCGGGTACCCTCGGGGTGGTCATGGTGGCGACGTGGAGCCGCTACACGCGGGCCGCCATGCTGGACGTGATCGGCGAGGACTACATCCGGACCGCGCGAGCCAAGGGGGTGACGCAGGGCCGGGTCATCCTCAGGCACGCGCTTCGGAATGCGCTCATCCCGCTGGTGACGCTGGCCGGCCTCCAGCTCCCGCTGGTGTTCAGCGGCGCGCTGGTGACGGAGACCATCTTCACCTGGCCGGGCATGGGCCGGCTCTTCGTCGACTCCATCGGTTACCGCGATTACCCGGTGCTCATGGGGATCCTGGTGTTGACGGCGACGCTGGTCATCCTGGGAAACCTGGTGGCGGACCTCGTCTATGCGGCCATCGACCCGCGGGTACGCCACTCATGAGCGCGGTCGTGGTCGGCGCGGCTCCCGGCAAGGTCGGGGCGCCGGAGGCTCTCGCCGGCATCTTCTGGGCGCGCTTCGTGCGCCACCGGCCCGCGGTGATCAGCGCGCTGATGATCGCTCTCCTCGGGCTCGCCTCGATCTTCGCCGGCGCGATCGCGATGCGCGATCCACTGCGGATCGATATGTCCCACAAGTTCGCGCCGCCTCTCGCCAAGGGCCATCTCCTGGGCGCCGACGAGCTCGGGCGCGACGTGCTCTCGCGCCTGCTTCACGCCGGGCGCATCTCGCTGACGGTGGGGTTCGCGGCCATGGCGGTGACCGTCATCGTGGGCGCCGTCCTGGGGACCCTGGCCGGGTACGTCCGCGGAGCGGTGGACACGGTGCTGCTCCGGCTCACCGACGCGATGTTGTCGTTCCCCCCGATCTTCATGCTGCTGGCGCTGGCGGCATTCGTCCGGCCCTCACTGGCCTCCATGACCGTCATCATCGCGGTCACGTCGTGGATGGACGTGACGCGCATGGTGCGGGGGCAGATCCTCACGCTCCGCGAGCAGGAGTTCGTGACCGGCGCACGGGGGCTCGGAGCCTCCGGGGCGCGGATCATGGCGCGGCACCTTCTGCCCAACACGGTGGGAATCATCGCGGTGGCCGCCACCCTCTCGGTGGCCCGCGCCATCCTGCTCGAGTCCTACATCAGCTTCCTGGGCTATGGCATCCAGCCGCCCCTGGCGAGCTGGGGCAACATGCTGAACAACGCCCAGAGCTACTTCGCGACGGCTCCCTGGGTGGCGATCTTCCCCGGGGTGATGATCACGCTGGCGGTGACGAGCTTCAACTTCCTGGGCGACGGGCTGCGCGACGCGCTGGATCCCCGCCACGTCCGCTCGCGGAGCTGAAGTAACCCCGACACGTTCCCGCCCTATATCGCTTCAAGGGAAACGGGTAGGAGGACAGTTGCCCAGTCCATTTCGCGCAGACCGGGTATGTACAGCTGCGTGATGGATCGATCGGGCCTCCACGCTTCACCGTACCGCGACCCTTGCGTCTCCCGTGTACGTGCCGTCCTTGGTGTTCCCGACCATGCGGAAAGGGGCTGAACGACGGAAGCACAAACGACGAGATTCATCGCGTTTCCCCATTCGGGGGGAACGGCGAGACGTTGACGTGCCACGTCTCGTAGGGTCCGGGCCTCGACTCTGGCAAGCTGCCTGAGCGTACTCTGCGGGCTGAACCCGATCCACCACGGGCTGCCGTACAGGCGGTCGTCCGGTACTCCGGCCGAAGCGAACCGATAGATCCGCATGTCCGGAAAGAGCGTGACGCGGACGACGTGCATCATGCCGCCGACGTCGGGGTATCCCTCCGCGTATCGTTGTTTTTCGTCCATGAACCCGGCGTTGACGGTGGCGATCATCGGGTGATTCGGGCCGATGGGGACGAGGTCAGCCGGTCTCGGGCTTCCGGCCGATGGCCAGGCGATGCCGGCTGATCTGCTCGGAGGTCTCGGGTGATTCGAAGACGCTCGCGAAGACGTCGACGCTCAGGTCGATGCCCGCGGTCAAGCTCGTCGTCTGCCAGATCTCGAACAGCCGCTTCTGGGCTGCAATGACCGCCCGGGTGTGCCGGACCACCCGCGCGAGCATGCGCTCGGTCTCGGCGACGAGCTCGTCGGCCGGGACCACCGCGTTCAGGAATCCGTAGGGGAGGAGCTCCTCGACGGGGTAGTTGTCGCCCGTGAGAATCACCTCCTTGGCCTTCGACAGGCCGATGTGCTGTTGAAGGAGCGCGATGTCGCACACCGACGGCACCCCCACCTTGATCTCCGGGAGCCCGAACGTGGCGTGCGGTACCGCGATGCGGATGTCCGAGACCAGCGCGAGCCCCAGCCCGGTGCCGAGGCAGTGTCCGTTGATCGCCGCGATGGTCGGGAAGGGGGCGGTCCGGACCGCCGCCAGCAGCCTTCGGTTCTTGACGATGAACTCCCGCGCCCGCTCCGGCGTAAGGTCCGCGAACGCCTGGAGATGCATCCCGGCGGAGAATGCCCTCGTCCCGGCACCGGTGAGGACGGCCGCGCGCGGCGGATCCCCGGCATCTCGGAAGATCTCGGCCACCCGGTCCAGATCGGCGAGGGTGAAAGCATTGCTCGCCTCCGGCCGATTGAACGTGATCCACCAGACGCCCTCGGCTTCGCGCAGATCGACCGCAGGCTCGCTCAGAGCACGGTTGGCCATCGAGACGTCTCTTTCTCGTGTCGCCGCCGCCGCCGCGGTCCGCCGGCGACGCGAGGCTCAGTTAGCGGGTAGCAGCCCATGGAGCGCACCACGATCGCCCGTATCATCCGCCTCCGACCCCGCGAATGTCGAGATCGTCGAACGCAGTAATCGAATCGGCTTTGGTCCATAGCCCGACCTTGCCCGATGCAAGCTTGGAGTGGCGCTTGTCGAGGTGCACCGAACCGTCGAGCCACGCCTGGAGACGATCGCCGACCGCGAGCACGCGGATGGTGTGCCATCCCCCGAGGGCCGGGGGCGCGGTTTCCGAGCTTGCGATCTGGTACCGCCCGCGGTCGTAGTAGTAGAGACGGAAGTTGTTCTCGAGGGCGTTCGCTCGGACGACATAGTAGCGCCCTTCCCTGAAGCGGAAGGCGATCCCGCCCGAGGCATCCTCCTTCCCGGCGATCGGCTTGAACTTCACCGATACGTCCACATCCGAGTACGGCCCGAAGGGCGCCACGATGACATTGAACTGGTTCGTGGTGGCGCGCTGCATCAGGACTCGTCGGCCGCTCGGGGCGCCGGGCATGTCCTCGACGAGCCACTGTCCGTGGACGGTGGTCCAGCCCTCGATGCCCTTGGTCTCGAAGTCGACCCTTTCCGCGGCGGCATCGCTCGGTAACGTCGGCCCGCCGGTCGCCGCGCCGGCGACGGTCCGCGCGGCCATTCCACCGGCACCCAGCATTGCCGCCGCCCCCAGCCACACGCGGCGAGACATGCGCCAGCGAGATTCTGGAGTCATTTCTGGCTGTTGGTCTGTTCGAGGGCCGTCTTCAGGGCTTGCGCCAGGGTGGTCGCGTCATCGGCGCTCCAGAAGTGCAGGTAGAACAGCCGGGGCGAGTCCATGAGCCCATGATTGTGGATGGCCGTGACTTCGATGCCGTGCTGGCGAAGCGCGCGGGCCACCCCGTTCACTTCCCGGTCGGTGAGCACGAAGTCGCCGGTGATGGCGGCCTTGCCATCGCCGATGGGCTGGAAGTTCAGCACGGTCACCACGCCCATCGCGGGCGGCAGGGTCACGCCCATCTCGGTGATGGCCTCGGCGCGCGGGACCGTGACCTGGAAGACGCCCCCGCCGATGTCCCGGCCGGTCCGGCCGAGTGCCCGCTCTATCCGCTTCGTGTCCAGGGTGGGCCCCCCGGCAGGAGCCGGGCCGGATGGGGAACCGCCGAGGGGGGTCGCACTGGCCGCGAGCGCTTGCCGAAGCCCTCGGGCGAGCTGCACCGCATCCCCGCGGCCCTCATAGTGCATGTACATCACGTGAGGGGACATCTCGTTGAGATGGTTGTGGACGGCGGTGACCTCGAGGCCATTGGCGAAGAGCCCCGACATGACCGCGGGGATCTCCTGGTCGAGGAGGACGAGATCCCCCATCACCATGGCGTCGTCGGCCACTTGTCTGAACGCGGCGTAGGAGCCGAGAGCGAAGCCCGCCTTGACCGGTATGCCCTTGACGGTGATCCTGAGATCCGTGCGGGGCATTCCGATGCGGAATACGTCTCCCGGCATGAGCTGGCCCGACTTGCCGAGCGCCTGTTCCACCGCGTTCCAGTTCGGCTCGGCGGCTGACGAGGAAAAAGCGGTGCATGCCACGAGGGCGGCCGCGAGCAGGTTGATCGTTCGCATGGATGGACTCCTTTCTTCACGTACTACCGGACTACGTCTCCTCGTAGATCGCCGCGCGATGGCTCGCCGGCAAGAACGTGCAAACCATGTTGCGGGAGCCGTCGAAGGAGAAGGTGTGGGCGCCTTTTTCGGTGGTGATGGTCTCGTGACGGCGGAGCGGGGACGTTCCGAACACCTCGATGACGCCGGGGTCGCCGGTCGCGACGTAGAGGCGACTCATCGCCGGATTGAAGAACACGACATCCGGGACGCCCGCGAGGGCCTCGGTGGCGAGCACCCGGCCACTGTCCGCATCGACCTCGGCGAGAACGGCCGCATCGCACGCGCAGAATAGCCGGCGATTGCTGACGTCGACGTCGAGCCCGTGCGGACCGGCGTACGGCAGGGGGACGGTGCGCCTGATCCGAGCCGGGTCGCGCGACTCGACGACGATGATCTGCGGCGGATCGGCGATGTTGACATGAAAGGCGTCGGCGGCCGGATCGTAGACCGCCCAGCGGGTGCGGCCGGGGACCTCGAGGTCGGCCACCCGCCGGCCGGTCGCGAGATCGAGAATCGAGACGGTGCAGGAGCGCGGGATCGCAGGGTCTCCCACGTGCGCGACCAGCAGCCGCCTCCGTCTCGGGTCATACGCCAGGCCGTTCGGGCGCACGCCGACCGCGATCTTCTCGACGATCGGTCGCGGCGTGGCCGGGAACATGCCTACCGTGTTCTCGCCCCGGTTCGAAGTGTAGACGGTGTCCAGGTCTGGCGCCACGAAGGCGCCCGCCACCGCCGGCAGGCCGGGGATGGAGTCGACGTACTTCTGGGCCTCGATGTCGATGACATCGACCGCGTCGTTCGCGGTGTGGGCGACATAGATCCGGCCCCTGGCTTCGTGGACCGCAGCGTGATCGAAGCCGCCGGGGCCGGCATGGTCCGGCAGGTCGATGAAGCCGAGATGGCGCAGGGGCATGTCAGCGACCGCCGGCCAGCTCGGCGACCAGACGCCCGACACGCTCGACGATCCGGGTCCGCGACGTCTCGTAGCCGTCGCTGACCGCCGGCACTTCCCACTGGTCCACGACCTGGCCCGGGCGCGGAGCGATGTCGCACCCGAAGCTGACGATCCGCGAGGCGGTCTGCAGATCGAAGAGGGTCACCGGGCGCGGACGGGCGGGCGCCGCGGCAAGCCCATCGCCGGCGAGGCCCTTCACGGCACTGGGGGCCAGGTCCGGATCCGGTTCGGTCCCGGCCGCCACCGCGCCCATGGCCAGACCGCGGGCCGCGGCCAGGCGTCGGAAGTGCGCGGCGGCGATCACGCTCTTGGCCGCGCCGTGCAGGCAGACGAAGAGGACCCGGGACTGCAGCGGGACCGGGGCGGCCTGCGCGCGTGAGAACTCGTAGAGCGCGTCGTACATCGGGAACTGACGCGCCATGTTGTCGAAATCGTCGCGACTGATCGCCTGGAATCCGGTCGCCGCCGCATACAACCCGGCCGACTCCGGGGTGAGGGCGCGATCGTCGGTGTCCGCCCCGCGGACGATGGCGGCCAGCGCCACGAGGGCCGGGTCGGCCAGCTCGTAGCGGTCGATGAAGGCGTCGAACGAGCACTGGGGGCCGTGGTGGCCCAGCTCCACGTCCGGGATGTCGTACGGGATGGCCTGCTCCCTCCGGCTCGCCTCGAGGACCTCCCGGGCGGGCACGAACAAGAACTCGGGTTTCGGATCGATGAAGCGGGTGATCAGCCAGGGACAGGCGATTCGATCGACCCGCGCGCGCTCACGTGTGATCCATTTCATGATGGCTCCTCCTTAGCGAAAAGAGACGATGATGATGCCGGCGAGGGCGCCGGCCGCGATGAGGATGGGTTCGGGAACCTTGAACCGCCACGCGACCGCGAGGGCGCTGGCCGCGATGAGCAGCGTCGGCACGTCGACGACCGCGCGGCGGGCCAGCACGAAGCAGGCGCCCGCGATCGTTCCGGAGGCGGCCGCGGTGACGCCGGCCACGAATCCCTTCACCTTGGGATTCTCGCTGATTCGATCGAACCACGGGAACGGGATGACGACGAACAGGTACACCGGCAGGAAGACCCCGATGGCGGCGACCACCGCGCCCGGGAATGCGGCCACGAGGTACCCGATGAACGCGACGGTGATCACGATGGGCCCCGGGGTCAGCATGGCGACGGCGACCGCGTCGAGGAACTGCTGGTCGTTGAGCCAGCCGTATTCCTTGACCACGCCCCCGTAGAGGAAGGGCACGATCGCCAGCCCGCTCCCGAAGACGAAGGCTCCGGCCTTCGTGAAGAACCACATGATCTCGGCGAGGAGTCCCGGCGTGACCGCGACGACGAAGCACGCCGGCGCGGAGCGCTTCATCCAGGCCGGGGGCGCCAGGGCGACCATGGCGACCAGGCCGCTCGCGATGAAGAGCAGGATGCTCTCGGACTCGGTCCAGGCGGTGAACACGGCCAGGCCCGCGAAGATGAGCCACTGGAGGCGGTCCCGGGCCATCGTGAGCTTGGCGAGCTTGTAGGCGGCGATCGTGATGATCCCGATGACGGTGGCGCCGACCCCGTAGAACGCGGCCTGCATCCCGGGGACCCCACCGTAGCGGACGTACAGCCAGCCGATCGCGACGGTCATGACGAACGAGGGCAGGACGAACGCCAAGGACACGAGCGTCGCCCCGCGGACCTGCGAATGCACGTAGCCCAGGCAGATCGCGACTTGGGCGGCCAGCGGTCCCGGGGCCAGCTGAGCGAGGGCCAGTGACTTCATGTACTCCTGTTTCGTGAACCACTGGCGCTTCTCGACGAGATCGCGCTGCATGTAACCGACGAGCGCGACCGGTCCGCCGAAACCGAGGCTGCCGAGGTAGAGGAAGTACTTGAGCAGCTCGGCGGTGGTCGGACGCGTCATCACTTCACCCATGACTGAGTACGGAGTAGCCCGAAGATCGAGCCGAGCGCCATCACTTTCAGGGGGGCCAGTCGCCAGACCACGAGGAGGGCCGCGGTCAGGATCAGGGCGCCGGCCGCGGGCAGATCCGGGGCGGCGTAGGGCACCAGGCGGACGAGCGCGACCGCCATCACGCCGAGCACGCCGGGGACGAGACCCTGCATCACCGCCTTCATCCATCGGAGGTCTCGGGTGCGCTCGAAGACCGGGAGGAGGCCGAGCATGAGCACGAACGAGGGCAGGAAGCTCGCGGCCGCGGCCACGAGGGCGCCGCCGACGCCGAGCAGTTTGTAGCCGACGTACGCCGCGAGCATCAGGACCGGGCCCGGGGTGAGCTGGCCCAGCGCCAGGCCGTCGACGAACTCACGCGGGGTCAGCCAGTGGAGCCGGTCGACGACGTGCTCCTGCATGAGGACGATCATCGAGAGCCCGCCTCCGAACGTCAGGGCGCCGATGGTCGCGAAGAGGGTGGCGAGGCTCCCGAGGGTCGGGGCGGGTTCGAGCGGTGCGGCCAATCGCGCCGTCGGCGCGAGCTGGGGCACGAGCACCAGCGCCCCCGCCAGGGCCAGGAGAACGAGGGCGCCGATTCGCCTGGAGTGGAAGAGCAGCAGCCCCACGCCACCCGCCAGGAGCAGGATCCCGGCCGCTCCCACCGAGGTGGCCAGCGCCACGGCCGCCGCGCCGATGGCGATCAGCCCGTGGGTCCGCGAGCGCAGGGCCGACGTGCCCAGGCGGTAGAGCGCGGCGACGAAGATCCCGACCACCACGGGTCCCAGCCCATACAGCGCGCCGCGCAGGAGCGGGCTCACTCCGAAGGCGCTATAGGCGAACGCCAGGGCGAGCATGACCACGAACGCGGGAGCCGCGAAGCACAAGCCGGCCAGGAGCCCACCCCACCAGCCGGCGCGCACATAACCGAGGAAGATGCCGAGCTGGGTGGCGGTGGCCCCGGGCAGGACGTTGACGAGAGCCAGGCCTTCCAGGAACCGTGTCTTCGACGTCCACTCGCGGCGCTCCTGAAACTCCGCCTGCATCACGCCCATGATCGCGGGTCCACCGTAGGCGGTTGCGCCGACCTTGAGAAACCCCACCGCGATCTCCTTCCAGCGACTCGTCAGTGGTTCAGGCATCGAGCTTCACCTCCATCCCGCGATTCCGGGCGCGCGCATTCTGGTAGACCGCGACGGCCGCCGCCACGTCCTGGAGCGCGGTACCGCTGCTGTCGAAGATCGTGATTTCGTCGTCACGGGTGCGGCCCGGCCGGCGGCCGCTGACCAGATCGGCGAGCTCGCCGTGGACCTGATCGCGGGTCAGCAGCCCGGCGGCCAGGGCGTGCTGCAGCTCTCCGATCTCGGCACACTGCTCGAGGACATCGACGACCAGGGTGGCCGAGGCGACCAGCTGCGGCTCGAGCTCCTGCTTCCCCTCACTGTCCGCCCCGATCGCCGCGACGAAGGTGCCGGGCCTGACGTCGCAGGCGGCCACGAACGCCCGACGCGACGGCGTGCAGGTGACGCACACGTCACTCTGCCGGAGCGCCACTCGCAGATCCTTGGCCGGTTCGACGCGGATGCCAAGGCTCGACGCGGCGTGGGCGGCCAGGCGCTCTGCCCGGGTGGGGTCGGCGTCGACGACCCAGGCCCGCTCCAGCGGAAGCACCGCGGCGACCGCCGCCAGCTGCACTTCGCCCTGGACCCCGCAGCCGACGATGGTCGCGGTTCGCGCGTCGCGCCGCGCCATGAACTTGGCCGCCACCGCGGTCGCGGCTCCGGTCCGCAAGGTGGTCACGCTCGCCGAGTCGATCACCGCGAGCAGCTGGCCGTTGCTCGCGTCGGCCAGCAAGACGGCGCCCTGAATGGTCGGGAATCCGAACCGGCGGGGATTGTCCGGGAAATTCGCGTTGGTCTTGGCCGCGAAGTAGCCCCGTTCACCCAGGAGGCCGGCCGCCTTGATGTGGAAGCCACCATCGGCGGCACGAATGCCCAGCACGCCCGGCCCGAACGTGCGCCCCTCCGCGTGGAGCCGGAAGGCCTGCTCGACCGCCTCGATGCAGTCACCGAGGCTGAGGAGCTCCATGACGTCGCGGCGTGACAGGATCAGGGTCGTCACGGCTTCCGCGGGGTCGTGGCGTACAGGCCTTCGAACACGGTCATGCCATTGGCGAGCACCTGGTGGTCGTCGGGCGTCGCGGCGAGCAGCGCGCGGATCGCCACGTCGATGCCGCGAGCTTCCTCGTGCGGGTACTTGCCGTCACGGAGATCCGCCTCGTGGACGACCTCGGCGATCCGGACGAGCCGGCGGTCGCGCAGACGCGCCCGCTTCAGAAGGGTCTCGAACGTACAGTCCTCGCCGTGATGGGTCAGCTCCACGCCCGGCGCGTCGAAGGGGATCGCGTCCTCGGGGAAGTCGGCCGGCGGGGCGAACAGGAACTCCGCCTGCGGGTCGATGAAACGCTTGATGAGCCACGCCGAGGCGATCCGGTCGATGTGGGGGCGTGGACGGGTCACCCACCGTCGACCACGCAGCGTGGATAGATCGAGACTCGGCGGCTCCTCGCGGCGGGCCGATTCGGGGCGTCGGTTACGC
>Ga0207689_10002599_pt1 | contig 16704 bp, 17 predicted proteins | sample KBSMisM52_FD_184312 | JGI IMG/M metagenome (GOLD analysis project Ga0207689, IMG submission 184312) | Miscanthus rhizosphere microbial communities from Kellogg Biological Station, Michigan, USA - KBS Miscanthus M5-2 (SPAdes) (version 2) | ecosystem: Host-associated > Plants > Roots >... | reverse complement strand
CATCGTGCCGGGCGCGGTGAGCGGCGAGGTGCTGGCCACCGATTACGAAGGCATGATGAAGGAAGCCGCGGTCCTGGCGAAGATTGCCAAGAACATCGCGGTGAAAGTGCCGCTGACCTGGGATGGGCTGAAGGCCTGCGCAAAACTGTCCGGCCAAGGCACCATGGTCAATGTCACGCTCTGCTTCTCGCCGGTGCAGGCCTGGATGGCGGCCAAGGCGGGAGCGACCTTCATTTCGCCTTTCATAGGCCGCGTCGATGATGCGGGTGAGGACGGCATGGGCCTGATCCGCGATATCCGTGCCGTCTACGACAATTACAATTTCAAGACGGAAATTCTTGCGGCTTCGATCCGCAGCGTCAGCCATGTGCGCGAGTCGATTCTGGCCGGCGCCGATGTCGGCACCATGCCGACGGACATCTTCAAGAAACTGCTGAGCCATCCGCTCACTGACAAGGGCCTTGCCGCGTTCGTCGCAGACGCCAAGAAGGCCAACGTCACCATTAAAGGCTGATGGCAGAAGCGGCCGACGCCCTGCGCAAGAGCTGGCTGCAATCGCTGGCGCATGAGCGCCGTGCTTCGCCGCATACCTTGCGGGCTTATGGCGATGACGTGGCGCGCTTCATCGGCTTTCAAGTGGGGCATCTGGGCGGCGCCGTGACCCAAAAGGCGCTTGCCAAGCTCAAGCCCGCCGACATTCGCGCCTTTATCACCTTTCGCCGGCAAGAGGGCTTGGGCCCCGGCGGTGTGCAGCGTGCGCTGGCGGCAGTCCGCAGCTTTTACAAATTCCTGGCCAAGGAAGGCATCTTGGAAAATGCCGCCGCCCGGTCCATCCGAACGCCGCGGGTGCGCCGTCCGTTGCCGCGGCCTTTGTCGGTGGGCGATGCGGAGCGCGCCATTGCCGAAGCCGGCGCGCATGATGTGGAGTGGCTGGGGGCGCGGGATGCGGCGCTGCTGACGCTCCTCTATGGCGCGGGCCTGCGGATTTCCGAAGCGCTGGGGCTGAAGCGCGGCGACGTGCCGCTGGGCGAAACCCTCACGGTGCTGGGCAAGGGCCGCAAAGAACGCAGCGTACCGGTGTTACCATTGGTTGCATCTGCGCTCGGCGATTACGCGGCCAAAGTTCCCTTCACCGGCGCGCCTTCTTCGCCGCTGTTCTTGTCACGTCGCGGGCGGCCGATGAGCGCGCGCGAGGCGCAAGGATTGATGCAGCGTCTGCGCGGGAGATTGGGGTTACCGGAGAAGGCCACGCCGCACGCGTTGCGGCACTCCTTTGCGACGCACATTCTGCAAGGCGGCGGCGATCTAAGGTCGTTGCAGGAGCTGCTGGGTCATGCCTCGCTCTCCACAACCCAGATTTACACCGCGATGGACACGCGCCAGTTACTTGAGACTTACCGCCATGCCCATCCCCGCGCCAAAGGCTGACTTTGGCGTCTTGACCGGCCATGTCCGGACGGGCTGGGCCCACGCGTTGGACGATCCTCCCCTATTTTAGCCAGCTTCCCGAACCTTTCCGGCACGAGCTTCCACGTGGCGAGGGTACGCCCGGCCAGGCACGGCAAAATCCCTCCGGCGAGGAGGTTCATTCCAGACCTGACTTGCTCTAGCATGCCCCCCGAAAAACCGGCGAAATCGCCTCCAGGGGGAATGCATGAAAAAGACTTTGCTCCTTTCCACACTTGTCTTGGCGGCTATGCCGGCTTTGGCCGCTGAACCGGATGGCTTGATTCTCCCCGAGGGTTTCCATGCCACGGTGGTGGCGGACAATCTGGGCCCCATCCGCCATATGGCGCTTCGGGGCAATGACATCTATGTCTCCACCCGCCACGGGCCCAATGCGCCTTCCGTCGGAATTGTGGCGCTGCGTCTGGGGCCGGATCATAAGCCGGTGCAGACCGAGCATATCGCGGGTATCGATCAAGGCACCGGCATCGCGGTTTATAAGGGTCATCTCTACGCCGCCACGGGCCCCAGCATCGTGCGCATTGCGCTGGACGACAAGCTGGTGCCCAGCGCGGCGCCGGAAACGATCGTCGATGGCCTGACCGCTACCAATCACCCGATCGCCTTTGACGGCCGCGGCAATCTGTATGTCTCCATCGATGGCGGCGGCGGCACCAACAACTGCCCCGATCCCAATGCGCCCAAGGGCAAGCCGGTCGGCTTGAAGCCTTGTCCGCTGCTGGAAACGCGCGGCGGCGTCTGGCGCTTCAGTGACAGCAAGGCGGGGCAGAAACTCGCGGATGGCGAACATTTCGCCACCGGCGTCCGCAATTCCAGCGCCCTGGCCTGGCGCAACGGCGACGGCCTCTACACCACTTGGCACGGCCGTGACGGCACCTCCAAAGGCTGGCCTGAATTCGTCACGCAGGCCGATGATGACGCCATTCCCGACGAAATGTTCCGTGTGACCAAGGGCACCGACATGGGCTGGCCCTATACCTATTGGGACGCCAACCGAAAGATACGCTTGGGAGCGCCGGAATATGGCGGCGACGGCAAGACGGCGGTAACCGACAGCAAATATGCGAAGCCGGTGGCGGTTTTCTTCCCGCTGCGGCCCGCGACTCTGGACATGGCTTTCTACAATGGCACCCAGTTCCCGCGTAAGTATCGCGGCGGCGCGTTCCTGGCCATGCATGGCGGCAGCGATCCCGAGCCGGTCGCGGGCGGGCGCAATGGCTATAGCGTGATGTTTGTGCCCTTTAATGGCAGCCGGGCAGGCAAGCCGGTGGTCTTTGCCGATGGCTTTGCGGGCCCGACACCGGAACATAAAAACATCAAGCAGGCCGCCTACCGCCCGGTGGGTGTGTCGGTCGGGCCGGATGGCGCGCTCTATGTCGCGGACTCCAACAAAGGCCGGATCTGGCGGATTGCCTATGGCGAAGGCGGGAATTAACCCGCTTTTGCGCCGGGTTGGCGTTGCAGACTTTAGCCATTGAAGTTGGGGGGCGGGATCAGTAGTTTCCCGCCCTTCCACGACCCTGTGGGGTTGTGTGGGCCGCCTTAGCTCAGCCGGTAGAGCACATCATTCGTAATGATGGGGTCGCGTGTTCGAGTCACGCAGGCGGCACCATTCACATGCCCGCGGTCCGCGGGCATGTGAATGCAAGCGGCGACTAGCGTCAGCGTAGTGTCGCCGCGCGGCAGGAAGTCCCGCCCAAGGTGCAATTCAGAATCCGGGTGGGGATATTGCTTCGGGTTGGCCTTGAGGCTGCGCGATATTGCGCGCTGCTGCGTCTTTCACGACCAGGTTGAAGCTGTGCTCCGCAAGTTTTTGCTCGCCGACCCATAATTGAACGGTCCAAAGCCCAGGCACCAATTCCCAGGATTCGGTGATGTCATAACCGGCGCCTAACGGGCGTCCCCCCACCGGGACCTTTCTCAAAACCGAACTTTGATGGAGCAGACCCGATTGCGGGCTGACGACGCCGGCCGGCGGGTAGATTGTAATCTGCTTGACCGTGACCGTGGCATTTTCCGGCTGCCCGACGACGGAATAGCGAAAGCCGAATTTTATTCCGAGCTGGGCGGGTATGGTGCTGGTCGCCGCAATGAATTGCGGGTCACTCAGGGTGATGATGGTTTGCCCCGCGTCGTTCGTCGTACGCGTGACTCTGCTGGAGGTATAGATTCCGGGATCCATTACATCAATCCGCTCGACACGGCCCGGATTTGCCTCGGCCTTGACTTTCGCGGCAGCGCTGACCGCGGATGGCCAAAGCACCGCTGCGAACAGTGCGCAGCATACAAATGTTACAATGGAGGGGGCGCGACGACTTCCCATGCCGGTTATGTCTCCGACTTTTCATGGAAATGTCTCAATTGAAACATTGGTTCCCACCGGACCCGGAGGATCAGGAACGATCCATGCGCGGCAGCCGGATTATTCGAAAGGAACCGAAATTTGGTGTGGCGCGTTGAGCGACGCGGGATTGACGGGGGCTATTCCATGCCCGAATACGAAATCCTTATCCTTCGAGACGAGGGGTCACCCTCCACGATCACGGCTGAAACCCAGCTGTCCGACAAAGCGGCAATCAAATCCGCCCGCCGCATGGCCCGCGGCCGCCAGTTTGAAGTCTGGCGCGGCCCGGAATGCATCACCGGCTTTGCCCATCTGCTTCCGCCGGCCTCCTAGCCAGCGCGAAGCGAGCGCCACGGCGAAAGCTTAACTTAGGTTATGCTATTTTTTATCCGTGATCCCAATTTGGCCCAAGGTGGCATCATCGCTCGGTAACGGCGCGGCACCGGCCGGGAATTGGTTGAAGGACAGGATATAGGCCAGCACCTGGGAGACTTCCGCATTGTTCAGGCTGCCCGGATCGTTTTGCGGCATGGTGGTATGGATGCGGGTGAAAAGATCGCCTACGGATTGTCCCGACCAATTGCTCACGAACATGGCCCCGGCCAAGGGCGGTGACATCTCGCCGCCATTCAGTTCCGCGCCGTGACATGTGGCGCATTTGTTTTCGAACACCGCTTTGCCTTGGGCTGCCTGTTCGGCGGTGAAGACGCCGTTCCAGACGGTACGCGCGGCACCTTGCGCCCGCAGCGCCATCACCGAGGCGCCGGTTGCAAGCGCGAAGACTGCAATCCCCAGGACCAATCGCGTGGCCAATCTTGGGACCATTGTTGGCAAACGCTTATTCATGATGTCACGGCTCCACTGAGAAGACATTTATAGGAGCCCAGCCGGTCCGGCTCCAAGGCCATTTAAGGACATTTTCGCGACATTGGGGCGATTTCGGGCTAAGGGCAGCGGGGCCGAAAAGACGCAATTCCACTCATATTCGAGACAAATTGCGGCTGCGCATTTCACAGGGACGAAACAGGCCAAAGGCGATGCTTCTCGCGACCTTCTTAAGGCGCCTCAAGCATGTACACGATCGTTACTGCGTCCCAAAAGGGCGGATCAGGCAAGACCACCCTGTCCGGCCATCTGGCGGTTGCGGCTTGCCAAGCGGGAGCGGGCGAGATCGCGCTGATCGACACCGATCCGCAAGGCTCGTTGGCGGCCTGGTGGAATGTGCGCCAAGCCCCTACGCCTCATTTCGTAAAAGCTGCCATGGCGGACTTGGAAGAAGTCCTGACCGGCTTGCACCAAGCCGGCATCAAGATCGCGGTGATCGATACGCCGCCTGCCATCACCCAATCCATATCCAAGGTCGTATCGCATGCCGACCTGGTGGTGGTGCCCACCCGGCCCAGTCCGCACGACCTGCGGGCGGTAGGTGCGACGGTGGACATTGCCGAGCGTCACGGCAAGCCTGTGATCTTTGTGATCAATGCCGCCACGCCGCGCGCCCGCATCACCGGCGAGTCCGCGGTGGCTCTGTCGCAGCATGGCACGGTGGCGCCGGTCACCATCCATCACCGGGTGGATTTCGCCGCCAGCATGATCGACGGGCGCACCGTGGGCGAAGTGGTGCCGGGCTGCCAATCCGCCAAGGAGATCAGCGATCTTTGGCTTTATATTCAGGAGAGGCTGTCGCGTATCGTCCGGGATCCCGATCTGCTGCCCGAGCTCAAGCCCGAGCATCTGGCGGTGAATTCCTTGATGGCTGAAGCCGAAACGGTTGCGGAAGCGCAGCCGGTGGCCGAGGTTGCTGACCCGCAAGCCGTGGCCGGGGCGCCCGTGCTGATTGAGGTGCCGGAGCGCCGCTCGGGCGTTGAACGCCGGGTGCTGGTGGAACCGCGCGCGCATGAGCGCCGGGCGTTCGGCCGCCGCAGCACCGATCATCCCTTCTGGGGTGTGAAATGAGTGCAGCCAGATTTTCTCCCATCACTTCGGTTCTGCTGGCGCGGAAGGGCGAAGCCCGGCCGTGGAGCCAAGGCGGCAAGCAGGCGGCGAAACCGGAGGCCGACAATGTCGAGACCATCCCCTGGCGGGCTTATACGGCGCCCGTCATCGTGCCGCGTGCCAGCGAAAAGGATAAGAGCTGCTCGATCCGCCTCTCAGCCCATGATTATGAGCGGCTGGGAATCCTGGCGGTGAAGAAAGACACGACCCGCCAGCAGCTTCTCAAACAGGCGCTGACGGAATTCCTGGCCGCCCGGGCGCTGGATTACGGCTGTGCCTGCCTGCATGACTCCCCGGTCGTCTGCAACAAGGATTGCGACATCGGCAGTTGATCGGGTAAACCCATGGACAGGGGAGATCGGTCCATGCGGCACTTCGGGAAACTTCTGGCTTTTCTGCTGACGGCGCCAAGCGCGGCGTTCGCGCAGGGTCAAGACACGATGGCGGTGCCCGCCGATTACCGGCAATGGGTGTTTCTCACCTCCAGCCTTGACCTGAATTATGACACGGCCTCGGCGCCGAACCAGCACATGCTGGACAATGTTTTTGTCGATCCGGCGAGCTACCGGGCTTTCCTCAAGACCGGTACCTGGCCCAACAAAACCATCCTGATCAAGGAAAACCGCATTGCGGAATCCGCCGGCACGCTCTCCAAGCGCGGCCAATTCCAAAGCGAAGTGAAGAATCTGGAAATCCACATCAAGGACGAAGCCCGCTATCCCGGCAAATGGGCCTTCTTCCTTTCCGCTGACGGACGGGCGCCGGCAATACTCAAGGCCCAAAGCGAGCGCTGCTATTCCTGTCACCAGGATCATGGCGCGGTCGACACGACATTTGTCCAATTCTATCCGACACTGTTTGCGATCGCCAAAGCGAAGGGCACGCTGAGCGCCGACTATCTGAAGAACGACGCGGCGAAGTAGCCGCTTAAACCGATCTGACGATCTCGATCGGCTTGTAACCCGGGGCGCGGGTCTGCCACAGAATAGCGATGAACAGCGCCTTGGCGCGCGGCAGGATAGCCAGCGAAATCGCGGCAAAACAGGCCGACCACATCAGCATCGCGGCCCAAACCGGCATCCAGTCCACATCCACCATGAAAGCGAAGGGCAGGAAGACATGCCCCACCAGGATGATGGTTGCCCAGGGCGCGGCATCATCGGCGCGGATATGCCCAAGGCGTTCGCCGCACACGGCACAGGCGTCCACCGGCTTGAGATAACTGCGCATCAGCTTGCCCAGGCCGCAATGCGGGCAACGGCCCATCAGGCCGCGCAGCGCCGCCAGTTTTAGGCCGATCTCCCTATCTTCGCCGGTCTGTTTGCTCATCGCGCAAATATAGTGCGCCGCACCCTCATTTCATGCGCGCGCCTTGTCCCTGCGACAACTTGCATAGCTCCTGAAAGCTGGTCACTGTCTGGCGATAAGGCGGCTAGGGGCCCGAGGGCTATGAAGATCACCAAACTCACCACCTATGTGGTGCCGCCGCGCTGGCTCTTCCTCAAGATAGAAACCGACGAAGGCGTTACCGGGTGGGGCGAGCCGGTGGTGGAAGGACGCGCCGAAACAGTGGCGGCCTGCGTCGACGAACTGGCGGACTATCTGATCGGCAAAGACCCTTCGGCCATAGAGGATCATTGGACAGTTTTGTATCGCGGCGGCTTTTATCGCGGCGGCGCCGTTCACATGAGCGCCTTGGCCGGGATCGACCAGGGCTTGTGGGACATCAAGGGCAAGGCGCTGAACCAGCCGGTGCATGCGCTTCTGGGCGGCCCGGTGCGCGAAAGAATGCAAGTTTACAGCTGGATCGGCGGCGACCGGCCGCAAGGCTTGATCCAAGGCGCCAAGGATGCGGCAGCGCGCGGCTTTTCCGCCGTCAAGATGCTGGCAACCGAGGAACTTTCCTATCTGGACAGCCACGCCAAGTTAGATCAGGCGGTCGAGCGGATCGGCGCTTTGCGTCAGGCGATGGGACCGGAATTCGGCATCGCGGTGGATTTTCACGGCAGGGTGCACCGGGCGATGGCCAAGCAACTGGCCAAGGAACTCGATCCGTTTCACTTGATGTTTATCGAAGAGCCGGTGCTCAGCGAGCATCTCGATGCCCTGAAGGAAATCGCACAGCACACCGCCACGCCCATCGCGCTGGGCGAGCGGCTTTTTTCCCGCTGGGATTTCAAGAAAGTCTTGAGCGATGGGTTGGTGGATATCATCCAGCCGGATCCGTCGCATGCGGGAGGCATTACCGAGACCCGCAAGATCGCCGCCATGGCGGAATGCTATGACGTGGGCTTGGCGCCGCATTGCCCGTTGGGGCCTATTGCGCTGGCGGCCTGCCTGCAGTTGGACGCGGCCTGCACCAACGCCGTCATTCAGGAGCAGAGCCTGGGTGTTCATTATCACACCAGCAACGATCTGCTCGACTATCTCAGCGATCCGGCCGTGTTCGCCTATACCGATGGCTATGTGGCTATCCCTAAGGGACCGGGATTGGGAATAAGCATCAATGAAGATGCCGTGGCCCGTGCCGCTTCTGTGGGCCATCGCTGGCGGCCGCCGGTGTGGCGGCATAAAGACGGCTCATTTGCCGAGTGGTGAGATAACGAAATGACGGACACTGTCTCCCAAAGACCCACGCGTCATCGCCGTGTCGTGATGCTGATGATTTTTGTCTGCGTTGCCATCACCTTTTTGGACCGCGGCAACATCTCCCTCACCGCGCCTCTTATGGGCAAGGAGTTGGGCATCGACGCGGAACATATGGGCTGGATACTCTCCGGTTTCAGCTGGACTTATGCTCTGTTCCAAATTCCCAGTGGCTGGCTGGTCGATCGCATAAGGCCACGGTTTTTTTACCCTGCTATCCTGATCCTGTGGTCGGTCGCGACCGTTTTTCTCGGCGTGGTCGGCAGTTTCATCGGTCTGTTTTGCCTGCGCCTGTTGATCGGCGCGTTGGAAGCGCCCTCCTACCCGATCAACAACCAGGTGGTGACCAGCTGGTTTCCCGATCGCGAACGGGCAGGCGCCATCGGCTTCTATACGTCCGCTCAGTTCATCGGCCTAGCCTTCCTGCAGCCGCTGCTTCTAAATCTGGAAGCAGTGCATGGCTGGCGGGCCGTGTTCTACACCACCGGCTTTGGCGGCATGATCTGGGGCTTTGTTTGGTGGCTTTGCTATCGCAATCCGCGCGACTCCCGCGCCAACAAGGCCGAAATTGAATTGATCGAGAGCGGCGGCGGGCTGGTGGATCTGGGTTCGGCCAACAAGCAGAAACGACCCTTCAGCTGGGACGATCTTTATACCGTATTCAAATACCGCAAGCTGTGGGGTGTCTATGTCGGTCAATTCGCCGTCACCTCTTGCCAGTGGTTTTTCCTGACCTGGTTTCCCACCTACCTGATCACCTACCGCCATTTGAGCGTGCCCAAGACGCCGCTCTATGTCGCGCTGCCTTTTCTGGCGGCCTTTGTCGGGGTGCAGCTGTCCGGTTATGTCTCCGACCGCATCCTACGCAGCGGCATGAGCTTAGGCGCGGCGCGCAAGACCCCCATCATCACGGGGTTGCTGCTATCGGCCAGCATCATCGGCGCCAACTATGTGGACAGCCCGGAAGCCGTGATCGCTTTCATGTCCCTGGCGTTCTTCGGCAATGGCATGGCTTCAATCGGATGGTCGCTTATCAGCCATGTCGCGCCGCGTCATCTGATCGGGCTCACGGGCGGCACTTTCAACTGCATCTCCAACCTGTCGGGCATCAGCACGCCGCTGGTGTTTGGCTATCTCGCCCAGCAAGGCTATATCGCGGTGGGCTTTGTCTATGTCGCCACGATCGCGGTGATGGGCGCGCTGTCCTATATTTTTGTGATCGGCAAGGTGGAACGGGTGGAGTGACGCTCAATACGGCGAATACCAGCCGTAGCGCGGCCGCGGAGGCGGCGGATAATCACGCCATTCCCGCTGCCAGCCTTGTTGCCAGCCAGGCGGAGGCCCATAGGCGCGAGGCGCATAGCCGCGATCGGGGTAATAACCGCGCTGGCCGATATCGTAATAGCGCGGCCGCGGCGGGGGCGGAGCCTCCTCCTCGGCGTAAGACAGCGCCACATCGTCGGCCTCGTCGTCCGGCGCGGCATTGGCCAGGGCGCGCGCCCGCGCGGCGCCCTCTGCACGCCGGTATGGCATGGCCGGCAGGCTATGCGCGGGCACGCCGCCGATGTCGGGCGCCGGAGTCGCCGAAACCTTCACCGTGGGCGCCGCCAACGGCTCGTCGGCTTTGGCCATGATCGGACGGGAATCGGCGCAAATGCCGCCAATGTCGGTCGAAGCGGCATGCGCGTCGACAAAGCTCATCAGGCTGCCGCGATGGTTCATGGCGGCCTTGAACAGGCCATGGGCGTCGGCGCAGAAAGCCGCGGTATTGCGGGCCTGTTCCAGCGCCGAGAGATTGGCGGCCTTGGTCTTGAACGTGTCATAGCCGGCTTCGCCATGCTCGCCGCCGCGGCGGATGAAGAAGGACTTCAGAATTGCATCCGAGGTCTGCAATTCGCCGCGATAGGTCGTGACAAAGCGGTTGTAAGCGGGGGCTTCCTGGCATTGCAGCGCCGCCACCATCAATTCCTGCTGGATGACGGCGGTTCTCAAAGCGGTGGCTTCCCCGGGCGTGGCACAGGCCGCGGCCAGCGCGGGATTGGCCAGCGCCAACAAGGCGATGGTGGCAGAAGCGGTTTTCAGCATCGTTAGTCCCCTTAAATGCCCCTCACTTGGTCGAAGCCGTCTGGGCGCGCTCGCAGCGGCCCGCCGGCGGATCGCTTGTGTCCAGATGCGCCACCACCTCACCCGCGCCTCCGCCACAGGCGACCCAGCGGAAATTGTGGGAGGCATCCTTGTCCGAAAGACTTTTGTCGGTCATCAGGGCGCCGAAACCACGGGAGGCGACGCTGCCGGTGGCGCTGGTGGTCACGACATTGCTGCTGCCGCAGGCGGTAAGGTTATCGCTGCCCCCCGCCATGCAGTAAGCGAACTGCACGGCAAAGTCGCAAGCATTGCGGAAGCCCCAATTGCTGCCGTCGCTGTCCACTTTCAAGCAGCGCGAGGCATCATTCCTGTCGTTCACCTTGTCGGTCACGGCGGCACGGCCGCCATTGACCGCAACCGCAATCGCGCCCGTCGGCTCATCCGGCGTCGGGTCGATCGGATGGACATCGGACGTCCGCACCGTGACCGTTTCCAATTCCTTGGCGGCCTGGGAGGCCTGATAGTCGCCGATGCGGTAGGAGGCCTTGGCCATCCTTGCCGGGACTTTCACCTCGTTGCGCACATTCGCCTTGCGATCTGGCCGGGGGCGGGGCTTGGCGAGCACTGCGGGCGCGGGCGCTGCCGCAGCCGCCGGTGCGGCAGTGCTGGGCGCGATGCTGGCGGGTTGCGCCGTAGGCGCCACCGTGCAGCCATTGGTGACATCGTTGACGGCAACCGGAAGTCCCAGCTTGGTGGCATAAGCGTTCAGGGCGGCTTTCTTTTCCAAGTCGCTGAACTGATGCCCTGGCAGATACCAGGCGCGGCAGCTGGACCCGGCATCGGCATCGATCACCATCTGCACGCCGCCTTCGGGACTGGCGGACAGCATGGCCGAATGGCCGTCGGCATAGCGCACTTCCACGCCCTTGCCCGTCAAACGGAAGAAGCCGGTGACGCTCGATCCGGCGCTGGGACTGCCGCTATCCTCCACCACGGTGCCCATGCGGTCCGTCATGAAGGTAAAGGTCGTCTTGCGGGCGATGCCGCCGGCCGGAACGACTTGCAGCTCCATGCCGCCATCGATCACGTTCAAGGCGATGGAGGAGCCGTCGACGCCGATCAAGGTCTTTCCCGACACGCCGCCAAACGGCGCGTGGCCGGCATTGGCCGCATCCTGCTGCGTGCCGACGGAGATCCGGGAAGGCCCGGGCGGCGGCGCCACAACCTTGTCCGAGACCTTGTTGGGGGTGGGTATATCATTCTGTTGCAGCTTGCCGTCGACAAAATTGCCGCTCGTCAGGCTGCCGTCGGAATGGCGCAATTCACCCTTACCATTGGGCTTGTCGTCCTTCCAATCGCCGACATAACGCTCGCCATTGGCGCGCAAAAGCACGCCGAAGCCGTTCATCTTGCCGTCGTTCCAATAGCCGTCGAAGCGGTCGCGGGCATCGGTGGTGAGAATGCCGGGGCCTTGGAAGCGGCCGCCGATCGTGTCGCCGTCATAGCTCCAGCCCTGGCCCCAGCGGGTGATGACATGGCCGTCTGGAATCACGCCATGCACGAAATAAGCGGTGAAGCTTTGGGTCTGGCCGTCATGGGAGAAGGTGGCGGTGCCCAGCCCTTCGGCATAGCCGTCGACGCAGGCGCCTGTCCATTGCACGGTATCGCTCGGTCCCGCGCCGGCGCTATACAGCGAGCAATCTCCGGCTTTCAGCCATTGTCCGGTGTTGGAATTTTCTTCCGCTGAAGCATTCGACAAGCCGCAGTTCAGCAGTGCGGCGGCCAGCACGGCCTTCGCCATCCACGACATGGAAGTTCTCTAGTGCGGATAGGGTCAGCCCCATGCTGAACCCCCCTTGTGAATACACTGCTCCCAATTTTTGACGTTTGCGAGTCGATTCTGTTTTGCGCGTTCGGAAAAATGCGAAGCGGCAAACGAGATGTTACGCATGCGGAGAAAATTCGCGCCGTTCTATCAAATGCTGTTTTTATCGACGTCGTCGGTGCGTTTTCGCCCGCTGTTTTGTTCATCTCTGTGGCGAAGTTTCCCGCCGTTCATCTGAGGTTCATCTAGATGAACGAAGTTCCCGCTTTTGCCAAAAATGAATTTCGAAATGACACGATGCACAAAAGAAAAAGAGCGCCACTGATTCGGTGGCGCTCTTTTTCGAGACGACTGCGCTGTCAGACGATGTGCCGCTCGGCCTCGATCAACCCCCGGATGTAGCCGAACTCGAAGGGGAAGTTTTCACGGCTGGCGTCCGGCTGACCCGGCACCGCGGGCGCATGGTCGGGCATCAGCAGGTCTTCATAGCCGACCTCCCGGTAGACCTTCAGCGCCTTGACGAAATCGATATCGCCGTCGTCGGGGAAGATTTCGGCGATGAAGTTGTTGCGGCCGCCTTTGATGTTGCGGAAATGGACATTGAAGATCTTCTTGCGGCTGCCGAAATAGCGGATGACGTCGAAGATCTCTTCCTTGGGATTGACCAGGTTTTCCGAGACCGTGCCCTGGCAGAAATTGAAGCCATGATAGGGGCTCTCATACATGGTGATGAATTTCTTCATGCCATCGATGGTGCCCAGCACATTGGTGATGCCCTGATAGCCTTCCGGCGGCGTGCCCGGATCCTGCGGATGGCAGGCGATACGCACCTTGTTCTCATTGGCGACCGGCACCACGCGCTTGAGGAAATAGTCGATGCGCTCCCAGAAGGCATCGGCATTGACCACGCCGGCCCGGGTGAGCGGCGGATTCTTGGCCAGCGCCTCCTTGGCGTTCCACTTTTCATAGACGGTGTCGCCGCGGCCCGGCACCTGCTCGCTGCGCACCACGCCCAGCAAGGACATATTGTATTTGATGGTCCGGATGCCGGTGGCGGCGCAGGTGCGGATGTGATTCTGGAAGGACTCGATGTCACGGTCGCGCTGGGGGCTTTGCGCCAGCATGATCGCCGGGTTCTTTTCCCGATCGATATGGGAGGAAGTGAGCAGCACGCTGTCCACCATGTCGACCTTGAGCTTCCACTTGGCGGCCAGGTCCAGCATTTTGCGCATTTCTTCCGGCGTCGGGTAAAGCCGCTTGGGATCGGCCACCACCGGGCTGGTGCAGACCGCGTCCACGCCATAACGCGTCACCCAGGCGGCCGAGCGATCGGTCAGGGTGCCGAACTGGTGGCCCAGCCGCACCTTCAACGGCGGCAGTTTACCGGAAGCGGCGGGCTGAGCCTGAGCAGGCTGCGTTTCGCCGGCCAAGCTGCCCGCGGCAGCGGCCGCTGCACCGGCTCCAGTCACTGAAAAAAATTTGCGGCGGTCCATGATCGTCTCCCTATTGTGTCTGGTTCGAAACCGGCTTCAGTCCGGCCTTTACGCTGGCGTCGCGGCCCAAAGGACCGCGAAGGTCATTCAACAGCGCTGTCGCGTCCATTGCGTTTTCGGCATTGGTGGCGATGGCGGCGGTATAGATGGTGGTCATTTGAAGGTCGTCCGGCAGCGGCCAGACGGTGACGTCCTTATTGGGCAGCATTTCACTGATTAAAGTGACGCCATATTGCGCCTCGCCCGATGCAACCGCGGCCGCCACGCCGGTGCCGTTGGGCTTGAGCACGGCCTTGGCGCGCACCTGCTGGCCGATACCCAGTTTGTCGGCTTGCTGCAAAAAGAAGACGCCGGTGATGCCGCCGGAGGCCGGGTCGACATAGGCGATGGTCTTGGCTTGAACCAGCGTGGCCTTCACTTGACCGCTGTCGGCGATGGCCGGCTGGGCCGTGCCCTTTTTGGCGCCGATCCCCGCCACCATCTGGGCCAGGTCGGTATGCTGGCCGGCGACCTTGTTTTGCCGCGTCAGATTGTCCAGCACCGCGGTGGTGCCGATCACGAGATCGAATTTTTCGCCCGCTTCCATGCGCTTTTGCACCGCGCCGGCGGTATCGCTCACCACCGAGACCGTGGTGCCGGTGCGCTGCCCGAAATCGGCAGCCAAAGCCCTGACCGGCATGGACATGCCCGCCCCGGTGAGGATTTTCAGCTCCTTGGCCTGGGCGGGGGCGGCCAGCAGAAGCAGGAATACCGGAGTAAAAAAGCGATGCATCTGGCCCTTCGGCAGCCCGGGCACTTTATGTCTCGTTGCGCCGGGGCTTGGCGCGTTTTATCAGGGTTCAAAAGGCCCGCATAGCGAAGGGGACCGGGATGAAAAAAGGCTTTCTCGCAAGCGCAGCAATGACGCTGGCATTGGTCTGCGGACCGGCGCAAGCGGCGCCGGAATGGACCAGCATTTTGATGGAAAAAGTGGTCGACCGCACGCCGGACCAGACCTGGGCCAAGATCGGTCCTTATTGCGCCATCGCCACCTGGCTGAAGGTGACTTGCGTGGTGACCAGCGGCAATCAGGTCAGCGTGGGCACCAATCGGCGCCTCAATGGCAAGACCGATGAGATCATCGTCGCCATGACGCCTTATTCCTACACCTATGCCCAGCAGGCGTCGGACGTGCAGCCGGTATCGCCCATCTTCTACCACGGCACCCTGGCGGTGGAGCCCTTGGACCGCGGCCGCAAGACCAAGATCGTCTACACCCTGTTCTATGACCAGGCGCCTTTGGCCACCACCGAAGCCAAGATCGCCAATCGCGAGCAGCGCACCAAGCGCTTCACCGACGCGCTGCAGGCGATGAAGGAAATGGCGGAAGCCCCCTAACTTATCGAAAAGAGAATTCAGACATGATCGATGTTTTGCAAATGGTGCCTTTGCGCCCGGAAGTTCAGAAGGAACTGGAAGCGCGTTATCGCGTCCATCCCAAAAGCGAATTCGAAAAGGTCGCCGGCATTGTGCGCGGCTGCGTCACCAACGGCCATGCCGGCCCGCCGCCCGACTGGATCGACCGCATGCCCAAGCTTGAGGTGATCGCTTCGGCGAGCGTGGGCTATGACGGCATTCCGGTGGAATATGCGCGCTCCAAGGGCATCCCGGTCACCAACACCCCGGATGTGTTGAATGACGATGTCGCGGATCTGGCCATCGGGCTGATGATCATGACGGCGCGCCGCCTGGTTGTGTCCGAACGTTATGTGCGCGCAGGGCGCTGGCCGAAAGAAGGTGAATATCCTTTGGCATATCGGGCCAGCGGCAAGCGGGTCGGTATTTTGGGCATGGGCCGGATCGGCAAGGAAATCGGCAAGCGCGCCGAAGCCATGAACAACACCGTCGCCTATCACAGCCGCCGGCCCGTGAAGGATGTCTCCTATCGCCATTATCCCGACCTGGTCGAACTGGCGAAGAACAGCGATTTCTTGATCGTGATCATTCCCTCAACACCCGAGACCCAGAAGATCGTCAACAAGGCCGTGATCGAGGCGCTCGGCCCGGCCGGCATTCTGGTCAATGTGGCGCGCGGTGCGGTGGTGGATGAAGATGCGCTGGTGGAGGCGCTGACCTCGGGCAAGCTGGGCGGCGCGGGCCTGGATGTGTTCGCCAATGAGCCGCAAGTGCCGCAAGTTCTGTTCGGCATGGACAATGTGGTGCTCCAGCCGCATGTCGGCAGCGCGACCTATGAAACCCGCCGCGCCATGAGCCAACTGGTGCTGGACAATCTGGATGCGAAGTTTGCGGGGCGACCGCTGCTTACCGAAATCAAGTAGCAACAAACGCAAACCGGAGGGGGTCATTAATCAGATCAGCGCACTAACTCCGTCACGCCATACAGAAACGCGGCGCCCAGCAAAGTCGCGATCGTCGTCGAAGGCCGAGGATAGGCGCGGTGACTCTCGGGCAACAGCCCGCTGGAGCCGATATGCAAAAAGAATCCGCAGAACACGGCCAGCAAGACCGCCAACACGCCGGCGCTGGGTGTGATCAATAGGCTCAATCCGGCGCCCAGCACGGGCGCCACCGCGTCCACCCCCAGCCAGCGCAAGGCAAAGGCGCGGGTGCCGCCATTCTTCATCACCACATTCACGGTGTTGAGGCCGTCGGCGAAATCGTGCGCCAACACCGCGGCGGCCACGATCAGGCCGATCTCCCGATTGGCTTGCAGCGCCACGCCCAAGGCAAATCCGTCCAATACGCTATGGGCGGAAAAGCTGGCGGCGCCCACCAAGCCACGCGCGGGATTGGCCTGGCCTTCGCAATCGTGCCGCGCGATCACTCGGTCCAGCACGGTGTAGAGAAAA
>Ga0207689_10002597_pt1 | contig 16714 bp, 17 predicted proteins | sample KBSMisM52_FD_184312 | JGI IMG/M metagenome (GOLD analysis project Ga0207689, IMG submission 184312) | Miscanthus rhizosphere microbial communities from Kellogg Biological Station, Michigan, USA - KBS Miscanthus M5-2 (SPAdes) (version 2) | ecosystem: Host-associated > Plants > Roots >... | reverse complement strand
CACCGTGCCCGGCCGCGTGATGACCGTGCACAGCATGACCGAGATGATGACGCGATTCCTCGGCCTGGGCTTCACGCTGCCGCAGGTGGTGACGATGTGCACCGCCAATCCCGCGAAGGCGGCGGGGGTGGACGATCGCCTCGGCAGCCTCGCGGTGGGCCGGCAGGCCGACATCTCGGTGCTCGACATCCGCCCGGGCGACTGGGTCGTCTACGACGTCCTGGGCGCCGGGCTGCGGGTGGACCGCGCGGTGGTCCCGTTCGTGACCGTCAAGAAAGGGCGCGTGTTCACCCCCGACTGGGGCCCGCGCTCGTGGGGCTGGGAGCCGGACCGGGCATTGCCCGCGGGCGGTCCCATCCGGGGAGGGTGCTGCTGATGCTGGTCCTGCCGGAGTGGTCGAGCCTCGGGTTCTTCATGCTCGCGGCCCTGGTGCTGCTGCTGACGCCGGGTCCCGCGGTCCTCTACATCGTCGCGCGCAGCATCGACCAGGGCCGGCGCGCGGGCCTCGTTTCGGTGGCGGGCGTGCACGTGGGCACCCTGGCCCACATCTTCGCGGCGGCCGCCGGCATCTCCGCGGTGCTCGCGGCCTCCGCCACCGCGTTCAGCGTGGTGAAGTACCTGGGCGCGGCGTACCTCATCTTCATCGGGATCCGGCGCCTGCTCGATCGCACGCCGCTGGGGACGGCCGCGCCCGGCGAGCCCAAGCGGCTGCGCCGCGCCTTCCTCGACGGCGTGATCGTCAACGTGCTCAACCCGAAGACCGGCCTCTTCTTCCTGGCCTTCCTGCCCCAGTTCGTGACGATCTCCCGCGGGCACGTGGGCGAGCAGATCGTGGCGCTGGGCGTGGTGTTCGTGCTGCTGGGCGCGCTCACCGACTCGCTCTACGCGATCGGGGCCGGCTCCGCCGCCTCCTGGCTCCGCGGTAGCCCGCGCTTCCTGGCCAGCGAGCGCTGGATCTCGGGAAGCCTCTACATCGGCCTCGGCGTGGCGGCCGCCCTGTCGAGCAACCAGCAGCGGAAGTAGGGGACGACCTGCTACTGGCGCGGGGGCTGCCGAGGGCGCCGGCGCGTCGGACGCTTGATCCGCTGCTCGTCGTCCGGCCCGGGCCCCTGCGGCTGGTCGCCCGCGTAGTCGTCGGTGTCCGCGGCGCTCATGGTCCTGATGAAGAGCAAAGCGTGTGCCCGCCTCCCGGCGGGCGCCACCGCCGCGGAACGCGCCGGATTGGACCCTCCGCCGCCCGGGCGGGGGACGACCATGCCCGGTAAAACCTTCCATCCCGAATGCCTTGCCCGAGCGGACACGGGCCAGGAGTGGTAAGGTACAGGCCCTACGCCGACTGACGGAGAGGGCTGAACGGCGAAAAAGGGGGGAGGGAAGCCCAGATGACAGGGCCGACCAGCTCGCTGACTGACCTCGATCAGGCGCCGAGCATCGATTGCTACGCAGTCCAGGAGGCGCTCGCAGGCCCTCCGCGCGGGGTCAGCTTGACCGAGTGGGCCCTCGTGCACGCTCATGTAGCGGGCTGCCCGGCCTGCCAGAAGCAACGGGAGTCTCTGGAGCTGGCGATCAGCTCGCAGCGGGTCGAACCGTCCCACCGGCCCGGGGCGAAGCTGATCGAGCGCTCGCGGGCGCTGGTCATCTCGACGGCCCGGCAGGTGCCGATGCTCGTCGCGCCTTCGGCTCGACCCGTCGCGCTCTCGATCGAGCGAGCCCGCCTGGTGATCGCGCGCGTCCCGGGTCTGCTGACGGGGCTTCGCTCGCCGCTGGCGATCGCCGTCCAGGGGACCGCGCGAGGCTTGCGCGAGGCTCTCGCCGGCGTGATGCGGGCTCTCGACCTCGCGAGCCGGCTCGGCGTGCTCGCGTCGACCTCGGTGACCGCGTCCACGCGGGCGGGGGTTGCGCTGACCGAGACCACCGGTGCCGCGCTCGCCCAGGTGGGCCGGCGAATGCCCTCGCTCGTCACGTCCTCGGTTCGAACCGCCGGCCACGTGGTCGGCCGCGTGCAGCTCGTGATCACGCGCCTTCTCTCCGGGGTGATCCGGCTTTGCTCGTCGATGATCGTCGCGCTGCGGGGGCCCGCACTAGGCACCCGTCAGGCGGCCGGCGCCGGCGTGGCGCGTGTTCTCGACGTGCTGGACCGGCTCGGCGCGGTGGCGTCGGTCATGGCGCGCTCCGCGGCCCGGGCGATCGGCGCTCGTCCGCGGGCCTACGCGGTGTTCGCGGGGCTCGCGGTCCTCGTCACGTCGCTCCTGTTCCTGTGGCCACGCCAAGGGTTGGACGATCTCGGGTCCCGGTTCTCGGGACGAGAGCGTACCTCACGAGAGATCTCCGTGCCCGTCGCGCGGACGCCGGTCGCGCCCGCCGCTCCGGTCCCGTTGGCCGTGACCTCGCCGCCCAGGACCGGCGCCGGCGCTCCACCGCCTCCCGTCGCGGCCGCGCGTCCCGAGACTCCTCCCGTGTCCCAGAGGCCGGCCGAGATTCCCGCGCCCGAGCGACGGCGGGCGACGGCTGCCGCGTCCCCACCCTCCACGGACACCGCGCAGAGCGCGGACACCGCGGACCCGGCCGCGGCGATCGACTGGCTCTTGAAGGGCGGAAACAGCCGTCGCCAGGCCGAGAGCCCGTGAGCGCGGCGCGTCGTCTCCCGTAGGCGCGGCCGCGGCACAATTCCGCGCACGATCAATTCGGAGACGATAGAATTCTCCGTGCAAGCCTCGGATATTCCAAGGATAGGCGGGTAGCTCAGCTGGGAGAGCACGGCCCTTACAAGGCCGGGGTCGGGAGTTCGATCCTCCCCCCGCCTACCATCAATTTCTCCGCACTTTCCCCCTCTCTCTCTTTTCCGACCCCGACGCGTCGTTCCTTCCTGATACGATCCGTTAGCTCTCTCAGCGGCAGACCGCTCACCAGCGATTCCCACAACTTGTATCGCTGGCACGCCGGCTGCACCTCACGGGCTCATGCATCGCCTCACCCCCACGCGCGGACTCGCTCTGGCCGTCGCCGTCACCCTGCTGGGAGGGTGCACACTGAGCCGTCCTCACTATGTCTCGCCGGACGTACACGTGGGAGAGCCCGCGTTTGTCCGGTCGCTCGAAGCGCATACCGTCTCGAGTCTCGTCGAGGGCAACCTCGCTCAGATCTTGCTGAACGGCGACGAGATCTTTCCCGCCATGCTCGCGGCCATCCGTGGGGCCCGAACGACCATCACCTTCGCCAACTTCATCTACGAGGACGGCGCCATTGCCGACGAGATGGCCACCGCGCTGGGCGAGCGGTGCCGGGCCGGCGTGGCCGTCCACGTGCTCCTCGACGCGGTGGGCTCGGGTCAGATGCCGCGCGAGTACTGGAAGCGGCTCCAGGACGCGGGATGCCAGACGGCCTGGTACCATTCGCTCAACCCGTTCGCGATCAAGCGCATCAACCATCGCAACCATCGCCGGATCCTGGTGATCGACGGCCAGGTCGGCTTCACGGGCGGAACCGGAGTGGGAGAGCAGTGGACGGGCGACGGGCGAAAGCCCGAGCACTGGCGTCAGACCGACGTCAGGGTAGAGGGCCCGATCGTGCGCTCGCTCCAGGCCGCTTTCGCCGAGAACTGGCGCGACACCACCGGGATCCTGCTCGGCGGCGACCGGTACTTCCCCCCGCCCCAGCGCCGAGGCGACCTGGCCGTCCAGTCGGTCAAGAGCTCCCCGGCGAGCGGGGCGGCGGAGGCCTACCTGCTCTTCCATCTCGCGATAGACGGGGCCCGCTCGTCGATCCACCTGACGAATCCCTACTTCGTCCCCGACGACCCCATGGCGGACGCGCTGGTGAGGGCAGCCCAGCGGGGAGTCAGGATATCGATCATCACCGCGGGCGTGGCGCAGGGCGTGCTCGATCGCCTCGTGCGGCAGGCGAGCCGCGCGCACTTCCCGCGCGCGACCAAGGCGGGGGTCAAGATCTACGAATATGGCCCGGCCCTCCTCCACGCGAAGACCATGGTCGTCGACGGCCAGTGGGTGAGCATCGGAAGCGCCAACCTCGACAACCGCTCGTTCGCCCTGAACAACGAGCTCAACCTGGTCTTTCTGGACCGGGGCATCGCGAGCCGGTTGATCAGCGTCTTCCAGGAGGATCTCAAGTTCTCGAGCCCGGTCTCCGACGATGAGCTATGGATCAACCGGTTCTTCTACTTGCCCCTCCTGCCGCTTCGCGACCAGCTGTAGGCGCGGCGCGAGGCCAAGGAGCGGCCCCCGGAGCGCCCCCGAAATGCCGCGGGTCTTCCGGCCCCTTGGAAATAGAATGGGGCCGGAATGAGCGATTCGTTGCCAATCCGCGAGATTGTTCTCCGGGATTTCGAGGGACTCATCGCGTTCTGCGATGCGCTCCTGTCCGACGCGAAGCAGAAGTTCCCCAATCGGATCCGGTCGGCGGAGGCCATGCTGCGGGCGAGAAACCTCATCCGGCGCGTCTGCGGCGAAGGCTCCGAGCACTACCGGGCGGTGCTGGAGCTCGCGAGGATCGACCAGCCCGCCGCGTACGTGCCGCGCCTTCAGGGGGTGCTCCTGGCGGCCGCGGATGACTTCCGCGAGAGCCGTCTCTTCGAGTTCCGTCACGTCATCGAGGCCACCGTGCTCGGCAGCATCATCGACCAGGCGGAGGCCCTGCTCGCGGGGGGTCACCACGTTGCCGCGGCATCGCTGACGGGCGCGGTGCTCGAGCGGGCGCTGACGAAGCTGTGCGAGGTGCACGGGATCGTGCAGCCGCCGAAGGCCGCGATCGCCAGCCTCAATGCCGATCTGGCGAAGGTGGGAGCCTACAGCACGCGCGCGCAGGAGCGCATCGCCGCCATGGCCGTCATCCGCACCCACGCGGACCAGGGCCGGGCCGAGGCAATCCAGCCGGACGAGGTGGCGGATATGGCCCGATGGGTCCGCGCGTTCGCGGCCGACTCCCTCGGATAGTCGCGGACGATCGTGAGAAGAACGGCTCCGCCCCGCCTGCTAAGCTGGCGGGACAGGAGATGCTCATGGAGCCGTCCGCCCGCGAGGAGTTGCAGTCCGCGTTCGCCCTGATCGAGCACGCCTTTGCGCGCGCGTCCGGCGCGCCGCTCGTTCCCGGCAACGACGTGATCCTGCTCAAGGACGCAGCCCAGAACTACCCGGCCTGGCTCGCGGCGATCGAGGCCGCCCGGCGCACGATCCACTTCGAGAGCTACATCATCCACGATGACGAGACGGGGGAGCGGTTCGCGCAGGCGCTCATGGCCCGGGCCCGCGCGGGGGTGCGGGTGCGGCTCATCTACGACTGGCTGGGCGCGCTCGGCAAGACCTCGCGCCGGTTCTGGCGGCAGCTGCGGGCGGCCGGGGTGGAGGTCCGCTGCTGCAATCCGCCGAGCCTGGTGAGCCCGGTGACCTGGCTCTCGCGCGACCATCGCAAGATGCTGGCGGTGGACGGGCAGATCGCCTTCGTCACGGGTCTCTGCGTCGGACGCCACTGGGTCGGCGATCCCGCGCGCGGCATCGAGCCCTGGCGCGATACCGGGATCGGCGTCCGGGGCCCCGCGGTGGCGGACCTGGAGCGGGCATTCGCCCGGATGTGGGCGCTCACCGGCCAAGCGATGCCGGCCGCGGAGATGCCGGCGCGGGAATCGATGGTGGCGGGCGACGTGTCGGTGCGGGTCATCGCGAGCATGCCGGGCACCGCGGAGCTCTATCGCCTCGATCAGTTCATCGCGGCGGCGGCGCGGCGGACGCTCTGGCTCACCGACGCCTACTTCGTCGGGACGACCGCCTACGTGCAGTCGCTCCGGGGCGCGGCGCGCGACGGCGTGGACGTGCGGCTCCTCGTGCCGGGGTCGACCGACATCTGGATCCTGCGCGGGCTGTCGCGCGCGGGCTACCGGCCGCTGCTCGAGGCGGGCGTGCGGGTCTACGAGTGGAACGGCACGATGCTCCACGCGAAGACCGCGGTGGCGGACGGGCGCTGGGCCCGGGTCGGGTCCACCAACCTGAATCTCCAGTCCTGGATCGGCAACTGGGAGCTGGACGTCGCGGTGGAGGACGAGCGCTTCGCGGCCCGGATGGAGGAGATGTACCTCGCGGACCTCGGACGGGCCACCGAGATCACCTTGACCGACCGGGCGCGCGTCGTGAAGAGCGCGGAGACCCCCCGCGGCCCGGCGCGGCAGCGGGGCAGCGCCGGGCGGGCCGCCGCGGGCGCGGTCAGCATCGGGAGCGCGGTGGGCGCGGCCATGACGGGGCGCCGCGCGCTCGGGCCGGCCGAGGCCCGGATCATGGGTGTGGCGGGGCTCGTGCTCCTCGTGCTGGGCCTCCTCGCCTCGATCTGGCCGCGGGTCATCGCGGCGCCTCTGGCCGTGATCGCGCTCTGGCTGGCGGTGAGCCTGCTCGTCCGCGCGTGGACGCTTCACCGGGAGCGCGTCAAGCGGCGCCGCACGCGTCGGACGGAGCGCGCGAGGTGAGGTGATAGGCTACGCGACATGAGCGAGCCCCTTCCCGAGATCCTGCCCGTCGATCCGCTCCCGCTCCTCGCGCAATGGCTCGAGGAGGCGAGGCCCGTGATGAAGGCGCCGACCGCGATGGCCCTGGCCACCGTCGACGCCGCCGGCCGACCGACCGTCCGGATGGTGATCTGCCGGGGCTTCGACGTGGGCCTGGGCTGGCTGGTCTTCTACTCGGATCGCGAGAGCACCAAGGGCCTGGCCCTGGCCGCGAATCCTCGCGCCGCGCTCGTCTTCCACTGGGACGTGTTCGAGCGGCAGGTCCGGGTGGAAGGGCCGGTCACGCATGCGCCCGACGCCGACTCGGACCGCTACTGGAACACGCGGCCCCTCGACGCACGGGTGGCCGCGGCCGCGAGTGATCAGAGCCGGCCGATCGCCTCGCGCCGGGCATTCCTCGAGAAGATCGAGGCCACGAAGCAGACGCACGGCGCGGAGGTGCCGCGCCCCAAGCGCTGGGGCGGCTACCGGGTGTGGGCGGAGCGGGTGGAGCTGTGGGCCGGGCAGCCGGGGCGCGCGCACGATCGCGCGGTGTGGACGCGGGCCCTCCAGGCCACCGGCGCGGGCTTCACCGGCGGCGCGTGGCGTGCGACACGACTGCAGCCCTGACGCGGCCGCGCCGGGGGCGCGGCGGGCGCCCTCAGATCGAGCGGCCGCCCCCGAGAGGCAGGGTGGAGGCGCACCAGAGGGCGAGGCCGAGGGGCGTCAGCAGGACGGGGCTGGCCACGCCGAGCGCGGCCACCACGAACGCGATCACCGCGAGAACACGCAGGGCGAAGCTCATGCTGATCCTCCCGGGCCGGCGCCGGCCGAGTCCGGGGACGTCAGGCGCCGGATGCGGTCCTCCGCCTCGGTGATCGGCGAGCCGCCGTGCATCATGGCCCGGGCGAACTCCAGCATCGGATAGCCGTTCCGGGCTTCTTCCTGGAAGCGCTGGGCGAACCCGCCGCTCTTGATGTCCTCGAGGGTCTTGCGGAAGCTCTCGGCCATGGCCTCGCGGTCCATCTCGAGCGAGCGGGTGATGCCGCCGAACACCGCGGTGGGCCCGTGATCCTCGGAGGCGCGGAAGAAGCCGGTCTCGCGGAAGGCCTGGAAGACCGCCTCCATCTCGCCCGACATGTACATCTCGAGCACGAGCGCCTCGGCGGGAATTCCCGCGTCGCGCGCGACCTCGAAGGCCATCATGATCGCCATGCCGAGCACCGAGCCCACCGTCTGCTCGATGAAGAGATCGAGGGTGCCCTCGACTTTGGCCGACATCTGGACCGCGCCCGCGCGGAGCACGCCCATGCCGTCGGCGAGCCCGAGCATGCGCTGCTCGGCCCGTCCGCTGCGGTTGGCCTCCACCCCCACGCAGGCCCAGAAGCCGTGGCCCTCGAGGTAGCGGTTCCGCGCGGTGCTGCCCGCCATGCGCGGGGCCACCAGCAGCACGTCGATCGTCTCGGGCGGGTGGATGAGGCCGAAGGCGAGGCTGTAGCCCGACCCGAACGCGATCGCGCTGCCCGGTCGCAGCACCGGCGCGATCTCCGAATCGAACAGGGAGGGGATGACCTCGTCCGGCAGCAGCACGTACACCACGTCGTCGGCGGCCGCGGTGGCGATCGGTACCACCTCGAAGCCCTCCGCGCGCGCCTGCTCGGCGTACTCGTCGTCGCGATTACCGATGCGGACCTTCGCGCCGGAGTCGCGCAGATTGAGGGCGGCGGTGCGCCCCAGGTGCCCGTAGCCCAGCACCGCGACCGACTCGCCCGCGAGTGCGCCGGGCGGCGCGTCGGCCGCGCGATATACTCTGACCTGCGATGCGCTCGGATTGGTCATTGCGTGATCCTAACCTAAATCGTCGCCGTTCGCTCCGGGTTCCCGCCTCCCGGACCCTGGCATTCTAGCACCCGGCGCCGATGGCCACCTCGTCGAGGACGGTCCGCTGCTGCATCGCGGGCGGCGGGCCCGCCGGGATGATGCTGGGCCTGCTCCTGGCCCGGGCCGAGGTGTCCGTGTTGGTGCTGGAGAAGCACGCGGACTTCCTGCGGGACTTCCGCGGCGATACCATCCACCCCTCCACCCTCGAGCTGATGCGCGAGCTCGGGATCCTGGACGAGTTCCTGCGGCTGCCGCATCAAGAGGTGGCCCGGCTGGCCGCCCAGTTCGGGGACTTCCCGGTCACGATCGCCGATTTCTCGCACCTGCCGACTCGCTGCAAGTTCATCGCTCTGATGCCGCAGTGGGACTTTCTCGACTTCCTGGTCCGCCGCGCGAAAACTTTTCCGACCTTTCAGCTCGAGATGCGCGCCGAGGCCGTGGACCTGATCGAGGACGCGGGCCGGGTCGTCGGGGTGCGCGCGGTCACGCCGGCGGGACCGTGCGAGGTGCGGGCCGACCTGGTCGTCGCCGCGGATGGGCGCTCCTCCGTGCTCCGGGAACGGGCCGGGCTCGCGGTGGAGGACCTGGGCGCGCCCATGGACGTGTTCTGGTTCCGGCTCTCGCGGCGGTCGCAGGACCCGGAGACCACGATGGGGCGCTTCGACATCGGCCGGATCTTCGTCCTGATCAACCGCGGGGAGCACTGGCAGTGCGGCTACGTGATCCCCAAGGGCTCCGCGGAAGACGTGCGGCGGCGCGGCCTCGACGCGTTGCGCGCCGAGGTGTCCAAGCTCGCGCCGTGGGCCGTCGATCGCGTGGGGGAGATCCGCGACTGGGAGGACGCCAAGCTCCTCACGGTCAAGGTGGACCGCCTGCGGGAGTGGTCTCGACCGGGCCTGCTGTGCATCGGCGACGCCGCGCACGCGATGTCCCCGGTCGGCGGTGTCGGCATCAACCTGGCCATCCAGGACGCGGTGGCCGCCGCCAACTTGCTCTGGAAGCCGCTCCGCGCGGGCCCGCCGACCATCGCGCAGCTCCGCCGCGTGCAGGCGCGCCGGCGGTGGCCGACCCGCGTTACCCAGCGGCTGCAGGTGCTGGTCCAGCGGCGCGTCATCACGCGGGCGCTCGAGGGTGGCCAGACCCGGCTCACCCCGCCGCTCGCGATCAGGCTGCTGGCGCGCTACCCCTTCCTGCAGCGCCTGCCCGCCCGGCTGGTCGGGGTCGGCGTCCGCCCCGAGCACATCCGCTCTCCGGCTCCCTAGGCCGGGTCAGCGCTCGCCGGCCGCGCTGTACTCGACGTCTTTCACCACCCCGGCGCCGTCGTACTGGACGACCAGGATCTGGCGGTAGAACTTCGGGTTGAGCGCGCTGCCCTTGACCTGCTCGAACAGGTAGACGCTCGCGCGCGCGTCCTTGTCGGCGATGAGCGGATAGCGGTAGACGCCGTGGGGCGGTCCCAGCAGGCTCACCACCCCCGACTCGGTGGTCTCGCCCTTCCTGATCTCCGGCGCCTTCGTGCCGTCGAAGTCGGTCCTGTCGTTCGGGAAGGAGCTCGTGAAGTGGTGGCCGATGAGGACGTCCCGCCAGAAGTAGAACTCCTGGGCGCGGGCCGGGACCACGTCGCCCGGGGCCGACGAGGCCGAGGTGGCGTAGGCGTAGCTCAGGACCTTCATCGTCTCGTTGTTCTTGAGGACGGTGCCTTCGCGGAACGGCGTGCCGAACCGCTGGCGGATCTCCGATTCCGTCGCCTGCCCAACCGCGATGCTCTCGAGCGGGGGACGGGTGAAGTCACGCCCGGCGCAGCCGGCGGACACGAGCAGGAGGGCCAGGATCGCGAGCATCCGTCGCGACATGGCGCGCACTCTAGGCGCGTCGACGGCGGACTGTCAAGCCGTCGCCGAGCGCGATGGTAGACTGGCGGCATCGCGATGAGCCAGCCGTGCCCGCGCTGCGCGAACGCCGCCCCCGAAGGCGCGCGATTCTGTCCCGCGTGCGGGAGCCGGCTCGACTCGGCGGGACCCGGGCGCTTCGCCTCGCCCGGTGTCTACACCCCGCCGCACCTGGCCCAGCGCATCCTCGACTCGCGCGAGGCGCTCGAGGGCGAGCGCAAGCAGGTCACGGTGCTCTTCGCGGGCATCCACGGGATGATCGAGGCGGTCGGCGACCGCGATCCCGAGGAGATCGGTCCGGTCATCGACCAGGTGCGCGAGCTGATGATGGAGGCGGTGCATCGCTACGAAGGCACCGTCAACCAGGTGGTGGGGGAGGGCATCATGGCGCTCTTCGGCGCGCCGCTCGCCCACGAGGACCACGCGGTGCGCGCCTGCTACGCGGCCCTGCGCATGCAGGCGCAGATGCTCGCGCTCGGGGACGAGCTGCAGCGCTCGCTCGGCCTGCCGCTGCAGATCCGGGTCGGCCTCAACTCGGGAGAGGTGGTCGCGCGCTCCATCGGCAGCGATCTCTCGTTCACCTACACCGCGGTGGGTCAGACCGTGCACCTCGCCGCGCGCATGGAGCAGATGGCCAAGCCCGCCTCGATCCTGGCCACCGAGCACACCCTCGCGCTGGTGCGGGGCCGCGTGGCCGCGCGAGCCCTCGGGCCGGTGCCGGTGCGCGGCCTGCAGGCGCCGGTCGACGTGCACGAGATCAGCGGGGCGGTGCCGATCCGCTCGCGCCTCGACGCGGCCTCGCCCCGCGCGCGCTCGCCGCTCGTGGGGCGCGAGATGGAGCTGGCGCGGCTCGACGAGGCGATCGACGCGATGCTGGGAGGCACCGGCCAGGTCGTGGCGATGGTGGGCGACGTGGGGGTGGGCAAGTCGCGGCTCTGCCTCGAGTTCGCCCGGCGCTGCCGGGCGCGCGGCTGCCTGGTCATCGAGGCGCCCGCCGTCTCCTACGGCCGCGCCGCCGGCTACCGGCCCGGCGTGGAGCTACACCGCCGGTACTTCCAGGTCGAGGCGGGCGACGACGCGGCCACGATCCGCGACAAGGTCGCCGCGCGCCTGCGCGCGCTCGATCCGGAGCTCGAGGAGGGCGTGTCCGCCATCCTCTGGGTGCTGGGGGTCGCCCAGGGTGGCGCGGTCGCCGACATGGATCCCGAACGCCGGCGCCGCCACGTGATGCGCACGGTCCACCGGCTCGTCACGCGCCAGGGCCGGCAGCAGCCCTTCGTGATGATCCTCGAGGACATGCAGTGGGTGGACACCGAGACCCACGTCGCGATGGACGCGCTGCTGGAGGCGCTGCCCCCCTACGTCCTCGTGGCCGCGACCTACCGGCCCGAGTACGTGGACCGGTGGACCCGCCACCCGGGCTACACCCAGGTGCGCGTGGACGCGCTCGAGCCGCCGGCCACCGGCGACATGCTGGACACCCTGCTGGGCGACGACGCGGGGCTGCTGCCCCTCAAGCGGCTGGTCGCGGAGCGGGCGAACGGCAACCCACTCTTCCTCGAGGAGTGCGTGACGACCCTCGCGGAAACCGGCGCGCTCGTGGGCGAGCGCGGGAACTACCGCCTCACGCGCCCCGTCCTCTCGCTCGAGGTCCCGGCCACCGTGCGGGCGACCATCGCCTCGCGCATCGACCGGCTGCCCTACGAGGACAAGCGGCTGCTCCAGGCCGCCTCGGTCATCGGCGACGCGGTGCCGGTGCGCCTGCTCGAGACGGTCGCCGACGTGCCCGCCGACGAGGTGCGCCGCGGGCTCGACCAGCTCCACGCCGCGGGCCTGCTCGACCAGCGGGCGCTCTTCCCCGATCTCGAGTACGGCTTCCGTCACGCGCTCGTGCACGACGTGGCCTACGAGAGCCTGGTGCACGAGCGGCGGCGGACCCTGCACGCGCGCATCCTGGAGGCCATCGAGCGCGCCTACCCGGACGGCCGGCTGGCCGAGCAGAGCGAGCGGCTCGCCCACCACGCGTTCCTCGGCGAGGTGTGGGACCGCGCGGTGGGCTACTGCCGTCAGGCGGGCGGCCGCACCCTGGCCCGCATGGCGAGCTGGGAGAGCGTGTCGTTCTTCGAACGGGCCCTCGCCGCGCTCGCGCATCGGCCCGCGGACGCGGTCGCGCGCGCCACCGGGGTGGACCTCCGCTGCGACCTGCACAACGCGCTCGTCCCCCTGGGCCAGCACGCGCGCAGCGTGGAGGTGCTGCGCGAAGCCGCGGCGGTCGCGGAGACCCTGGACGACCGGCCCCGGCTGGCCCGCGCGCTCTCCTTCGAGAGCAACGTCCACTGGGAGCTCGGCGCGGCCGACGAGGCGACGCGCGCGGGCGAGCGGGCGCTCGCCATCGCCGAGGAGACCCGGGACCTGGGCCTCAAGGTCGTCGGCACGTTCAACGTCGGCGCGGGCCGGCGGGCCATCGGCGACTACCGCCAGGCTCTCGACGTCCTGCGACGGAACCTGGATCTCCTGCCGCCCGCCTCGACCGGTGACACGTTCGGCCTGCCCGGTATCGCGGCGGTGCTGACGCGCGCGCACCTGGCCTGGACCCTCTCCGAGCTGGGCCGGTTCGAGGAGGCGATGGACGCCGCGCAGGAAGGGCTGCGGCTCGCGGAGGCGCGGCGCGATCCCTACAGCCTGACCTACGCGCTGCTCGGCCTGGGCGGTACCCTGGTGCGGCGCGGCCAGATGTGGGAGGCCAAGGGCGTTCTCGAGCGGGGCATCGAGCTGAGCGTCGAGATGCCCGCGTTCTTCCCCCCCTTCGCGGGCGACCTCGCGCTCGTCTACGCGCTCACCGGCCGGGGCCCCGAGGCGCTCGACCTGGCCGAGCGCGCGGTGCGCCAGGCCCAGAGCATGCAGCGCCTGGGCCGCCTCTCGCTGATCGCCACGCACCTGGGCGAGGTGCGCCTGCTCACCGGGAACCCCGCGGGAGCGGAAGCGGACGGGCGCCGCGCGCTCGCGCTGGCCGAGGCCCACAAGGAGCGCGGCAACATGGTCTACGCGCTCCGGCTGCTGGGCCTGGCCGCCGCCGAGAAACGGCCGCCCGACCTCGAGCGCGCCCGCGGCCACCACGCGGAAGCGCTCGCGCTGGCTGGCGAGCTCGGGATGCGGCCGCTGGCCGCGCGCTGCCACCTGGGGCTCGGCCGCCTCGCGCGGCGCGCGGGCGACGCGGCGGGCGCGGACAAGCACCTGGGGGAGGCGCGCGCCCTCTTCGAGGAGATGGCGATGACGTTCTGGCTCGAGCGCCTGCACCTCGACTCGAGCAGCGCGCCGGGCCCGGGCGACCGCCCCGACGTCACCGGGTTCTGATCGGGGTCAGCGTCCGATCACGTCTCGAGCACCCACTGCACCAGGGTGCGGAGGTCCTCCACCGAGAAGGGCTTGGTCAGGACCGGATCGCCGGTCTCGGCCAGGAAGGGCACGAACTTGTCGGCCTCCGCGTGGCCGGTGACGAAGATCACGCGCGGCAGGGCCTCGCCGAAACGCTTGCGCAGGGCGGTGTAGAGCCCGGGGCCGTCGAGGTTCGGCATCTGCAGGTCGCTGATGATCAGATCGTAGGCCCGCTGCTCGATGCGGTAGAGGGCCTCGGCCCCGTCGCGGACGGTGTCCACCTCGTGCTGGTCGAGCAGCAGGATATTGGCGATCAGCTCGCGGAGGCTGCTCTCGTCCTCCACCACCAGAATGAGCCGGGGGCGCATCAGGATTCGAGCAGCCGGCTCGCCAGCTCGAGCACGCGCCCAGGCTTGAGCGGCTTGATGAGCACGGGCACGCGCAGGTTAGCCAGGAAGCTCCCATAGTGGGGATCGAAGGCCACGCTCGTCAGGAACACGACCTGGGGCAGGGTGTCGCCGTAGCGCTCGGCCAGCGCGTCCAGCAGGGCGGGGCCGTCGAGCTTGAGCATGCGGATGTCCGAGAGGACGAGATCGTAGCGGCGCTGGTCGAGAAGGAGCAGCGCCGAGTCCGCGTCGCCGGCCCCGTCCACCTCGTGTCCGTCCAGGCTCAGCACGTCGATGAGGGATTGCCGCGTGGCGGCTTCTTCGTCCACGACCAGGATCAGGCGCGCGTCCACCAGAGCACGATACCGGGTCGGCCGCGCGGGGGCAAGATTCGGGGGCGCGCCTAGCGTCGAGAGCGCCGGCAGCCGTCCTGCCGGGCCTCGTCCTCGGTGGCGTAGCAGCGCTCGGTGCGGCTCTCCGCGTAGGCGCCGCTGCTCGGCACATAGTAGATGCAGCGCTCCGAGGAGTAAGTGGCGAAGTCGGCCTTGATGGGGTGGCTCAGCGGACAGCTCCAACCGGTCGTGGGCGCGACGCCGGGCCGGGCCTGCGCGACGCTCGGCGCGGCCTTCGGGGCCGTCGCTTTGGGCCCGGGCGCGCCCTTGGCCGGAGGCGGCGCGGGGGCCGCGGTCTTCCAGATGCCGACCCTCGCGGCCCGCGCCTGCTCCTGCCGGCGCAGCAGCGTGTCCTGGTGCCGAACGTTGGGGCCGCCGGAGACCACCTGGCCGAATCCGTGCCCGATCATCTCCGCGTTGACCATCACGTCACCGAGCCACACGTAGGCCAGCAGCCGCCCCTCGGGGTCCCGCTCCTGGACATCCAGCTCGAGCCGCACGTTCTTGGCGTTGGTCAGGCCGCGATTGAACTGGAGCGCCTCGCGTCCCTGCGGCGCGCCCGAGTCGGATCCACCGTCGCCCGGATCCGGCGCGGCCACCCCGATGTAGCGAACGCGCTCCACGTCGCCGTTGACGAAGACGTGAATGGTGTCGCCGCTCACGATCTTCACGACGGCGGCGGGCAGGCTGCGCGGCCGCGCCGGCTCCTGGCTCCAGGTGGGCGCGACCAGGAGGACCAGGAGCGCTCCGGAGAAGAGGAGCCGCCGGATCGATCGCGGCACTACTTGCGGCCTTCGCTCAGCGAGCGCTCCAGGGCTTCCCGGCGGAGCCGCTCCGCGGCGAGCTGATCGGTCAGCGTCTTGAGCTGCGCGTCCAGGCGCTGCAGCTCCTCGGTCTGCTGCCCGCGGAGATTCGCCTGCTCCTGGGCGCCCTTCTGACGCCAGAGGGTGTCAGCGGCGACCCCGCCCCCCACGATCCCGAGCACCGTCCACACCGCGACCCGCTTGACCATCGCCTTCTTCACGTCCATGGAGAAAGCCTTTCAGTCCACCAGGGCGATCGCGCGCACCGGCGAGCCGTCGGCGCCCGTCACCCGGAGCGGCAGCGCGATGAACCGGCAGCGCGCCGCGCCGATTCGATCGAGGTTGGTCAGGTACTCGATCACCGTGATGCCCTTGGGGAAGAAGATGTGGTGCGTCGTGCACTCCTCGCGCGCGATCTTCGTGCCCGGCGAGAAGATGGAGGTGCGGATGCAATAGTCGGGCGGGTAGTCGTAGCCCACCGCCTTCGCCCCGCGCGCCACCAGCCACTCGCAGGCGCTGCGCCCGGTGTAGGGCGCGTCCTTCCAGAAGCGCTCGCTCTCCACCGGGCACTTGAGCGGCCAGTCCGTGCGCAGCAGCACGATGTCGCCGGACCGCACGTGGCCGGCGCGCCGCTCGAGATCGGGGCCGGTCACCTCCGCATTCTCGCCCAGGTGGGTGAGGTCCACCACCGCGGCGGGGCCCATCCACTGGTCCACCGGCATGGAGGCGATGTCGCGGTCGCCCGGCAGGAAGTGCACGGGCGCGTCCACGTGGGTGTAGGCGTGACAGCTCACGGTCATGATGGTGGACTGGAAGTTCGCCCCGGCCTCGTGCGTCGAGCGCCGCTCGCTCGTCGCAGTCCAGCGAAAGTGCGGGCCGATCGGGAAGCTCAGGTCCACCACGCGCATGGCGCCCATGGTGTCGCGCCGCCGCCACCTTGTCAACGTTCCCGGGTGGTATAGTCGCGCTCACGATGGCCGACACCCCTGCGGTCCGCCGGGTCGCGGTAGCCCTCTTCGACGGCTTCACGGTGCTGGACGTCTACGGCCCGGTGCAGGCCTTCGCCTCCGCCCGCCTCACCCGTCCCGACGGCTCGGTCCAGCGCCTCTTCGAGATCGTGACGGTGGGCGAGGAGGCCGGCCCGGTCAAGAGCGGCGAGGGCCCGACCACGCGCGCCGACCACGCCTTCGCGGACGCGCCCGCCTACGACGTGCTACTGGTCCCCGGCGGCTTCGGCACCCGCCAGGCGGTGAGCAACGCGCCGCTGCTCGAAGCCCTCACCGCGGCCAGCCGCCGTGCCGCCCTCACCACCACTGTGTGCACCGGCTCGGCCTTGCTCGCGCGCACCGGCCTCATGGACGGCCGGCCCGCGACCTCCAACAAGGTCGCGTGGGACTGGGTGGTGCAGCAGGGCCCGCGCGTGAAGTGGCAGCGCCGGGCGCGCTGGGTGGACGACGGCGATCTCATCACCTCGTCGGGCGTCTCCGCGGGCATCGACATGGCG
>Ga0207689_10002596_pt1 | contig 16719 bp, 15 predicted proteins | sample KBSMisM52_FD_184312 | JGI IMG/M metagenome (GOLD analysis project Ga0207689, IMG submission 184312) | Miscanthus rhizosphere microbial communities from Kellogg Biological Station, Michigan, USA - KBS Miscanthus M5-2 (SPAdes) (version 2) | ecosystem: Host-associated > Plants > Roots >... | reverse complement strand
CCGGACCCATCTCGCCGATGTGATGGAGCATCAACACCGCCGACTTCAGCATCGCCAGCGGGTTGGCCTTGTTCTGGCCGGCGATGTCGGGCGCGCTTCCGTGCACCGCCTCGAAAACTGCGCCGTTCTCGCCGATGTTGGCGCCGGCAACGACACCGAGTCCGCCAACGAGTCCGGCGGCGAGGTCGGAAACGATATCGCCGTAGAGGTTCTCGAGCAGCAGGATGTCGAACTGGGTCGGATTGGTGACCATCTGCATGCAGAGGTTGTCGACGATCTTGTCGTCCGCGACAATATTCGGATAATCCTTCGACACATTGCGGAAGCACTGCAGGAAGAGGCCGTCCGACAGCTTCATGATGTTGGCCTTGTGCACCGCGGTGACCCGCTTGCGTCCGTGCGTGCGCGCGTACTCGAAGGCAAAGCGCGCGATCCGCGTCGACGCTTTCTCGGTGATGATCTTGAGCGACTCCACCACTCCCGGCACGACCTCGTGCTCGAGACCACTGTAGAGATCTTCGGTATTTTCGCGGACGACGATGATGTCGACGTCCTCGAAGCGGGTGATGATGTTCGGCATCGACTTGACCGGCCGCAGGTTGGCGTAGAGGTCGAGCGTCTTGCGCAACCGCACGTTGATGGAAGAGAAGCCGGTTCCGATCGGGGTCGTAACCGGCCCTTTCAGGGCGACCTTGTTTCGCAGAATCGATTCGAGGACCTCGGCCGGCAGTGGGTCACCAAACCGGGCGATGGCTTCGGCGCCGACGAAGAACTTCTCCCATTCGATGTCAACGCCGGCGCACTCGATGATGGAGACCACCGAGGCCGTGACCTCGGGGCCGATCCCGTCACCGGGGAGAAGCGTGATCTTGTGTTGCGTCATCATGAATCCTTTCCGCTCGCTCACGCGCCGTCGCTATGGAGAAGTCCCGCGGAAGCAGCGATGCCAGCGCGCCGTATTCCGGCAGCTCACCGATGCAGCGATGAATGCTCTCCAGTGTCGGAGGGATGAAGTCGAGGTACCCCATGCGGCCGCGAGTAAGCGGCTGCTTCGAAAACGTGCCGAGGATCTTGAGCGAGCGCTGCAGAAGAGTCTCGAAATACCGGCGGCGCATCGATCGCCGTTCGCCTTGCGGCAGCTCGGTTCGAGCCGGTAAACCATGCACGCGCCAGTCCGCATAGTAGTCGACCAGCTCCAGCTCCGTCTGCTCACCGAGGATGCGGGCCACGCCACGGTCGCGCAGGAGCGAGGCCACGTCGTACGTGTCGGGACCCATTCTCAGATCCTGATAGTCGATCAAGTAAAGCTTGTCGTTAAAGATATGGATATTCTGGCCATGATAATCACGATGACATAGGACGTATGGATGTCTGGAGATGTTATCGGCCAGCTTTCTAAGTAGCGGTTTCAGAGCCAGCGTGTCGTCGACGGGAACACTCATCAGCTTCTCGAAAAAGAACTCCCGCGACATCTCCAGCTCGTTGAAGAAGAAGTCGCCGGTGAACGGCGGGTTGATGTCGACGGCGCCGGCCTTCTGAAAATAGACCAGGAGCGTGATCGCCTTCCGATACCAGCGAATCCCCTCCTCGCGGTCGCGATGCAGGAGGTCGAAGAGGGTCTCGTCTCCGACATCCTGTTGCAGCATGGCCGTGTCGCTGTGCCGGATCAGCCCGGGAAGGTAGGCATGCTTCGACGCCGCGTAATAGGCGGACAGCACCCGCGTCAGATCCCGCCGGACCTCGTCGGGATACCACGCCAGCATGCGGGTCGTGCCGTCGGGTGCGCTCACGCGAAAGTAGCGCCGCACCGAGGCGTCGCCAGCGAGCGGCCGCGCCGACCAACCCTCCCCGACACACTCGGTGAGAAACGCCGCGGCGTCGTCGGGGAGGGGAGCGTCGGTCATCGGACTACTGCAAGTGCAAGAACCGGGGGCTATTTCGGCGCCGGCCCCTGCTCGTCAGGCTTGGCGTCGCGGATCACGATCTTGTCGATCGATGTGGGGTTGGTCGGCCGGTCCTGCTCGCCCTTCGGCGCGTTGACGATCTTGTCAGCGACATCCATCCCCTTCGTGACCTGCCCGAAGACGGTGTACTGGTTGTCGAGGAAGGTCGAATCGCTGGTGACGATGAAGAACTGCGACGAGGCGCTGTTCGGCGAGCTCGATCGCGCCATCGACACGATTCCGCGCTTGTGCGAGATGGAGTTGAACTCGGCGTTGATGTTCTTGCCGGAGCCGCCCGTTCCCCACGTCGACGGCGAGCCGGAGACGGTGTTCGGATCGCCGCCCTGGATCATGAATCCGGCGATGACGCGATGGAACTTCGTGCCGTTGTAGAAGCCCTTCTCGGCGAGATCGATGAAGTTCTTCACGTGGCCCGGCGCGACGTCCGGAAAGAAACGAATATCGATCTCACCCGCGCTGGTGTGCAGCTCGGCAACTTTGTTCTCGTACTGGCTCATCGGCTTTTTCTCCTCTGCTGCGGTGGTCGGCGCGGCCGGCGGCACGGTGGCCTCGGTCGCGGTGGCACTGCTGGTGGTCACTGTTTCGGTGGTGGTGGTGGCTGCCGTTTCGCTGTTCGCGGTGCTCGCGGGCGAGCACGCGGTGACGGCGACGGCCAGCAGCGCGTAGATGATGTTATTCAAGAGCATCCTCCTTCGTGGTCTCGGGCGCGAATCCTACTACGCGTCTACGAGCCGGAGTAAAGGACGAAAGGAGCCCAGTACTTCGGCTGCCGGTAGACCGTGCCGCCACGGATCAGCTTGAGCTTTGCAGCGCGAAGAGAGGTGGCTGGGTCATGGCCGGCGCGAATGCCGGCGTAGAGGTCGTCCATCATTTTCGGCGTGGCGTTGTCGTTCACTTCCCACAGTGCGGCGATCACCTGCCGGGCTCCGGCGTGCAGGAACGCCCATGCCAGCCCGACGAGACCCTCGCCCGTAAATGCGCGCGTGCCCGCCCCATGACAGCTGGAGATCGTAACGAGCCGTGCACGGAGAGGGTGCTTGAGGATGTCGCGCGCGTAGAGCTTGTAGGCATCGCCGTTTCTGGCTAGGACAACGGCGGAATCAAGCGGACGTTGTCTGGTGGCGATGCCGTGCGCTACGAAATGGATGTAACCGTAGCGGCCGGGAGTCGCTGTTTCGTATGCGCTCGGAGTCGCTTCCCGCCCCTGCAGAACCTTGCAGGCGGATGGGAAGTGACGCTGTACAAGGCCCATTTCCTCAGCTGCCTTCGTCAAGCGCGGGAACTCAGGATCGGGGGATGGCGGATCGCCGACGAGCAGCATGGATGCTGATGAGACCTTGGTCTGTGGGCGGTCGAGCAATTCCAGCGCGGCGGCCGTTTCGATGGTGACGTTTTCGATCCAGTAGTGTCCCGTCGCATCGATCAATGTCTCCATGTTCAACGCGTATAGCCGTCCGTCAGGTACGACGATGACCCGAGCACCGCGAGGAATGAGGTGTGTGACCGGCAAAACGAGGAGCCGATACAAAGCGGCGGCGTCTGCACGGCCCTTGTCGGCAGAACGGAGGCTCTGGATCTCCGTGGAGTACCGCTCCACTGCCTGCTCGACCGACTTCATCGGCGGCAATGCGAATACTTCGATCGACTTGCCGGTGATTGTCCAAACATACGACTGTTTTGGTGCCAGCCAATACGACAGGATGATTGCGTTGCGTTGGCCGGCCACGTGCTTCGGATCGACCCGATGAGCCGTCGCCCCCTCGTCGAGCGCTTCCTCGAGACTCTGCGCGCGGCTCAATTCGGCGACGCCGAGAGCTTCGTCGCCCCGGCCGTTTGAAACAAGGAACGCGATGTAGTCGTCGTATGTCTCGCGGACGAGCGCGCCAAAAGGCAGCCGGAACTCTTCTCCCGTGATCTGGTGCCGCGCTTGATCTGCCGCTTCAAGGGCGTTTCGGAAATGCCTCTCAGCCTCTGCGGGGCGTCCTGCCATTTTGGAGAATTGCGCGATTCTGGCTTCCGCCTCCCATTTTTGCATTGTGTTCTTGGTGACACTGAGGACCTGCCGCGCTTTTCCGATAGCCGTCTCAAAGCTGCCCTCGCCTGCATCAATTCGTGCATCGACGATCGCAGCTCGACGCTCCTGGTCTTCGTCCTTCTTCTCGCGATCGAGAGCGGCCGCGTCTTGAATGTTTCGACGAGCACTCTTCAGATCGCCGGCCTCGAGCTGGGCGATCGCGAGGCTAGCTACGTAGTCGCCTGTATCTACATGTTTCTGTTGCTTCGCCAAGTCGACGGCGCGGAGGTAATACGTGATCGCTGTCGCATGCTCGCCGCGCAGGCGCGCCACATCGCCGACCTGCATCAGCCAGGGCAATTGATCACGAGCAGCGCCAAGCTTTTCCGCGAGCTGCAGCGCCGCATCGGCGTAAAACTTTACGTTCTCGTAATCGCCGAGGAGCGAGTACACCCAGGCCAGATTGCCTTCGGTCTTCTGGATCAGCGCGTCATTGCCCATGGCAGTGGCGAGCGTAAGAGCCTTGGTACCCAGCTGAATTGCTTCGTCGTACCTCCTGGACCTCGTAGAGGTCAGAGCCAACGTGGCGAGAAGGTCAGCTTCGATTGCCTTGTGATGATAGCGACGCGCGAAGCGCAGGCCATCACGAGTGAATTTTTCAGCAACCGCGGTTGGCCGGCCGGCCGTGAAGGCGAGGTTGGCTCGCCACTTCATGACTTCGTCGAGCAGTTGCGGATGGCGAGCGCGAGCCAGTCTCTCCGCGCGGTCAAGATTGATTTCTGCCGCTGGAGCCTGACCCACGCGCGCCAGAGCAATCGCTCGATAACCCAGCCAACGGACAGCCATCACGCTCGTGCGGAGGCGAGGTGGCAGTTCCTCTGTGAGCAATTTCACCGCCTCGGGAAACTTGGCGCGCGCCGTCAGAACCTGACCATAGAGAGCGCGCATCCCCCAGGCTTCATCAGAATCGCTGGCCTCGAGTTTCGACAAGGCGTCATGCAAAAAAGACTCGGCTTCCCGCCAATGACCGCGAGCGCATAGCTTCGAGGCGGCCGAATAGGCCGCTACTTCTGAAGGCGCTGTACTCGCCGTCTGGGTCAACAAGACGAGCACAGCGGCATAAGCAAGCTTACGGCAGGATGTCCGTCCCATTTGTGGTGACCGAAGCCCCCGTTCCGTCTCCCATGATCGGGCATCCGAATTGGAATCGTAGAAGATTCAGTCTGCGCTCTCCTGGCTTGATGATCAATTCGCCGACTTTGATCGATCCGAACTCGGCGACCTTCACCACATAGCCGTGACGGCGGACCGGATAGCGCGATCGCAGCTCGGCGGGATCCTGGATCCCGGACTCATCCACCACGTCGATTCCCTCGATCGAATCGACGAGCGAACAGTGAATCGAGCCGTGGTCGTCGGGAGCCCCTTGCTGGCAACTTTGGGCATTCCAGCAGAACCGGTCGGCCATCAGCTCCGCCACCGTCTTCCGTTGCGCCCGTTCCAGGGCGGATTCGTGCGAACAGTTCGTCGCGACCACCGCCTTACGGGCATCCTCCGCAATCAGGCCGAGTATTTGATCGTCATCAGTGACTTCGCCGCCGATGCGTCTCATCACGGCCGAGAGTTTGGCATGCGTCGCATAGCGCGCGTAGAAATCGTGATTGAAGTTCACCTTGGCCGGCTTTCCCCCGATCCGGAGATTCTCGGCCGACGTCCCGTGAACGGTGATCTCCCCTTCGGGCTCGCCGAGGACATGGCGCGAGGTGATGCGGCTGGATAAGAGGTCGGCGTGCAGAAGGTTCAGCACGTTGAGGTTCTTGATCGTCACGGACGCCAGCGTGTTGCGGATGTCCCCATGCTCGCTGCCTGCCACGTAGACCGAAGCCTCGTCGAAGGTGATGATCCCTTTGTAGTCGAAGTTTCGGACCGTCTGATAGCCCTCTCCACCGCTGGGGGCCAACGATACCGATGCCTGGCTCGGGATGACGTCGGAACTGGGCTGCTGGATTCGCCCACCGAATGCGAGGGCGCTCGCGTTGAATGCGAATGACATGACTGCCTCCTCTCAACTCTCTGCGGTTACCGAACCTCCACTGTGAAGGGGTACGCGGCGATCTCTCGTTCGCCACCTCGGATGACAAGTTTGTAGTGGCCGCCGGAAAGTGTGTGCGGCGCAATAGCCATCAAGACCGGCTCGCTCGCCTTTGAGCGCGGCACCGTGAGTGAGGCGCGCGTCTTGCCGGCGTCATCGACAACGTTGCAGACGTAGAACGTCTGTGGCTCGTCGGTCTCGATGGGGAATGTCAGGGCAACTGTCTCGTCGGCGCGGACGCCCTTGACCACCTGATCGCTCGCACCCCGCGATGCAGATTCGAGCGCGATCACTTCGCCGAAGGAGGCGGGCGCGACCTTGGCCTGGGCCGCCTTCAGGTGAGGCACCACCCAGAGCGACTGATACCCGAGGCCGGACGCCAATATTGTGATCGACGCGGCGATCGCCCACCGGTAGGACCGTACGGGCATCGGCATCGGCACGACCGCGTGTCCGTCCGACCGCACGCCGGCGGCGACCTTCGCCGCGTCGAGAACGTCATCCGCGCAGCGGGAGCACTCGAAAAAATGCTCCTCAAACGCGTCGCGCTCGGCGGGTTCCATTTCGTCGAGGGTGTAGCGCTCGGTGGCCATCGATTTCATTGCATCTTCGTGGTTCATGTGCTGTCTCTTTACCCGTCTCTCAGTTTGGTAGTGACGGTTTGTCCGGATCCGTTTCATCGGGACTCCTCGGGTCGGGATCCCTCAGCCATGCTTCGCGGAACTTTTCCTTGGCCCGGTACAGCAGCACGCGCAAATAGTTGCGATCGACTCCGAACTCTTCACAAACGTCGTCAGGAGGGCGATCTCTGAGGAAAATCTCTCGGAGAATTGCGGCATCCTTTACCGGCAGCTCGCTGATGACGAGTCGGACGCGTGCGCCTTCTTCGGACCGGATGAGCTCCTCGTCGAGACCTTCCTGGGTCATGAAGTCCGAGTCACCAATCGGCTCCTCGTTGCGGTTCTTCTTCCGATAGAACTCGAGCAACACGTTGTCGCAGACCCTGTTGACGAACGCTCCCAGCTTGCTCGCGTCGCGAAGGCCGCCAGGCGATTTCAGAGTGCGAAAAACACGAAGGTACGTCTCGTGCCGCACGTCGTCGATCTCCTCCATCGAGCGGAGCCGTTTCCTGAGCTTGATCAGCAGCAGCTTCTGAAAGTATGCGTAGAAGTGGTCCACGGTCCAGCGGTCGCCCTCCCGCAGACGCCGGACGTACTCGTCGTCGAACGTGAAGAAGTCCATATTTATAGGAGTGACAAAAACGTTACTTTAGCAGCTGCTCGCTCTTCCCGCGGCGCGTATTCGTCAGCCGCGCAAACGTGCCGCGGCCTTCCGGAGCGCGGCGTGGCCGATGGCGACGTCGACGCTTCGCTGCAACATCGGGATGTACTGCGCCGAAAAAGAGCCCTCGGCAGCGGCACCAAAGAGGCGATCGACGCGATCGGCGATCGCCGCCACATCGGCCTTCTCGAAGTCCGTGCGCGCCATCTCGTCGATGTCGACGATCAGCGAGGTCACCGGCTTCAGCCACGCGAAGAACGGATCGTCCGTCAGCAGCTGGAGAAGCTGCGCCGGCTTGACCGGCGCCACGGCGAACGCGTAGTCCTCCTTCGCGATGTCGATCAGCGCCCGATGAAGCGGCAGGAGGAACTTCGAGACCTCGCGTAGCGCTTCGCGCAGTGCCGCGCGCTCCGGCGAGTCCGGGGTGTGCATCGTCCGCGCATAGAAGGATTTTTTGTCGAGGGCCATGATCCCGTAAACATCGCGCCTCCACGGTTGGCTGGGGAAGGGTGGGTAGGCAGTGGCCAACCGTGGAGGCGCGAAACGGTGATGATGAGAATCGAAAGTCTACCGCAAGTGGAGTCGTGCAAGTAAAGGTCTTTCTCTTGCCTCCGCGCCGCGCGCGGACTTAGAATGCGCCCCCGCGCCGCCCCCGCCTCGGAATGCGATTCCGGCACGGGTGGTTAACGTCGCTTGCTCGCACCCATAGCTTAATTGGATAGAGCATCTGACTACGGATCAGAAGGTTCGAGGTTCGAGTCCTCGTGGGTGCACCAATCAGGAATCAAACCGGCGGCGGGCAATGAGCCCGCCGTTGTAATCTTTGAACGATGGATCATCAGGCGCGGTGGATGAAAGAGGCCCTTGCGCTTGCGGAAGAAGCAGCCGCGGACGGCGAGATCCCGGTCGGTGCCGTCATCGTCGACAGCAACGGCGCGATCATCGGACGCGGCCGTAACCGGCGCGAGTCCGGCGATCCTCTCGGCCACGCCGAGCTGATCGCCATTGGCCAGGCGGCCGAGGCGATCGGCGACTGGCGGCTGGAAGGGACGACGATGGTGGTGACTCTCGAGCCGTGCGCGATGTGCGCCGGAGCGCTGGTCAACGCACGCGTCGAGAAGCTGATCTTCGGCGCATTCGATCCGAAGGCCGGCTTCTGCGGGTCGCTCGGGAATCTGGTTCAGGATGCGCGGCTCAATCACCGGCTGGAGGTCGTCAGCGGGGTTGAGTCCGAGGAGTCGAAGCGTCTTCTGCAAGAGTTCTTTCAAGGGTTGAGAAAGCGGTCGCAGGTCACGGAGAGGTGGCAGAGTGGTTGAACGCGGCGGTCTCGAAAACCGTTATACCTTCACGGGTATCGGGGGTTCGAATCCCCCCCTCTCCGCCAGGCCCGCACGACGGGCGGCGTTGGTTGGCCCAGCCTCGGCCCACAGTACTTTTCTAACTGACATTGGGGTGCATCAACAGTTCGTTGAACGGAGAGATGGCCGAGTGGCTTAAGGCGCACGCTTGGAAAGCGTGTGTACGTTAACCCGTACCGTGGGTTCGAATCCCACTCTCTCCGCCAGCGGCGCCGCGCCGCGGCGTTGGTTGGCCCAGCCTCAGCCACCAGTTCTTACTTCGTTCCCAATACTCCTACCGTTACGCCTTCGTTGGTGATCGGCATCGTTCGCGTGCAGGTGCGCAGGATTTCTGCCGCGCACTGATTCGCTTCCGCTTCGGTCGCGGCTCTCTGCGGAATGCTCGCGCCGAGGTTGGTGAAGCGGATGAAGATCGCCAGATGGGCGATCGATGGATCGGTGCAGCGGCAGCGCGACGGATTGCCGGTGAATGAGGCGGAGCGGAGGCGGTAGCGGGCGGCGAGGTCGGGGTACTGGTCTTCGAGGGGACCGGCCCAGAAGAATTCGAAGATGCGTTTGCCGTTCGCGAAGAGGTCGACACGGCTTCCCGGCGCGATGAGTCCCTTTGCCTCGGCGGCGGTCAGCGCTTCGCGGATCGGGAAGAAGAGCGGTGCGTCGGAGTGCTCGATGAAGCTTCGGGCGGAGCTTGGACGGAATGCATCCCTCATCGCCGGACCGAGGCCGACGGCGTTTAGTACGAACGTCACGATCACGACGAGGATCGCTTCGCGGCGGCTCGCGGCGGCGAGCTCCGCGAAGAATCCCCAGGCCAGAGCCGCCATCGCCAGCGGGATGAGATTCAGCCGCGGGTAGCCCGGCCACGGCTGCAGGATCTTCGCGAAATACATGACTCCGAAGTCGGCGATTCCGATCAAGAGCAGCGCCGCAAACGCACGTTTCCTCGCGGCGAAGATCAGAAGCAGAACCAGCGCGCCGATCACGATCGGCAGTGCAATCCCAAACTGCACTCCGATTCGATCCCGGAACAGTGCGAAATGCGCGGCGCTGAGCGCTTCGGATGGCACCGGCGCGGCGACGCCCCAGGTCTTGAAAATTTCGCGCGCCCGCAGAAAGAGCACAAACGGTGTCACGGCAACCGCCGAGACCAGGAGATGCTTCAGTTGCGCACGCCGGCTCCCACGAAACGGGAAGTAGATCGCGGCAACGATTGGAACGGAGAGGATCAACTGCTCCTTCACCATCGCCGCGATGCCGAGGAGGAGCAACGGCCGCCAGACGGCCTCTTCGCCAAATCGGATCAGGTGCTCCGCGGCCGTGAGCAGAAGCACGATCGCCCACGGCTCGAGGTACCCGCTGGTGAAGTAGTAGACGTTGTCCTTCTGCCAGAACAGCAGCGCCGCGATCGTCATCGCCGCGATGTCGACATGCCTTCGCACGATGAGCGGACGAAGCACGAGCAACCACACGGGAATCGACAGCGCGTTCAGAAGCCGTTCGACATTCAGCGGCGATGCCGCATGCATCACCACCCGCATCGGGACCGAGAAAAAGTGCAAAGTGCCGGGATAGCGTCCGGAGAACGAGAGCGGCTGCGGCATGGCCACGCCGATCGCGGCGACGACACCCAACGCGATCAGCGCGGCTGGGGAATCGTTCTCCCGCCGGACGTGCCAGACGATGAATGCCATCGCAATCGCCGCGGCAATCCATCCCCACGGCCACCAGAACTGGTACGCCTCGATCGCGCAGGCGTTGTGCAGCCATTGATCGCCGAGGTAGGGGAACTCCTGGCGCCATGTAGCGATGAGGTAGATGAACGTGGGAGCCGCCGCGACGATCGCGAGAAGCGCGTCGCGCGCATTCGCGCGCACAGCAACGCCGGCAGGCAACGGCAGGCGGAAGGTGATCAACTGCGTCGCCGTGGCAACCGCGAGCGCGGCAATCCATGTGAACGGAAAAAGTGCCGGCGTACCGATCCAGACTCCGGACACAAGAACGACCGCGAGGAGGTAGACGGTCAGGAGCCGGCTTGGCAAGGCCCGAGTATAGCCAACGTGGAAGTTCTCCCGGACCCCCTCGGTTCCGGCACCGTGCGGGTTACAATCCCGCCCCGTTTCACGGCCCGCTGGGATGAGCCCGGGTCCTGTGCAGCAGGCACACTGAACCTCGTCAGGTCCGGAAGGAAGCAGCGATAAGGTGTTCCCCTGTGTGACACAGTACGGCCTGGGCTCTTCTCAGCGGGCGGTGAAACGCACACTGGTTTTCCCCGCCGTACCCTCCTAGACTCCACGCCACATGTCCTATCAAGCGCTGGCGCGCAAATACCGGCCTCAATCCTTCAGCGACGTCATCGGCCAGGAGACGGTCGTTCGCACGCTGCAGAACGCCATCAAAGACAGCCGGATCCATCACGCCTATCTCTTCGCCGGCGTTCGCGGCGTCGGCAAGACGACGGCGGCGCGCATCCTGGCCAAGGCGCTGAATTGCGTCAATGGTCCGACCGCCGAGCCGTGCAACGAGTGCACGATCTGCCGCGAGATCACCGAGGGCATCGACATGGATGTCCGCGAGATCGACGCGGCGACCTACACCGGTGTCGACAACATCCGCGAGCTGCGCGACATCACCCAGTTCCAGCCGGCCCGCGATCGCAACCGCATCTTCATCATTGACGAAGCGCACATGCTCTCCACCGGCGCATGGAACGCGCTGCTGAAGCTCCTCGAGGAGCCGCCTCCGCACGTGATCTTCATGTTCGCGACGACGGAGATCAACAAGGTTCCGCAGACGATCATCTCGCGCGTGCAGAAAGAGATGCTGCGCAAGATCACGCTCGACGAGTTGAAAGAGCGCGTACGGAAAATCGTCGATGCCGAGGGAATCGAAGCAGATAGCGGTGCAATCGAGATCATTGCCCGGCGCGGTGAAGGCAGCGTCCGCGACTCGCTCTCGCTCCTCGATCAGGTCATCGCCTTCAGCGGCCGTTCGATCACGGCAGCTGATGTGGCTACGGTGCTCGGACTTTCGGACTCCACCTTCTTCGCCCGCATCGCCGGTCTCATCGCCGAGGGCGACCACGGTGGCATCCTGGAAGCGCTGGATGAAGCGTCGGAGAGCGGTCGCGATTTCAAAATGCTGTATCGCGATTTGCTGAGCTTTTTCCGCAACCTGCTGCTGGTCAGCGGACGCGCGAATGAGTCGATGCTGGCCGTCGCGCCGGAGGATCTGACCGCCATCCGCGCGGCGGCGGAGCAGTTCTCATATTCGGAGCTGCTTCGGATCGCGAATCTGCTGTTGCGCGACGATGAGACGGTGAATCGCGCGGAGCATCAGCGGCTGGCGGTCGAGATCGCGCTGCTCAAAGCGGCGACGTTCCCGCGGTTACGGGCGGTGGAGGAGGCGCTCTCCTCGGGCGCGGCGCCAGCAGAACGTGCGTCGGTGCAACGTAGGTCGGACTCTCCAGTCCGACCGGCTGACCGCGGACGGAACCTCAGTGACGAGGGGTCTTCAAAAGGGGTCGGACTGGAGAGTCCGACCTACGTAACCGGCGCCGCATCCGTCGAATCCTTCATCGAGCGCGTTCAGAAGGCCCGCCCCCTCATCGGCGGCTACCTCGGCGCTGCGAAATCCCGTCGGCGCGACGGGAACAAACTCCTCCTCACGTTCAACGATTCATTCACCGCCGATCAGGTCAGCGGCGCGCGCACGACGCTCGAACAGCTCGCCGCCGAGGTGTTTGGGGAGGCGATGTCGATCGACGTCAAGCTCGACTCGCCCGAGGCGGCGGCATCGGCCGCGAAGGCTGCGTCGCCCCTTCGCGACGATCCGGTCGTCCAGGCATTCCAGAAGCACCTCGGCGCGGATCTCGTCGAGTCACGAAAGCGGTAAGGGAGAGCCCATGAATCCGAAGCAGCTCATGAAACAAGTGCAGCAGATGCAGGAACAGATGCAGCAGCGCATGACCGCGCTGCGCGTCGAAGGAAGCGCCGGCGGCGGGATGGTCAAAGCGGCCATGAACGGCTCGAAAGAGCTGCTGGCGATCACCATCGACAAGGAAGCCGTCGATCCCAATGACGTGGAGATGCTGCAGGACCTCGTCGTCGCCGCCGTGAACGAAGCCTCGCGCAAGGTCGACGAAGAGATGGCCAGCAGCGTCGGCGCCATGACCGGCGGGATGAAGATTCCGGGACTGTTCTAAGGGGTTGCCGGGTGACCGGGTTGCCGAGTTGCCGAAAGGCCCTGCGGCAACCCGGCAACTCGGCAACCTGGCAACCCACCCATGACCGCCCCTCCTCTCGCAAACCTCATCAACGAGCTCTCCAAGCTGCCCGGAGTCGGCGGCAAGTCGGCTTCGCGCATCGCGTATCACATCCTCAAGCGGACGATGGGCGAGGCGGAGTCGCTGGCGAATGCGATCGTCGATGTGAAGTCGAAGATCTTCCGCTGCTCGATCTGCAACAACATGACCGACGTCGAGCCGTGCGCGATCTGCTCCGATCCGCGCCGGGATGCCAGCGTGATCTGCGTGGTCGAGGAGGCGTTCAACATCCCCACGATCGAGCAGACGCGCGATTTTCGCGGCCTTTTTCACGTGCTCCTCGGCGCGCTCTCGCCGCTCAAGGGCGTCGGACCGCATGACATCGATGTCGGTGGCTTGATCCGCCGCGTCCAGGCCGGCGGCGTTCGCGAGGTGATCGTGGCCACGAATCCCAACGTGGAGGGGGAAGCGACGGCACTTTATCTCGCTCAGCAGCTCCGCCCGCTCGACGTGAAAACGACGCGTCTGGCCTTCGGGCTCCCGGTCGGCGGCGACCTCGAATACGCCGATCAGGTCACGATGGCCAAGGCGCTGGAGGGGCGGCGCGAGATCACGTAGGACGGAAGTGCGACCCGTGTGTGCTACATTCATCCGTCCCAGTCTTCTCGCGGAAACTATTGGTGAAAATACAAGATGGCGACTCCTGATCTCGTGATGTACGAGGAGGAGTACCAGCAGATCAAGGACACGCTCCAGCGACTGCAGGTCGACTCCAATTCCAAAATCGTCTTTCTGGTCGACAAAAACGGCCAGCAGATTGCCGTTCACGGCGACATGCGCGGCGTGGATGCAACCTCGCTCGCCTCGCTGACGGCCGGCAACGTCGCCGCAACCGATGGTCTGGCCAAACTCATCGGCGAGAAGGAGTTCTCGATCCTCTTCCACGAAGGGGAGCGGGACAACATTCACATTTCCCTCGTTGCCCAGCGCGTGATCCTGGTGGTGATCTTCGACGATCGTTCATCCCTCGGACTGGTGCGGCTGCGCGTGAAAAAGGCATCCGCTGAGCTGGAAAAGACGTTCGAAGTCCTGCTGCGGAAATCGGAGGAGGAGCGGGGCAATCTGTCGAGCCGCTTCGATTCGCCGTTTGCCGAGATCACCGACGAGGATATCGACAGCCTCTTCAGCGAATAGTTCCGCATGACGTTCATCAACTACGCAGCGCGCGAGATCAACTGCAAAATCGTCTACTACGGGCCCGGCCTGTGCGGGAAGACGACCAACCTGCAGTGGATCTACGACAAAACGAACCCCCAGGCGAAGGGGAAGCTGATCTCTCTGGCCACGGAGACGGACCGCACCCTTTTCTTCGACTTTCTCCCGCTCGACCTCGGCACGGTGCGCGGCTTCAAGACCCGCTTCCACCTCTACACCGTCCCCGGCCAGGTGTTTTACGACGCATCCCGCAAGCTGATTTTGAAGGGAGTGGATGGCGTCGTCTTCGTGGCCGACTCGCAGGAAGCGCGTATGGAGGCGAACAGCGAGTCGCTGGTGAACCTCGACAAGAATCTGAAAGAGCAGGGTTACGAGCTGAAGACCGTGCCCTACGTGCTGCAGTTCAACAAGCGCGATCTGCCGACGGCGCTGCCGGCCGATGAGATGTATCGCCAGCTCAATTTCAAGGGCGAGCCGACCTTCGAGGCGGTGGCGATGAACGGCACGGGTGTTTTCGATACACTCAAAGCGGTAGCCAAGCTGGTGCTCACGGAGCTGAAGAAGAAATAAGCGCAGTCAGGTTCCTCTTACCGGGTACACATCATGAAGATCGCGTTTGTCAAACCGCCGGTCGGCGGCATCCTCGGTCTGGAGATGCTCACCTTCGTCGAGCCTCTCGGCCCGATCTGCGTCGCCGCCTGCCTCGAAGCCGAAGGGCACGAGTGCAAGGTTTTCGATCTCCGCATCGACGGCGAAGAGCACGGCCTCGATCTCTGCAAGCGCTTCGCGCCGGACGTGGTCGGCCTGCAGTGCAATTTCACGACGGAGCGAAACCGCACCGTGCGCCTGGCGCAGCGGATCAAACGGGAAAACCCGGGCGTATTCATCGTCGTCGGCGGGCACGACGCCTCGCGCGACCCGAACTGGTTCCATCACGACGTGATCGATGCGGTGGCCATCGGGGATGGCGAGGAAGTGATGCCGCCGATGGTCGACGCCATCCAGCGCGGACACGATCTGGCCACGATTCCCGGCCTCATGCTCCATCGCGAGGGACGCTGGATCAGCACCGGCCACGCGCCAACGCGCAAGAATCTCGACGATTACCCGCTTCCGGCGCGCCATCTGATCGAGCACTATGCCGATCACTACTACATCAACTTCCACAAGCCGCTGGCTCTGATGGAGACTGCGCGCGGCTGTCCGTTCAAGTGCAACTTCTGCTCGGTCTGGAAGTTTCATGAGTCGACCTTTCGCGAGAAATCGCCGGAGCGCGTCGTTCGCGAGCTCCAGGCGATCAAAGCAGAAGCGATCTTCATCACCGACGACATCTTCTGGATGAACGTCCGCCGCGGCGAGCAGATGGCCAAGCAGATCAAAGCCGCCGGCATCAAGAAGTTCTTCACCGTGCAGACGCGCACCGACATCATCTGCAAGTTCCCGCACCTGATCGAGATGTGGAAGGACTGCGGCAAGCTGGCCATCTTCCTCGGCCTTGAATCGGTCACCGACGAAGGCCTGAAAGCGGTCAACAAGAAGAACACGGCCGACAACAACGTCAAGGCCATCAAGATCCTCCAGGACCTCGGCGTCGGCTTCACGCCGAACTTCATCGTCGATCCGGCCTGGACCCGCGACGACTTCAAGCGCCTGCGCGACTGGATCGACCACACCGGCGCCTACAACAGCGGCTTCTCAGTCCTCACGCCGCTTCCCGGCACCGATCTGTGGGACAGCGCCAAAGAGCGCGTGACCACGCACGATTGGGAGATGTACGACATCGTCCACGCCGTGCTTCCGACGACGCTGTCGCTGGACGATTTTTACGAAGAGTATTCGGGCCTCTGGCGCCACGCCCTCGACGTCCGCTACCGCTACCGCGGAAAGTGGAAGACGTTCGTCCAGCTCGGCGCAGCCCTCGCCACCGGCAAGGTATCGCTGCACAACGTCCGCCGCGGCCTCGGGATGGCCAAGACGTTCAGCAAGCCGGAAACGTTCCTGCGCGCCCACGAGTAGCTGCGCCTGCGGCGCGTTGTCTGCGCTGGCGCGCGTTGTCGGTTGTCTGCGCTGCGGCGCGTAGTCGCGGCAAACGACATACGTTTGGGAAACCCGTCCACGCGCGCCGCAGCGCGCAGACAACCGACAACGCGGCAAAGCCGCAGACAACGCGCATAGCGCAGTTACAATCCCTCGCGATGCGCCATCACGGGCTGAACATCGTCACCATCGGGGGCGGCACAGGGCTTTCGACCCTGCTGCGCGGGCTGAAGCGCTACGTTGACGCCGAGGGACCTTGGTCAATCGCCCGCCTCGGAGCGATCGTCACGGTGACGGACGAAGGCGGCAGCTCGGGCGCATTGAGGAAAGAGTTCGGCATGCTGCCGCCGGGCGACATTCGAAACTGCATCGTCGCTCTCGCCGAGGAAGAACATCTTTTCTCGCGAGTATTCGGGTATCGCTTCAAGAACGCCGAGTCGTCGCTGGGCGGGCACTCGCTCGGCAATCTTCTGCTGGCCGCGCTGACCGACATCACCGGA
>Ga0207689_10002595_pt1 | contig 16721 bp, 14 predicted proteins | sample KBSMisM52_FD_184312 | JGI IMG/M metagenome (GOLD analysis project Ga0207689, IMG submission 184312) | Miscanthus rhizosphere microbial communities from Kellogg Biological Station, Michigan, USA - KBS Miscanthus M5-2 (SPAdes) (version 2) | ecosystem: Host-associated > Plants > Roots >... | reverse complement strand
CCTTTAAATAAGAAATGAGCGTGGGTAATTTATTATAGAACTTATCTGTCCTTCCCGAACCTGCTCCAATGTGCATTAGGAGAATATATCCATTCAAGCCCGAAGGGACATGGCTTTCATGGTCGACTATAGACCTGTAGATCACATCGCTGCTGCGATAGTTCTTATCTGCACGTGTGGTGTAGTCCGCATGGCTGAGCGTCCCCGGTGTGTAATTAACGAGCTGCAAGCCCACTTCTTTTGTCCAGGCAGCGATCGAATCATTATACCATTCATAAGGGGGAAGGAAAAACCTTGTTTTAGACATATCAATACCATTTGCACGCATCGCCTCAAGATTTGCCAGCAGGTCGTGTGTAAATTCTTCTTTTGTTACCAGGAGACTGTCTCTCTTATTCCAGTCGCAATACAAAAGATGCTGATTCGAATGGGGTCCTAAATAATGACCATCTCTTTTTAATCGTATGATTATTTTTTTAAAAGCAGGATTATTGTAAAACCTCCCGGTAAAAAAGAAGGACGCTTTTACTTTCTGTTGTTGTAGTGTGGAGGCAATAAAATTTCCTCCTTCAGCAAATTCATCACCGGTAAAAACCAGGGCAATGGCTCCCTTCTGTTTTTCCGCGGAGGAGAAAGGAAATGAAGAATCACCACGAATGATCGCACCATGATCATAACTAAAAACATTGCGTTCTGATCCCTTAGCGGCGAGTAAATAGATCAGGGTCGCCGTCCCGTCCATGGTTGGTTCATTCGTGCTGTAATCACCGTAGTCATCGTGATAGACGGCTAGATTACTTTGAAATTCTGAATACTCGTCAGGCTGATAGAGATTGATACCAATAAGGTTGTTATAAATGCTTCCATATACAGGACCATCTACAAGCCCGCCATCGATCGGGTAATTTTTTAAGTGCGTAAAAGCAGAATGGGGATCAGTAGGAGTATCGCCGTTTGCAGGTAACCCATAAACAAAACTCGTTCCCCACGGATTGCAACCAAAAAGCCAGTCAAAATTTGCCTGCTCCAATTCTGAAAAAGTTTTGTCAGCTGTCAATTGGCGGTACCAGTAACATTGAATGGCAAAGGCAGTAGTTAAATTATTACTACACCAGATAAATGGCACCCCACGATAGAATGCGTTTTGCTTTGCTTTGTTCCAGACTCTTTGGATGCCTTCTTTGTAATAACCTACAATAGTATCTCTTGGTGCTCCATGTAATTGCTTTGCCAGCTCATAGTGGCCAATATTTATGAAAGGGTACCACTGATAATGGTTTGCTGTGTCGGCACCGAGCCAGGGAGTGATTTTTTCCACCTTTGAATATTTATCGTAGGCATCACTGAAATAATTATTCAGATCGGTTACACCAGCCTTGTTCAAGTTAAAGATTGCCGCGCCTGCCAACTCCATATCGTCTCCCCAATTGTCTTCGGCATAGATGTAGGGTGACTTAACCGATGCGGTTTGTGTAACACCCTGCTTAATCCTACCAAATTTGTAACAGGAGAAAGCGCTTTTGAAAAGTGAATCTTTAAATTTCCTATCATCGCGTTTATTGGTCCATAATTGATAGCCTAGTGCAAATGCACTCGCAAACTTTCCTGCAATAGAAGAGGTGCCCGTTGTACTATTCATGAACTTACCTCTTTGCTGCGGTTCCCCACTCACAAAATAAACAGGTCGCTCATATCCTTTTCCATAAGCGCTGTCTTCTTTTGGTATTCGCATTCCAATATGGTCACGATCATCGCCCACCTGGTTGAACATCCAGTCTTCTTTTGGATGCATTTTTAATAGCCAGTCCAAACCCCATTTTGCTTCATCCAGCACATCCGCCATTCCATTTTTCCCATCGAGGCCATTGGCTAATTTTTCATCATCAAAAACCTTTGGAAAATCACGATATGCCATCAACAAATGATAAGTCGCATTGGCAGATGTTGAAGCATATTGTAAATAATCGCTTGCATCATGCCAGCCTCCTACAACATCTATATGGGTGCTGTCTTTTATTCCTGCTTTTTCTCCATACAAAATATAGCCATCATGTGTATGGCAGCTGTCTTTTAAGAATGGATTGAAACCACTTCGTTGTTGACGCATATAGCGCAAACAAAAATCAGCAGCACCCTTGTACACGTCATCTCCAATCTCAAATTCCGGAGATCGTGTATTGCCGGCTTGCAAATAGTACCGGCCAGGTTTATTGAACGAAGAAAAATCAAGGCGATAGGTTTGACCAAATGGTCCATACGCGCCAAAAGGATTTTCAAACCTGGCAGAGTAAACAATTTTGCCCGAACTTATTTCTACCAACTGCCAATCTTGCGTGCCAGCAGGTAGGTTGCTGACCGCTCCGAAGGAGTCCTTTCGGACCGATTGCTCCTTGCTGCACCACACAGCTACTTTAACTCCCCCGGGTTTATAGCCTAATTGATTAATTCGTATCCACGCTGTTTCTTGAGATCTTGATTGGAGTGACGTAAAAATTAAAATGACAATAAGCGAAACAACAGAAAGTTTCATCGTTCAAGATAAGGAATTAACATTATCCGGTGGTGCTTCAACCTTTAGGTTGTCACGCCGGCGAAGGCGGCGTCTATACTCTTCGACAGGTGCAGGGTTATTTCAATTTCCTTAACGCTTCACCCAATTTAGAGATCATAGCGTTGATCTCTTCTTTCTTACAGGTACCTACGCTGAGCCTGTACCAGGCGGAATCACGGCTGGCGCCGAATGCGTAAAAAGGAACCACGGCAAGACTAGCCTCATTGAGAAGATAAGCGGTTACGTCACTTTGATCAGCCAGTAATTTTCCATCTTCTGTTGTTTTGCCTGCGAGATCGATCTTGATAGTAAGATAAATAGCGGCTTCCGGCGCAATGGCATCTACTGCAAATCCCTGTGATTTTAATTTCATGAAGCCATTGTAAATTTCACGAAGGCGTTGCTCTATCTCCGATTTGAAATGACTAAGAAACTTCTTTATGGCTTCGCGCTGGAAAAGGAACTTCGCCACCGCTTTTTGTTCAGCCATCGGCGCCCAGGCCCCCACATGTGTAAGAATAGCTTTCATCTTTGACATAACGGTGGATGGCCCCATGCTCCATCCCACGCGGACACCGGTGGAAGCAAATACCTTGCTGATGGCATCAATGTAAATTGTGTAACCACGCATGGCGGGACGCAGGTTCACCGGGTCATAATGTTTAATGTCGCCGTATGTCAAATGCCAGTACATCTGGTCATACATCAGGTATAGTTTTTTTTCATTTTCACCGCGGCGTTTATTTTCTTCCAGTACAAGGTCACAAATGGCTTCCAGCTCAGTTTTGCGGAAAGTTGTCCCGGTGGGATTTTGAGGCGAACAGAGTGCTATCAGCGTTGCATCTTTCACATAAGGCCGAATGTCATCTGCAGAAGGCATAAAATTATTTTCCAGCTTCGCCTCCACTTCGACATGTTCCCCTCCTACAAAATGTGTGTAGTGGTTATTATTCCACGAGGGCACAGCATAAATGACCTTATCTCCCTTGTCGCATATCGCACGAAACACTGCATAGATCAATGGCCGGCCTCCTGCGGCAACAAGGATCTCATTGGGTCCATAATCCAACCCTTCCATTTCTTTTAAAAAAACAGTTATGGCTTCTCTCAGGTCAAGATTACCTTCCGCAGCAGGATAATTAGTAAAGTGATCTCTGTATGCTTCAATGATCGCATCTTCCAGTTCTTTTGGAATTGGAAAAATAGAGGGATCAAAATCACCAACCGTGAAATTATAAATGCGCTGCCCCTGCCGCATCTTTTCACGAATTTCTCCGCCGAGTTTTACGATCTCGGAGCCAATAAGGGTTTCAGAAAGATCAGAAAGTTTCATGTTACAAAAATAAGCGTACGGGTATAAATAATTCTTTCGGAGCATGAAAAAAGGCCACGAACGTGGCCTTAAAAAGAATATTGCAGAAACCGAAATTTAATGCTTCCCATGTCCCTTTCCATTCCCGTTTCTTCCAACGTCTCCATTACTATTCCCCTTCCCATCTTTAAATGCTCCATTATGGTTTCCATTATCATGACCATATTTTGGATGGCCCTTCACTACATAATATTTGGGTTCATCAGAGTTTCGAATGATCACCTGGGAATTTTTTCGTCCCTTGTAACGGGCATATCTTTCACGGAATACATTTGCATGAAGGTATGGCCTTGGTTCATTGATCACTACCTTGTAACCGCTGTATACATCATAATAACGATAACGAACAGGCAATGACATGGAAAAAACCCAGTTGCTGCCTGATAAATAAACATATTGATGACGCGGAACAAAATAATATACGTCAATGTCAGGCATATAATAATATTCCACATAGTCATAGCCTACGGGGCCCCACGCTGGCTGTGATCCTATATTGACGTTAACGCCAACGTGTACCTGAGCATTTGAATTTTTCGTAAGAGCAATAAGTCCTAAAAAGAGAGCAATGGTTGAAATCATTTTTTTCATAGTGTAGTTTTGATAGTAATGCGTCCAAGACAGTGCCAAAAGGAGATAATGAATTGCGAAAACGAAATCCACTAATTGAGTATCACGGAAGAAGATATTAACCAAGATCTTATTTAGTATTTCCCAGTACGTAGAATCATGCACTGGTCTCGTGATTCTACGATGAAGTACTGAGCCACCCAAGAGATTCGAACTCTCGACCTGCTATTTACGAAACAGCTGCTCTAACCAACTGAGCTAGGGTGGCAGAAATAACTGATGACCTGCGGCACTCTAACCATCGCGATAACTATCGGAGAGCCAGGGTTGCAGATACCAACAAATATAAAGTAACGATGTGGAAACAGGAAGTATCTTGAATTCAACGGCTCGTAAAAAGACGTTAAACAAGATCCTTCCTCTAAGCGAGGCATGAAATATGCTTTACATTGTGACATTTTTTATCATGTACGCAACGAAAGTTCTAATTCTCATCTTCATACCGGCAATTATTGTCAGTTGTAAAAAAAATGGCAATGAAGGTTCAACCAAGATAACTCCAAATCAGCCGGCCTGTGAAGATCAACATGGATTTAGAAATGGAAATATCATTGACGAGCAATACATCGTTGTTTATAAATCTTCTTCTTCTGATGCTCTGACAACCACTCTGCAAAAAACATCTGAAATAAGTCGGAACATTCTTGAAAGAAATAAAATACGTTCTTCAGCCATTAAGAGAATTTTCCAGGGAAAGCCTGGTGGTTTTGTGGCGCATCTTTCCACTGACGAAGCAGGTCGGTTAAAAAAAGATCCCACTATTGAAATCATCGAACCAGACAGAGTAGTAGCTCTCAGCACCTGCTTTACAGTAGCAGAGCCAAGACTTGTGACCTGGAACGTAAAACGAACAGGTTTTGGTGACGGAACGGGTAAAACAGCATGGATCATTGATACCGGCATCGATTTTGACCACCCTGATCTTACCGTTGACCAGGCCAGGAGCAGATCATTCATTGATAGCATTTTATCTGCGGACGATGATAACGGTCACGGTACCCATATAGCAGGCGTGATAGGAGCAAAAAACAATGGTATCGGCGTAATGGGTGTAGCAGCCGGCGCAACATTAGTTTCATTAAAAGCATTGAATAAGGATGGAAGCGGGGAATTATCCGCGATCATCGAGGCATTAGGATACGTTAGTGCAAACGGTCACGCGGGAGACGTAGTAAACTTGAGTATAGGGGAAGATGATGTATCGACCATTTTAGATGAACAAGTAAAAAATACGGCAGCGCATGGAATTTATGTTGCTATTGCTGCAGGTAATGATAAAGAGTTGGCTGCAAATTTCTCTCCGGGCAGGGCGAACGGAAAAAACATTTATACTGTCTCAGCAATTGACAGCCTCGACAATTTTGCCAGCTTTTCGAACTATGGCAATGAGGTGATCGATTATGCAGCGCCCGGTGTTCGCATTTTATCGACCTACCTGGGGGGAAGATATGCCTATATGAGTGGAACGTCAATGGCGTCCCCACATGTCGCAGGTTTGCTATTGCTAAAAGGAAATAATATTGCGACTTCCGGGCATGCCAAAAACGATCCCGATGGAACACCCGATCCTATCGCGCATTATTAAATGCCCTCCTTTCTGTAGTTGCTATGCTTATCCTTCTTGGCCGGCACGCACTGGCGACCCTGGCTTTTTTGTCCAAACTATTTTTTATTCAAGGTGTCATGAGTTACCGTGTCATTTGAGCGGTTAATTGTATTCGTGTCACCCAGGCCGTTATTCGGGCCTCCATCCGCTTTGTTTGTTTCTGTAGTGTTGATAGTAACACTATCCGTCGTTTTTGCATTGCCGCCGCCACTATTACAAGAAACGATCAATAAAACTCCAACTGCAATAACTGTTATTTTCATAGCCTATTTTTTTATACTTGTATCCTGCATTCTATTCGGTATAACCGAGTCCCGACGCTGCGCGGTATCTGTCATACTGCTGCCCACTCCAGTATCATACATATTCGTGTTATCCTTTGCTGCTGCGCTGTCTGTTTTTGTTGAGTCATAACCAGAATTATTACAAGCCGTAAAAAATGCAATGAGCATTATTATCCCTATCTTCTTCATACACTGTTTTTTTAAATTAATAATGAATGCCACAGTGATGAACACAATTTTATTGCCAGTAATGATCAATAGTGGTAAAGCGAAAAGCAGGAAATGAAGTTTAAGACGGAACACCCTCCTACTCGCCATTAACGACTAGCCTTTTAAGATTTAAAATTTCCTTTAAACTCTTTTCTGAATCTTTCAAAATCCGGGATAGAAACGTGTTGGACATATGGGTTTTCAGGATGATGTAGAATGTATTCCTGGTGGTACTCTTCGGCGGGATAAAATTTTGTATATGATTTTACTTCCGTAACAATTCTACCGGCATACTTTTTTTCGTCTGTTATTTTCTTAATTTCAGCGTTAATGATCTGCTTTTCTTTTTCATTCCTGTAGAAAGCAATGGAACGGTATTGAGTGCCCACATCATTTCCCTGCCTGTTAACCTGCGTGGGGTCATGACTGGCAAAAAAAGCTTTTACTAAAGTTTCAAAAGAAATTTTCGACGGATCATAAAATACCTGTACTGATTCTGCATGGCCTGTTTCTCCACTGCTTACTTTTTCATAATCAGGACTTGCATCCGTGCCGCCCGCATAACCGGATACCGCATCACGCACACCAGCCAAACTTTGAAAAACGATTTCGGTATGCCAGAAACATCCTTCAGCAAATGTGGCGACTGCTTCATTGTATGCTGCTTTTTCCTTACTGCCTGGAAAGATCTTAGCGTCGGTTTGTGGGCGTGCACAACCGGCAAAGATCGCAATTGAAAATATTGTTGTCAGGATCGATTTCATACAAGATTTTTTACTGCTTCGAAGTAGTTGGCGGTTTGCCTCCCTCCGGCACAAAAATAAGAGCAAGAGAGTTCAGGCAATATCGTTTTCCGGTAGGGGCCGGACCATCATCAAATACATGGCCAAGGTGTGAGCCGGATTTACTGTCCACAACGGCCCACCGGATCATTCCGTAGCTTTCATCTCTTACCAAACGGACCGCCTCCGGATCAATGGGCGCATAAAAGCTGGGCCAGCCCGTTCCGGAATTAAACTTTGTTTCGGAACTGAATACAGGTTGCAACGACGCAGCCGAATAATAAGTTCCTTTTTCATAAAAATGATCATACTTCCCGCTAAAAGCAGGTTCAGTTCCTTCCTGTCGAAGAATATGATATTCGTCGGCCGTTAATCTTTCTCTCCATTGCGCATCCGTGTATTGAATAGGATAAACCGTTTTTGCATTGGCAACAGGGGGATCAGGATATTTTTCTTTTGCATTCATTTTTTTTGCTTCGGTCTTACTTTTAGACTGTCCGATGCTGCAATTAGAATTCAGGAGCGAAAGAGAAACAATTACTAAAAAAAGAAGATTTTTCATTTCATTGAGGTTACCCTACATAAACGAAATCTGGGGCCAAATAGATCATCACGGGCAGAATAAACGTGTGGTATTAACAAATTATTGGTAAAAGATCAACCTCCCAGCCTGGAATAGTTTTTCCATAGTAATTTAAGATCCTGCGCAGGTTCATATTCCCTGGCATACCATTCATCGATCATACGTAAACTCTCTGTTGGTAATGATTGCAGCGAGTCAACGGGTGTTCCATTACATCCGATGATTGCCCTGCGCAGCGAGGGCAATGGCTTCCCATTTACTGCATAGCCCACCCATGTGCGTTTTGCCAGGAATACGTTGAAACAATTCCTAAAAAAATTGACCGGTTTTTTTACAAAAACAAAATGAATTGGAAAGCTGATGATGAAAAACAACGCCACAGAAAAATCGATCAACCGTTTAATGCGCCTGTTATAGGGCGTAGCGATCTCATATCTATTTTCTACTGATACTGCTTCCCCCGTTGTATTTTTTGAATCACTGCCGACAATACTGTGGCTTTTGGCGGCATGAAATTTCAAGCATATATTTTTGGGAAGAGTTTGAGCGACCTGTATGATATCTTTAAATAGTAAACTGCCTTCACAGAAAATAATCTCTTTAAAATTTATTGAAAGCTGCAGTGCGTTCAGTTTTTTCCAATGACCGATGGCTCCCCGGTCATTTTCTTCTTTGCTCACCCTTCCCAAAATTCTTTCCTCAAGATTTGCCTGTTGCATGACTCTCATGGAAGACTGGTATTCATCTTCTGAACCAACGATCAATGTGTATGGATTTTCATCGATGCCTTCTCGTCTATAAAGAAAATTACTCTTTATCAATAACCAACGAAGAATGCTGATTAAAAAAAATGCCGTAACAGCTCCAAACAAAACGATGGCTCTTGAAAAGCGTAATCTTTCGGGAAGTAAAGAATAGACTGCGAGCAATACCAGCGTGGCAACAAGTGTCGAGCGGATCAGATCCGATCTTTTATATCTTTTATTATAGAGCCCCGCATAATAGGCTACAATAAGATAAACTATAGTGAATGCCGGAATGAAGAGCAGCAATAACCTGTCAGGATATAGAATATCAGGACGCACATAGTTTGCCCAGATATTTTTTACGATCCAGAAAGAAAAAAGTATGAGTAAAGCGTCAATAAAAGGCAGGCCGATCCATTTTATAAATTTTCCCATTGCGGTCATTAGGCCACGTAACCAGATAGCCAAATGAATAAAGAATATAAAAAGACTTGCCCTGCTTCCACCATAATGTTTGCGCACAAAAATATTCATGGCGCTGTAGAACATCCGGACGTAATGTAAACTCCCTTTTTTTGAGCTCTCTCCTTTGAAATGAAGAATACTTGTTTCCGCGATATAATAATTTTTATACCCCATTTTCTGAATGCGGTAACTTAGGTCCACGTCCTCTCCGTACATAAAAAATGCTTCATCAAAACCATTCAGCTTCTGCAGTAATTCCCGGCGTACCATCATAAACGCTCCTGCCAGTACATCCACTTCGTGATTTTTATTTTCATCCAAATGTCCAAGATGGTATCTAGAAAAAATTCCTGACCCTGGAAACAGCCTCGCAAAGCCAAATAATTTAAACAAAGAAGTAACCGGGGAAGGGAAGGCACGTTTTGATTCTTTCAAAAATCTTCCGTGACCGTCCAGCATTTTAACACCAACACCCCCCGCGTCCTCATGTGTTTCAAAAAAGGCAATGCACTTTGAAAAACAGTCCTCGGGGATGATCGTGTCCGGATTTAAAAACAAAAGGTATTTGCCCGAGGATAATTTAAATCCCTGGTTGCAAGCCTTCGTAAAACCGATGTTTTCATTATTTGCAACAAATTTTACACAGGGAAATAATGGTGTTAAATAACCGAGACTGTTGTCATGCGAATGATTATCGATAACAATCACCTCGGCATCAATCGCGGAACTTGAAATGGCCTTCTGAACCGAGCAAAGGCATTGCTCAAGAAAATATTTTACATTATAGTTGACAATGATTACAGAAAGCTCCATAAGCCGCTTCAAATCTAAAGTCCCTGTTCCACCATAGCAAATATTCTTTTCCTTAGCGTAGCAAATCTTAATCTAAAATCAGGTTTATCTTTGCGCATGCTTAAAACAACTCTGATGAAGGCCGTTAAGGCCGGGGCAGCAGAATTATCTGGTTTTTTCAATAAAAGCTTTGTGGTAAGTAACAAAGAGGGGATCAACAACCTTGTTACTGAAGCAGACCATGCCTCTGAAAAAGCAATACTTGATGTTATTAAAAAAGAATTTCCGGGTCATTATATCCTTAGTGAAGAAGCAGGAGAGATCATCCAGGATTCAAATTATAAATGGATCATTGATCCCATTGACGGAACTGTAAATTTTGCCCACAGCATTCCTCTTTGTTGTGTATCTATTGCTGTTGAATACAATGGAGGGATAGTTTTGGGTTCGGTTTATAATCCTCTTATGAATGAATTGTTTTTTGCAGAAAAAGGAAAAGGATCTACATTAAACGACAAGCCAATACGGGTAAGCAAGAAACAAAATGTAGTAAATGCCTGCCTGGTAACAGGTTTTCCCTATACATACCTGGACGTACCAAACGGGCCATTGCAAATATTTGAAAAGCTGGTCAGGAAGGGAATCCCTGTTCGCCGGCTTGGATCTGCCGCCACTGATCTTTGCTGGGTAGCTGCCGGCCGGTTTGACGGATTTTATGAACACAAATTACAAGCCTGGGACAGCGCAGCTGGATATTTGATCGTAGAAGAAGCAGGAGGTAAGGTGACAGATTTTAAGGGACATAAATTTTCCCCTTACCAGCCTCACATCCTGGCAACAAACGGTGAGATCCATGATGAAATGCTGGCAGTGATCAATAATGAAAAGGAACTGTAAGAATTTACGAATTACGATTATAACAAATGCACAGCTAAAAGATAGGTTTAAGTAATATGCAATCAATGGAAAACAGAACAGAAATATCATCACTCGGGGAGTTTGGTCTCATCGAACATTTAACGAAGAATATCGAACTACAAAACGCATCTTCTATAGTGGGTGTGGGTGATGATGCAGCCGTGATCGATCATTTCGGGAAGCAAACTGTTATTACTTCTGATATGCTGGTTGAAGGAGTGCATTTTGACCTGATGTACACTCCGCTCAAACACCTTGGTTATAAATCTGTGATCGTAAATCTCAGCGACATTTATGCAATGAATGCCACTCCAACACAAATAATATTGAATATTGCTATCAGCAATCGTTTCAGCATAGAGGCGTTAGATGAATTTTACAATGGTGTTTACACGGCCTGTGAAAAATATGGAGTTGACCTGATCGGTGGCGATACTTCTTCTTCACAGAAAGGGTTTATTATTTCTGTCACTGCTATCGGTGAGGTAAGTCCCGATAAATATGTAAAACGCAACACAGCGAAAAAAGGTGACCTGGTGTGTGTAAGTGGTGATCTTGGAGGTGCTTACATTGGCTTGCTTTTTTTAGAAAGGGAAAAAAAGATCTACCTCGAGAATCCGAATATTCAGCCCGATCTCGAGAGTGAGTCCTATGTGATCGGAAGATTACTAAAACCTGAAGCAAGAAAAGATATTATCGAATTTTTCGAAAAAGAAAACATCACCCCTACGTCAATGATGGATATCAGTGACGGGTTAAGCTCTGAAATATTGCATATAAGTAACCAAAGCGATCTTGGTTGCGTGATCTATGAAGAAAGATTACCAATTGCTGAGGAAATGAAAAGCGCGGCCTATAAATTCCAGATAGATCCAACAGCTTGTGCACTGAGTGGCGGCGAAGACTATGAACTTTTATTTACCATTAACCAAAATGATTATGATAAAATCAAATTAAATGAAGATATTAGTGTGATCGGTTACATGACTGAGCGGGAAAAGGGTACAAATATTATCACAAAGGGGGACAGTACCTATCCCATTACAGCACAAGGATGGAACGCATTTAAAAAGAATCAGGGTTAAAGTTTTTCTGGATATGAGGATACCGGCACTATTCATTTTGCTGATAATTTTTACGACAGGTTGCAGCAGTTTTAAATCTTCTTTTGATCCCGCCAAAAAATATTCTTCGGAACAACTCGAAAAAGACTATTCCATTTTTCAAAATATTTTACAGGAATCGCACCCGGGTCTTTACTGGTATACCCCAAAAGATAGTATGAATTATTACTTTAATTGGGGAAAGGAACAGATAAGAGATTCGTTAACTGAGCCGGAGTTCAAACAGGTCTTGGGTTATGTTCTTGCCAAAATGGATTGCGGTCATACGACAGTACGTTCTTCAAAAAAATACTCAAACTACCTTGATACCTTGAAGAATGAAAAATTTTTCCCGTTGAGTCTCAAGCTGTGGAGTGATACCACCGTAGTGGCCGCCAATTTAAATCGAAAAGATTCAATTCTAAAACGGGGGACGATTATCCGGGCAATTGACCATAAATCGATGCAACAAATTACCGATACGCTCTTTAAATTCATTTCTTCTGATGGCCATAATATGACTCATAAGTTCCAAAGCCTGAGCAACAGGGGCGTTTTTGGTTCATTCTACAGCAATGTCTATGGCCTGGCAAACAATTACTCGATTGATTACCTGGATAGCGCCGGAAAAACACATTCAATCACTATTCCTGTTTATGATCCGGCGAAAGACAGTTTTAATCGTGCTGCCATCAGGCGGTTTATCCGGCCGACAAAAAAGCAACGAAAGCAAATGAACCTGCAAAACATGCGTTCCTTACGCATCGATGCCAATAATCAGACTGCCTTCCTTGATGTAAATACTTTTGGAAGAGGTTACCAGCTAAAAAAGTTTTTTAAACAATCATTTCGTTCCATCCGCAAACATCATGTTGATTATCTCGTTGTTGATGTTCGCGGAAATGGGGGAGGAAGTGTAACTAACTCCACCTTGCTGTCAAAATATCTGGTCGACCAAAAATTTAAAGTTTGCGACTCGTTATATGCCATTCGGCGAAAAAGTCATTATAAGTCATACATTGAAAAATATTTTTTGAATCGCCTGTTCATGATTGCATTTACCCGCAAAAAACAGGATGGTCATTTTCATTTTGGTTATTTTGAAAGACATCGATTCAAGCCGAAACAAAAAAATCGTTTCAGGGGCAAAAGCTATATCCTCATTGGGGGCAATTCATTTTCAGCTACAACTTTATTTACAAACTCCGTCATCAAGCAGGACAATGTAACGGTGGTTGGAGAGGAGACTGGAGGAGGGTCTTACGGCAATACGGCCTGGCTTATTCCCGATGTAAAACTACCTGAGACGAAATTAGAATTCCGTCTTCCGCTATTCAGGCTTGTAATGGACAAAGAAGCCGTTAAAACAGGTCATGGCATTTTTCCTGAAGTGCAGGTGTTGCCTACTACTGACGCGATACGCCGAAATGCAGATTATAAAATGGATAAAGCAATGGAGCTGATAAAAGAAGATAAAAACGAAAAGTTAAAAACGAAAAGTCCGTAGTTGTATCCGCACCAGGGCAAAAACTTTTATCTATTCACTTTTAGTTATTATCTTAAACAGATCGGCGTCCGTCCAAAAAGGAAATTTTTCTCTTGTTTTTTCCAAAACTGATTTGTTGAGCGTGATCGTAAAAATATCTTCCTCGTTCTTCTTATGATAAAGAATCTCTCCCATTGGGTCAATTGTCATACTCTCGCCGCTATAGTGAATTTTATTCCCATCGTCACCGGTACGATTGACACCAACGACATAACACTGGTTTTCGATCGCTCTGGCTCTCAGCAAAGTCGTCCAGGCCTGTACTCTTCTCTCGGGCCAGTTAGCCACGTAAATAAGCACATCGTACTCAGGTCCCCTCTCAACTTCCCCCGAGGGAGAAGACTGTCGACTCCACACGGGAAACCTCAGGTCGTAGCAAACCAATAAATTTACCTTCCATCCTTTTACAGACGCGATCAATCTTTTTTCGCCCGGAGTGTAATGCTGGTGTTCATCTGCATAAGCAAACAAATGTCGTTTATCATAATACCCGATCTGCCCATTCGGCAATACCCAAACGAGCCGGTTATAATAGGCCTCACTCTCCTTCGATAAATCTTTTATTATGAGACTTCCGGTCAGAATAATTTTTTTCTTGGCGGCTATTTGTTTCATCCAATTAAGGGTTTCGCCATCCATCGTTTCAGCCAATTTTTTTGGCTGCATACTAAATCCCGTACTGAACATTTCAGGCAATACTACGATCTCGGTTGTTTGAGAAATAGAAAATATTTTTTCTTCAAACATGCGGAGGTTTTCGTTCTTACCTTCCCAATGAAGATTCGATTGAATACCGGTTATAGTAAGGCTTGACATTCTTTATTTTGAAAAATTATTTATAGCGTCCCTTATCAAATCTACTTCATATCCCTTCTGCATCAAATAATCCATTGTCTTCTTTTTACGAACTAAATATTGTTCATATTTCAAAGCAGCATACTTTTCTTTGGCAAGTTTATTTAAAATGGCTATATATTCCTTTTTGTTGATCTGGTCCAACGCCTTTCGAGCGAGCTCATCGCTAACCCTTTTTTCTCTTAGTCCTCTTTCGATCTTTTTTCTTCCCCATTGTTTCAATTTGAACCTGCCGCTGGCAAATGCCACGGCAAATCTTTCATCGTTGAGGCAGTTTTCCTTAATTAACTCCGTTATGAGTTCATCGTGTTCCTTTTTATGAACGCCCAGCTCAAACAATTTTTCTTTTATCTCGCTTTGACATCGCTGCTGGTAACGGCAATAAAATCTTAATTTCTGCAAAGCCTGTTCTTTTGTAAGCCTTTTCTTAAACATCTCCAAAACTAAAAGGTTTTGTAAAAACAATTTGGTTCGGAAACTGTTTTTATAAAGTACCCGTAAATTTGATCTAAACGAGATGCAATGCTACGTGGCTTTCTTGTTTGCGTGCTGGTAATCGCGCTTCAGCGACAGACATTTTCTCAAACTTCAAAAAATAAAGTTATGGATGATAAGAAAAACCCGGTTTACTCAAATACAGATACTTCAAAAGTTGTATTGCGTGATGATGAATGGCAGAAGATCTTACCAAAGGACATTTATCATATTGCCCGTGAAAAAGGAACCGAAAAGCCATGGAGCAGCAAGTTTGAAAATTTTTCCGAAATAGGAACTTATTACTGTGCGGTATGTGGCAATCCTCTTTTTAAAAGCGATACCAAATTTGAAAGCGGGTGCGGCTGGCCCAGCTTTTATCAACCTATAAGCAAAGGGAGCATCATCTATGTCCCTGACACCACACATGGCATGAAACGTACAGAAGTAATGTGTGGCCGCTGTAAATCGCACCTTGGCCACGTGTTTGATGACGGCCCTCCCCCAACAGGTCTTCGCTATTGTATTAACGGTGTAGTTCTGGATTTTGAAAAAGCGAAGGAAGCCGAGAAAAAGTATGAACAAGGAAAAGGGGACAAGAAACAAGAAAACTAGACTCTGCTATTTTTCATTACTCATTATTTGTTTTCTCAATCTTAAGTCTTGTACACTGACCGTTGTCCATTGTGCCTTGCATCTTCTCATTTCTCCCTTCATGTAAAAGGGAGCTTTTTATTTTATCGTCTGAGCAGGTATAGATACATTTACCCGTCTAAAGCGTTTATATGAAGATGTTTATAAAACCATTATGTAGCCTCATTTTGCTGATAAGTTTTTTTCACGCGGATCTTTTTTCACAGATCAATCTTAACCAGCCGATCCCTATTGATCCAAATGTGAAAATTGGCAAGCTTCCGAATGGCCTTACATATTATATTCAAAAAAACCTGAAGCCTGAAAAAAAGATGGAACTCCGCCTTGTGGTGAATACGGGGTCCATCCTTGAAGATGCTGATCAGCGTGGACTGGCTCATTTTATGGAACACATGAACTTTAATGGTTCTAAACATTTCCCGAAAAATGAACTGGTTGATTATTTACAAAAAGTCGGTGTAAAATTTGGCGCCGACCTGAATGCTTATACAGGGTTTGATGAAACAGTTTATATTCTTCCTATTTCAAGTGATGATCCTCATATTGTGGAAGAAGGCTTTACGGTCCTGGAGGATTGGGCCGGGAATAATTTATTGGATAAAACAGAGATTGACAAAGAAAGAGGAGTTGTGCTGGAAGAATCGCGCCTTAGTAAGGGAGCGCAGGAAAGGATGCTCCGCCAATATTTCCCGAAACTTTTTAATGGTTCTAAATATGCAGAGCGTCTACCGATCGGTAAAGACTCCATTTTAAAAACATTTAGCCCAGCTACGCTGGAACGGTTTTATAAACAATGGTATCGCCCGAACCTGATGGCTGTGATCGTCGTGGGAGATATCGATCCCGCAGAAGCTGAAAAAAAGATCAAGGCTCATTTTAGCGGATTTAAAAATCCACCCCACGAAAAGCCGAGACCCGCTATTACACCTATCGCAACCAGAACAAAACCTGATGCAATGGTTGTTACTGATGATGAGGCCACCAATTCTATTCTTGAAGTTTTCAACTATATAACACCGGCCAAAAAAGTAAAAACATGGTCCGCCTATCGTGAATCGGTAAAAAAAGAACTGATCAATTCACTTATCAGTGAACGTCTGCAGGAGTTAACACAAAAGGAAGACCCTCCGTTTGTGTATGGATATACCGG
>Ga0207689_10002592_pt1 | contig 16724 bp, 12 predicted proteins | sample KBSMisM52_FD_184312 | JGI IMG/M metagenome (GOLD analysis project Ga0207689, IMG submission 184312) | Miscanthus rhizosphere microbial communities from Kellogg Biological Station, Michigan, USA - KBS Miscanthus M5-2 (SPAdes) (version 2) | ecosystem: Host-associated > Plants > Roots >... | reverse complement strand
AGCTCTACCGCACCCTCAACACCAACGCCGCTTGACAAACATAGAAGCGTCATCTCGCCCTGTCGTCTTGTGGTTCACACGCATGCGGTTTCCTGGTCGTGATCTTGGACGTGTCGTCGACTGAGCGGCTGAACCGCAGAGAGCGGGGCCCGAAGGCCTGGTAACTTGTTAGTATCACTTATTCGATATTTGATACTAGACTTCGGACATGCCTTCACATAGCCGAAGTAGCACCCCGACTCGGCCAGCCGACAACGGCGATTGGCCCGTCCTCGGTTCGGAACTGCGCCCGTGGACGTCCGGACTCCCAGCCGGACTGCTGTCAGCGGGAGTCCGTCGCCGTCACCCTGGGGCCTATGGGGCGGCTCTGGTCCCGCTCATCGCCGACCGCGCCCTGCGCTTGCCGGCCGATGTGCTCGCGCTCAGTGAGGAAGCCACTGTGGAGATCGCCCGCTTCGACAGCGAGCTTGGCCGCGAGGTCGCCCCGTTCGCGTCCGTACTGCTGCGGTCGGAGTCGGCGTCCTCGTCGATGATCGAGAACCTCACGTCCGGTGCAAAGGCGATTGCTCTGGCGGAGTTGGGCAGCCGCGATAAACGCAATGCCACAGAGATCGTCGGCAATGTTGATGCAATGAATGCGGCGCTCGAGCTGGCGAACCGACTCGATCAAAGGGCGATCTTGGCGATGCACGCGGCCCTGGTCGCCCGCCACGAGCCGGACATCGCTGGCGCCTGGCGGCACGAGCAAGTCTGGATAGGCGGTGATTCGTTCGGACCACATGGGGCAACGTTCGTTCCTCCACACCATGACCACGTGCCGTCATTGATGGCTGACTTGGTTGGCTTCATTCGCCGATTGGATATGCCGGCCTTGGCGCACGCCGCCGTCGCCCATGCTCAGTTCGAAACCATCCATCCCTTCCCCGATGGCAATGGCCGGACCGGTCGGGCGCTGGTGCACGCGATGCTACGAGCACATGGGCTGACCCGAAACGTCACCGTGCCGGTCTCGGCCGGACTGCTCACCGACACGTCCGCCTATTTCGACACCCTGACGGCGTATCGCGCCGGCGATCCGGCCGCAATCGTCGAAAGAATGGCGCAGGCTTCGTTCGCCGCGATCGTCAACGGTCGTCAATTGGTCGCCGAGCTCCACTCAATTCGTGCGAGGTGGAACAGCAAAGTTCAGGTTCGGCGCGGCGCGGCGGCCTGGCGGTTGGCCGATCTGCTGGTCCGCCAGCCCGTGGTCGACGCCGCCCGGGTCGCGTCGGAGTTGGCGATCGCACCCCAGAACGCGCATCGAGCCATCGCGCCACTCGTCGAGGCCGGAATCCTCACCGAGTTCACCGGCTTCGCCCGTAATCGACTGTGGCAGTCGAGTGAGGTGCTCACCTCGCTCGACGACTTCGCTCGGCGGGCCGGTCGCCGGAGCAGACAAGGCCCGGGTGGGGTGGGCGGTCGCTTCGCCTAATGTCATTGGCGTGCCGAAGAACATGGTCGAAGTGCCGGCCGGCAGCTTCGTCATGGGCAGTGACGACCACTATGCCGAGGAGCGTCCCGCTCACGAGGAACACGTCTCGGCATTCCTGATCGACGAGCACCCCGTGACCAATGCCGAGTTCCGCCGCTTTGTGAAGGACACCAACCACCGCACTACCGCCGAGATCGCGCCGCCGGCCGCGGAGTTCCCAGACGCAGATCCCGACGATCTGGTACCAGGTTCGCTCGTCTTCAGACGTACGCCCGGCCCGGTGCCGTTGGATGACTGGCGGCGCTGGTGGCACTGGACACCGGGCGCGCACTGGCGGGCACCGGAGGGGCCGGTTAGCTCAATTGGCGGGAAGGAACTGCACCCGGTCGTGCACGTCTCGTTCGAGGACGCCGTGGCCTACGCCCAGTGGGCCGGAAAAGACCTGCCCACCGAAGTCGAATGGGAGTACGCGGCTCGGGGTGGCCGCACGCCGACTGTCTACGCCTGGGGGGATGAATTCATGCCGCGCGGCCGGCCAATGGCCAACACCTGGCACGGCGACTTCCCGTGGCAGACCGACAAAGCGCCCGGCAAGGATCGCACGACGCCGGTGGGTCGATTCCCCGCCAATGACTGGGGTCTGGTCGACATGATGGGAAACGTCTGGGAGTGGACCGCGTCGGCGTGGACGGACGACCATGGCGCCCGCCTCGGCGAGGCGCCGCCATCGCCCTGCTGCTGTGCCCCGCACGACCCGCTCCGTCCATTTCAGGAAGACGACCGAAACGTGATGAAAGGCGGCTCCCACCTGTGCGCCCCGTCCTATTGCCTGCGTTATCGACCGCCGGCGCGTCAAGGCCAAGCCGTCCGCAGTAGCACAAGCCACCTCGGCTTCCGGTGCGTCATCCGGGCTTGACCACCTCGGCCGGTCCTGACCTCGCTCGCAGGCTCGCATGTATCGGGTCGGCTGTGCGTGCCTCCTTTCCCAACGAGGTGGTCCGGATGAATGGCTATGGCGTGCTGCGGGGAAGTCCCGACCGATGGGTACGAGAAGACGGCGACACGACCCCGCACCTACAGATCCGGTTACTCGACCGCACGAGGCAGCCATGGCGTATCGCAGTGAACGTGCAGTCCGACACGGGCGCGGAAGTCGTCTACTGGCTGGTGGATCCCCTGCAAGGTCACCCGATCCTCAGCGGGCTGGCCAGCTTGCCGACCGGGTTCAGTAGCGACGCCCCGTCATCCGGAAGTGCCCTGGACTACGTGCGGGCGCCGTTGTTCGACTGGCACGAGGGGGCCGCCCTGCCCGCCTCGGGCAGCGCGTCGGCCGACGATCTACAGGATCTGCTCGGGCTGTATCTCCAGCACTGCAAGGATGCCGGCGGCGAGGTGTACGCATTCGGGCAACGGTTCGACCGCAACCTGCACAAGCCGATCGACGTCGATTTCGGGAATACCGATGGTCTGCACGGCGTGCACGACATTCACCTCAACCAGGGCAACGCGGGGCCACACGCCGGCGACAACGGGGCGATGCATGACGGCGGCCTGATCCTCGCGCATCCGGATCGGCACATCGGCCTCTTCCTTGCCTTTCAAACCCAGCGAGTGCCTACCGATCCGGCCGGAGCTCCGACACCGCTGTCACGGGCAATCGCGGATCTGATCCACGGCACAACGCCTCCGACGGACACGGTCTACCTCGAGCGCGCGTTGCTCAACCCGCTCGGCGACGACGTGGGCCACGAGGTTGTCGTGATCGGAAATCTGGCCAACAGCATCGCGTCGTTGGTGGGTTGGCAGCTCGTTGACAAGACGCACCGCTGCACCGTGATCGGCCCAGAGACGATAGGGCCGGGCGGCTCACTGCTCGTACCTCTCGACGGCGCCGGAGCTCAGCTCGGGAACAACGGAGGAAATCTGGTGTTACTCGATCCAGCTGGGCATGTGGTGGATGCCGTCGCGTACCCGGCCACCGATGCCGTGGAAGGCCGGTACGTCCGATTCCACCGCTGAGGTGCGCCGAGGGAACCGCTTCCATCGACCCGTGCGTATCACGGTGTGGAAAGCAAGCTCCGAGCACATATCGATCCGTTCAACGGAGATGTCCGATGGTTGGAGTCGACGTGGCCGAGGATACGGCCGAATGGAGCCACCTGGTCAGTCTGCCGCAGGCCAGCGACGTCAGGGTGACGCCTCTCGATGTCGAGGCGATACGGTCGCATTTCTTCTTTCCGGAGCGGGGCCGGATCGTCACGAACAATGCGGCGAGCACGCAGCCACCACGGGAGCTGGTGCAGCTGTATCAAGACCTCGCGCCGGGTTATGAGAACGTACACCGTGGCCAGTCCGACGCATCGCAGGCGATGACCACGCAATTCGAAGCGTCGTTCGACACGATTGCCCAATTCATCAATGCTCCCAGCCGAGAAAGCGTAGCGGTATATCGCAACGCGACGGAGGCACTCAACTCCGTCATGTACTCGCTGATGACCGAGTTTCGCGATGGCGACAACGTGGTTACGACCATGATGGAGCACAACTCGAACTACGTGCCCTGGCATGGGTTATGCCAGGAAATCCTCCCCAAGTTCGGGATCCGGGTGCAGTGCCGGCTCGTTCCGTTCGATCCCGACACAGGCGAACTCGATCTGGCCCAGCTGGCGGCGCAGGTCGACGACCGGACCAAGCTGGTGTGTTGTACCGGGGCGTCCAACTTCCTCGGCACGAAAACTCCCTTGGACTCTGTTCGACGAGTCGCTGCTGAGAGTGGTTATCGGCAGCCGGACGGTGATCGGCGTTCGCGAGTGCTGATTGACGGCGCCCAGCTGGTACCGAGCTCATTTGTCGACGTCCAGGCGATGGATGTCGACTACCTGGTCTTTTCGTTCCACAAGATGCTGGCGCCATTCGGCGTCGGCGTCCTCTACGCGAAGCGTCGTCTGCTTGACGACTCGCTCCCATTCCTCTACGGGGGCGACATGATCGCAGAGGGCCAGGTGTACCCGGATCGCGTCGGCTACAACGGCCTGCCCTGGAAGTTTGCGGCGGGAACGCCCAATATCCTCGGCACGATCGCGTCCGCCCAGGCCTTGCGACTGCTGGTTGACCTCGCGCTACACCCTGACCGCTCTGAGTACTTTGGATCAGAGCGCGCGCTCGCCGCGGATGACATCGCGAGCGCTATGACGAGAATTGCGGGCCATAACCGGCAGTTGGTCGGCTACGCACTCGACCGGCTCGGCTGCCTGCCAGGCGTCACCATTTACGGTCCAAGGTCGGCGGGGCGGCGGGCGTCACTGGTCGCGTTCAACATCTCCGGTTGGAGCCCTTTCGATATTGCCGCGGCGCTCAATGCAGTCGGTATCGAATCGAGAGCAGGCTGTCACTGCGCGACCTTGGCCCACCATTACCTCGATCTCGACCCTGCGGCCAGCTGCCGGCTCAGCTTCTACCTTTACAACACGATGGACGAGGTGGAATTCGCGGCGAATGCGCTTGCCCGCATCATCGCTCGCAGGTAATCGAGCGGCTAGTGTCCCTCGCGGAACACTAGAGCGGCGTGATCAGTTTCCGGCCGCCCGGTATTGCTCGATCACGCTAGCCGGAATGCGCCCGCGGGTACTGAGCTCGATCCCGTTCGATGCCGCCCAGGCCCGCACCGCCCTGTTGTCCACCTCGACGAATGAAGTGGTGGTGGTGGGTGCCGCTCGGCGGCGTCGGCGACGGCGCGGCTGGACGCCGCCTCGAACCGCTCGGGCATACGGCGTGTAGCCGTTAAGCAGGTCGCGGAGCCTCGCCGCGTTTCTCCGGCCCAAATCGATCTCGTAGTTCGTGCCGTCGATGGCGAACAAGACAGTTTCTTCCGCCTTGCCACCGTCAATGTCATCGATGAGCTGGGTGATGGTTTGCTTCACGCGCCGAACGGTACCGGGCATTCGGGCACGACGCCACGGTCAAAATCTGTGAATTCCGGCCCGGAAGGTTGGGCGCAGTTTGATCGTGGTCGCACTGTTCAGTGCAGCAGCGACGGTGTGTGCCTCCAACCAGCGGTCCAGCCGAATCGATTGCCAGTATGCAAGAACATCAAACAGCAGGAGGCTGAAGGCGAACGCCATATGTTCTTCGCCGATAACCGGATTGCCGCTCGGCGGGAACAAGCTGAACCAGACGAGAATGCTCAAGAGAAAGCCGCCCCCAGCCCGGCGATGCGCATGCCGATGCCTAGTGTGCGCCACCCAACACCGCCAATCGCACACCTCCAGATGAAGTCATCGCCGAAGCCCTGGCTGATGAAAGCCCCCAGATAAGGCCTCCCGAGATCGTGCCGCAGTAGCGCGACCGAGTTGGCTGCCCCGGCGAACAATCAACCGATCATTGCATTCAAGCGTTACCTCGTTCGGCCCTCGACCCGATAGAGCGATGCTGCGCGCGTGCATTAGGCGCGTCCACCATCGAGGTCGTGTTTGGGAATTGACAGTGGCCGAATGCTTCTTGGGCGAAACCTCCCGATACCCAGAGGCTGTCACATGTCCAAGACCGTGTCAGCCACCGGGTGGGAACAGCAGATCAGCACATTGCCATCAGCTGGGTTGTCAACCGGGTCCGGAGCGTAGCCGATCGTCCCGGAGAGCAGGCTTGTTTCGCAGGTGTGGCAGACACCAGTCCGACAGGACCACCGAGCGGGTACGTCGCACGCCTCCGCGAGATCCAGCAGGCTGGCATAGCGCGCATCCCAGTGCACGGTGAGGCCGCTGCGGGCAAAGCCGATCTGCGGACTGTCGGTCGCTTCACTCTCCGGATGGTGCGGCGAGCGGGTCGGGGTCGGCATGACACCGGGCGTGATCGCCGGTGCCGGGCCGAAGATCTCGGTGCGTATCCGGCTGGCATCGACGCCGAGGTTCCGTAGTGCGCTGGCCATCTCCGTCATGAACTCGGCCGGGCCACAGATATACGCATCGGAGTCACGGGGCAGGTCGAGTGTGGCCAGGACCGATGCAGTGAGGCGCCCAGCCCTCTGGTAGTCGCGTCCAGCAGCATCGCCAGGGCTGGGGCGGCTGTAACAGACATATCGGTGGGCGCTCGGCAGTGCCTGTAGCAGCGACCGTGACTCGGTTGCGAAGGGCTCCTCGGCCCGGTTGCGGGCGCCGTGCAGCCACCAGACATCTCGGCCGGACTGGGTGCCGGCCAGCGCATGGAGCATCGCCAGCACCGGCGTCGCACCCACTCCTGCGCTCAGCAAAAGGACCGGCGCGTCGGCCGGCCGCAGGATAAAGGTGCCCCGCGGCGCAGCAACGTCCAGGCGATCGCCTCGCCGTACTCGGTCGTGGACGAATTGACTGCCTACGCCGTGCGGCTCGCGCTTTACGCTGACTCGATACGTGCTCGCGCCCGGGGCTCCGGAAAGGGAATAGCTGCGCAGGATCGACTTCCGGCCTTGGTCGGTAGGCAAGCGCAGCGTCAGAAACTGTCCTGGCTGGGCCGGTGGCACGCCAGTGCCGTCCGGATCGGCGAGGTAGACCGAGATCACGGATTCGCTTTCCGGTTCGATGTCCGTGACGTTCAGCGGGCGGAACCCAGCCCAGGCCGGCGGAGGGCTCACCGCGGTCAGGCCGGCGTTACCGGTCGCGTCGAGCCCTGCTCCCTGGCTGAGTATTGCCTCGAAAGACACTTTCCAGCCGGGCGACAGGGCCGGGATCAGCAGGGCGCGCGAGATCTGATCGTGAGAGTGCCCAGGAAGATATAGCAGCGCGTCGACATCGGCTACTGTCATCGCTTCCGGTCCGCGCGTGACCAGCACAATGTCGTCACCAGCCTGCACCGTGCCCTCCCGCAGTACCCGGAAATAGAACCCGGGCCGGTGATGGGAGATGAGGAGAGCCGGCATGCGCGCGTCATCCATTCGGATGCCCACTCGATAGCACGTGACCCGAGGCTGGCTTACCTCGAAGACCGCACTTCCGATCCGATAGCGATCGCCGATGCACACCTCGTTGTCGGCCAGACCCTGCACGGTGAGGTTTTCCCCGAACTGGCTGTAGGTGAAGTCGTCGCGGCTCAGGTAGTCCTGCCAGTACCGATAAGACTCGATCTGGTACACGAATACCGCTCGCTGCTCGCCGCCGTGGCCCGCCAGATCGCCCTGCCCGTCTCCGTCGATGTTGAGTCGTCGCACGAGCTGTGGACCGTCCACGGGGTCCTTCCAGACGGCCGTATGCACGGTTCGGCCCTGCCAGATCACGTCCCTCGGCTGACCTACGTTCACCGACAAAACCCGGCCCGCCAGCTGATCTGCCATTACTCGTGGCACTCCTCACAAGTAGTCCGACTCGGTCGTTGTCCCCGGGGCGTCGAGCCGATCAGGCCGGCGATGGTTGGCTGAGGAACCGGGTTCGGTAACGCTGCGCGAGCGCGAACCCAACCAGCTCGAACAGGACAACGGTCAGGACTAGCTCGGCGCTCACATAGCCGAGAACGACGTTGACCGCGGCAAGCCCGAAGATCACGCCGGCACGTAGCGCTGCGATACCTTTACGATCCCGTCCGAACAGCAATAGCACCGCGGCGCTGATCAGGAGAAGTCCGACGATGGTCTCGCCTAAAGCGGCGATCATGAGGGCCGGTGGATGCGTTCCCGGCGGCACAGTCTTGTCATCGATCACTACCTTATTCTCTGGGTCATTGGATACGAGGGCGAGGAACACCAACAGGCCGAGCGTCGAGAAGAATCCGACGATCAGGGACCCGATGATGAGCAGGATCCGGTGAAGAAATCGGGGGAGCAGGATCCGTTCGACTCGGCCGGCGATGTCGATGAGCCTCGCCAGATGCGGATGCATCTCCGGTTTCGACGTCGGCGCCAGGCCGGCAATGAATGGCCGAATGCTGGTGGCGAGGTCGGCCAGATCCGGACGGTCCGTGGACTGTTCGATCTCGCCGAGCCGGTTCAGCAAGTCGCGCTTCGTACTCGCTCCCATCGCGCCATCGGCGACCTTCGACAAACCGTCGAGAACGAAATATGTTTGGCCACGCGCGTCGTAGCGGCGGGGTCGGCTGACCAATCGGGCAATGACCAGGACAGCCAGAAACGCGACGTAGATGATCGGCGCCGCGAGCGGAAAGAAGTAATCGTTCTTCGTCGTGATGTACTTGCCGACTTCATCGATGAACAGGCCGACGCCAATCCCGGAGCACAACGCGGACAACGTGAGGATCCATCCGTTGGCCCACACCAGCGGCAGCATCGCGCCGATGACGAGTAACAATCCGCCCCACAGGGCATGGGCGATGTGATACGTGCTGCCACCCACCTGGGGATAGCCCGACAGCGCTAGAAACAAGCGCGTCACCACGACGGTCACGCCGAACGAGACAACCAGCAAGCCGAGGTTTCGCCCGGCATTCGCGCTGGAAACGGGTCGACTCACCGCTGGTCGCTGGACGGCGACGATCACGTCGGCCATGAGTCCCACCACCCCTCCAGCAGGACTATCCCACCCGGCGCCGCTCGGCCGGGAGGTGTGGAGTAGGGCGCGGATTGGGCCGGATCGGTCGTGGTCGTGGACTTGCGCCCGCCGGCGACAATAAGCTCAAGATCATCCCGGGTTGGTCGGCGGGCGACTACGAGGAAGCGGCGACCGGGCGACCAGAACGAAGCAGCGACCGGAGGACTAGAACGAAGCAGCGACCGGGATGACGCGCTCACCGATGATTTCTAGCGGCGTGATGGTCTCCATCTCGTTGACCCGCCCATGGACATGTGCGATGCCCAGCCCGGCGAGCCGCTCCAGTTCGCGGAGGAGCACATCGACGTCCCGTCCGTCCGGACCGACGTCCAACGGCAGCATGACTGTCTTCTCGATGTCGTCGTAGCTACGTCCAACGGTCGCACAGTGCTCGCGAAGGACGTCGAGCTTTCGTTCGAGCTCCGGACCAGCGAACAGGTTGCACGCTTGGGCGTACTGCGCAACCAGCCTTAGCGTCTTTCGCTCCCCGCCGCCACCGATCATGATCGGCGGGTGCGGACGTCGCAGTGGCTGAGGGGAGTTCAGCGTGCGCTCGAGCGTGTAGTGCTTTCCCTGATACGCCGCGTCGCTGTCGCTCCACATTTGCAAGCAGATCTGTAGCGCCTCCTCGAGTCGTTCGAAGCGTTCGCCGGTCGGCGGGAACGGTAGACCGAGTCCGCGCGCCTCCGCTTCGTTCCAAGCTGCTCCGATGCCGAGCCAGGCCCGACCGTCGGACAACACGTCGAGGGTGCTGACCTCCTTGGCGAGCAACCCAGGTTCGCGATACACGACGGCGGTTACCCAGGACACCAGGTCGATGCGTGAGGTGCAGGCCGCCAAGTAACCCAATGTCGTGTATGCCTCCAGCATCTCGTGCTCAGGCGGCCCGATGGCGTGAATCTGCCATACGTGGTCCATCACGCTCAGCCGAGCGAAGCCCGCCTCCTCCGCCGTCGTCGCGATGCGACGAAGGTCCCGCGCCAGGGCGGGTGGGCCACCGGGCCAGGTGAAGTTCGCTATGTGCAGCCCAACCCTCATCCGGCGCTCCTCTTCTCGCGGTCTACCTCAACGCCACGGTAGCCGCCGCCAGATAAGCACTGTTCTCCGACGCCTCGTCGACGGGGGAGCTAGCGCCGGACACTAGCTCCGAGGCAATTTGGCCGGGTCGGCGACAAGGTCAATGGCGACGATTCGGCCGTCGACGACCGTGAAGCCGATGACTCCGAGAGGATGGTCCAGGTCGCCGAACACCGCGCCGGCCGCGCCGTTGACAATTGCCGCACGCACCCGAGCGATATAGCGCGGGGCCGAGGCAAGCACCTCTGTAGCCACCGCCCGCGCACCCCGGATTGGCGGCCGCGAGCCAGGAGCCGACGGTCCGAGATCGGCCCGGAATACGACCTCGGGGTCAAGGACGGTGAGCAGTGCCTCGAAGTCACCGCTGCGGGCAGCGGCAAGGAAGGCAGCGACGGCTCGTCGCTGTTGCGCTAGGTCACGGTCCGGCTGCGGCGCGAGCCGAACTCGACGACGGGCGCGGCTGGCCAGCTGCCGGGTCGCGTCAGGAGACCGTTCGACTATCGGAGCAATTTCGTCGAATGGCAGCGCGAAGACGTCGTGCAAGACGAAAGCAATCCGCTCGGCTGGCGTAAGTGTGTCCAGCACAACCAACAGCGCGAAGCCCAGCGAATCGGCAACCTCTGCTTGCTGCTCCGGCCCATCGCCCTGTACCACCGGCTCCGGTAGCCAGCTACCCACGCTCTGTTCGCGGGTCGCGCGACGTGAACGCAGCATGTCCAAACAGATTCGCCCTACAACTGTCGTCAACCACCCACGCAGATCGTCGATGGCTGACGAATCCCCACGAGTAAGCCGGAACCACGACTCCTGAACGGCGTCGTCAGCTTCGGAGTGTGAGCCGAGCATGCGGTAAGCAACAACGCGCAGATGCTGGCGATGGCGCTCGAACTGCGCCGCCAGCCACTCCGGCTCCTGGGTGATTTCCACATCGTATAGACGAAATCGCCGGCGGAGATGTGACGGTCACAATCCTCGAAGCGTTCGCGTCCTTGTTTCGGGATCCACTCAAGGAGGCTGACGATGATAGAGGTAACCCAGTTAGGTAAGACGTATCCCGGCGGCGTGGAGGCCGTCAAAGGGGTCGACTTCGAAGTACGATCAGGCGAGGTATTCGGCCTGCTCGGGCCGAACGGTGCGGGAAAGTCGACCACGATCGGCATGCTGACCACGACGATCGAGCCGACGAGCGGTAACGCGCGACTGGCGGGCTTCGATGTTGCGAAGCAACCGCGAGAGGCCCGTCGAGTCAGCAGCGTCGTGTTTCAGGAACCGGTCGTCGACCGGGCGCTCACCGGACGGCGCAATCTGATCCTGCACGCCCGGCTCTGGTCGGTTGATCCGGGGGCGGCGGCCCGACGGATCCAGAACATCGTCGAGGTATTCGGGATCGGTGACGTGATAGACCGGCCAGTTGCCAGCTTCAGCGGGGGACAGGTACGTCGACTGGAGATTGCCCGGGCGTTGATCTCTCAGCCGTCCGTGTTGTTTCTCGACGAGCCGACGGTTGGTCTGGATACCCGAATCCGCTACGAGCTGCTCGATCTCATCGATGACCTGCGGGACGAGAACGACATGACAACCCTGCTGACCACGCACTACCTCGACGAGGCCGAGCGGTTGTGCGACCGGGTGGCGATCATCTCGGCCGGGCGGATCGTCGCCCTCGACAGCCCTCGCGCTCTGCTCGCCAGCCTCGGCCGCGAAGTCATCGAGCTACGGGTGCAGCACGATCCGCAGCAGGTTCTTGGGCTGTTGCGATCGCATCGCATCGCGGGCGATGACACCTTCGCCGTCGGCTCGACGCTGACCATCCCGTTGCGAAACGGGACCGCTGGTGAGGCCATGGCCCAGATCAGCGAGCTCAACGTCGCCACCACGGCCATCAGCACCAGACCGCCAACCCTCGATGACGTCTACCTTCGCCTGACCGGCGACCGCCTGGCCGCCTGAGGAGTATCAATGACCACAATTACTGCCACTGATCGCATCCCCGTTCGAACACGGCGCCGCCCCGGCGCCGGGCAAGATAATCTCTCCGCCCTCCTCACTCTCGCGCGGCGGAGGCTCGCGCTAAGTGCGAGCAACCCGCGCGAGATCTTCGTGCCACTGCTCACCCCGCTGCTGTTCGCATTGGTCATCGCACCGGCCCTGGCAACGCTAGTGCGCAGCGCGCCCGGACTGGATTACCGGACCTACCTCGCGATCGGCACCGCGGGCCTACTCGTACCGCTGGCATGCATGTTCGCCGGCCTTGGCGTTGTTGTCGACCGGCAAAGTGGCGCCCGACGGGAGCTGCTTACGGCACCGATTCCCCGCGGCTTGATCGTGTTCGGCAATCTGCTCGTTGCCGTGCTCGTAAGCGGGCTGCAGCTCGGCGCCTTGCTTCTCGCGACCTACCTGCGAGGGGCGCATTTCAACGCGACCGCCACAGGTATCGGCTGGTTTGTCGCCGCGGCCGGGTGCTTCGCCGTCGCGATGTATTCCATCGCCGAGATCATGGCCAACCGAATTCCGAGCCAGGAAGAGTATGTCGGTGCCGTGCCGGCGGTTGCGATCGTGCCCTGGTTTATCGCCGGCTCCTTGTTCCCGATCAGTGCGCTACCGGCCGGGCTCGCCGCCATCGCCAAAGCGTTGCCACTCACTCACGTACTAGCCTTGATGCGCTACGGATTGTTGGATCGACACGGAGCCGGATTGCGCGACATCTGGGGAATGACCAATACCACCGTGATGGCCGCGTTGAGCACGGCCGTGGTCGTCGCTTACGCCATCCTGTTCCTTGTCTTGGCCCTGCGAGTCTTTCGCCGCACAGCAGTTCGCTGATCCGTTTCACTCGACCACAAGACCGCACACGACCGACCTTCCGGATTGCTCGATCATTCGGAAGGTCGCTGTCCGCGGCAGCGGCTGGGTGGCTCGGCTCAGCGTCACCGAGTACGTCAGATTGAGTGACGACGAGGTCTCACTGGTCCCCCGAAGCACGACCTCGGTCCATTGGTAGGACAATGCGCTGTTGGGATCGACGAATCCTCGGGCGTAGCTGGACTGTAGAGCCGGACATACAAGGGACGTCGCACCGGCCACATCGCGAGCGTTGACGTTGCTGATGAACTCCGATACGACGAGTTGGGATCCGATCCGCGGCGGGAGGATCGCGGCGTTGGAGCTGCCTGGCGCCGGGGAGGCAGGCGTCGCGATGCTCGTCCCCGGTGTAGCGGTCGCGCGCCCCGCATCGTTCCGCTGCGCTCCGTTGGAGCCCAGATTCGCGACCAGGAGCGATCCACCTACCAATACCGCGGCCGCGGCGCTACTCATGGCCAGGATGGCCCGCGTCGAACGCCGGCGCCGCGGAGGCGGCGGGCGACCGACCGAGGTTGGCGGTGCGGGAGGCAATTGGCTCATCGCCGGGGAACCGGTCTCACCCGGAGCGACGGGCGACGGAGTCGGCGCAGTCACGGGCACGGGTCCGGAGGGAGGTGCTGGATAGCTCGGCTCGGCCGGCATGAGGGGTTCGACCCGCACCGGCAGGTAGCTGAAATGAAGCCGATCCAGCTCCGGGGGCGGGAGATTCTGCTCGGGAGACACGGGCCGCGGCTTCTCCCAGTAGACGGGCCGGATGAACCCCGGCCGGTTGAGCGCAAGCGCGTAGTGCCATTCGTTGCTGACCAGGTCAGAGGTCATCGAGTTCGATGACCAATAGAGCTGGAAGACGTCACAGTCCCGGATGTAACCCTCTAATTGGCTGCTCCAGATCTGTCCGGACCGAAGAGTGTCGACGTCGCGCATGAACTCGTCGCCGATCGCGGCCATCACTTGGCCGACGTTCTCGACGATCGCTGCGTCAAGATGCGAGTAGGAGGCGAAGATCTTCCGATATCGAGAGGCTGGTACCGGCTCCGGATCGGACTCGCTCGATCCGCTGTCGACCCGGATCGACAAGCGGACGTCGGCGATAAGCACCGTGCCCACGTATACGGAGAGGAGGCCGTGTGCTACCCGTCCCTGCAGGCGTCGGGCGGCGCGAAACAGGAATTCTTCGCGGTGGACCGGAAGCTGCCAGCTGAACTCCCGGACCGGTGGATTGAACTCGACACCCTCGACGTCCGGCACGAATCGGATCGTCGTACCGCGCGGCAGATCGGCATCGCTATCTTGCGCGACTTGCACGTACGAACTGGCGTCCTGGCCGAGCAACGCGTCGGCCTCTTGCGCCACCTGTTGAATAGGATCTACCCGCACGCCGTGCGATTCAAAGGGTTCAGTTTTGTGGGCGAAGACAAGTAGCCTCCGCCATTCTTCGGGATGGACGCTGCGCGGCCGGTAGACGGTGAATTGCACGTCGTCGTCGACGACCGGCGCAGTTACGTCCGGCGCATCGGACGGCGACTCGCGGGGTGACAGAACAAGAAGGGCGGCCCGGCTGGCCCCGCCCAAGACGACCGCATCGTCGGCCACCGTTGCGATTCGAGCTGACGGCCAGGACGCAGAGATCGCATTCCGGACCTCGTCTCTCGATGCGGCCGAGCCGACCAGAAGCGCAGCGGCTACCGGCGAATCCGCACCGGACAGGACCACGGCGAACGCAGCCCGCAGCGTGACCGGATCGATCTGGGCCAAGCCGGCAGTGAGCATGGCCCCGGTGGGGAGCGATTCGCTTGAGAACGGCGGACTGACGATCTCGAACTGGGGCTCCCTCCATTCCACCACCGCGAGATCCAGACGGCCCGCGCGCCAGTCGACGACCAGCACCCGGCTGTCCGGGGTCAGCGCCCCGGTCTGCCGGGCGAACTCCGCGGCCGCGCACACCGCCGGTCGGGTGTCGATTCGGCGTCCGCCATATCTCTGCGACAGCCGGGCGACAAGGAGGGGCGCGGCGTCGGCCGGGAAGGCCGTCGGCGTGGTCACGACCAACGCAGCGAATCGTCCGTCGAGCTGCTGACTGACCCGCCGTTCCGCTTCGCTGACGACGTGCTCGGCGGCGTCATCCGGTGCGAGCGTCGAGTCGGCCGGTTGTGCCTGCCACCAGCGCAGATCTGCTTCGCCGGCCCGGCTAGCGGCTGCGTTGCCCACCAGCAATCGGCCGGCCGCGTCCACAGTCACGGGCATGGTCAGCTGGTCGGCGTCTCCGATGGGGATGACCCGGGGGCCTTCGTCATCGCTGATCGCAGCGGTCACTTCGGCGCTCACGTCCACGGCGAGCGCGTAGTCCGCCATGACGCTCCCCCCACCGAAGTCCGCACGCGGCCGCCCTATCCGGAGTATGCCGCAGGGCGCGATCGGCCATTCCACAGCGCGCGTCACATAATGAAGGAACTCTCACATCGCTCGGCGATACCGGTCCGGCCCGAGAATTGCTAGTCGGGCAGGAGCGGGACCGTGAGGCCGGAATCGCGGCCGACCAGGGCCGCCCGGGTGAGCGCGGCCGTTCCGAAGCGGTCGCGAATCCGGTCCATGGCGTGGTCGAGGTCGGCGAGAAGTGCTGTGCGAAAGGGAAGCTCGAGCTGGATAGCGTCCGCATGGTCGAGATTCGCCAGCGTGATTCCGATCAGGGTCAAGCCGGCCTCGGCGATCAAAGGCCGGACCGAAACCAGGACGGTCTGCGCCGCGGCGAGGATGGTCGCAGTGTTGTCCGTGGGCGCCGGAAAGGTGTGCGATCGCGTCGCCCGGGTGAAGTCGTCGAATCGCATCCGCAGAACGACGGTGCGGCACACCCGATGAGCCGCGCGCAGCCGTGACGTGACGCGGTCCACCAACCCAGCCAGGGTGGCCTCGAGTTCGGCCCGGGATAACCGACGGCGGCCGAGTGCGCGCTGCGACCCGATCGACCGGCGCCGACGACCAACCTGAACCGGGCGCGGATCGCGATTGTGGGCCAGAGCGTGCAGGTGCCGGCCCGATGCGGGTCCCAGCATCGAGACAAGCGCTCGCTCATCCAGATCCGCGACATCTCCGACCGTGAAGATGCCTCTGTCTCGGAGCTTGACGGCAGTGACCCGGCCGACGCCCCAGAGGCTCTCGACCGGCAGCGGGTGCAGAAAACGCAGCTCACCGTCCGGCGGGACGGAGAGCAACCCGTCGGGTTTGGCAACGCGGCTCGCAACCTTGGCCAGGAATTTGGTCCGGGCCACGCCGACGGTGATAGGCAGCCCTACCCGATCACGGACCTGGTGGCGCAGCCGAGCGGCGATGTCCACCGGCGTACCAGTGATCCGGGCCAGTCCGCCGACGTTCAGGAAGGCTTCGTCGATCGAGATTCCTTCGACGAGGGGCGTGGTGTCTTCGAAGATCGCGAATACGGCCTTGCTGGCTTCGGAATACGCCGTCATGCGTGGCGGCACGACGATTGCGTCGGGGCACAGTCGGCGAGCCGCCACTCCGCCCATCGCTGTGCGGATCCCGAAGGCCTTCGCTTCGTAACTGGCGGCAAGGACCACGCCGCCGCCCACGATGACCGGTCGGCCCCGCAGGCGTGGATCGTCACGCTGCTCGACCGATGCGTAGAACGCGTCGAGGTCGGCGTGCAGGATGTGACCCGTATCGGACACGAACATATGTTCGCATAGATCGCAGTCTACTGAGTCAAACTTTTTGGCAGGGTCTCTTCTACGGGCCGGCTGGGAGGATTGGTTGATGAGTCGGCGCGGGCATTCGCAGTTGCCGGTCGAGGA
>Ga0207689_10002589_pt1 | contig 16743 bp, 15 predicted proteins | sample KBSMisM52_FD_184312 | JGI IMG/M metagenome (GOLD analysis project Ga0207689, IMG submission 184312) | Miscanthus rhizosphere microbial communities from Kellogg Biological Station, Michigan, USA - KBS Miscanthus M5-2 (SPAdes) (version 2) | ecosystem: Host-associated > Plants > Roots >... | reverse complement strand
CATGTTCCTCGACGTCGTCGGGGTCGAGCCCCTTCAAGATACCGCCGAGCGCCACCAGCCGGTACAGCGCTCCGCTGTCGAGCAGATGCCACCCGACGCGGGAAGCCACGATGCGGCTGATGGTTCCCTTGCCGGAGCTCGAAGGGCCGTCAATGGTGACTACGGGGTCGGAAGCTGGGCTCATTCCGCGAGAGGCTATCAAGCTTCCCATGCCCGAAGGAAACGATCGTTCTGCTCGGGAGTACCCAGCGTGACTCGCAGATGTTCGGGCAACCCGTAGTTGCCCACCGGACGCACGATGATGCCGCTGCGTAGCAGAGCATCGAAGCGCGCCCTGGCATTCGAACCGGCATGCAGCATCAGGAAATTGCCGGCTGAGGGTAAGACGGGGGTGCCGGATTTTTCGAGGCGTGCCGCCACGCGCGTTCTTTCCCCGACCGCAACCTTGACCGCTGCTGCCATGTGATCGGTGTCTTCCAGTGCCGCGGCCGCACCGGCAAGACCCACCACCGACACGTTGAATGCCTGGCGCACTCGATTGAGCATGTCGGCGACCGAGGCGTGACTCACGGCGTAGCCGACGCGCACCCCGGCGAGCCCATAGGCCTTGGAGAAGGTGCGCAACACCACGAGGTTGGGAAATTCGGCGAGCCAGGCGATTCCATCCTGCAGCCCGAGGCCGCCGGTGTATTCGAAGTACGCCTCATCGAGCGCCACCAGCACGTGCGACGGAACCGCCGCAATGAAGGCTTTCAGCGCTGGCGCAGGCACCCAGGTGCCGGTGGGATTGTTAGGGTTGGCGATGAACACGATGCGCGTGCGTGGCGTGATGGCGCGGGCCATTGCGTCGAGGTCGTGCCCCAGCGGCATGGCGGACTGCGGCGGGTTTGCCGCGGTCACCACCGCCGTCGCGCCGGTCGCCTGCACGGCGATCGGATACACGGCGAACGCGTATTGCGAGTAGATGGCTTCGAGGCCGGGTTGCAGGAAGGCTTCGGCGAGCAGCACCAAAAGATCGTTGGAGCCATTGCCGAGCGTGATCTGCGCAACGTCCACCCCGAGCTTTGCCGCGAGCCGGGTCTTCAGCACGTGGCCGCTGCCATCCGGATACAGCCAGGTCTCGCCGATGGCGCGTCGCATGGCTTCGAGCGCCCGTGGGCTCGCCCCGAAGGGATTCTCGTTCGACGCCAGCTTGATGATGTCGGTGAGGCCCAGTTCGCGCTGCAGTTCTTCGATGGGCTTGCCCGGCACGTAGGGCGACAGCGACCGCACGTTGTCGACGGCAAGCTGCCCGGGATCGGTGAGCATTGGAGGCATGGGTTGAATCCTAGAGAAAGCGCACGGGGCTGCTCAAGAAAGATTGACACCGCGATCGCCCTGATCGAAGCATCCGGACATGAAGACACGACTTCTTCCGCTCCTGGCGATGCTCATCGCGCTGGGTTCTCTTGGGGCTGCGAATGCCGCCGAGCTGCCCGACTACCTCCGCTATCGGGAGGACGAGAAGAGCGCCCGCCTGGAGATTGCGATCCGGGCCTTCACCCTGCCGTCCGGTCAGAGAGTCGACCTCATTGGCGTCGTGCATATCGCGGACGAGAGCTACTACCAGGAGCTGAACCAGCGCTTCAGCGCCTACGATTCGGTGCTCTTCGAACTCGTGGGAGATCCGAAAAGTCTCACCGCGCGGGCGCCACTCGCCGAGGAGCAGCGCGGAATTGAGACGGGCGGCAGTGTGATCAGCACGCTGCAACAGGCGGCTGGGGAATATCTCGGACTCACGTTCCAACTCGACGCCATCGATTACACCGGCAAGAACATGGTTCACGCCGACACCACGGCGGAAGAATTCGAGCGGATGCAGAAGGAGCGCGGCGAAACCATGATGACTCTGTTTGCCCGTGCGATGGAGGTCCAGATGACGGCCCAGATGAACGGCAATGTCGACCCGACCTCGATGGGCGGACTCGACACCTTCGGACTCTTCCGCATCCTCGTGAGCCGCGATTCCGCGGCGGAGTTCAAGAAGGCACTGGCGAAGACGTTTGCGCAGATGGAGTCCCTGACCGCGTCCATGGAAGGCGCGAAAGAGTCGGCGATTCTCGGCGGACGCAATGACGTGGTGGAAAGAAAAATCAAAGAGGTGCTCGCCAACCGGAAACAGCACCGCATTGCCGTGTTTTACGGCGGCGCCCACATGCCTGGCATCGAGACATCACTGGTGAAGGACATGAAGGCGAAAGTTTCGGGCGAGGAATGGCTCGCGGCATGGACGATGCCGAAGTGAAGAATGGGGACATTCCTCATTTAGCTGTAACAATCTGCGACGCCTGGTTGAGCTTTCGCAACGAAGGCGATTGTTACAGCTAAATGAGGAATGTCCCCATTCTTCAAGACACAGCGCGCGGATATGAACCCAGCACGCGGAACAGCGACGCCCGCTTCTTGAGCGCCGCCAACGCCTTCGCGACATGCGGTTCGTCGGCGTGACCGTCGATGTCGAGGAAGAACACGTAGTCCCACTTCTTGCGATGCGAGGGTCGTGACTCGATCCGCGTCATGCTGATCTTGTGCTCGGCCAGTGGCTGCAGCAGCTGGAAAAGTGTGCCGGGAGAATCCGTGTGCAGCGCCGAGCACAGGATGGTGGTGCGATCGTCACCGCTCGGTTTGAACACCTTGCGGCCCAATACAAAAAAGCGCGTGGTGTTGTCGTCGCGGTCTTCGATCTCGGTGGCCAGGATCTTGAGGCCGTAGATGTCGGCCGCGGTCTCGCCGGCGATTGCGGCGGTGCCCTCTTCATCGCGCGCGCGCCGCGCACCTTCGGCGTTGCTCGATACCGCGACCCGCTGCACATCGGGAAGATGCTCGTCCAGCCAGCCACGGCATTGCGCCAGCGCCTGCGGATGGCTGCAGATGCGCTTGATTTGCTTCAGCGACTTCACGCCGCCCATGAGGAACTGGTGGATGCGCAGCTCCACCTCGCCGCAGATGCGCAGCGGCGAACCCAGCAGTGAATCGAGCGTGTGATTGACCGAGCCTTCCGTGGAATTTTCGACGGGCACGACGCCGAAGTCCGCGTGGCCCGCCTCGACCTCGTGAAAGATCTCGTCCACCGACGCGAGCGCAAGCGCGCGCACCGAGTGGCCGAAATGCTTGAGCGCGGCGGTTTGCGAAAACGTGCCTTCGGGACCCAGGAAAGCGACCTTGAGCGGTTCTTCCTGCGCGAGACAGGCCGACATGATTTCGCGGAACAGGCGCAGGATTTCCTCGGTGCGCAGCGGTCCCTTGTTGCGCTCACGGGCCATGCGCAGCACCTGCGCTTCGCGCTCCGGCCGGTAGAAATCGACGGTGTGGCCATCGGCATGCTTGGAGATGCCGACCTGCCGCGCGAGTCGCGCGCGGTCGTTGAGCAACTCGTGGATGCGCGCATCCACGGCGTCGATTTCACCACGCAGTTTCACGATGTCGAGCGGTGGCGAGCCTGCTGCTGTGCTTGTCGCCGGCGCTTTTACAGACAACTTGCCTGATTTTCTTTTAGCCGCCACTGCCGTCCCCAACTATCAGTAAAAGGATTTCCCGGACGGCGCCCCTTCTTTCAAGAAGGGGCGACGCTTTCCTTAGTGGCCGTCAGGCCTGAGTAACTTATATCACCCGCGCCGCCAGCACGCCGCCGATCGCACGCACCTTGTCCATCACGTTGTTGTCGACCGAACCGTCGGTGTCGATGAGCGTATAGGCATATTCACCGCGGGACTTGTTCAGCAGCTCGGCGATGTTGAGCGAGGCGCTCGCGAGCGCGGTCGAGATCTGGCCCACCATGTTAGGCACGTTGCTGTTGGCGATGCAGATGCGCGAGGTCTTCGGCGCACGCGGCAACACCATCTCGGGGAAGTTGACGCTGTTCTTGATGTTGCCATTCTCGAGATAGTCCTTGACGGTGTCGGCCACCATCACGGCGCAGTTGTCCTCGGCCTCGTTCGTGGACGCGCCCAGGTGCGGCAGGGTCACGATCTTCGGGTGATCCTTGGTTGCGTTGGTCGGGAAGTCGCAAACATAGCCCTGGAGTCGGCCGTCATCGAGGGCGGCCACGACGGCCTTTTCGTCGACGATGGGCGCGCGCGCGAAGTTGAGGATGACGCCATTCTTGCGCATGAGCTTCAGGCGAGCCTCGTTCACGAGACCGCGAGTCTCCGGCGTGAGCGGCACGTGGACCGAGATTACGTCCGACCGCACGAACAGGTCGTCGAGCGACAGCGCCTGCTCCACGTTGGAGGAGAGCTGCCATGCGCGTTGCACGGTGATTTGGGGGTCGTAACCCAGCACCTTCATGCCCAGGTGCAATGCCGTATTCGCGACTTCCACGCCGATTGCGCCGAGACCGATGACGCCCAGCGTACGGCCGGGTAGTTCGAAGCCGACGAAGTTCTTCTTGCCCTTCTCCACCGCCACGTCGATTGCATGGTCATCACCGGACTGCGACTTGGCGAAGGCCCAGGCCTGCGTGATGTTGCGCGCGGCCAGGAACATGCCCGCGAGCACCAGCTCCTTCACGGCGTTGGCGTTGGCGCCGGGTGCATTGAACACCGGAATGCCCTTCTTGGAGAGCGCCTCGACCGGGATGTTGTTGGTGCCTGCGCCGGCGCGGCCGATGGCGCGCACGGAATCGGGAATCTGAATCTTGTGCATGTCCGCCGAGCGCACGAGGATGGCATCGGGGTTGCCGATCTCGCTGGCGACTTCGAAGCGGTCGCGCGGCAGGCGCTCGAGGCCTTTGATCGAGATGTTGTTGAGGGTCTGGATCTTGAATCGCATTGTATTCTCCTGCGGGGGCGTTATTGCCCGACGCGTTGATTGGCCCCGACGTTATTGCCTGAGCCAGCTGGATCTAACTTCTCAGGCGTTTTTCACCTGGAAATCTTTCATGAAGTTCACGAGCGCCTCGACGCCTTCGATGGACATGGCGTTGTAGATGGACGCGCGCATGCCGCCGACCGAACGGTGCCCTTCGAGATTCACGAGGCCGACCTTGGCGGCTTCCGCACAGAAAGCCTTGTCGAGCTCGGGCTTCGGCAAAGTGAACGGCACGTTCATCCACGAACGCGCATTCGCCGCCACCGGGCTCTTGTAGAAGCCGGAAGCTTCGATGAAGCCGTAGAGCTTTTCGGCCTTGGCGCGATTGCGCTCTTCCATTGCTTTGAGGCCGCCCTGCTTCTTGAGCCACTTGAACACGAGGCCCGCGAAGTACCAGCCGAAAGTCGGCGGCGTGTTGAGCATGGAGCCTTCGTCGGCCATGGACTTGAAGTCCCAGACCATGGGCGTGCCGGGGCGCGCCTTGCCGATGAGGTCATCGCGCACGATGACGACACAAATGCCCGACGGGCCGATGTTCTTCTGCGCACCGGCGTAGATGAGGCCGAATTTCGACACGTCGATGGGGCGCGACAGGATGCTGGAGGAGAAATCCGCCACCAGCGGCACGTTGCCAACCTGAGGAACGTAGTCGAATTCCACGCCGCCAATGGTTTCATTGGGCGTGTAATGGAAATACGCCGCGTTCGGCGAAAGTTTGAGCGACGCTTGCGTCGGAACGCTCGAGTAGTTCGTGGCCGCTTCATCGGCCGCGACGTTGACCTTGGCAAAACGCTTGGCTTCGCCGATGGCCTTTTTCGACCAGGCGCCGGTGTTCACGTAGTCCACGGTGGAGTCGGCGGTGGCAAGGTTCATCGGGATGGCCGAGAACATGCCGGTGGCGCCGCCCTGCAGGAACAGCACCTTGTAGTTAGCCGGGATGGCGAGCAACTCGCGGAGGTCCGCTTCGGCTTCCTGCGCAACGCCGATGAAGGCTTTGCCGCGATGGCTGACTTCCATGACCGACATGCCGCTGCCGCGCCAGTCGACCATTTCCGCTTGTGCTTGCTGGAGAACTTCCAGGGGCAGCGTGGCCGGCCCTGGGGCGAAATTGAATACGCGCATGTAACTAACCTCTAGCCGGACCTTATTGCCCGACCGTTTGTGCCACCCGGACGTTATTGCCCGGGGAGGCGGAATATATCAGGACGTCGGGGTGTCGGAGGGGCCGCTTGTCGAGGTTTCCCCACCGGCCAGGTCAGCGCCCGGGGTCTCCGGTCCGGCCGTGTCGTCACCGAGGCTGTCGATGCGCTCCACACCGGTCAATCGCTCACCCTCACCCAGACGGATGAGGCGAACCCCTTGGGTGTTTCGACCAACGATGGAGATTTCGCCGACCGGCGTGCGCACCAGCGTGCCGGTAGAACTGATCATCATGAGCTCATGCTCGGAATTCACTTGCAGGGCGGCGACCATCTCGCCGTTTCGCTCGGTGGTTTGCAGCGCGATAACGCCCTGTCCGCCACGACCGTGCTGCGGGAAATCCTCGAGCGGTGTGAGCTTGCCGTAGCCATTGGCAGAAGCCGTGAGCACGAGCCCATCGCCGACGACGATCAGCGAGATGAGTTCCTGTCCCACGGCGAGCTTGATGCCGCGAACACCAGTGGCCTCGCGGCCCATCGGGCGCACTTCTTCCTCGTTGAAGCGGATGGACTTGCCACCGCTCGATGAGAGGATGATTTCGCGGCGCCCGTCGGTGAGCGCGACACCAACCAGGCGGTCGTCCGTGTCCAATCCCAGCGCGATGATGCCGCTGGCGCGCGGCCGCGAGAACGCCGACAGCGGTGTCTTCTTGACGGTGCCCTGGCTCGTGGCCATGAACACGAAATGGTCGTCGTCGAACTGCTTGATGGGCAGCACGGCGTTGATGCGTTCGCCCTCTTCCAGCGGCAGCAGATTGACCATGGGCTTGCCGCGCGAACCGCGGCCGGCCTGCGGCAGCTCGAACACGCGCTTCCAGTACACCTTGCCGCGATTCGAGAAACACAGGATGGTGTCGTGCGTGTGAGCCACGAAAAGCTTCTCGACGAAGTCTTCGTCTTTCACCGAGGTGGCCGCCTTGCCGCGACCGCCGCGGCGCTGCACCTGGTATTCGGTGACTGGCTGGCTCTTGGCGTAACCGGCGTGCGACAGCGTGACCACCACGTCCTGCGGCTCGATCAGGTCTTCGGTAGATAGATCGAGGTGGTCGCGGTTGATCTCGGTGCGGCGTGCATCGCCGTACTGTTCGCGGATGGCGATGAGCTCTTCGCGGATCACCTGCATGAGGCGCTCGGGACGCGCGAGAATGTCGGTGAGATCGACGATGGTGGCCAGCAGCTCCTGGTATTCACCGATGATCTTGTCCTGCTCGAGGCCCGTGAGGCGGTGCAGGCGCATGTCGAGAATGGCCTGGGCCTGGATCTCGGAGAGCTTGTAACCACCACCGGCAGACGTGATGCCGAACTCCGCGGCAAGACCCTGGGGCCGCGTCGAGATGTCACCGGCGCGCGCGAGCAGCTGCGGGACGACGCCCGAGTTCCAATCACGCGCAGCCAATGCCGCCTTCGCCTCCACCGGCGTGGGTGAAGCCTTGATGAGCGCGATGATCTCGTCGATGTTGGCCAGCGCCACCGCGAGGCCTTCCAGGATGTGCGCGCGATCGCGAGCCTTCGCGAGGTCGAAAATGGTACGGCGCGTGACGATCTCGCGCCGATGCCGCAGGAATGCCTCGAGCATTTCCTTGAGGCCAAGCAACTTTGGCCGCCCGTCGATGAGCGCGACCATGTTGATGCCGAACACGGTCTCGAGCGGCGTCTGCGCGAAGAGGTTGTTGAGCACCACCTCCGACACTTCACCGCGCTTGAGCTCGATGACGACGCGCATGCCGTCCTTGTCGGACTCATCGCGCAGCTCGGAGATGCCGTCGATTTCCTTGTTGCGGACCAGCTCGGCGATGCGCTCGAGCAGGCGCGCCTTGTTCACCTGGTATGGCAGCTCGGTGACGATGATGGCCTGCCGGCCACCGACCTTGTCGATGTCTTCGAAGTTCGTGCGCGCACGGATCGACAGGCGGCCGCGGCCGGTGCGATAGGCGGTGGCGATCTCGGTCGCCCCGTTGATGATGCCCGCAGTCGGGAAATCCGGACCCGGCACATGCTGCATGAGCGTGGCCAGCGTGACGTCGCCGTCGTCGAGCACCGCGAGACAGGCGTTGATGATTTCCGTGAGGTTGTGCGGCGGGACGTTGGTGGCCATGCCCACCGCGATGCCCGCGGAACCATTGACCAGCAGGTTCGGGAACCGCGCCGGCATGACCGTGGGCTCGGTTTCACTCTCGTCGTAGTTCGGCTGGAAATCGACGGTTTCTTTTTCGATGTCGGCGAGCAGTTCGCTCGCGATGCGCGACATGCGCACTTCGGTGTAACGCATGGCCGCTGGCGCGTCGCCGTCGACCGAGCCGAAGTTGCCCTGGCCGTCGACCAGCAGGTAACGCATGGAAAACGGCTGCGCCATGCGCACCAGCGCGTCGTACACGGCGTTGTCGCCGTGCGGGTGGTATTTGCCGATGACGTCGCCGACGACGCGGGCCGATTTCTTGTAAGCCTTGTTGTAGTCGTTTCCGAGCTCGCGCATGGCGTGCAGGATGCGCCGGTGCACGGGCTTCAGGCCGTCGCGAACGTCGGGCAGCGCGCGGCCGACGATGACGCTCATGGCGTAGTCGAGATACGACTGGCGCATCTCGTCTTCGAGATTCACGGGAAGAATTTCGCGCGCGATTTCGTTCATGGAAGGGCTCGAAAAAAGGTCCGGAATTCTATCACGTAGGCCTAACCAGGAAGCCTGTTTTCACGCGTGCGGCACGCCTTCTGCGTCTATAATTCACGCCCTCATGAATACGCCCCAATCACCCCACAATTCGCAAAACAGCGACGCTGCCGAGATTGCAAAATTCGAAGCTGCGGCACACCGCTTCTGGGATGTGGATGGCGAATTCAAACCGCTGCACAAGCTCAATCCCGTGCGTGCGCGCTATGTGCAGGAGCGCTGCACGCTCGAGAATTCGCAGGTTCTCGACGTGGGATGCGGCGGCGGTTTGCTCGCCGAGACGCTGGCGCGCGCCGGCGCACAGGTCACCGCCATCGATCTGGCTCCGAGCATGGTGGAAACCGCGCGACTGCACGCGCTCGATTCGGGCCTGTCAATCGACTATCGCGTCGAAGACGCGGAACGGCTGCTGAATACGCAGGCCGGCAAGTACGACGTGGTCACCTGCATGGAGATGCTCGAGCACGTTCCCGATCCAGCCGCATCGATCGCGGTGCTCGGCAAGCTCCTGCGGCCTGGTGGCGATCTGTTCGTGTCCACCATCAACCGGAATTTCAAGTCATTCCTGCTGGCCATCGTCGGCGCCGAATACGTCGCGAACCTGGTTCCGCGCGGCACCCACGAATATGAGCGCCTGCTCAAACCCTCGGAGCTCGCGCGCTTTGCGCGCGCGGCCGCACTCGATGTCCTGGACATCGCCGGGCTGCGCTACGACCCGGTGCGCGAACAATGTTCGCTCACACGCGACCCTTCGGTGAACTACCTCATGCACCTCAGGCGCACGCTTAAGACGGACGCGGCATGAGCGATCTCATCAAAGGCGTGCTGTTCGATCTCGACGGCACGCTGCTCGATACCGCGCTCGACATGACCGAGGCGCTGAATGCGTTGCGCGCGCAGGAAGGCCTTCAGGCGCTGTCCAACGAAGCGGTGCGTTGCCAGGTGTCTCACGGCGGCCACGCACTGGTGCGACTCGGATTCGGCACGTTGCCGCCCGAGGAACACGAAGCCATGCGCATGCGCCTGCTTACGATCTACCGCCGGCAGCTCGCCAGACACACGCAGCTCTTCGAGGGCGGCGACGAAATGCTCACCGAGATCGAACGGCGTGGCATCTCGTGGGGCATCGTCACTAACAAACCAGGTTGGCTCACCGATCCCCTGCTGATCGAAGTCAATCTGCACAAGCGGGCGCGCGCCGTGGTCAGCGGCGATACGCTGGCGGAACGCAAGCCTCATCCCCTGCCGCTGCTGCACGCAGCAGCCACCATGGGCGTGGAACCCGCGCAATGCGTGTACGTCGGCGACGCCGAGCGCGACATGCAGGCGGCACAGGCCGCGGGCATGTACGCGCTGGTGGCGGGCTTTGGTTATCTCGGTGACGAAGATCGCGCCGACACCTGGTTTTCGCATGGCTGGCTGCACACACCGCTCGATCTCATCCACTGGCTCGACAAGCCGTCGCGCACCGCGAAAAACAACGGGTCCACATGAACTCCGCGTGGCTCATTGCGTCCATCGCCGCACTGGCCGCGGCGTTGATCGGTTATCTGCTCGGCACGCTGCGCGCGGCGCGGCGTGCGGAATCCCTGCGCGTCGAACTCGAATCCACGCGTGCGCGACTCACGTCCGAATCCGATTTGCGCGCACGCACGGCAGAACTGCTCGCGCAGAGCGAGGCGCAGGTGCGCATCGCCGTGGAAAATGCTTCGCGCGCCGCACTCGATGCCAACAGCGAAACCTTCCTGAAGCTCGCGCGCGAAGTCTTCGGACGCGACCAGGCGGTCGCCAACGCGTCCATGCTCGAACGCGAGCAAGCCATCGCGAAGATGGTCGAACCCATCAATGCGGCGCTGCTCAAGCACGCCGAACAGACCCAGGCACTGGAACGCGAGCGGCGCGAAACTTTCGGCGTCATGCGCACGCAGATCGAATCCATGTCGTCCGGCCAGGCGCAGCTGCAGCGCGAAACCCGCAATCTCGTCACTGCGCTGCGCCGCCCGGAAGTGCGCGGCCGCTGGGGTGAACTCACGCTGCGTCGCGTCGTCGAGCTGTCAGGTCTCTCCGAACATTGCGATTTCACCGAGCAGGCCCACGTCGATATCGGCGAGCGTGGGTCATTGCGTCCGGATCTGCTGGTGCACATGCCGGAGGCGCGCGATCTGGTCGTCGATGCCAAGACGCCACTCGACGCCTACCTCGACGCCATCGAAGCCCAGGACGACGACGCGCGCAACGCAGCCCTCGCGCGTCACGCCATGCAGGTGGAGCAGCGAGTCCGCGAACTCGGCCAGAAAAGTTACTGGGAACAGTTCGAGCAGAGTCCGGAATTCGCCGTGTTGTTCCTGCCGGGCGATCAGTTTCTGTCTGCGGCGCTCGTCGAGCGCCCGGACCTGCTCGAGAATGCGCTCAAGCAAAGCATCATCATCGCAACGCCCTCCACTCTCATGGCGCTGCTCAAGGTGGTTGCGTACGGTTGGCGCCAGGCCGCCGCCTCGGAAAACGCCGCCGAGATACGCGAACTCGGCACCGAGCTGCACAAGCGCCTGACTACCTTCGTCGGCCACCTGCAGAAGGTGGGCCGATCGCTCGGCAACGCGGTCGATGCCTTCAACTCCGCGGTGGGCTCGATGGAACGCAATGTGATGCCACAAGCCCGGCGTTTCCCGGAGCTTGGAGTGACCAGCGATGCACCCTTGGCACCGGTGGAGCCGCTCGAACAGCTGGTGCGCATGCCGGTGAATGCTCCTGCCATCGAGTCCGAAGATACGGATTCGACTCGCACCCCTTCATGAATACTTTCGACCCCCGCCAGCATCAGCCGGCCGCTGGTGAATTCACCGGCCGCGTCATCATGGTCACGGGTGCTGGTTCGGGCATTGGCCGCGCCGTGGCGCTGGCGCTCGCCGCAGCCGGCGCCGAAGTCATCCTGCTCGGCCGCACGGTGCGCAAGCTCGAAGCCGTGCACGCCGAGATAGCGGCGCTCGGCGGCCCCGAAGCCAGCATCGTGCCGCTGGACCTCGAAAAAGCGTTCGCCGCGGACTACGAGGCCGTGGCCGCTGCCGTGCAGAAGCGCTACGGCCGGCTCGATGGCCTGTTGCACAACGCCGCCTTGTTAGGTGCGCTCACGCCCATCGAGCAGTACGAAGTGCCCATGTTCATGCGTGTCATGCACGTGAACGTGACCGCCGCGTTCGTGCTCACGCAACACCTGCTGCCGCTGTTGCGCGCGTCGAAGGATGCCCGCGTGCTGTTCACTTCAAGCGGCGTCGGCCAGCGCGGCCGCGCCTACTGGGGTGCGTACTCGATCTCGAAATTCGCGGTGGAAGGATTCACGCAGGTACTGGCGCAAGAGCTCGAAAGCACTTCGTCAGTGCGCGTGAACATCATCGACCCGGGCAAGGTGCGCACCGCGATGCGCCGCCAGGCCTATCCGTCAGAGCCCGTCGAGTCGCTGCCGACGCCGGAATCGCTGACTGCGCCCTATCTCGCCTTGTTAGGCCCCGCGAGCCGTGGCGTCACTGGTCAGAGGTTTTCGGCTCAACAGGTTTGAGCAGGGCCTGGACCTCGTCGACTTCGAGCTGGCGGAATTGTCCGCGCGAGAGGCTCTTGTCCAGCTTCAAACTACCCATCGAGACGCGCATCACGCGGCTCACCAGCGCACCCTGGCGCTCGAAGAGCTGGCGCACGTCCTTGCCGCTGGCGCCGCTCACCACGATGGAATACCAGCGGTTCGCGCCTTCGAGCTGCGCTTCGCTGGTGGAGACACCTTCGACGGTCATGCGCGAAGCCCGGTCGATCTTGCCGCTCTTCACGCCCTCGATGTGATCGGGGCCTAACACCCCCTTGATGCGCACGCTGAATTCACAGGTGAGAGTGTGATTAGTGCGTTGCAGCTTCGCCGCCAGCGCGCCATCGGAAGTGACGAGTTCGAGCCCGCCGTCGATACCCGGCATGGGGCTCACCGCAACGAATCGCCGGCCAGCGGCCTTTGGCAGGCGATCGATCAGCGCCGAGCGTTCGCCGTCACCTTCGCGCAGCGGATCGCCAGGTGAGCGATTGAAGATGAAAACCTGTGCGGCATCGGAAGCGCGTGTCTTGATGGCGCGGCCGTCGAGACGGATGTCGTCGGCCTGGGAGACCTTCTGGCCGAGCTCGGCGATGCGCCCGTTGACCGACAGACGGCCCGCGCGAATCCATTCTTCGACCGCGCGGCGCGAACCCAGACCCCGCTGGGCGAGATATTTCTGGAGCCGCTCGGCCTCGCCGGCCGGCGTCGGACGGGGACGAGCCATGAGTTGTTCCGTTGCTTTAAGTTTCGTCGGACGGCGGCGCCGCCACGAGGCCGGCCGCAGAGTCGCCGGGCGCGGAGAGTTCTTCATCGTCGGCATCGTCGTCCGAGGATGCATCGAGGCCACGATCGCCTCCATCTTCGACTGACGCTTCCAGGACCGGCACCACGGCCACTTCACCGGCATCGGTGCCCGCATCGGGGTCCACGGCCGCAACCTCCCCGTTCTCACCCGCGACCGGCAACGGCAGCTGCAGGTTGAGGTCGGTCAGCGATTTGATGTCGGCGAGCGGCGGCAGATCTTCGATGGACTTCAGCGAGAAGTAGTCGAGGAACTCCGAAGTGGTTCCTAACAACTCCGGCTGTCCGGGCACGTCACGGTGACCGACGACGCGCACCCAGTTGCGCTCCATGAGCGTCTTGACGATTTCGGGGTTCACCGCGACGCCGCGCACATTCTCGATCTCGGCACGCGTGATCGGCTGGCGATAGGCGATGAGCGCGAGGGTTTCGAGCAACGCGCGCGAATACTTGCGCGGGCGATCGGGCCACAGGCGCGACACTTCGGGCGCGAACTCGGTGCGCACCTGGAAACGGAAACCCGTAGCGGTTTCCTTGATGGCGACGCCACGGCCTTCGTAGTCGGCCGCGAGTTGCTCGAGCACCACGCGCATTTCCTTCGGTGAAGGACGCGACTGCTCGTCGAAAATCTGCAACAGCTCGGCAATGGAAACGGGGCGCGCCGCGGCAAGCAGCGCCGCTTCGACGACATTCTTGAGGTAAGCATCACTCATGCTGGTCTCCATCCGTTTGGCTCTGCATCGACTCGTCCATGACCGATTCGTTGGCGGCGCCTTCCGCGTCCACGCCGACATCCCCTTCGGGCACCACGTCATCGAGCTGCGAATCGTTGTCCACTGCGAGGCGCAAGCCCCGCGCGCCCTGCGCACCGCGCACGTGCAACGGCGCGTATGCCTCGGTCTGCACGATATCGATCAATCCTTCACGCACCAGTTCGAGGATGGCGACGAAGGTCACCGTGACCCCCATGCGTCCCTCTTCGGCCTTAAAGAGATGTACGAATTCAACGAAACTCGAACGCTCGAGGGTCGCGAGAATATCAGACATGCGGACGCGCACCGACAGCCGCTCGCGCTGCACGTGGTGGTGGGCGAACATTTCCGCGCGCTGCACCACGTCGCGGAACGCCATCATCATTTCCTGCATCGCGATCTGTGGCACCGGCCGCGACGATTTGCGCTCGCCGAGCTCGGCGTTGCCAATCCAGGTATCGCGCTCGATGCGCGGGATACGGTCGATGTTCTGCGCCGCAGTCTTGAAGCGTTCGTATTCCTGCAACCGGCGTACGAGATCGGCGCGCGGATCGCTTTCTTCGCCCGCGTTCGGATCGGTGGCTCGCGGCAGCAGCATGCGCGACTTGATCTCGGCCAGCGTCGCGGCCATGACCAGGTATTCGCCGGCCAGCTCGAGCTGCAGCCCTTCCATGAGAGTGATGTACTCCATGTACTGCTTGGTGATGTCGGCAATCGGAATATCGAGGATGTCGAGGTTCTGCCGCCGGATCATGTACAGCAGCAGGTCGAGCGGGCCCTCGAAAGCTTCGAGGAAGACTTCGAGCGCCTGCGGCGGGATATAGAGGTCTTTCGGCAGTTGCGTGACGGGCTCGCCATGCACCATGGCGAACGGCATCTCCACCTGCTCGGGCGACACGGCGGCGGCGTGTTCGGCCGCGGGCTCGTCGGGATTATTGACCACCATACGCAGGTCGGGTCTTGCGGCTTTCTTGCTGCTCATAATCAATCCACCCGTAAATTCATGGCGCGACGCACGTCGTCGAGCGTGGCGCGGGCCGCATCGCGCGCCTTCTCGCCGCCTTCGGCGACGATGTTGCGTACCAGTTCGGGATTCTCCTCGAATTCCTGCGCGCGTTTGCGAATACCGCTGATTTCTTCCACGACCTTCTCGATCAACGGCTTCTTGCACTCGAGGCAGCCGATGCCGGCCGTGCGGCAGCCGTTGGCGGCCCACGTGCGAGTCTCCTCGCTCGAATAGATCTTGTGCAGATCGAACACGGGGCAGATATCGGGGTTGCCCGGATCCGTGCGCCGAACGCGGGCGGGATCCGTCTGCATCTGCTTGAGTTTCTTCGCGACCTCGTCCGGGTCTTCACGAAGGCCGATGGTGTTGCCGTAGGACTTCGACATCTTGCGTCCGTCGAGGCCCGGCACCTTGGGCGTGGCGGTCAGCAGCACGTGCGGCTCCGGCAGGATGCTGACGCTGCCGCCTTCCAGGTAGCCTAACAACCGCTCGCGGTCGGCGACCGTGAGCCGGCCGTTGCTCGTGACCACTTCACGCGCCTTTTCGAGCGCGAGCTGATCGCCGTTCTCCTGGAATTTCTTGCGCAGCTGCTTGTACATCGTGCTGTTGCGGCCACCGAGCCCCTTGATGGCATTCTCGGCCTTGGCCTCGAAGTCCGGCTCGCGGCCATAGAGATGATTGAAGCGCCGTGCCACTTCGCGCGTGATTTCCACGTGCGCCACCTGATCCTCGCCGACCGGCACGAACGCCGGACGGTACAGCAGGATGTCCGCGGTTTGCAGCAGCGGGTAGCCGAGAAAACCGTAGGTGGCCAGATCTTTTTCCTTGAGCTCGGCCTGCTGATCCTTGTAGCTCGGCACACGCTCGAGCCAGCCGAGCGGCGTCACCATCGACAGCAGCAGGTGCAGCTCGGCGTGCTCGGGCACCTGCGACTGCACGAACAGCGTGGCGACTCCGGGGTTCAGGCCGGCCGCCAACCAGTCGATGAGCATCTCGTGGATGAATTTGGGGAGCTGCTTGGTGTCTTCGTAGCCCGTGGTCAGGGCGTGCCAGTCGGCGACGAAGAAATAGCATTCGTACTGGTACTGGAGATCGACCCAGTTTTTGAGCGCGCCATGGTAGTTGCCGAGATGCAACTGACCCGTCGGCCGCATTCCGGAAAGAACTCGTTTGGCTTGCGGATGACTGCTCACGGAAGCGGCGAAGTATACAGACGGGGACTGCCCCTATTTCTAGATTCCCAGCGTTTCCAGCGAGCCGCGACCAATCCTTGTTACGGTGGGCGGGCTGACCGCCAGATCGACGACCGTGGTGGGCTCGATGCCGCAATGCCCACCATCGAGCACACAATCCACTTGATGCTCGAGCCGGTTTCTGATCTCGCGGCCGTCGGTCAGTGGCAGCTCATCGCCGGGCAGCAGCAGCGTCGAACTCATGATCGGTTCGCCGAGCTCGGCGAGCAGCATGCGCGGCACCACGTGGTCAGGCACGCGAATTCCGATTGTCTTACGGCGCTCGTGCTGGAGCCGGCGTGGTGTCTCCTTCGTGGCCGGCAACAGGAAGGTGTACGGCCCGGGGGTCGCCGCCTTGAGCATGCGGAATTGCCAGGTTTCCACCTTGGCGTACTTGCCGATCTCGGCAAGATCGCGGCACACCAGCGTGAAATGGTGGTTACGGTCCGCGTCGCGAATGCGGCGGATGCGGTCAAGCGCATCCTTGTCGCCGATGTGGCAGCCGAGCGCGTAGCAGGAGTCCGTCGGGTAAACGATGAGCCCACCGTCGCGCACGATCTCGGCAGCGCGGCGGACCAGCCGCAACTGCGGATTATCGGGATGTAGCTCGAAATATTGGCTCACGGAACGGGTGTCTTCGGGCGCAAGACACAGCGCCGCGTGCTGCCG
>Ga0207689_10002586_pt1 | contig 16759 bp, 15 predicted proteins | sample KBSMisM52_FD_184312 | JGI IMG/M metagenome (GOLD analysis project Ga0207689, IMG submission 184312) | Miscanthus rhizosphere microbial communities from Kellogg Biological Station, Michigan, USA - KBS Miscanthus M5-2 (SPAdes) (version 2) | ecosystem: Host-associated > Plants > Roots >... | reverse complement strand
TCGCTGTCGCCGCCGACGATGACGAACCCGTTGATGTGGTCGTGGGTGAAGGCCATCTCGAGCGCGTCGAGGGCCATGGTGATGTCGGCGCCGTTCTTGTCGCCGCCGGGGGTGAAGTTGCGCTGCACCATCCGGATGGCGTGCTGCGTGAGGAGGCGGCTGTAGTCGCCCACGCGCTTCCAGTCGCTGTAGGCGATTTTGGTGACGATCTCGCCCCGCTCCTTGATGGCCTCGAGGACGAGGCCGATGTCGAACTGTCCGCCGATGGTGGATTTGACGCCGATCTCGACGTTGTCGAAATCGATGAAGACCGCAATGCGGCTACGTGCTGCTTCGGTGGGAATCACAAGGTCCTTGGACCTTAGGCCGTGGGCCTGAGGGCTTTCTTTTCTTCTAGCTGGTTAGTCGGTGCCGGGTTCAAGTTGAGGCGCCTCACGCAGGAAGCGGTGCTTCCGGGTTGCTTGCGTGGGACCTAGGCTCGCCCCTGGCGTTCTCGGCGCTCGCCGTCGAGCCGCCGTCGCCAAGGATTATATGCGAAAGGCGCTCATTCGTAGAAATCGGGCGCTTTCTTGAGTTTCGCGTTGCCGATGATGTCGTGCTCGATCCAGAGCTTCGCGCCGGTCTTCCTGAGAAAGAGCTCGAGTTCGGCCCGCGAGGCCGCCGTTTGATCGCGGTTGAACTCCGCCACCGGCAGCCGCCCCAAGGTGCGCTCCTCGGGATAGTGATACAGGTCGCCGCTCAGCACGATCGGGCCGGTCTTCTTCAACTTGAGGAAGAGCACGTTGTGCCCGGGCGTGTGACCGGGCGTCGACTTGATCACCACCGTGCCGTCGCCGAATACGTCGTACTCATCCTTCTCGAGCAGGATCGTCTTGCTGTCTTTCAGCGAGGCATAGTTGGCGGGGTCGGACCGTGGGATCGGCGTCTCGGAGAACATCCGGTCGCGTTCGACCTTCCGCACCAACCAGGTGGCGCCGGCGAACGAGCTCGCATTGGCGACGTGATCGCCGTGATAGTGGGACATCGAGAGATAGGTGATGTCGCCAGGCGCGTAGCCCACTGCCGCCAGCTGCGGCAGCAGCGGCCTGTCCTGCGTGACGACGCCAAGCGTGGCACGGCCGCCACCGGGCGGGAACGAGCGGTCGGGGATGTAGCCGTTGTCCCACATGAGCGTGCCTTTGGGATGCGCGACGAGGATGCACGGGATCGACATCTCGGTCGAGGCCATCTCCTCCTTCTTCAGCGAGTAGGCGTCGCCGTTCGTGGTGTGAATGACACCGCAGTCGAAGATGTAGAGGCGCGGGGAGTTCGGCGGCTTCGGCGGCTTGTGCACCTGCGCACTGATGAAAGTCGAGGCGATCAGCAGCAGGCCGGCCACCGACACGACACTCCGCAAGCGAGTCCAACGTCCAGCGATGGTCATCATCCCTCCTCGATCGAGCCGGTCGCCCCAGGTGGATTCTATCCGCGACGAATCAGGAGAAGCGTCTGGTCGTCGAGCTGCGCGCCGTGTTGCCGCGCGCCGGAGATCAACCGGTCGGCGATTGAGGCCAGCGGCGCCGTACCGCTCTCGCCGAGCACCCGCTTCGCCCAGTCGAATCCGAGTTCCTGCCGCGCCTCGTCGAACACTTCGACCAGGCCATCGGTGAGCACGGTGAAGAGGTCGCCGGGCTTCGATTCGACCTGGCACGACGTGAACGTCGACTCGTCGATCATGCCGATCGCCAGCTGCGGGCTCGTCACTTCCTCCACGGCGCCGTCACGGACGCGGAGGATCGGCAGATGGCCTGCCACCGCGCACTCGACCACACCATCGGATCCGCCGCGGACGCAGGCCACGGTCACATACATCTGCGGCTGCTTCAGCGGCATCAGCACCTGGTGGACGTCACCGAGCAGGCCACCGATGGCTCCGCCGCTGCGCGCCCGCGTACGCACGGCGCTCTTGAACATCCCCATCACCACGCCGGCCCCGACGCCGTGCCCCGACACGTCGGCCACGTAGCCGAGCCAGCCGGCGTCCGTCTCGACCAGATCCACGAGGTCGCCGCCCACGTCACCGCTCGCCACCGACCAGCCGAAGAACTCGTAGTCGCCGATCGTGCGCCGGATTTCCGGCACCAGCACGCGATGGATGTCGCGCGCGAGCGAGATCTCCGCCTGCGCCCGCAGATAGCGCGCCGCGGCGACGTTGATGAAGTAGAGGAAGGATAAATAGCCGACGATGACCGTCAGCATGATCCCGAACCCATCGAAGAGCAGACGGCCCGGTGGCGCTTCGGGAAGCATGGTGAACCAGCGCGGTGCCAGGAACACGTAGGGGAAGTAGGTCACGACGAGCACGGCGTAGCGCGCGGGCCTGGCCGTCCTCGCAATGCCCGCCATGCCGAAGGCGACCGCGAAGGCGCCCGACACGACGACGTTGAGCGCGAGCAGAGGCCAGGGTTGCCGGGCGCGCTCCATGATGTCCATCACGAACCCGAGGATCGCGAAGGAGCTGAAGAGGGCCAGCCAGAACGAGGCGAGCTGGCGCCGCGGCAGCATCCCCATCAGCTCGCTCGCCGCGGGGAGGCGCCACGTCCGCGCCAGCCGCTGGACGACGGAAGTCACGCGGCTATGGTACGTGGGCGGCCTCCACGGTGCCATCGGTCCGCAGCTTCACGTTCGCGGGTTGCCGCCCAAGTCAATCTTCGGTGGGCCGCTCGATCCGATCGATCACGATGGCCTCCATGGGGCGCTTTCCAGACTCCAATCGAAGCCCCAGCTGCTCGACGACCGCGGTGAACAGCGAGGCGCCGGCGGCGCCGTCATTTGCGTTCGGCGCCCATTCGAGCGTGAAGTCGTACTCGCCGGACAGGCCCGTGCGGTCGAGCACCAGCTCGCCAAGCTGGCCGGTGAGGATCTCGACCAATCGCGGAATATTGCCTCTCGTGCCGCGAAGGCGCAGACGCCCATCGCCGGCCGGCTGGACCCGCATCGAGTATTCGCCAGGCCCAGCGTGCGTCACCAGTTTGTGCCCGGTCTTGGACGGCACCAGCGAGTACACGCGGACCTCGCGCGTCTCGCGATGAAAGGTAAGCCCGCATCGCTCGACGAGGAGGTTCTGTAAGTACGCGCGGCGGCTCTCGTCGGTGAGCGCGGTGCCGTCTCCCGTGACCGAGAGGACGTCGTACCGTTCGCTGGCCAGCCAGTCAGGCGCCCCGACGACTTGCGGGCGAAGCACGCCGAACGCTCTGAGAACCACGGACAACATGGTCGCGTTGACGAGGCTCAGGCGGCCGGGCGTCGTGTTGGTGTCGGACGCAACGTCCGTCGTCCGGTTGCGCTTGATGGAGACGGCGTCGAACGTTCTCGCCGGAGACTGCGCGGCAGAAGGCACGGCCGCGGCAACGACCATGAGAAACACGCCGGCGCGCACGCGCCACCCCACGGCGTTGAGACGGACGGACGACTGAAACGGTTAGCGAAGCCGAATGTCTAACGCTTGCCGGCTTCTTCGGCGCGGGCGGCCGACAGCATGCCGCGGAGGCTGTAGTTGCCTTCGTGGCAGGCGTATTCGAGCTGCTCGCCGCGCGACCGCTTCCAGTTGATGGTGGCGGACCACTGCCGCGTCCACATCGTCGGGTTGTCCACGGTGAACGAGTACTCGATCGTGTCGTCGGCCGTCCGGCGGAAGCGTTCGATCAGATGCAGGTTCTGGTCCGACAGCACCGAGTAGCCGCCCATCGGATTGCCGTTCGGATGAAAGTTCGTGGTCTCGACCACGAGCGTGTCCCCTTCCCAGCGGCCGCGTGAGTCGCCGAGATAGTTTCGAATCGCCGGCGACAGATGCGCGCGCCCATCGAGCGGGATGATCCGGGCGTCGTGGATCTTCTCCATCTGGATGGCCACCGCCTGCGGCGACTGCGTGATGCGGTAGACGCTCATGTATCCCGCGAACAGATCCGGGAAGCCGTAGTGCACGCAGCGATCCTGCAGGGTCATCTTCTGCGCCGACTCCGCGACCTCGCCAAATCGAAAGGCCGCGCGGGCCTTGGCACCGGCGGGCGTGAGCGGCGGCAGCTTCCCGTCGGCGGGATCCGTGATGAGCGACGTCCGGTGTTCGAAATAGCGATCCGGCAGCCAGTTCTGGCTGTAGCTGCCGGTGTTGCCAAGGCCGGCGGGTTTCGTGTCGGCCAGCAGGGTGAAATAGAGCGCGTCGCCGAACACCGCTTCGGCGTTCGGGCCCAGCAGCGTCCTGGCGCGCTGTTCGAGCGTGGCGAGTTCCTGATCCGACAAACGCGGCTTCTGGGCGAATTGCACCGGCCGCTCGAGCGGCGTGGCGCTGTTGTTCTCCCACACGCCTTCGAGATCGGGGCGACCGTCGGCAGTGCGCGGCACCACCCAGCCGGCGGCGGCCTTCGCACCAGCCGACTGCGCGCTCACGCCCGCGTGAGCCAGAGACAGCGCCACAACTGCGCCGGGAAGAATCAGTTTCCTGAGATGGGACAGCATGCACGCCTCCAGCGGTCGCGGCTGGATCTTAGCTCAGCCACCGCTTTCCATCGCGGCCTCGGCCTCGAGGCTCTCGCGATCCCGCGAGACGGTCGCTACGGCGAGCCGTTTGCCGCCCTTCATGTAGGCGACCGAGCAATCCTGCGCGTCGAGGCTGCCGTCGATCTCGACCCGGTCCCACTGCTCGGCGTGCCCCACGTAGTTGATCGTCGTGTCGTAGTGCTGGCTCCAGAAGAACGGGACGGCGTTGAAGCGCTCCCGGAGCCCCAGCATGTTTCGAGCCGCCGTCTGACCCTGTCGCTCGGCCACGACCCAGTGCTCGACACGAATCTTCTGACCCGAGCGCGCGTCGGGCCAGCGCGCCACGTCGCCGGCGGCGAAAATCCCGGGCGCGCTCGTCTCGAGGTACTCGTCGACTGCGATGCCCTTGTCCATCGCCAGCCCCGCTTGCTCGGCAAGTGCGGTCGCGGGGCGCACGCCGACCCCCAGCACGATGAAGTCGGCGTCGAGGGTCGTGCCGTCGCCGAGCGTCACCGTCCGGCCGTCGATGCGGGTGACGCTCTGACCGAGGTGAAAGGCCACGCCCTGCTTCTCGTGGACCGACTGGATGAAGCGCCCGACCTCGGGCCCCATCACGCGTTCGAGCGGCAGATGATCCGGCGCCACCACGTCCACGGCGATCCCCCGCGTCCGGAGCGACGCCGCCACTTCCAGGCCGATGAAGCTCGCGCCCACGACGACCACGTGCTTGGCCGCACCCGCCTTGTCGACGATCGCTCGGCTGTCGGCGAAGGAACGAAGGTAATGGACGTGCGGCCCGTCGGCGCCTGGAATCGGCGGATGCACCGGCTCGGCTCCGGTGGCGATCAGCAGCGCGCCGAAAGGACGCCGGTCGCCGCGTTCGAGCACCACCTGCCGCTGCGCCACGTCGATCGAGGTCACTCTGGTGCCCAGCAGCAGCTCGATGCGGTGCTGCGTGAAGTACTCGGGCGATCGCAGCGGGATCCAATCGTCCTGTGCCTTGCCCGCCAGATAGTCCTTCGACAGGTTCGGCCGGTCGCTCGGCGGCGCGTCGTCGGCGCTGATCATCGTGACGGGGCCGTCGTAGCCTTCGCGGCGAAGCGTGTCCGCCGCGGCCAGCCCCGCGCCGCCGCCGCCGATGATGATCACGGACGGAAGGCCAGCACTTCGCGCGCGAGGCGCCGGTGCCTCGGGCAGCTTCTCGCGCACGACGATCGTGCCGTGCCGGCGCTCCACTCTCCAGCAGGCGATCGGATCGAGCGCCGGGGCCCGAAGCGGCGCGCCGGTTCGAAGACTGAAACACGCGTGGTGCCACGGACACCGGACGGTATCGCCGACGATCACGCCGTCGGCGAGCGGACCGCGATAGTGGGTGCAGTGCGCACCGACCGCGAACACCTCGTCGCCCACGCGCACCAGGAGCACTTCCTTCTTGCCCACGCGCCCGAGCACCATGCCGCCGGGTTGGAGCTCCTGGTCGGCAACCCCCTCAGCGAGATCGGGAAGTGAAGTCTTGTCGGACATGAGCCGACGCTACACCCCGGCGTTTATCGCGGCAAGAAGATCACTGGTTCAGGTCTAAACCCGGCCGCGGGCCGAGCCGAAACGTGTACGCATGACGCCCCGTCTCGCGGCGGCCTCCGTGCTGGTCCTCGCCAGCTTCGGCTGCTCGGCGTCGGTCGCCCAGGCGCCGGCGGCCAAAGGCTTTCCGAACCAGATCGCCTTCGACGACGAAGTGCTGGAGCTCAAGGCCGTGTGGAAGCGCGAGGAGCGGTCCGCGGCCTCGTATGCGCGCAAGGAAGAGAAGATTCCCGCTCCCCTGCAGGTGGGCGTCATCGTGAGCACCAGCGGTGAGAACGACGAGGACCTGCACAACTGGGTGATGGACCGGTACACTTCGTCGCTGGGCCTGCAGCAGTACCACACCGAGACCGAGGCGAACTGGGCCTGCAAAGTCGGACTGCTGCCGCCGCTCGGGGCGCAGCCGCGGCCGTTCATCGCGCTGCATCTGTGCCGGCAGGGCGCACGCGGCACCGCGTGCGCGGAGGTCGAGGAAGAGCTCGAAGGCATCGAGCTCACCGAGTGCATCAACAGGCCCAGCTGCTGGAAGGCGAAATGCGAGCAGCGATGGGACGCGCGGTCCGAATCGGTCGAGGCCGTCGTCAGGAACGCGGTCGGCGAGCGCTGACCTCCGTCCGATGCGACGCGTCTTCGCCGGTTGGCCCCTGGGCCAGCTCCTCGCCGTAGCCGTCATCGCCGCCACCGGCATCGCGCTCCTCGTCGCGGCCGTGCCGCGTCTCTACACCGCTTTCCGTGCGAGCCGCATCACGGCGTTCGCCTGCGACGACGACTCGCTGCGCGCACTCGAGCCAGGCGACTGGGTGCGGTTGACGGACTGCGACACCGACATGTTCCACCAGAGCGGTCTCGCCGACGGCGACGGTCAGCGCACGCATACCCTGATGCCCGTCCGCGAGCACGAGACCTCGGTGGACGAACCGAGCGACGCCGTGCTCGCCGTGACTCGCGAGCAGATGTTCGCGGGGATCATCAGGTATACGTCGACCAACGTCGAAGACGAGGTCTACGGGCTCGCCGAAACCACGGCCGTGGTGCTCGGGCCGCTCGACTGGCTGCCAGCCGTGCACCGGGTGCACGAGCAGATCGACAGCGGCATCGCCGACGGCGCGACGGTGCTCGAGGCGCGTGCGATTCCCGAGATGCAGGGCCCCGGCACCGCCACCGCAGCCGGCACGATTGCGCTCCTGGTCGCCGTCGCGGTGGGCCGACGCCGATGAGGCGCTCCTGCATCGCCGCGCTGGGCCTGATGGTAGCCGCCGCTCTGTCGGCCTGTTCCTCGGAACGTCCTCCCCTGCCCCGACAGCTCGCGTTCGGAGACGACCTGCTCGAACAGAAGTCTCACGAGATGGACGGCCTGGTCGCGCGCACCACGTATGCCGCCGCGAACGCCACGTTGCCGGACGCGCGGCTCCAGGTCGAGATCCACGTCGGCCAGAACCAGTTCACCGTAGAGGAACTGCATCGCGCGGTGATGGATCGCTACCGCGCCACGCCGGGGCTGCGGCAGTACTACTTGCAGACCGACTCGAACCGCGCGTGCGCGATCGCTGGGCGCGAGGCGCCGTCGCGCTCGTTCGTGCTGCTGGACTACTGCAGCAACGACGAGGGGCGCACGGCGTGCGCGCAGGCGGTGGACGCGCTCGGCGACGAGGACGTGTCGGAGTGCTCCGTGAAAGGCGGCGCGTGCTGGAACGCCTACTGCGAAACCCAGTGGGAGGCGTGGCGCGAGTCGTTGCGGCGAGTGGCCGGCACCGCCGGCCGCGCCTATTCCAAGGAGAATTAGCGGGCGCGAGCCTGGTGCTGCAGCGCCAGGTTCCGTTCGAGCTGCCCCCACCGCACTGCCATGGTGCTGCGCACTTCGGACAACTGCGCGAACCCGATGTTGGCCGCCCTCGTTGGCGAGAGGCGTCCCTTCTCGGCTGGCGGGAGCGCCGCATCCTGGAGGGCACGGCGGAACGCCATCTCGTTGAGGGTGTACGCGCCGGGCGAGATGCCGGCATTGGCAAGCATGCCTTTGAGCCTCCAGTCCTCGGAGATCAGCTTCTGGATCGCCAGCGGCCCCGCACCGCGGTTCTCGGCCGCAAACAGGAGGGCGTCCAGAGCCGGCACTTGCAGACGCATGCTCAGGACGCTCGCGCGGGCGTCGATGTAGCGGAAATAGCCCTGGCGCGTCAGAGCGAAATCCTGCAGCGCCTGCTCGAGGCGGCTGTCGTCGGGCAGATCGTCGTCGGAGATGCTGACGGAAGGCTGGCCCTCGAGCGCCTTACGCTCTTCCGCGGTGCGAGCGGCGAGAGCTCCCAGCCCCTGAGCGTCAAGAACCTCGCTGCCGGCGACGGTCACGGCGAGCACGGCGCAGACGTAAGGGGCACGCATCATTCTGGATGTCGGCGCCAGCGCGACGCGGCCTTAGGCCGCGCTCAGCGCGCGGGTGTGGCGGGGCCGGTGCAGCCCGCAGGCAGCTGGTAGTCCTTGGGGGGCTCGTCGCCCGCGTAGCACTTGGAAACCACGTACACGCTGCGCGGGGCGCGCAGCGGTCCACCAAACGAGCCGATAGGCCACCCGTTGAACGTCGGATAAGACGACACATACGTTGGGTAGGACACGTACGTGGGGACGTAATAGGGGGCGGCCACCGGGACGAAGGGCCCTGAATAGTACGCCGAGACCGGACGGTAGTAGGCAGCCACGGGCAAGCCCACCGACACGTTGTAGGCCGAGCTGTTGAAGCCGACGGCCCGCATTTCGACGCGATGCGGGCCGGGCGGCAGCTGCAGCCCACCCATCCGCGACACGCTGTCGATCGTCCCGTACATCCTGTTGTCGACGAAGACGTCGACGTTGCCGGGGCGCGGCGCCTCGAAGGAGCGCACGTACGACGCCCGCGTGACGGTCGTCGGATAGTACGGCGGCGCCGTGGACGGCGACGGCGACCGGTACGAATACCCGCCGTAAGTCCACGACAACGTCGCGTTCTGATCCGACACTCGATACGTCCAGTCGAGCGGCGAGTAGGTGTTTCGCGGCGTGTAGTTGTCGCGCGTGTAGGTTCCGCGCGGCGTATACGAGTTGCCCGCCGCGTATGTCTGCCCCGTGGCCTCGAACGCGCCCGGGGCTGGTGTCGGATCCGGCGGCCAGCGTGAATCGCCCTTGGGCTGGAACGGGCTGGTGGCTTTGGCGGTGTCGAGCCAGCGACTTTTGGCCTCGCGCGCTCTCTCCACCGACTTCGCCATCGGGTCCGCGGACGGCTGCGAGGCCGACTGCGCGAACGCCGGCGCCCACGGCGTGAGGACGCCAAGCGCCACTCCCACGACGAGACGGCACACACTGGCCTTCATACGAAGCACCTGAGGTGCAAGGCGGCTGCCACGCAATTCTTCACGAAATGGCACACGAGCCGCCAGTGGCGGCGCATTTCCGTCAGACAGAGTTTCTGACCTCAGCCGACTTCGGGTCACGGATTCGTCCGAATGCGCTCGACCAGCCGCGTGACGTCGTGCAGGCTCTCGACCTCGAAGTCCGCCGCCAGGTCGCCTGCCGTGTGCGTTTCCTTCGACAGCCGCCCGTCGGGGCGCCGCAGCCACGCGGCGATCATGCCGGCCGACATCGCGCCCTGGATGTCGAACATCGGCGCCGCGCAGTAGAGCACGTCGCGCGGTTCCATCCCCGTCTTGCGCAGCACCCATTGGTAGGTGCGCGGGTTGGGCTTGGCGATACCGGCCTGCTCCGTGCTGCCCACGAAGTCCGCCCTGAACGTCTTGAACTTCGACACGTACATGTCCAGGTATTTCGTCTCGACGTCCGAGTAGATGAACACTTTCACGCCGAGCTTCTGCTGATTGGTCAGCGCGTCTTCGGTGTCGTCGAAGAGCTCCACCTTCGCCTGGAGATCGAGAAACGCCTGGATGTCGTCGGGGTGGCCGGTGATGCCGTGCATGCGGTAGGCGTTGTTCAGCGCCTCGCGCGCCAGATCGGTCACCTGCGTGTAGCGGAAGAACGCGGCGCGCCGGTGGAGCCCTTCGAAGCCGCGCACCCACGTCTCGACGAACTCCTGCTCCCCGATCTTCGCGTTGTGCTTCTTCAGCAGCTGCGACGCGGCGCCGCGCCAGCTGCCGGCCCAATTGAAGAGCGTGGTCTTGGAATCGTAGAAGATCGCGCGCGGCCACCGGCCGGTGATTGCCATTCCGAAGGTCTCCTACAGCACGAGCTGATCGCGGCCCAGCACCACTTCCCCGCGGAACGTCTTCCGCACCGGCGCCAGATAGGTTTCATCCGGCAGCGGATCGAGCGCGCCTGGGATGACGTGCGTCAGCACGAGCGTGCGCACGCCGGCCTCGGCCGCCATGCGGCCGGCCACGTCGAGCGGCGTATGCGTCGCCACGATGTGGCGCCACACGCCCTCCGGGTTGTCGGCGTACATCCCGCGCGCCACCATGCCGTCGAACGCCTTGCGCATCGCCGCCACGTCCATGGCTTCGCAGACCAGCACGTCGGCCCCTTTGGCGAGCGCGACGAGACCCGCCGAGTAGCCGGTATCGCCCGAGACGACGATCGAACGGCCACGCGCGTCGAAGCGGTAGGCAACCGATCGATACGGCATCTTCTGTTTGGACTCGTCGGGAAAGTGCGTATTCTCCACGGCCCGCACGGTGAGGCGCTCGTCCCGATAGACCTCCGTGGGAGACGGAGTCGCCGCGATGTCGCGCCCCTTGAACATCTCGGCCGGCTTGACGCTGCGGGCTTCGTCCACGAGGCGGATGGCGGCGTTGGCCTCGCCGAACGCAATCACGGCCTCGACCATCTTTGCCGTGCCGAAGGGCCCAGTGACGGTCGTCGGCATGATGCGGCCGTCGGTCCACTGCCGGATCAGCAGCGCCGCCAGGTCCGCGGTGTGGTCGTCGTGAAGGTGCGTGATGAACACCTGCGCGATCTGGCGGTGGTTCACGCCCGCCTTCTTCAGCGCGGCCAGCGCACCATAGCCGCAATCGATCAGATACGGCTGCCCATCGACGAGGAGTGCATTGGCCGCCTCACCTCGTGTCGCGGTGTAGTTGGGGCCGCCCTGCGTGCCGAGGAGGACGAGCCGCGTGCCGGTGACGGGTGGCTGGGCGAACGCGCTAAACGGCGCGGCGCCCACCGCCGCTGTGATTCCCTGCAGGACCGACCGTCGTGTCAGCACGACACGCCTGTCAAGCCGTCAGCCAGCGCGCCACTGTCAGCCAGGCGCCGGTGCCGCCGACAACGATGCGAAGCACCTGGGAGGCGATCAAGAGGGCGCCGCCCCAGAGCGTGGCCTTGTGGAAGCGCCCCATCGTCGCCCGGTCGTGGATCAGCAGGGCCACGAGCACCAGGTCGGTGCCGCCGAAGAAGCCGAGGGGACCGAGTCCGCCAACGCCGGGCAAGCGTCCGACACCCGCGGAAAGGAGCTCGGTCGTCGCGATCATCATCAAGCGCTTGTGCGTGGCCGGGAACCGGCGCCACATCAGCGCCGCGCCCACGAGCGCCGGGAAGACAATGACCGATCCGATCGGCACGATCATGAACCCCAGTGCCGCGTCGCTGGTGGCGCGCCGTCCGCCAGCAATCGCCATCATCCACGCCAGCACCGTCATGGTCGCGGCAAGCCAGCCGCCGGCGACGCCCAGGCGCCGATGTAGCGGCGTGCGACCCGACGCGACCAGCGCCGTCTGGACGATGAGGAGCAGCATCCACGCCGTGAACGCGGCACCGTGCACGTGGAACAGCAGCGGCAGCGGTGTCGTGCCGTAGGCCGCCTTCAGGTAGTAGCTCGGGGCAAAGCCGACGAACACGACGGCCAGCATCGCAACGGAAAGGGCGGGATAGAACAGGCGCGCCCCCCGAACCCGGGGCGCGGCTATGGGACGACCGAGGTCCGCGGCAACGACGCCGCCAGCTGCCGACTCCATGAGTCCCTCCTCCGCTCAGGCGCCGTCGAGTGGCGGCGGCGTGAGCAAATCGTTGGGAATCATACGGCTGAACTGGCCGCGCTGCAGCAGCTCGCGCCCCTTGCCGCCGCGCCCGGTCACCTCGTATTTCGCGGTGCTGATCGTCTGCTCGGCGCCGCGGGTGGTCTCGACGCGCATCAGATCGCGGTCGCCCTGCGACGCCATGAAGCCAATCACCTGGTCCTCGTCGCCGACCAGCTTGATCAGGATCACGCCCTTGCCCGGGCCGGAGAGATAGTTCACCTCGTCGGCCTTGCACAGGAGCGCCCGTGCGTCGCGGGTGGCGACGATCAGCGTCTCCTCGCCGGTGATCTTCTCGACGCCCACCACTTCGGCGCCGTCGGCCGGGCGCGCGAAGCGCCTGCCGGCGCGCGTGCTGGCCTCGATGAACGGCTCGAGGCTGAACCGCAACGCGTAGCCGTCGGAGGTGGCGGCGATGGCGTGCACCGGCGGGGCCTCGTCGGCGTCAGCGGCCTTGCCCTTCTTGGGCAGCGGCGTGATCTGCCCCGCCACCCGCGGGTCGAGGCTGAAAGCCGCCACGACCCGTTCTCCGTCGCGCAGCTTGAACAGCTTCTGCACCGGCTCGCCGTAGCCGGTCGAGGCCGGCACGTCGATGATGCGCGCCGTGTACGCGGTGCCGAGGTTGGTGAAGAACACCACCGTGGCGCGCGTGCTCCCCTGCAGCACGGCCAAGACCGTGTCGCCCTCGCGCAGGCGCGTAGTGGAGAGGTCGCGCACCTCCTTCTGCCGCTTCAGCCAGCCGTCGCGCGAGACGATGACGACGTTGTCCTCTTCGACGATGAAGTCGTCGGCCGTGAACTCCACTTCCTCGGACTCCTCGATCAGAGTCCGCCGCTTGTCGTTCTTGGCGTACCTGGCCTGGATGTCTTCGATGTCGGCGCGCACCAGGCCCCAGCGCCCCTCTTCGTCCTTGAGCAGCCCGGTGATCGCGCGCGCGCGCTTTCGCTTGTCGTCCAGCTCCTTCTGGATGACGAGGATCTCGAGCCGTGCCAGCCGATACAGCTTGAGCTCGAGGATCGCGTCGGCCTGCTCGTCGTCGAGCTCGAACCGCTTCATGATCTTCGTGGCGGCGTCGGCCTTGCCGTCCGACTTGCGGATGATCTTGATGATCTCGTCGAGCGCGTCGAAGACCTTCTCGAACCCTTCGAGCACGTGGATGCGCTTCTTGAGGGCGTCGAGCTCGTGCTCGAGGCGGTTGGTCACGACCTCGAGGCGGAAGTGGAGGAAGTGCCAGAGGATCGACTTGAGATCCAGCCGCTCGGGCCGCCCGACCTCGGGGTTCTCGGTCGGAATCAGGCAGGTGAGGTTGACGATGAAGTTGGTCTGGAGCGGTGTGTTCTTGAACAGGTACGCCATCACCATCTTGGGGTCGGCGTCCTTCTTCAACTCCAGCGCGATCCGCACGTCGTCGGTGGAGACGTCCTTCACGTCGAGCAGCGGCGGCAGCTTGCGCGACAGCACCACGTCGGCGATGCGCTCCACCAGCGTGGACTTGTTCACCGCGTAGGGAATGCTCTCGATGTAGATCGTCTGGCCGCCGCGCGTCGGCGGCCCCTCGTCCCAGGTGGCACGCAGCCGGATGGTGCCCGAGCCGGTCTTGTAGATCTCCTTCAGCTCGTCGGCCGTGTTGAGGATCTGGCCGCCGGTCGGGAAATCGGGGCCTTTGACGTAGCGGCACAGCTGCGCGCTGCTCAACTCGGAGTTGTCGAGCAGTTTCAGGAGCGCGGTGCACACCTCGCCCAGGTTGTGCGGCGGCACGTTGGTGGCCATGCCGACGGCAATGCCGGTGGTGCCGTTGACCAGCAGGTTGGGAATCCGCGCCGGCAGGACGACCGGCTCGGTACGCGTGCCGTCGTAGTTCGGGCGGAAATGCACCGTACGCTGCTCGATCTCGCTGAGCATCTCGTCGGACACCCGCGCCAGCCGGCACTCCGTGTAGCGCATGGCCGCGGCGCTGTCGCCGTCGAGCGAGCCGAAGTTGCCGGATCCGTCGACCAGCGGATAGCGCAGCGAAAAAGGCTGCGCCATCCGGACGAGCGTCTCGTAGAGCGCCACGTCGCCGTGCGGGTGGTAGTTGCCCATCACGTCGCCCACCACCTTCGCGCACTTGCGATGCTTGGCGTCGGCGGTCAGGTTCTGCTGCCACATCGTGTAGAGGATGCGGCGCTGCACCGGCTTGAGCCCGTCGCGGACGTCGGGCAGCGCGCGCGACGTGATCACCGAGAGCGCGTAGTTCAGGTAGCGGCTCTGGGCCGCTTCATGGAGGGCGACGTTCTGGCTGCCAGGCGGTGGCGGCGGAGCGGCCGATTCGGAAACCGGGGCATCGAAGAGGGACGGCGTCGAAGAACGAGGTCGGCGAACGGCCATGTCGGATAGAGATCTTACAGGTCCTCGGTGCTTGGTTCTTGGTTCCTGGTCCGTCCTGGGTCCTTGGTCCGTCCTTGGTCCTTGGTGCTTGGTCCGACCGCCGCGTACAATTCGAAGAACACCCCTTGAATGAAGCTGCTGCCGTAACCGATACCATCGCCCGCGAAGTCGCGCGGCGCCGGACGTTCGCGATCATCTCCCACCCCGACGCTGGAAAGACGACGCTCACCGAGAAACTGCTGCTGTACGCCGGCGCGATCGAGCTGGCCGGCGCCGTGCGCGGCAGCCGCAACCAGCGGAAGGCGGCGTCGGACTGGATGGAGATCGAGCAGCAACGCGGCATCTCCATCACCACCGCGGCGCTCGAATTCGAGCTCGAAGGCTGTCACGTCACGCTGCTCGACACGCCGGGCCACCAGGACTTCAGCGAGGACACCTATCGCACCCTCCTGGCCGTGGACAGCGTCGTCATGGTGCTCGACGCGGCGAAAGGCGTGGAACCGCAGACGCTGAAGCTGTTCGAAGTGTGCAAGGCGCACGCGCTGCCGGTGCTGACGTTCGTCAATAAGCTGGACCAGCCGGCGCTCGACCCCTTCTCTCTGCTCGATCAGATCGAGCAGACGCTGGGGCTGGCCGCGGCGCCGATGAACTGGCCCCTCGGCGACGGTCCCGACTTCCGCGGCGTCTACGACCTGAAGGCGAACAGCATCCTGTTCTTCGAACGCAGTGAGCGCCGGGGCCGGCGTACCGCTCCCGTGGCTGTCGCGTCGCCCGAGTCGTCGGACGTCGCCGACCTGATCGGCGAGCAGCGGCAGCAGACGCTCATCGAGCAGGCCGGCATCATCGCCGGTGCTGGCACGCAGTTCGACCACCAGGCGTATCTCGACGCCAGGCAGACGCCGGTGTTCTTCGGCTCGGCGATCAACGACTTCGGCGTCGAGGCGTTCCTGCACGCCCTGCTGAAGCTGGCGCCCCCGCCCGGACCGCGCCGCGCCGGGGCACGCAGCGTCGCGCCCGCCGACCCCGACTTCTCCGGCTTCGTCTTCAAGATTCAGGCGAACATGAACCCGCGCCACCGCGACCGCGTGGCGTTCCTCCGCATCTGCTCCGGACGGCTCGAGAAGGACATGCAGGTGTGGAACTCGCGGCTTGGGGAGGAGATTCGCCTGTCGCGGGTCTACCGCTTCTTCGGCCGCGACCGGGAAACCGTGCCGGAGGCATTTCCCGGCGACGTCGTCGGCATCGTCCTGCCAGGCCGCATTGCCATCGGCGACACGCTCGGCGAGGACAAGAGCGTGGCGTTTCCCGCCATCGAGCAGTTTCCGCCCGAGCAGTTCGCGTACCTGCGCCCGTCGGAAGGGCGCCACAAGCGCTTCGACGATGCGGTGACGCAACTCGCCGAGGAAGGGCTGCTGCAAGCGTTCATGCCGACCATCGGCCAGCGCGTGCCGATCGTGGGCGTGATCGGCGCGCTGCAGCTCGACGTGATCGCGGCGCGCATGGCGAGCGAATACGGTATCCCCTGCGTCGTGGACCGACTGCCGCACATCGCGGCGCGCTGGCCGGTGGTGCCGCCCGGCCAGACGCTGTCGCTGCCGACCATGGGCGTAATCGACGCCGTCGATCGCCTCGGCCGGCGGGTGCTCGTCTTCGAGTCGGACTGGGCCGTCCGCTACACCGCCGACAAGAATCCGCGCGTCGACTTCAGGAACGCGATCTAGACGGCGCGGCGCGCTTGACCGCAGCCCCGCTGGCCGTGACGACCCGAAGCATGAGGTCGCCGAGCCGCTGTTCGTATTGCTCGGCGCTCCAGCCACGCAGCAGCACCAGGTCTTCCCACGTCCGCAGCGACGACAGCGTCCACAGCAGGTCCGTCGCGACATCGGCGTCCAGGCCGGGCCGCAGCGCACCCTCGCGCGCGAGCCGCGCCACGATGGCGCCGCACACCTGACGCCGATACTCCAGCCGCTCCTGCCATAGCCTCTCGGCGGCGGCGTCCTGCCGCCGCACCGAGTCGAACGCGCGCACCAGCGGCCAGATACCCGCATTCATCCGCGCGCGTGCGGCAGCCATCTTGCGCAGCGCCGCGTGACCGCTCGGCGCATCTTCGATCCTTCGGATGGTGGCCGGCAGACCTTGCCGATCGTCGGCGCGGCGCACCAGCGCCCGGAACAGGCCGGCACGATCGGCGAAGTGCAGATAGAGCGCCTGGCGCGACACCTTTGCCTCGCGCGCCACACGCAAGAGCGTCACGTCGGCGCCATCGTGCTTGGTGATCAGCCGGAGGGCGGCGTCGAGGATGCGCTCCCGGG
>Ga0207689_10002584_pt1 | contig 16762 bp, 11 predicted proteins | sample KBSMisM52_FD_184312 | JGI IMG/M metagenome (GOLD analysis project Ga0207689, IMG submission 184312) | Miscanthus rhizosphere microbial communities from Kellogg Biological Station, Michigan, USA - KBS Miscanthus M5-2 (SPAdes) (version 2) | ecosystem: Host-associated > Plants > Roots >... | reverse complement strand
AACTCAGCGGTGCGCTGATCGACCAGCTCCGCAAGATGGTTCTCGTACCGCTGCTTCGCGACGATCAGTTCATGGTGCTCATGCGCGCGTTGAATGGCCGCTTCCACCTGCCTCAGATCGAAAGGCTTCATCAAATAGTCGAACGCCCCGAGCCGCAGCGCATTGATAGCGCTCTCGATCGTCTGCATGCCGCTGACCATGACGATCACACTTTGCGGCGAAATCGCTTTGATGTAAGGAATCATTTGCAGCCCGCTCATCCCTGCCATGGTGATGTCACTGATGACCAGGTCGTACGGGTTGGCGCGCAGCAGAGAGAGCGCCTCTTCCGCCGACGATGCTTCGGTACAGTCGTACGACTGTTCGAGCAGATCGCGCAGAACACCGCGCACGGCGGCTTCATCGTCAACAATTAGTAGACGCGGTTTAACCAAGTCGGGCATAGACTCGATATTGCGGACTAGCGCGACAATTGAACCCAAAGAGTCGCGGCAACATCGTGGTGTGGGATCCCTTTGAAAAGACAGAAAAGGGGCCAGCCTTTGGCCGGCCTAGGCATTGTACAACATGGTATTACCAATGGCCAACAGATTTTTACGCTTTCTTGCAAACTTTTTCAAGCTGTAGTCTTTGCAACGAGTTCCATCAACATAGGTAGATAGACAGCGCGAGAATATGGCCGTCAAGTTGACGTTCAATTTGCCTGTCTCTAAGATGGCCTGACACCGCAGAAACGGTCCCGCAAGAGCCGGAGTGGCGAAATTGGTATACGCACCAGACTCAAAATCTGGCGAGGTTCACTCCTCATGAGAGTTCGAGTCTCTCCTCCGGCACCAAGATCCGTATCAACAATCGAGTCGCTAAAGCCGCCTCTTAAATGGGCCGGGGGCAAGCGTTGGCTGCTGACGCACGTCGCGCCGATCTGGCGCGAGCATGAGCATCGCCGATACGTTGAGCCATTCTGCGGCGGTTTGGCGATGCCGCTTGGTTTACGCCCGAAGCGAGCGGTACTCAACGATGTCAACGCTCACCTAATCAATTTTTATCGACAGGTGCAGCATGGATTGAAAATGAGCATCGATGCGCGTTATGACGAAACGCTTTTCTATTCACATCGGGCGCGATTCAACCGTCTAGTGAACAACCGCGGTGCGAAGTCGTCCGAAGCCGCGCAACTGTTTTATTACCTCAATCGCACTTGCTACAACGGTCTGTGCCGTTTCAATCAAAGTGGCGAGTTCAACGTGCCGTTTGGTAAATACAAGAGGATCAATTACACAATGACCTTCCAGCCTTATCGGTCTGTTTTTCGCCACTGGAAGTTTACGAACGATGATTTGGAAAAGTTGAACGTACGTGATGACGACTTCGTCTACGCGGACCCGCCGTACGATGTTCAGTTCACGACCTACAGTGCCGAAGGTTTCTCCTGGTACGATCAGATCAGAACGGCAGAGTGGCTTGCGAAACATCCCGGCCCAGTACTGCTCTCGAATCAAGCGACACCGCGCATCGTTCGGTTGTATCGCCAACTCGGATTTCGTCTGATGTTTTTCGATGCGCCACGCCGCATCAGTTCGAACGGCGACCGCGCAACAGCGCGGGAAGTGCTGGCCAGCCGGAACCTCTAGTCAAAAAAAAGGCTGAGCGAGTTGTCTCGCTCAGCCTCGAATAGGGCAACGCGGATAATTTACTTCTTGATGCGCGAATCCACTGGATCTGCGGGACTGCTCGGCGGCGCGTCAGGATCTCCCACTGCTTGCCCTGCCGGCGAGATGCCGTGCGAAGCGATCTCATGCGCAGTGTGACGAGCCATCACGCTGTGACGGCGGCCGTACGCAAAGTAGATCACAAGGCCAACTGCCAGCCAAATAATCAACCGATACCAATTCTCAGCCGGCAACGAAAACATCAGCAACAAACACGTGAGAATTCCGAGAATCGGAACCAGCGGCACAAGTGGTGCTCGGAATGGGCGCTTCGCATCAGGATTTGTCCTCCGCATGACCAGGACGGCACCGCATACGATTACAAATGCGAACAAAGTTCCGATGCTGGTCATTTCCGCCAGAATGCTCAGCGGAATGAAACCAGCCATCGCGGCAACAAAAAATCCTGTAAGGATGGTTGATTTCCACGGCGTGCGCCATTTCGGATGCACGTCGCCAAAGAAACTGTTGGGGACCAACCCATCGCGACCCAGTGCCAACATCACGCGAGGCTGACTCAACATCATCACGAGCAGCACCGACGTAATACCAGTCATGGCTCCCGCGGCGACCAGATATTGCATCCATACGAGTCCGGCGCGCTTGAACGCATCAACTACCGGAGCATCGATATTGATGTCTTTGTACGGAACCATTCCGGTCAGCACTGCCGAGACGGCAATGTAAAGGATCGTGCAGATGATGAGTGAATAGATGATGCCTTTCGGAACATCTCTCGCCGGCTCGCGCGCTTCCTCTGAGTGGACGGAAACAGAGTCAAACCCGATGTAGGCAAAGAAGATGATCGCGGCACCCGCGAACATGCCCAGCGGCTCACCTCCCGCCGCGTGGCCACCGAGAATCGTCTTGCCAAAGAAGCTCACGCCCGTATAACCATAGGGCGCGAATGGATGCCAGTTGGTCGTGCCGTAGACGGTCAGGACCAAATAGCCGCCAATAGCGATAACCATCAGCACGATAACCAGCTTTACGGCGACCATGACGGCGTTGAAGCTGGCGCTCTCTTTGATTCCTTTGACGAGAATTATCGTGAGAATAAACGTAATCAGCACCGCAGACAGATCGAAATACGATCCAGTAGCGACAAATCCCGTATGAGGACACTTCGCACCGACGCTCACGCAATAATTGACGGGTGCTGTGCGAAAATGCTCAGGCAACTGGGCGGGTATCCACGACAGTCCTTCGTGAAATATCGGAATGAACTCCTGAAAGTGCGCCGACCAGCCGTGCGCAACTGTTGCCGATCCCACTGCGTACTCAAGGATCAAATCCCAACCGATGATCCATGCGAACAGCTCGCCCAACGTCGCATACGCGTATGTATAAGCCGAGCCCGCCACGGGCACCATTGATGCGAACTCTGCGTAACACAGCGCGGCAAACACGCAAGCGAGTCCCGCCATCACGAACGACAACATCAGAGCCGGACCGGTGCGATCGTGCGCAGCGACTCCGGTCAGAATAAAAATGCCGGTGCCGATAATCGCGCCGACACCCAGGGCCGTGAGTTGCACCGGACCAAGAACGCGGCGCAAGCGGTGACTGCCCGCCTCTTCCGCAAGCAGCATGCTGAGCGGTTTAGTTCTGAACAATTGACTAGCCATCAGTTGTCCTCCAGAGATTTAGTGGCACAGACCTTAGTCTGTGATAACCCTTCGCGCACAGATAAATCTGTGACACTTAGTATTCGCCTTGCGCCGCCGCAGCGGACTCTGAGACGGAACCCTCTTCAGGCATCGCCGTGCCTACGCGCTTCCAGATGAAGTACGCCGGAATTCCCGTCAACACAATAATCAGGCCGGGCCAGGTTGTGGCCGTTTGATAAATGAATAGAACTATCAGGATCACTGCCGCGCTGACAATGTAGAGTGCCGGCACAATCGGATAACCGAACGCTTTGTAAGGCCGCTCGGCGTTCGGTTGTGTCTGACGCAAGCGAAAGATTCCGGCGATTGTCAAAATGTAAAAGATGAGCGCAGCGGAGATCACATAGTCGAGCAGATTCCCGTAAAGGTTTCCATAGGTCACGGCCCCCGCGGCGTCGACTTTTACGGTTCGCGGTAGCACGAGCAGCGCCGCCCAAATTCCCTGAATCAGCAATCCCCATCCAGGGACATGCTTGTGATTTAGCAGGCCCGATTTGCGGAAGAACAAACCGTCACGCGCCATGGCGTAGTACGCGCGCGCGCCCGCGAGAATCAACCCGTTGTTACAGCCGAATGTGGAGATCAAAAACGCCACGGCCATGATCACGGCACCCTTGCCAGGAAAGATGACATTTGCCGTATCTGATGCCACGCGCGACGCACCCTGGATCTTGTCAAACGGCAAAGTCACGAGATAAGCGACGTTTGCAAGCAGGTACAGCGTGATTACGATTCCCGTGCCGAACGCGAGTGCGAGTGGAATATTGCGTTTCGGGTTTTTCACTTCGCCGGCGGTGAAGGTGATGTTGTTCCAGGCATCCGCCGAAAAGAGTGAGCCTGTTTGCGCCACGCAAATTCCCACGAACAATCCAAACGTAGCAGCCGCGGTTAGCCCGCCGCCGAAATCGTCCAGCGCACCGCGCACGCCCCAGAAGTTTCCGAAGTTCGCGTGCACGACATCGCTCTGCCAGCCGATCAGAACGCCCAGCACGATCAATCCGAACAAAGCGGCGAGCTTCGCAGTCGTGAACGAATTCTGGACTAACTTTCCTAGCTTCAACCCGCGCGTGTTCATGAACGTCAGCAGGACGATCATTAGAATCGCGACGACTTGCGCGGTCGACAGTGAGATCGCGTAACTTCCAAAAAGCCGCTTTGGTGCGATCAAATACCTTTCTTCGCCAATCGAAGGAACCAGAATTCCAAGATAGCGCGCGAACCCGACCGCCACGGCTGCAATCGTTCCCGTCTGGATCACCAGGAATAAAGTCCAGCCATACAGAAAACCCCACATCGGCGAAAACGCTTCGCGAAGGTAAACATATTGGCCGCCAGCCTTTGGCATCATCGCGGCCAATTCGCCGTAACTTAGCGCCGCCATCATGGTCAGCAGTCCAGTGACCAGCCAAACCACGAGCAGCCATCCCGGCGCGCCGACCTGTTTCGAAATGCCGCCTGAGACAATAAAAATGCCGGAACCAATCATGGATCCGGCAACAATCATCGTCGAATCAAGCAAGCCTAAACCGCGAATAAACCCGGTCGATTTTTTTTCGGCTACTGCGCCAGTACCGGCCATGCAGTTCCTCCAGGGGGAAATCTGAGCTGCAAAATCGTTTGGTTTTCTGACTGCTTCGGGGAGTTGCTTTCTGAACGCGCGCCATTATACCGATTTCGCCCAGTCTGTCGAGGATTTCGAGCCCTCTTCAGGCAAAATCAGAACGGCCTTCCGTCGTGGCTGGTGTGGCCTACCACAAAAAACATCCGTGGCCGCGCCGGTAGGTTATACTGCGCGGAAAGAGTTAAATCCCCTGATATGAGGTCCCCCACCAAGTTAGTACTCGTCGCAATCATCGGCGCACTGACCACAATTGCGTGCCAGCGTGGAACGTCATCGCCCGCTTCGCCAATCACCATTGCAGAAGCACAGACACAAAAAGCTACTCCCGGAAAGACGGCAGAAAAAGCTGAGCCCGTCATGTTGCCGGGACCCAACGCCGTACCGCAGGACACGCGTATCGTCGTCAACATCCCGGCTTTTCGCATGGATCTGTTTCGCGACGGCACGCTAGTCAAATCCTACAAGATCGGCATCGGCTATCCCGAGTTCCCTTTACCGCGAGGTTTTCGCAAAGCCGAAATGATTATTTTCAATCCCACCTGGACACAGCCGAATGAATCGTGGGCCTCGAATCCGGGCGAAGTCGTTCCCGCCGGAGCGCCAGGCAATCCGCTTGGTCCAATCAAGATTCCGATTGGTGGCGCTAACCTGATTCACGGCGGCAAACCGTTGGCGAAGATCGGCAACTTTGCGTCCCATGGGTGCGTCGGAATGACCAATGCTCAAGTGAAAGATTTTGCGAAGGTGCTGGCCGATACGACGAACACCCAATTGACGCTGCAGACGATGCTGTCGTACTTGAGGCGGCCGACGCGCACGCAGGTTGTGAAGCTCGCGCAGATTGTGCCGGTCGAGCTGCGTTACGAAACGATTGTCGCGGAGGACGGCAAGCTGCACATTTATCGCGACGTCTATAACCAGAAGACAAATACCGAAGAGAATCTGCGCGCGGTGCTGGAAGCGAACGGAATCACCTTTGACAAATTGTCCGACGAAGAAAAATCACAGGTAACAGAAGCCTTAAACATTGTGTCGGGCCGTCCGAAAAAACAAGCTACACCATCGCCATTGCCCGCGAATGCGAATTCGGCCGATCGGGCTGCGGCCGCAGTCGCGCGCAAAGCGGAAGCTCAACGGCTTAAGAAATTGCGTAGTCAGAGGGAGTTTGTAATTGGGATTGCGGCGCTGACAGCCAAAGGTTATCCAGCAGCGGTGAACCTGAACACTGGGGTTGCTGACTCCACGACGGCGAGCCTAAATGTTAATGAAGTTGCGCCGACAACGCCGTTAAGTTCAACGAATCGTGCGGTGCGACCGCGACCTGCAACCAGTCCAACACCTCGCCCAGTTACGACTCCCGTGCCGCTGGCGAGTCCCACGAGTCCTGTGGTTACGCCGCAGCCTCGCACGAATCCAACACCGGCGCCTCGATGATTTCTTGCGGCGGACCGTTTTCCCCGAAGTACGGCCGGTGACTGCCGATCGCTTCGAAGTATTCGGAAATCCGATCGAGAATTTCTTCGACGGAATGTGAGTGATAAAGCGCCGTGCGAAACAGCGCCCCGCCTTGCAAGCCGCGGGTGAATTGACCCGCAAGCTGCTTCATGCGACCAATTGCCGCCAGCCTCGGCATGTCCTGCTGCAACATTTCAAAATACTCGAGCAGTAATGCGCGCTTGTCTTCCAGCGTCGGCTGAAACACCTCGCGACCGCGCATCGTGTCTTCGATCTGGCGAAAGATCCACGGATTGGCCATGGCGCCGCGGCCAATCAAAACTCCGTCACAGCCTGTTTCACTAAATCGGTCGAAAGCCTGCTGGATTGTCGTGACGTCACCACTGCCGGACACGGGGACACTGACGACTTTTTTTATCTCGCGCACCAAATCCCAATTCGCCAGGCCCCGGTAACCCTGTTCTTTTGTGCGCCCGTGCAGGGCGATGTGCTCGACGCCGCAGTTTTCCGCCAGCTTCGCCGTTTCGACCGCATTAACTGTGCTGTCCGAATATCCCGCGCGAATCTTGATCGTGAGGGGAATTGTGATGGCCTTTTTGATTTCATTCAAAATCATTTCCAGCCGCGGCAAGTCGCGCAGCAATCCTGATCCGCCTCCATGCTTCACGACCTTCGGGGCAGGACAGCCGCAGTTAATATCGAGTATGTCGGCCCCGACTTCTTCAGCCATCTCGGCCGCCATACGCATGCGTTCAGCCTGGCCGCCAAAAATTTGCACCGCGAACGGCCGTTCGTTCTCGTAAAAACGCATCTGCCGTTTCGACTTCGGATTGTTCCGCGTTAATCCCTCGACGGAAATGAATTCGGACACAGTCAGACCAATGCCACCACGCTGCTTGAGCAGGCGACGAAATGAAATGTCAGTGACACCCGCCATCGGCGAGAGTACGAGGGGCGGATTGATTTCGATGTCCCGAATTCTGAACGGCCGAATATCAGTCATAAAAAAGCCACACGAGATTTTACCTCATGTGGCTGAATGTACGACACGCTGTCAGCGTGTCGAATCAACAGGCTGGCATCCTCTTGTACTCTACCAATTTACGACCAGTGGTTGTGTCTGTTCCCAAGCAGGCGCATCAAGGCGCAGGGACGCACGCTGCAGGCGCTCCGGCTCTTCCAATAGACGGCCGGCGCCCAGCGCCACCGTCGTGAGCGGATCTGCGGGTACCGTCACTTTCAAGCGCAAATCGTTTTGCAGACGCTCCGGTAGGCCGTGCAGCAATGCGCCACCGCCAGTCAAAATCAGACCAGCATAGTAAATATCAGCGGTGACTTCAGGCGTAGCGTCCTCTATCACCCGTCGCACTGCCGAGATAATCTCCGACAGGACAGGCTCAAGCGCCTGACGCACTTCATGTGCGTTGATGGTGACCGGTAGAGCCGCGCCATTCGCGAGTTGTTTGCCGACAATCTCCATTTCGTTACTGAATGACTCGGTGTCGATCGACGCTGACCCCAACTTGCATTTCACATGCTCAATAGTCCGCTCCCCAAATACGACGGCATATCGTAAACGCAAGTAATCGCGAATCGCATCATCCATGGCGTTGCCGGCGGCCGTCAGACTTACCGAGTTAACGACGCCGCCGGACGCGAGTATCGCGATGTTTGTGGTGCCTCCCCCGATGTCCACAACCATGTGGGCGTGTTCATCTTCGAAAGTAATCCCGGCCCCCAGAGCCGCCGCCAGGCCTTCGTCGATTAGATCGACTCGACCGGCTTTTGCATCGCGCGCGGCGTCTTTGACTGATCGTCGTTCCAGCGGCGTGGACGATCCGGGCACACCGATTACGAGGTGGCTGCGCTTCGGATGATCGTTGTTCTGTACGCGACTGATGACGGCGCGCAAAAACTGCTGCGAGACTTCAAAATTGTCGATGGCGCCGCGTCGCAATGGCCGCAGTACTTCCATGTCGTTTGGCTCGCGGCCCAACAACTTCAGCGCGGGCGCCCCGACTGAAATTACTTCGCGCGTGTGTTTGTTTAGCGCCACAACCGACGGCTCGTTCAAAACGACGCCCTGCGTTGGCGTAAAAACAATCGTATTGACCGTACCTAAATCGATGGCCAAGTCCTCTTTGAAAAAACCACTTAGAATATTCATGATCGTGACCTCACTACTGCATCGTCACAGTTCTGCGAAACTCATCGCAATGGCAGCAACAGATATGCCAACGGCTGCGCCACTTCCGACTAAGGGAAGCCGGAAGAAACCTGATACAAAGTAGAGAAAAGGAATTTAGGCGACTTTCCTGATTCTCGGAGCCGCGCTCGATAATCGGACAGCGATGGGAAAAGATTATCCGGCGAAATTATGGCAGGAATATCACAGCGTCCCCCGCTTGCGGCATTTATGACTCCAACTCCAAATCCTTCTGACCGATGATTTCGACAAGAGTTTTCGCTTCACGTCGAGATACGTTGCGTGCAGCGGGAACAGCGGTTACGCGCGCGACGGTCTCGGAAGATGTTGTGCGAATTGTGATTTCGTCGCCGGCACGAACTTCATGAGCTGACTTTGCGACACGCGCATTGAGCAAAACAAAGCCCGCGTCACAGAGCTTCTGAGCTACGGTGCGCCGCGGGCAAAGGCGACTGAGTTTCAAGAAGAGGTCTAACCGCATCGGGCAAGCAAAGAGCAAAGCGGTAAGCGCCAAGAGTCACTCTTTGCTCTTAGCTCTTCGCGCTTGGTCGCGTTACGGTTTTGCGTTCTTGTCTTTCTTGTCCTTTTTGGAAGTCGTCTTGTTTGCCGCTGCGGGCGGAACGATCTTCAGCAAAGGCTCGACCGCCGCGCGATATGTTTCGGCAATGCTCACGTACGCGTCGTTGCGCAATTGCTGCATGTAATCTTCGCGTTCTTTCGGCAAACGTTCCATGGTGATCGCCTGACGCACATTCATTTCATTGAAGGTCGGCGTGTTGGACCCGGCCGTTCGTGCATCGACGCGTAGAATCTGATATCCCTCGTCCGTTTTCAGGGGGTCGCTGACACCGCCCTGCTGAACACCCTTGATCGCCGCCGCGATGTCGGGCCGCAGGTTTGGAACTTCGAAGAGTCCGACTTTGCCTTTGTTTTGTTGACTTCGCTCAGAATAGGCCGCGGCCAGAGTCCCGAAGTCCGCACCGCCGCGAATCTGCGCAACAAGCTGAGTCGCACGCGCTTTTACTTCAGCTTCGTTCTTACCGGCCAGCGTCAAAAAGATTTCGGACAGCTCAACAGTTTCCGGTTTGGCGAACTTGTCTTTGTGGGCGTCGAAATATTTACGCAGTTCATCGGTCCCGAGGCCGTAAAAGAGTTTCGAATCTACTTCGCTTTCCAGGACGGCCTGCTTCATCATCTCGGTCCGCATCGTCTGACGGGTCGCCACCGGGTCGACTCCGGACTGGCGCATCGCTTCTTCAAGTTTCTCAATCGTTGGAATTTTGTTTTCCTGAGCCACCTCGAGCATGCGCTTGTTCACTTGCGCTTCGACCCGCTCGCTCAGGTCGAGTTCTTTTCCTTTTTGCAGCAACAACTCTTCGTTGATGAGGGTCGCGATTAGCTCCGCTTTGTGCTTTTCAACTTCGGCCTGCGCCTGCTCGGCGGTCATGCCGTTTTGCTTCAAAGTCTCGACGCGCTCTTTCATCTCGCGCTTCAACTGTGAAAGCGTGACCACGCCGTCGTTGACTTGCGCGATCACTTCATCGATGACGACGGGCTCGCCCTCCTGGGCGGTGGCGACTGAGGGCAAGAACATGACTGCGCCTATGACAAAAAGCACAGTCAGCATTGATTTGAACTTCATTAAGTACTCCTTCAAATTTAGGACAGGCGGCCAGCCCGTCTCAGTTCCGTGTGGAACAGGCTGGCAGCCTGTTCTACTGCGGCCGATTCTAACCGTCGCTGCGGATTTGCAGCAACACGCGACGAGCCACGGCCAGCACTTCGTCCCGTTCGTCTTCGCTTAATTCCAGCCGCAAAACCCCGCTGGGTGTGAAGGTTACGCCTTCCCGAACGCCGATCATTTCCATTAATTTTTCCGGCGCAACCCGCGCTTTTTCACTCAATTTGATGGCAATGCCGCCCGGCGCGCGGTCGATCGAAATGACGCCCACTTCCTCAGCGGATTGTCGCAATCGCGCGTATGCGAACAGCTCATCGACCGATTCAGGGATCCGGCCATAGCGGTCTTCAGTTTCAGTTCGGATTGCCGCCAACGCATCTTCGTCACGCGCGGACGACACGCGCTTGTAAGTCCGCAGCCGCTGGCCCATGTCGCTGATATACGTTTCGGGAATTGCCACATCAACCCCGAGGTTGATCGTGACGCTGGTTTCGTCTTCGACCTGCTCGCCTCGCAACTCAGAAACCGTGCGTTCAAGCATCTGGGTGTATAGATCGAATCCGAGTGCGTCCATGTGGCCGGATTGTTCGCCGCCCAGAAGGTTGCCCGCGCCTCTCAATTCCAAATCCAAGGCCGCAATGCGAAAGCCGGCACCCAACTCAGAGAACTCTCGGATGGCGGCCAAACGTCGACGCGCAATCGGCGAGAGTTCCTGCTCGGCCGGAATCAGCAGATATGCGTAAGCCCTGCGGTTCGAGCGGCCTACACGCCCGCGCAACTGATAAAGCTGAGAAAGACCGTACGTATCGGCGCGATTTATGATGATTGTGTTCGCGCGCGGGATGTCTATTCCATTCTCGATAATAGTGGTCGCAACGAGCACGTCATATTTGTAATCAATGAAATCCAGCATGACGCGCTCCATCTCTTTCTCATTCATCTTGCCGTGACCCACGGCGATGCGCGCCTGGGGCACAAGTCGCTGCACCAGCGCGGCGATCGTCTCGATCGACTCGACCCGATTGTGAATGAAAAAGATCTGACCACCGCGTGACAGTTCAAGTTCGATCGCGGACTTAATGACCGCGTCCGATGACTGCACGACCTGGGTTTGAATGGCGAGGCGATCGATGGGAGGGGTTTCGATCAACGACATATCGCGCACACCGCTAAGCGACATGTTGAGCGTGCGCGGAATTGGAGTGGCAGACAGCGTCAGTACATCGACGCGCTTCTTCAATTGCTTCAGACGTTCCTTGTGTGCGACGCCGAATCTCTGTTCTTCGTCGACGACGACCAGTCCGAGATCTTTGAAACTCACATCCCTGGAAAGCATTCGATGCGTTCCGATCACGACGTCAACTTCGCCGCCTTCGACACGCTTGACGACGTCCTTTTGTTCCTTCGACGAGCGGAAGCGTGAAAGCAATTCAACCTTCACTGGGAAGGCGGCGAACCGCTGCCGAAAAGTTTCGAAGTGTTGATAGGCGAGCACGGTCGTCGGCGTCAGCACCGCGGTTTGCTTGCCATCCATCACCGCTTTGAAAGCCGCGCGCATCGCCACTTCCGTTTTGCCGTAGCCGACGTCGCCGCACAGCAGACGATCCATCGGCGTCGGCGTTTCCATGTCGTTCTTGACATCTTCGATCGCAGTTTCCTGATCCGGCGTCAGCGTGTACTCGAATCCTTCTTCGAATTCGCGTTGCCACGGCGCGTCAGGCGGAAACGCATGGCCTTGCACGAGCTTGCGTTCAGCGTACAAGCGAAGTAATTCATCAGCCATGTCGCGCATGGCGCGCTTGGCCTTCGCCTTGGTCTTCTGCCAACCGAGCCCGCCGAGTTTGTCGAGCGTAGGCTGATGCCCTTCTGCGCTCGAGTAACGTTGCACGAGATCGAGCCGCTCTACGGGGACGTAAAGCTTCGCCTCGTCGGCGTAGTAGAGGAGCATGAACTCGCCGCGCTTGGGAGCGGCGACCGCACCGGTGGGCTGCGATGGTCCAAGATCGAGTGTGACCAAGCCCCCGAATCGCGAGATCCCGTGATCGATGTGCACGACGTAATCGCCGACTTTAAGATCGCGGAAATCTGAAAGAAATGCAGCGGCGCGCGCGCGTCGTTTCTTCTCGCGCTTGATGGCGGCGCTGCGCCGTTCGATGGCTGGTTCAGCGGCTTCGTCGAAGAGATCAGCTTCGACGTGAACCGTCAGACGCCCGGATGGAAATTCGAATCCACCGGAAAGTTTTCCAAAAGTGACGACCGCATCGACAGCAGCCGATTCTGACGTGTCTTCGAAGGCCGTGAGCAGCGCCTTGACTTCGTATTCGCGAAGGATCTCGGTTACGCGTTCCGCGACGCCGCGACTAGGCATGACGAACAACGTTCTGTTCGCTGAATTAGCGTGACGATCGATAACGTCGCGCGCCAGATCGGGCAGGCGGCCGTGATACCGCATCACAGATTGCGCTTTCCAATCGATCTCGTGTGTGTCAGTACCGCGAGCGGTAGCGAGCGGATCGAGTGAGCTCGACGATTCCCCAGATCCGGTCGCTATCCCTCCGGGTACTGACACGCTCGGAAACAAAAACAGCGGTCGCTTTGGGGCGCGTTCTTTCCCCACTGAAATCTTCGGACCTTCGGCATCGAGTGCCAGGTCTTGATCAAGTCTCGCGGTCGTGCGCCCCAGTGCGCGAAACTCCATGCGTTGCAATGAATCAATCTGCGCGCGCAATTCTTCGGCGGTCAGGTAAAGCTCTTCAGGCCGCAAGCCAAGATCGTCCGCGGCATCATTCTCAGCAAACCGATCGGCCAGCGTTTGAAACGCGGCCGATAGAAAACTCTCAACCGTGACCGGCTCATCGATTACCAGTATGGCGTCTTTCAAATAGTCGAACGCGCACGACTTGTTTTCGCGACCGAGGGAAATCAACCATTCCCAACCGGGAAAGGATTCGCCTTCATCGGCGTAAACGGTGCGGTCGCGCAGGCTGCGCGTGAACCGTTCGTCCCGCCAGCGCATCCGCGCGTGCGAGGCCCACTCACGAAAGTCTGAAGCGCGCACAATCAATTCGCGCATCGGCGCGATCTCAACGTGTTGAAGTTGTGTGGTCGAGAGTTGGGTTTCAGGATCGAACTCGCGGATCGAGTCAACCGTGTCGCCAAAAAACTCGATGCGCACTGGCGCATCACGTCCCGGCGGCCAGACATCGAGGATGCCGCCGCGCATCGAAACCTCGCCGACGGCGGCGACCGGGTCCTCACGGACGTAGCCAGACGCGATTAATTTGTCGACAAGTTCTTCAGGTGCGACGTCTTCATCACGACGCACGATTGCGCCGGCTTCCACCACCTTGTCCGGCGCAACCATGCGCCGCGCCATCGCGCGCGAAGTAAGCAAAACAAAATCAGTGGCACGCGCATCTTGCGCGTGATCCACGGGCGAGACGCCCGTGCCACCTTGCCGGCTGCGCGCCAGACGCCATAGCGCGAGGGCGCGGCGTTCGAGCGTTTCTGCGTGCGGCGAACCGCCGGCGTAAGGATCGCTTTCGGACGCCGGCAGGATCGCTACAGACTCCTCACAACGCGTGATGCCCCGTAGGGCGCAGTACCAGAACTCAATGTCGCGCTGCCAGTTTTCGAGGTCGCGTTGGGCCGGCACGACCAAAGCGAATTGCTTACCCGTTTCGCGTTGGAGTACCGCAAGTACCAGCGCGCGTCCTGGCGCGGCAACGAGTCCGCTAATCGAGATCACGCGCGCGCCGCCGCGCACCTGGTCGAGCACACTTTGAAATTCGGCGCTGTCGAGAACGGTCTGCAGAGTGGATTGGAGTGTTGTTCGAGCTTCAGTCGAAATCATTTCAAAAATTGTCCGCGAAGCGGACGCGTGAAAATAGCCCAGCACTTCAGTGCTGGGGGTAGTAATAAAGAATTTCCTGAGCCCGCGAAGCGGGCGGCAGCAACAGGTAATGCCCGGGACCTGAAAGGTCTGTCGTCCGCTTCGCGGACTTCGTTTTCAAAAATGACTCTTTCCCAGCGATGAATCGCTGGGCTATTTTCAAATCGTCCGCTTCGCGGACGACATGTGGGCTACTGCCCCGACTTCATTAGTTCAATAATCCTGCTCGTCGACGCGCCTTCGACAAACGGCAGGCTCACGACGTGCCCGCCCGCCGCCTCGACCTCCTCACGGCCATGAATTTGAGCGGGTGTATAGTCACCGCCCTTAACCAAAACGTCCGGCAGCAGTTCAGCGATCAATGATCGCGGCGAGACGTCATCAAAAATCGTGACGTAATCGACGAATTCCAATGCCGCGAGAATCTCGGCTCGATCGTTTTCATTCATCAAAGGCCGGGGGTCGCCTTTCAACTCGCGCACGGAACTATCGCTGTTTACTGCAACCACGAGTGCATCACCGAGCGTTTGTGCCAGACGCAGGTAACGCACGTGCCCGACATGCAGAATGTCGAATACACCGTTCGTGAATACGAGTTTCTTGCCGGCGTCGCGTAGAGCTCGGCGCTCGATGAGCAGTTCATCGCGCGTCAGAATCTTTTTTCGCATCGGAGTCAAACTGAAATTGTACGAGCGCGAAAGGGCGAAGAGCAAAGGGCGAAGGGCAAAGAGCAAAGAGGCCGCGCTTGCCTTTTGCCCTATGCTCTTAGCGCTTTGCCCTTTGCCCTCACCTCTTTGCTCGTCACGCATTTACCATTTACTATTCACCGATTCACATGACGGTGCCTTTTCTCGAAGAAAACGATCAGACAGTCGCGCGCCGCGAGCATCTGGATGCGCTGCGCGCGCTCGTCGGTAACGTCTATCCCAACAAGTTTGAGCGCAGCAACGTCACCGACACGACCGCCGGGGAAGACACGATCACTTCGGTTGTTGCGGTGTTCAAGAAGCACGAACCACTCATCAACGAAGGCGAAAAACCTTCGCCGGACGTGCTCGAAGTCGCTAACGCCGAGCTGAATAAAGTTCGCGTGCGCCTCGCCGGGCGCATCGCCGCGCCGCCGCGCGTAATGGGAAAGGCCGCGTTCGTCCATTTGTCAGACGGCGTCTCGCGTTTGCAGCTTTACGTGCGCCGGCAGGATGTCATCGGGTTGCGAAACGATGCCGATGGTGGCGAGGTTGGCGGCTGGGAATTGTTTAACCTGCTCGATCACGGCGACTTCATCGGCGTCGAAGGTTACCTGTTCGTGACAAAGACTGGCGAACTCTCGGTCCACGTTGAAAAGCTGCAGTTCCTGACCAAGGCACTGCTACCGATGCCCGACAAGATGCACGGCATTAACGATCCTGAAATTCGGCAGCGACAGCGTTACGCCGATCTGATTGCCGGCAGTCTGAAGCTGGAGCGTGACGAAAACGATCTGACGCCGCGAGAAGTTTTCGAGTTACGCGGTAAAGTCTTGCGTGAGATACGCCGCTTTCTCGATGAGCGCGGTTACGTCGAAGTCGAAACGCCGATGCTCACAGCCAAGGCGACCGGAGCGTTGGCGAAACCTTTCAAGACGCATCACAACGCGCTCGACATCGACCTGTACGCGCGCATCGCTCCGGAACTTTACTTGAAACGGCTGACAGTCGGCGGCTTTGAAAAGGTCTATGAGCTGAATCGAAACTTTCGCAACGAAGGCATCTCAACCAAGCACAACCCTGAGTTCACGATGCTCGAGTATTACTGGGCATATGCTGATGTGAACGACATGATGGATTTGCACGAAGAGATGATGCGATCGGTGGTGGAGGTCGTGACCCGTGGTTCGATTGTTCGTTATGGCGAGCACGAGATCGATTTTGCGAAGCCGTTTCGGCGGATCTCAATGCGCGACGCGATTGCGGAGTTCGGGAATCAGCAGGTCAGCAAAGACGAATCAGCAGAACGTATTGTTGAAATGTTTGAAGCGTTGGCTGAGCCTCACCTAATCCAGCCAACTTTCATTACGGATTTCCCGAAACCGATCTCGCCGCTTTCGAAAGCTTCACCCGCGGATCCTTCAGTCGCCGAACGTTTCGAATACTTCGTGGGCGCGCTTGAATCAGCTAACGGCTTCTCTGAACTGAACGATCCGGAAGAGCAGTATCAACGCTTCAAAGAGCAGGCGCAGCAACGCGAGCGTGGCGACGAAGAAGCGATGGTGATGGATGAAGACTACATTCGCGCTTTGGCGTACGGGATGCCACCGGCGGCGGGAATCGGGATGATGCCGTACTCGAATCCGACCTTCCTGGCGTTGGCCAGCTGCCAGGTGCCGTTCTCGGCGAAGGCGAACTGGCCGGTGGCGAACTCCTGCCAGCTGGTGGTCTGGGTGTTGTTGATGACCGAGTTCGGCGCGAGGCCGCCCTTGAGCCAGTCGGTCCACAGCTGCAGCGACGCGACGCCCTCGGCCGAGTCGAGCTTGGTGAGGTTGGCGCCGG
>Ga0207689_10002583_pt1 | contig 16769 bp, 10 predicted proteins | sample KBSMisM52_FD_184312 | JGI IMG/M metagenome (GOLD analysis project Ga0207689, IMG submission 184312) | Miscanthus rhizosphere microbial communities from Kellogg Biological Station, Michigan, USA - KBS Miscanthus M5-2 (SPAdes) (version 2) | ecosystem: Host-associated > Plants > Roots >... | reverse complement strand
AGCCTGCAAGTGAGTTCAGGCCCCTGCGATCCCTCGTGGACCGCGCAGTTTCTCCCCGACGCTTCTTTGTTTTGTTGGTCACCATCTTCGCAGGTCTCGGAGTTCTTTTGGCTGCACTCGGCATTTATGGCGTCATCTCGTATTCGGTATCCCAAAAGACGCAGGAGATTGGGGTCCGCATGGCGCTCGGCGCAACCGCAGGTCGCGTGATGCGCAATGTCCTCGGCAGTACGTTGCGCTTGACCCTTGCTGGAATCACATTGGGCACAGTCGCATCTCTTGCGGTTTCCCGTCTCATCGCGTCGCTACTCTTTTCAACTTCGCCCTGGGACGCGCAAACATTTGTTGTGATGGCATTCGCATTGGCAACCGTGGCAATGGGTTCCGGCTATTTTCCCGCGCGTAGAGCATCCCGCGTAAGTCCAATGAGGGCCCTTCGAAACAACTAGTCAACCTTGTCATTACCCTCTTCAAGACTGCACAGAGATTGCGGCTAAAGAAACAATCTGCAGGTGCCCATGATCAGGTTTTGGAGCGGTTCGCGGCCTATTCGTCAGTACTTATCCGTAAACAGGCATAGGCCCCCGTACCCATGATGGCGCGGGACTCAACGTGGCCGTTACCCCTCCCGCCGAATCATCCTCACCCGAATGCCGTTCTTCGGCCGCAGGGTGATCTTCGGCTGGACCTCGATCTTCTGTCCCTCCGCAATCTCCACACGCCAACGCTGCGCAAGCGTCACCAGAGCCAGCGTAGCCTCCATCCAGGCAAACGACTCCCCGATGCACTGTCTTCCGCCACCGCCAAACGGAAAATACGCAAAGCGCGGCCGTCCTGCCTTCGCCGCAGGCGTGAACCTCTCCGGTTGAAAGCGCTCCGGCTCCGGAAACCACCGCGGATCACGCTGCACAAGGTACTGGCTGAAGAACACCATCGTTCCCTTCCGCAGTCGATACGGCCCGATCGACACATCCTCCAGTACCTCGCGCCCCATCGCCCACGCCGGCGGATAAAGCCGCATCGATTCCGATAGCACCATCGCCGTGTACTCAAGCCGTGGCATGTCATCGAGTGTCGGTAGCCTGTCCCCGAGAACAGCATCGATCTCCGCGTGAAGCCGCATCTCGGCCTCCGGATTCTGCCCCAGCAGCAGCCATGTCCACGACAGCGCATTCGCGACCGTCTCAAACCCCGCCAGAAACAACGTAAGCACCTGCTCCCGCAACTCCTCTGAGGTCAGCCGCCGATGATCGCCACCCGCCTCATCATCGCGCGCAGCAACCAGCATCGACAGCAAGTCTCCGCGAGCCATGCCGCCCGATTGTGCGTCAACCTCCGACCGTCGCGACCGGATCATCCCATCCACCACTTCATCCAGCCGCTTCTTCGCCGCCCGGAACCGTCGCATCTTCGGCAGCGGAGAGTTGAGCAGCAGTTCAGCCTGTGGAAGCGTGATCAGGAAGTGATAGAGATCCATGATGATGTTCACTTGATCGTTGATCTCATGGATCTCCGGCGTCACTTCCGTATCGAACAGCGTTCTTGCGACCACCTGCAGCGCCAGCCGCATCATCTCGGCAGAAATATCGAATTCAACTCCCGCCTTCCACTGTTCCCGCATTGCCGTCGCCAGCGTCACGATCTGTCCCGCATACCCCTCGATCCGCCGCCGGTGAAATGCCGGAGCCGCAACCCGTCGCCCGCGTTTGTGTGTCTCTCCATCCGACGTGATGAGTCCTTCGCCCAACAGAATCTTCATGCGCTTCTGTGTGCGGTCTTTCCCAAACGAACCGGCCTTATCGATCAGCACCTCACCGATGTCCGCCGGATCATTCAGCAGAACGACATCATTCCACAAAATCCGATAGTGCGCCGCCCGCCCATAGCGCCTCAGGTGTTCGAACAGCAGAATCGGATTCTGCGGATCGAAGAACCCGTGAAACCGGTAAAACGGCAAATTGAACCGCAAACCCGGCGGATACACGTATCGCCCGCGCCGCACCACCGGCGTCGAATCCTGCATACCCGGCGAACCCGCAATGGAATCACTCAGCCCCACGGTTCGAGTCTATTGCACCTTCAACTCGTCCTCGCTTACCCGCTTTGATCCCACAAAACCTTCAAACTCTGCATCTCCCGCATCGCCAGCTGAGTCAAAACATAATCAGCCTCAGACCACCGCAGACCTGAGTTGGGCTTCCGGTCTCCCCACCGCCGGCCCCGTACAATGGATATAGGAATCGATGCCGGACGCCGAGCAAAAACCCCGCCAAGCTGATGCGAAAAAGCCCGAAGCGCGCAACGGGGACGCTCCGCAGCAGAAGCCAGATGAAGACCCCGTCGGCAGAGTCTATGACTCCCGCCTGATCAAGCGCCTCGGCCACTACCTCAAGCCCTACTGGTGGCAGGCAGCCGTTTCCTCCATTTCCATCAGCCTCAAATCCATCAGCGACATCGCCGGCCCCTTCCTGCTGATGGTCGGCATGGACCGCTACTTTCCCACCGACAAAGGTCCCTCCGGCGCGACCCTGCTCAGCCACGAAAGCGGTCCGACAGCAGTTCTCCTCCGCCATCTTCCATCTGACCCCCTGCAAGGCATCACGCGCCTTGCCCTCATCTATCTCGTCTGCCAGATCTCCGCCTACCTCTTCGAATTCGTACAGACCTACCTGATGCAGTGGACCGGCCAGAAGATCATGTTCGACCTGCGCCGAGACATCTTCCGCCACATGCAGCGCATGCACGTCGGCTTCTTCGATACCCATGCCGTAGGCCGCTTGGTCACCCGCATCACCTCCGACGTCGACGCCATCAACGAAATGTTCACCGGCGGCATCCTCGCCATCGTCGACGACTTCTTCGCCCTGACCTTCATGGCCATCGTGATGCTCAAGACCAAGTGGTGGCTGGCCCTTCTCGCCTTCTCCGTATTCCCCCTCATCCTCATCGTCACGCGCATGTTCCGCAATAGCGTGCGCGAGAGCTACCGTCGCGTCCGCGCCGCCATCGCCCGCATCAACAGCTTCACCCAGGAACACGTCAGCGGTATGAGCGTGGTGCAGCTCTTCAATCGCGAGCAGCGCGCCTACAAGGACTTCGAGGCCGTCAACCGCCTCCACATGATCGCGTTCAAAGACACCATCTTTGCCTACGCGCTCTACTATCCCGCCGTTGAAATCCTCTCCTCCATCGCCATCGCTCTCGTCATCTGGCGCGGCGGCTTCGGCGTCCTCTCCGGCTCCGTCACCATCGGCATGCTCGCTGCGTTCAACATGTACTCGCAGCGTTTCTGGCGTCCCATCCAGGACCTCAGCGACAAGTACAACATCCTTCAGGCCGCGATGGCCGCCTGCGAGCGCATCTTCAAGCTGATGGATACGGAGCCGGAAATCGTCAGCCCCGCGAAGCCTAAATCCGGCGACGGCTCAAACCGCATCGAGTTCCGCAACGTCTGGTTCACCTATCAGAAGTTGACGCCGGAGCAGAAGGCCCTCATCGACAGCCTCAGCGACTCGCCCGACCTCGCCCGCCATCTCGCCGCTATCACCGATATCGAGTGGATCCTGAAAGACGTCTCGTTCGCCGTTGAACCGGGCCAGACCATCGCCATCGTCGGCCACACCGGCGCCGGAAAAACCACCCTAACCAGCCTGATGATGCGCTTCTACGACGTCACCTCTGGATCCATCTCTCTCGATGGCGTTGATCTCCGCGAACTCGATCTCGCCGCACTCCGCAGCCACTTCGCAGTCGTCCTGCAGGATCCGTTCCTCTTCGCCGGAACCATCGCCGAAAATATCCGCTTCGGCAAGGACGCTCTCACCGATGCCGCCCTCGAACAAGCCGCCAACGACGTCAACGTCCTCGATTTCATCGAATCTCTACCCCACAAATTCGATGAACCGGTCCGCGAGCGCGGCAACTCGCTCTCCACCGGCCAGAAGCAACTCATCAATTTTGCCCGCGCCCTCGCCTACAATCCCCGCATCCTCATCCTCGACGAGGCCACCTCGAGTGTAGACACCGACACCGAACTACGCATTCGCGGCGCTCTCGATCGCATGGTCGCGGGCCGCACCAGCGTGCTCATCGCGCACCGCCTGTCCACCGTCCAGCGCGCCGACACCATCCTCGTCATGCACAAGGCCCAGTTGCGCGAGATGGGCAGCCATCAGCAGCTACTCGCTCAGCGCGGTCTCTACTGGAAGCTCTATCAATTGCAGTACAAAGACCAGGAGATCAATTCGACTTCACTCGCTCCCCCCCGCATCGAGCCGGCAATCTCCTAGCTGCCCGAAACAGCATGTTGCGGCGCCACGATATCCGGCGTCATCTGGCTCCCGCGCACCGTCTTCACGTATGTGTAGAGATAGAACAAAGCCACAAGGGTCACCACGCACGGCACCGGAACCGCGAGAGACAGAAAATGAAGTCGCCCCGCAATTCCTGAAAACTGCATCTTCGAGGTAGCCGCCAGGTAGAAAGCCCACGGCAGATCCGACGTCAGTAGCAACCCCAGCGCCGTCACCAACACCGCAACCTTCCCAGTCCGTCCTTTTCGCGACCACAACAGCGCACACGCTGGAATCGTCAGGATCAGCAGCTTCGAATCGTACTGCCGGTGATACACCGGCAGCAGCGTCAGCGCAGCCGCGAACGCCATCGCCATCCATCGCGCATTCTCCGTCGGCCGTCGCCGTACGGTCACGGCGATCGCCACCACCGCCATACACACGCAGATCGCATAGCTCGCCGCATTGTAGAAACGCGGTTCGTCCCACGCCAGGCTGAACACAGCCTGCAGATTGGTAAGCGCCAGCGTGCCCCGGTTCAACACCGTCGTCGGTCCCGGATCGCTCACCGCGCCGTGTGCAGAGAGAACAGCGACATGTGCTCGCATCTCCTGGATCCACTGCGGCGCAATCCGCCAGATCCATAAGACAAACGGCAGGCTCAAACCCGCCATCACGGCCAGGCTCTGCAACGCACGCCTGCGAAAAACTCCGCCGCAGAAAAACAACGCGAGCCACAGAAAGACAGCATCATGCGGCTTGATCGCAAGGCTCAGCGCCATGCACACCACTCCCGCAACAACCCATCTCTCGCGAAGAATGCACCACGCCCCGATGATTCCAAGGCTCAACGCAATCGACGCGGCATTGCCCGTTGAAATCAGCGATCCGCTGTTGGCGAGATAACAGCAGAGCAGAGCCCCTGTAAGCAACGGCGCTTGCTCCTTGCCAACATCCCACATCATCACCGCCGCAATCAGAAAGCTGAGTGCCGCGCCAAGGGTCCACACAATATAGGAAACGGCCATCGGAAAAATGAGTAGCGGCAATGTCGCAATAAAAATTGTCGGCAGGTAAATGTAGAGCCCTTCCGACCGCAGCGTCTCCATCCCGCCCTGCGGCAGCGTGCCGCCATTCTCCTGGTACACCCGCAGCAACTCATCCTGGTTGTAAGGATCGCGATGCTCCACGAGGCAGCGCGCTGTGCTGTAGGCGATCCTGAAATCCAGCCCCGAATCTTTCCGGGCTACCAGCATCAGGAAGCCCAGGGCAACAAACGTCAGCGCGCCAAGACACAGCAAAAGAAACCCGTCAGTTCGCGCCTTATCCCGATTCATCGCGCCTTTTAGACTACCAAAGACAAAATGAACTCCCGGGACCGCGCGTGCCTCCCGGGAGTTCTTTGGTACTCAGCTTGCCACTAATCCCCTCTGCTACGGCCCCATCGCTTCAGGCAGGCATGGATTGTAGCCGAGCGTCGTCGGTGTTGCCGGTATTGGCACGTTCGTCGGCGGCGTCGACCACGGCACTGCGTTGAAATCGAAAAATTCAAGCAGGTTTGGTTGTGCGGCGTCACGGTTCGTCAGGTGCGCAGAAGAGTTGATAAAGCGGCTCTCCACAAACTTGATCACCGCCGTGTGGTCCATCGGCGTATGGCCGACGTAGTGCTTTCTCGTGAACGGCGAGATGATCATGTTCGGTACACGGAACCCAATCTGCGCAGCGAATCCGTTCACCGCTGCGGCATCTCCTGCGTGCGCCCCGGGAGAGGCTGGGCGTAAGTCGCAGTGGATCGTATACACACCAGGAGTTGCCGGAAGGCACGGATTGTATTGGTCAGGATTCACAGCGATCTGCGAGATGTCCGGAATCGGGCCAAGTGAAGCATCAGTGTATTTATTCGATTGCCCGGGCACAGGCGGAACGTGATCGTACGGACCACCGCCTTCGTCATAAGCAAAGAAGAACACCGAGCTTTGCCACGACGGGCTCGCCATGAACTTGTTGATGATATTTGCGATCGTGCCCTGTCCGCTCAAGATGGATTGGTTTGAGCCCGGATGTTCATCATTGTTTCCTTGTTCGATGAACGCAAATGCCGGAAGCGTATTATTCGTCAGGTCGGTGAAATAACGCGAAATCGGCGCTATGTGGTTTGGATCGATACAAAACGAATTCGTCGAATCGCCAACCACGCTTGAGGGCTGCGTCGTGCCGGTGCAGGAATTCGTACTTGTCTTGTGGAATAGGAACTGATTCGCGTAGCTGAACTGCGAGAGCATTGTGTTGGGATACGCCGACGTCGTCGACGAGTAGTAGATCTTCCAGGACACTCCGGCATCGTTCAACGCCTGGAAAATCGTCTTCATGGGTTCTTGCCCAAGATTGTCGTCTTTACCGCGGTCGAAGACCAGCCCACCCGTCGTGCCGCCCGCAAAAGTCGCTATCCGGTTCGGCGTGCTCTTGCTCGCGATCGGCGAGAACCACCGATCAGAAACCGCGAACTGCGACGCCATGTAGTAGTAGTAGTTCAGGAAATCCTGATCGTAATACCCCATGGCTCGCTGCCCGGTGACGTCTGTATACGCGCCACTGCACTTCCCGGATGCATTGCAGCTCTTTGCAAAGCCCTCCGCCGTGTGAACAAAGCCGTCCATGTTGATCGGCCGCGTGGTGAGGAAGTTATACCGGTTTACATCGCCAAAACTCGCCAGCCAGTCAGAGCTGTCGTCATCGATGCAGGTTGTACGGAACTTGTAGAGGCTGTAAATATCGCCCTCATCATCCTGGTTGCTGATCGTGTTCAGCTTGTCATCGATCCCGTCGATGTCGTATGTCTTTCCGTCATCGCCGACGTTCCACCCTTGGGATCTACGATAAGGATTCAACATGCCGAAGTAGCTGTCGAACGAACGGTTCTCCTGCATCATGAAGATGACGTGCTGCACCTTGCTCACGCCCGCGGATGTCCCCACAGTCACCGTCGTTTGTGCAGAAGCTGTGGCGCCCACCGAATTAGTTGCTTCCGCCGTATAGGTGGTGGTCGAGGCCGGTGTCACCGTTACCGTGCCTCCGTTAGCGGGCAGCGGATTCGAACTGCCGTCTGATCCCGTCACCACAACACTGGTCGCATTGGTCGCCGTAACCGTCAACAAGTCCGAACTGCCCTGGCTGATCGAGCTGTTCTGCGCGGAGATTGTCACTGTCGGATTCTGCTGAGTCGATCCGACCGTGATCGTCACCTGTGCGGTTGTGCTTCCGCTTGAGTTGGTGGCTGTCGCCGTATAAGTGGTCGTTGTTGTAGGCGATACAGTGAGTGTTCCGCCGTTATAAGGCAGGTTGTACGCGGTTCCGTTCGATCCCGTCACCTTGACGGATGCCGTTCTGGCCGTAGTGACGGTCAGAGTATCGGACTGGCCGGATGAAATGGTGCTGGAGCTCGCTGTGATCGTAACTGCGGGCAGACTCCCTGTTGAGACAGTGATGGTGGTAGTTGCCGACGCACTGGTACCGGACGAGCCCGTAGCCTTTGCGGTGTATGTGGTCGTCGAGGATGGCGAAACCGTGATCGTCCCGCCAGTCGCCGCCAATGTATATGCAGAGCCGTCGGAACCGGAGACGCTGACCGATGTGGCATTTGAAGCGGTCACGGTTAAGCTGTCCGACGTTCCGGGAGTGATTGAACTTTTCGCCGCACTGATCGAAACCGTGGGGGCCGGGGTGCCCGAACTGACGGTAATCGTGGTTTGCGCGCTCGCGCTGCCACTCGAGTTCGTAGCAGTCGCTGTGTAGGTAGTGGTCGTAGTCGGCGCTACCGTGAGCGTCCCGCCGTTATAGGGCAGGTTGTACGCGGTTCCGTTCGATCCCGTCACATGGATCGACGCCGCGTTCGTTTCAGTCACCGTCAAGGTGACCGTCTGTCCGGAAGTGATGCTGTTGGAACTGGCTTTGATCGCAACGGTCGGAACTGCTGCGGCAGCGGTGGCGGCGGATACGGATAGTGCAACCAAGGTTATGAAGCGACTCAAGGAGGGGATCGGTTTCACAGGGGCCTGCCTTTAATGGCTCGTGCATGTGCCAGATTGCGCTCTGGGGGGCGAGTTGTTCCCGGCTGGAATGGCGTCCGCCCCCGCGCCAGTTACAGATGAAGGACGGATACAAAATCGTTTGATGCCGCTTACATACAGAAAGGAAGCAACCCAGACCGCCGCACAGTAGTAACCAGCGAATTCAATTACGGATTGGGGAGCAGGGTGTTGTAGATAAGTGGGGCAGTCCCAGAACGCTAAACTCATCAAGCTCAGTCGCGTTCTGTCCAGGCGCCACATCATCGAAGCAGAATTTGACCTCGAAGTGACAATTGGCTGACACCCATCCAATCGCTTCCGACTATCTTTGCCTCGCTGAGGCAATTGCTCTCGCCCCGGCAGAATCGCGCTGATCAGGCAATCTGACCAGCCATGAGGAGTATTTATGTTGAACATCCTTGGAGGTCGCGGCGCGGGCCTTCCCCTCACCGCGTTCGCCGGAGTGCTGGGACTTACACTTGCGGTCCCGGCCCAACAGATTCAGCACTACACACAGACCAACCTTGTCTCCGACACCACCACCGACACCAACCTCGTCAACGGATGGGGCATGTCGCGCAGCTCAGCCTCGCCCTGGTGGATCTCCGACAACGGAACAGGAAAGGCCACCTTATACTCAGGCACCGGCAGCATCGTCCCTCTCGTCGTCACCATACCCAGCGGCGACCCCAGTACGAATCCCACCGGCACGCCCACTGGCCAGGTCTTCAACGGAACCACCGATTTCCAACTCGCCAATAGCCAGCCCGCAAAGTTCATCTTCGCCACGGAAGACGGCACGATCTCCGCCTGGAACGGCGGCACAGCCGCGACCATCGAGGTCAACACCAAGGGCGCGGCAAACTTCAAGGGCCTCGCTATGGCAACAATTAGCGATAATAAAAGCGGCGCGATCGCCAACTTCCTCTACGCCGCCGACTTCCACAAGGGACGCATCCGGGTCTACGACAAATACTTCCACCCTGTATCGCTTGGCGAACACGCCTTCCGCGACGACCACGTCCGCAGTGGCTTCGCCCCATTCAATATCCAGAACATTGGCGGCAACCTCTACGTGGCTTATGCTAAGCAGGATGGAGATAAAGAAGATGAAGTCGCAGGCCAAGGCCTAGGCTACGTCGACGTCTACACCCCGTGGGGACACCTCATCAATCGCCTCCAGCACGGCTGGTGGTTCAATGCGCCCTGGGGCATGACGCAGGCTCCGTCCGACTTCGGTATTTACAGCCACGACATACTCGTCGGCCAGTTCGGCTCCGGCAAAATCGCCGTCTTCGATCCTGTCACCGGCGATTTCAAGGGCCATCTCAACGACGCCAGCAACAACCCAATCACCATCGATGGACTCTGGGCAATTAACTTCGGCAGCGGCGGTACTTCAGGACCAGCCACCAGCCTCTTCTTCACAGCAGGGCCCGAGGAAGAATCCCACGGCCTCTTCGGCGTAATCACCGCAGTCGAAAACGTCCTCGGCGGCGACTTGTAACCCTCATTCGCAAGCCCAAAAACGATGGCCGCTCCCTCTCCGGAGCGGCCATCCTGTTTTGAACTTCAGATTCGAAATCAACGTCCTGCAGCCACCGACGGCCGCGTATCCAGCGCACCGCTCTTGTAGCCTTCAGCCATCTTCTCAATTGGAAGCGGCTTGTAGTCCTTGCCGTGTCCCGCCTGGCCGAACTGCTGCATGCGCGCCGCCACAACCTTCTTCATCGCCTCGCGTGCCGGCTTCATATAGTCGCGCGGATCGAACTTCTCCGGCGTCTCCGCGAACACCTTGCGGATCGCGCCCGTAATCGCCAGCCGGTTGTCGGTATCCACATTGATCTTGCGCACGCCGTTGCGGATTCCGAGCTGAATCTCCTCCACCGGAACGCCCCACGTCTCCTTCAGCTTTCCACCGTACTGATTCACGATGTCCTGCAGATCCTTCGGAACCGACGAGCTGCCATGCATCACCAGGTGCGTGTGCGGCAGCCGCTTGTGAATCGCGATCAGAACATCCATCTTCAACACCGAGCCATCCGGCTTCTTGTTGAACTTGTATGCGCCATGGCTGGTGCCGATCGCAATCGCCAGCGCATCAACGCCGGTGCGCTCCGCGAACTCAACTGCCTGGTCGGGGTCAGTAATATGCTCCAGCCCTGTTCCGCCCGCGCCGTGTCCATCCTCAACGCCGCCCAGTACGCCGATCTCGCCTTCCACAGTCACGCCGCGCTCGTGAGCATAGTCCACCACGCGACGCGTCACATCAACATTCTCTTCAAAGGTCGACGGAGTCTTGCCATCTTCCTTCAGCGATCCATCCATCATCACCGACGTGTAGCCCAGCCCAATCGCGCTCTTACAGGTCTCGAAGCTGTTGCCGTGATCCTGGTGCATCGCAATCGGAATATCCGGATTCAGCTCCGCAGCAGCCTGGATCAACCGGAACAAATAGAGATCCTCCGCAAATTGGCGCGCCCCGCGGCTCGCCTGCACAATCACCGGCGAATTCGTCTCCTTCGCCGCCATCATGATGGCCTGAATCTGTTCCATGTCGTTGACGTTGAATGCGCCGACGCCGTATCCGCCCTTGGCGGCCTCGTCGAGAAGCTGCCGCATGGATACTAGAGGCATAGCAATTCTCCTTCTAAAGCTCTCTGATGTTTGGGGCCGCCGGCACGTTTCACATTGGTCGCCCGTTGGCGGCAGAAACTGCAATCGTCCTTATGGTAGCAGAGCCGCGCAATCAAAAAGTGTGCCGAAGCGCACAGCCGGGCCCGCTTTCACAAGCATCCATCCTCCATAATCCCAACGAATCAAATGACCTCGGAGTCACGTTTCAGACACGATGCAGTAACATTTATTTTCAGCCCGTTATAAACTCCCATCCCAGTCGCGCTGTCATCCTGAGTGCACGGGGCCCCAAGCGTTTTCTCAAGCTTGGGGGTGGTAAGCGAAGGATCTGCTTTTTGCGATCCCTATTCATCCCGATGCAATTCCCGGAGCCTCCACTTTGAAAAACTTCCTCGGATGTACAGCTGCCCTCGCACTCACCGCAGCCTCGATCCCTTCCCTCGCTCAGCAGACCTGGACCGTAAAACCCGAGTGGGTCACCGCCCACGAATACTTCCTCTCCAGCGACGCCCTCGCCGGTCGCGGCTCCGCCACGCGCGACGAAGAGCTCACCGCCACCTACGTCGCCAGCGAGTTCCAGAGCTACGGCCTCAAACCCGCTCCCGGCATCAACGGCTACCTGCAATCCGCCGACATCGCCGCACCCAGACTCGACACCCACGCCACTCTCCAGATCGGCGACGTAACCCTTCAGGAAGGCGCGGACTTCTTCCTCTTCTCCTCCTCCGGTGCCTCCGCCTCAGCAACCCTCGTCCGCATCGCCGCTGCTGCAACGCCCCGCGCCGAAATCCCCTCCAACTCCGCCGTCCTCGTCACTGGAGCCGCCGATCCCAAAAGCCTCTTCCCCGCCATCTCCGCCCTGCGCCGTTCCGGAGCGGCCATCATCCTCGTCCCTGAAACCCCCGCCCTCAGCGCCCTGCCGCAAATGATCGGCGGAGAAACCCGCGTCGGCATCCACCTCGCCGATGATCCGCCGCGCAAGACTCCCACCGTGATCCTCCTTCATGCCGAAGCCGCCGCAAAGCTCCCCACCACCGACGGCGCGCAGATCGCCATCAACGTCCACGAGATCCCCCAGACCAAGCCCCGCCAGACCTTCAACGCCATCGGCTATCTTCCTGGAACCGATCCCTCTGCAGGGACGCTGCTCCTCAGCGCCCACCTCGACCACCTCGGCACCGGCCGCCCCGTCAATGGCGACTCCATCTACAACGGCGCCGACGACGATGCCGCCGGCACCACCGCCGTTCTCGAGCTCGCCCATGCTCTCGCTGCCGGCCCGCCTCTCCGCCGCAGCGTCCTCTTTGTCTGCTACGGATCAGAAGAGCTCGGCGGCCTCGGGTCCACGTACTTCGGCAAGCATCCCCCCGTGCCTCTCACCGACCTCGTCGCCAACCTCGAATTCGAAATGATTGGCAATCAGGATCCCAAAATGGCTCCCGGAGTGCTCCTCCTCACGGGCTGGGATCGCTCCAACCTCGGCCCCACTCTCAAAGAGCACGGCGCACTCCTCGGTCCCGACCCCTATCCCGAACAGCACTTCTTCGAGCGCTCCGACAATTACTCCCTCGCCCTCCAGGGCGTAGTCGCGCACACCGCCGCCGGATGGGGAACACCGCCCACCTACCACCAGCCAAGCGACGACCTCTCCCACCTCGACATCGCCTTCATGACTCGCGCCATCCAGTCCCTCATCGAGCCCGTCCGCTGGCTCGCCGGCAGCGACTTCCACCCCCAATGGAATCCTGGAGGCGCACCAAAGCCCGCCAACTGACGCACCGCCGCAGAGCTGTCTACCACCACGCGGCAGACCCAACCCAAGATCGACGATGCACTAGAATTTCGTTGTTTCCGAGTAGACGGTGACACACCCGTCATCCAAACAGACGCTTCATGCAGCGTTCTCTTTGTGTGACACTTGTGTTTCCCCCATTAGTCATGGTCACGATTCGAGTCATGCGATCCAGAACATCGCTTCCGTTATGGTTCAGGGCTTCTGAGTCGGGCGCATCAGAACTTCACTGATGAAGCACTGCATCGGTTGCGTCACGAGCGTCGCAACAACCGATGCGATGTCTTCTGGCTTCAACTTCTTTTTCGGGTCCTTACTTGATGCGGCGCCTCTGCCGGAGTGGTCGTTGAAGTCCGTATTGATGGAGCCTGGAGCTATAGCGCTGACACGGATGTTGTACTGGCGTAGCTCTTCGGCTACCGAGTAAGTAAGACCATTCAAACCCCATTTGGATGCGGCATATGCGGCGCCTTTCGGGAGTGGGTTGCGTCCGGCCAGCGAGGAGATGTTGATGATGTGGCCAGAACGCGCGGCGATCATGAGAGGTGCGAGAGCGCGAATCATCAGGTAGGGGCCGCGCAGGTTGGTATCGAAGACGAGATCCCACTCGTCGGGAGTTACTTCGTGGAGGAGCTTTCCATCGATCCCGATCGCGGCGTTGTTCACCAGGATGTCGCAGCGTTTATGTTCCCGGGTGACTGTTTCTCCTAATTGGGCTACGACCGAGGCGCTCATCAGATCACAGGGGAAGACGGAGGCAGCGCCGCCAGCCTCGACGATTTGCTCGCGCACTTGGTTCAGTTTGTCGGCGCTGCGGGCAACGAGCAACACGTACGCTCCCATGGAGGCGAGGCGGAGCGCAATGGCTTCGCCGACTCCGCGGGCGGCGCCAGTCACGACGGCAACGTGCGATTCCAAAGGATTCGTGATTTGCATTTGATTTCAACTTGTGCGACTGACTTGCCTGGGTTCTGTGCTGAGGCCTTGGTTGGGGAGGAAACAAATAGAAGGATAAGCAAAAAGGCGATGCATGCGACTTTCACCATGGCACCCCCGAGCGCTTCACGCTGTGAGTCAACGATCTACAAACCCTATACCAGCAGCAGAAGTCCACAAGCCCAGCCAAGAAGTGACTTATCCCCAGCCCTCTTGCGCTACTCGCCAGGGAACCTGCGCCCACCCACCAGCAGGCCAGATCCCACGCCGAAACACAGTCCCACGGCGATGAGCCGGACGACGTCTGAACCATGCAACCCTTTGATGCGGGGACTATTCAGGCTGTTGAACAGCGCGAACACTCCGAATAACAGCAAGAACGCAAAAACGCTCAATCTCGTTCTTTTCACGCGAGTCCCCTCCGAAAAGTTGTACACAGCCTATCACTTGCGCTATTTCCTCATTATGGTTTCATTAGAGGGTCCTGAAAAGGGCACCGGAAGCACGAATGGATTGAGATTAATCGCCCAGGGCTCGCAAAGGAACAATCGATCGAAGAGAAAACAACACAACAATAGTGCTCGGCTAAAGTTCAGCACAGCAATGGGCAGTGATTACCATTCAAACGCAATGATCTCGGCTTTGCAGGAGCCCGGTTTCCGCGCTAACCTGCTTCATTTTCGAGGTTCTGGGCGTGTCGTGGTCAATCCGTACATTACCGAACGGTTAAATGACATCTGAAACTGCTCACCAATCGCTCGTGCGACCTGACTCCGAAACACCGAAAAATCCGCAACCGCTGGTGGCTCATGCAACACAGTCTGTGCCCTTTCATCGCAACTTTATTGTGATGGTTGGGCGTCGCACCCAACCTCCCAGTCCCGCCATAAACACCAGAAGGTGAAACTGTGCACCACTGAAGAATCCCTCCTTTCCCCTTGTCAATAGATACATTCCCTAAACCATTCATTCCAACCCCCAAAAACTCTTCAGCGCATTGCAGTCTGATTCTCACTTCCAGTCACAATGGAGGTAATAGTTCCAAGTCTCAATGAAGAGGAGCCACGCGCATGCAAGTTCGCATCCCGACATCGTTCGTCCCGCGGCACTTGTCCCCTTGTTCTCTCGTTCCCTGCTGCTCGGTCCCTTGTCCCGTGCTTCGGTGGTCCTCGTCCCCCTTATTCCCTCGTTCCTCGCCTCTATAAGTTCTTTTATTTGTATATATAACGGCTAACCTCAATCGTGAGATATATTTAGCGACACCCGCCTTCATAACATGAAGAAAACAGGATACTTACTCAAAGAAGGGGGGGGGAGGGGGTAAGGAGGTCATCCATGCATAACGAATGTCGACATATTCTGCCCAAGCGGCTATAAGTGCAAAGCAGCCGCCCTCAAGGGAGGGGTCTTCTGCTACTTCCACATCCTCTCCCGCCGTGGCCGCATCACCTAAGCCTTGCCCAATGCGAGGACGGCGACTCAGACGACTGAAATCGGCGCCAGCCATCAGCTACCGGCTAATAGCTACAAGTTCCTGGCTTCAGGCTCCCAGTTGCTGGCAACAAGCCACCGGCTACCCAGCTCCCAGCTATCGCCTCCCGGGTTGATGGCCGACACGGCAGTGATCCTGTATACTCCGGTCGATTCCATTGAGGGAGGATTATCCATGCGTTTTCAGGCAATTGTGAGCGCTGCATGTGCCGCGGCGCTGGGGATGGCGGTGATGGCTTCGCCAATGCGCGCCCTGTCCCAGGCGACCGATACGATCTTGAAGCCGGCGGATACGCAGAAGCTGCTTCCAGCCAGCGTCTACTACAAGGCGCAGTCGGCTCCAACGCAGCTTCGAAATTCGGCTGGCGTGAAGTTCTCTGACGGGTTCTACGTGCTGTCGACACTGGTCGATACAAGTGGTTACTCAAGCGATGTGGCGGCCAAGTATCAGGCGTACTTCATCACCGAGATTCCGCTGAAGTTCGGTAGCGAGACGCTGCCGGCCGGGATCTACGGTGTAGGCTTCATTCCTGGCGACAAGTTCATCGTGACCGATGTTGGCGCGCACGACGTGTTTACGGTTGGATCGCAGACCGACGACGCCATCAAGCGGCCCACGCCCCTGCAGATGATGGCCGACCCCACCGGCGGTTTCCGGCTCTATTCCGGGCGAAAGTTTGTGAAGTTCTCGAGATAGAACCAGGGACCAAGGGGAACAAGGGAACAAGGGAACGAAGACTAAGAAACGCGAAGCGAGGACCCTCGGGTCCGCGTTTTGTTTGTTCGAGCCAAGCCCGGTGTGATTCAAGACACATGCGGTGGTGCCCACCGCAGAGTCAGCGCACCTAACCCGCGGGTATAATCGCACTGTGTCGACCTTGCCTGCGACCACGCTCGACTCATCCGCAGCAGCCACAAAGCTGCTCGTTCTCGAGGATCGCCTGCGTCAACTCGGCTCCCTGATGGTCGCTTACTCCGGTGGAGTCGATTCTGCCTTTCTCGCGGCTGTCGCCCATCGCGTTCTCGGCGATCGCATGCTCGCCGTCCTCGCCGACTCGCCCAGCCTCGCCCGCCGCGACCTGGACCAGGCCAGTTCATTCGCCCAGATCCAAGGCATCCCGCTGCGGGTCATCCAGACCGAAGAACTCGACAACCCCGAATACCAGCGCAACGACGCCAACCGCTGCTTCCACTGCAAGACTGAACTATTCGAAGGGATGAAAAAACTCGGTGCGGAGCTTGGCTTCGCCAACATCGCCTACGGCATGAACGCCGACGACCGCCGCGACTACCGCCCCGGCCAGCGCGCCGCCGAAAATCACGAAGTCCTCGCACCACTGGCAGATGTAAACCTCACCAAGCAGGAGATCCGCTCCCTCGCCAAAGACGCCGGGTACACATTGTGGGATCGCCCCGCTGCTCCCTGCCTGTCTTCACGAGTGGAATACGGCCGCACCGTCACCCGCGAAGTCCTCGAACAGATCGAACGCGGCGAAGAAAGCCTCCGCCATCTCGGCTTCCGCGAGTTCCGTGTCCGACACCATGGCGACATCG
>Ga0207689_10002582_pt1 | contig 16773 bp, 11 predicted proteins | sample KBSMisM52_FD_184312 | JGI IMG/M metagenome (GOLD analysis project Ga0207689, IMG submission 184312) | Miscanthus rhizosphere microbial communities from Kellogg Biological Station, Michigan, USA - KBS Miscanthus M5-2 (SPAdes) (version 2) | ecosystem: Host-associated > Plants > Roots >... | reverse complement strand
GAGCGGAGGAACACCTTCTCCGGCGCCGTGCTGCGATCGAAGAGCACGCCGATGAAGCAGTTGCTCATCTCGTCCCAGTTCTGGGGCCCCCACAACACCTTCTCTTCGGGATTGGGGTTGAAGCGGTTGCTCTTCGAGTTGTCGAAGTGGGTGATGAACTGCAGCTTCGAGCCCTTCGGAAGATCCACGGGCTCCGCCAACTCGTAGCCCATTTGCCACTCGAAATCGAAGCGCCCCTTCAGCACCGTCTTGGTGGCGCCCTCGGCCGACACCACGCGGAACTCGAAATCCTTCCCGCGCAGATGCATGTGCGGCTGCATGTACACCAGGCGCGCGTTCTCGCCGAGCGTCACCTCGCTCACCACTTCGGCGGCTGCGGTGTTGGCCGGGATGGCCAGGTTCAGAGCCGTCGGTCCGGCGTGGAAGAAGTAGCGCGTGTCGGGCGGCGTCTTGGTGAGCACGAGCCCGAGCTTCGAGACGTCGGTGGCCGGCTTGCCGGATGTCGTGTAGTGCAGCTCGAACACGAGGTCGGAGCCCTTCGGGATGAACTTCGCCGCGCCCTGGCGATCGAATCGCTGCGGCCCGAGGCCGGGGTTGAACTTGCCGAGGATGTCATTGCCTTCCTCGGTGGAGTTGCGGCCGATGATGTCGCGCTGCGTCTCGTTCTCGTAGGCCTCGCCGGGAACCGCCTTTTCCATCCACTTCGATCCAGGCGGCCGCACCCACACCTTGCCGTGGTGCAGCACGGCGGGGTCGCCAGGCCGCATCTCGGCGGCCACCACCCACATGTCTTCGGCGAAGTTCGTCTTGACGACGATGTACTTGTAGTTGATGGTGCCGCGGGCCGGCAGCTCGAACGGCTTCGGCATCTCCACCACGACGTCCGGGGTGATGTTCCAGCCGCTGGGGAAGACGCGTGCGGTTGGTGCGGTCGCCGGGTCGCCCGCGGGAGCGCCGCCGTCGGCCCAGCGCGCCAGCGTGTCGAGCTCCTCGGCGCTCAACACTTTCTCTTTCTCGTTGGCGTAGTGCTCGAAGCCCCCCTCGGCAAACCACGGCGGCATCGTCTTGGCCTGCGTGGCCTTCTTGATGCCGAGCGCCCACGGGCGCGCCTGCTCGTAGGTGAGGAGCGACATCGGCGCCACCTCGCCCGGCCGGTGACAGTTCTGGCAATGCGCCTGGAGAACCGGAAGGACGTCCTTGTAGAAGGTCGGCGCCTGCGCCGACGCGATGGTGGCGCTCAGCAGCGTCCCCGTGATGGCAACGAGTAGCGTCCTCATGACTACAGCTCCTCCAAGACCTCTAGCTTAAGCCAGTTACTGGGCTTTGCAGACAAAGCTCGACGCCTCGTCCGTATTGCCTGCGCCCTTATAGGAAGCCACCTGCGGGTAGGGGCAGAGCGGCCGCGTGCGGTCCACGCGTCCTTCCACCACCCGCGACGCCGGAATCTGGTCCGGCGCCTGCTTCTTCTCGACCCACCGCTCGAGGGCGGTCAGCATGTCGAACGAGGCGGTGCCGTCCCCGCCGCCACAGTGCCCCATGCCCGGGACCATGAACAGCCGGTAGTTGTCCTTGACCTTGTCGGCCCCGCCCAGCGCCTGCGTGACGCTCGCGTAGTACTCCGGGCTCGTCCCCGACGGGATCTGCTGATCGGCCCAGCCGTGATACTGAATCAGCTTGCCGCCGCGGGAGATGAACGGCTTCAAGTTGGGGTCCATCGCGTTGATGGCCCCCTTCTCGACCGCCTCCACCGCCGCCATGTCGCTGTCGTAGTTCAGCGTCTTGTAGTCCCACGACGGGTTCTTGAACACCATGAACTGGAACATCTGCGTGCCGATGCCGAACGGCTGCTGACCGCCGAACGTGCTCCAGCCCATCTCGCTCCCGAGCTCGAGCCCCGAGAAGATCAGCTTTCCGGTCTTCGCGTTCTTCACCGGCTGATACAGGGCGCGCGCGGCCACGACCTGCGCCGGCGTCAGGCAGGAGGCATCGTCGGTGCCGGCCTTGCACTCAATCACCTTCGGGTCCCACGTGCAGGCCCGCGGGTTCTCGAGCACGTCGTCCTTCACGCCGTCCTTCGCGTCGCACGCCTCGAGCACGGCCCGATGGATTGCCTGGTACTTGGCCGAGGGGATGTAGCTGCCTTCTTCCTTGCGCAGCGCCTGCGCGGCGTAGACCGCGAAGATGGCACGGCCCGTCGTGTTGAGCGCGGGCGCGCCGGCGACGATGCCGTCGAAATCTTCGGGGAACTTCTGCGCCGACTTCAAACCCTGGCGGCCGCCCGCGGAGCAGCCCTGGAAGTAGGAGAGGCGCGGCGTGTTGCCGTAGTAGGCGTTCACCAGCGCCTTCGCTTTGGCCGTGGTCTCGTGCACGGCGCGATAGCCGAAGTCGATCAGCTTCTCCTGGTTGGCCATCCAGGGCCCGCCGCCGCCTTCGTGCCCGGTGTCGGTGCTGGCGGCCGCGTAGCCGCGACGCAGACCGGCGGCGATCGCGTTGCGATCGACGTTGCCGTTCCAGCCGCCGTTGCCCACCATGAGGAACTTGCCGTTCCAGCCGCTCGCGGGCAGCCACACCTCCATCTTGATGTCGGAGTCGGCGGTGGGCTTGAGCGTGGCGGCCACGCGGCAGAACGCCGGGAGATCCGCAAACGGGTTGCCACCGCCGCGCCCACCCGGCTGCGAGAACGCGCCGGCTGCCACCGCTTCCGCGGCCGTGATTGTGGCTTGCGGCAACGCGACGGACGAGAGGCTCTCACAGCTTGCGGCCGCTGCGGGCGCCGGACTCACGGCACACACCGCGAGCGTCGTCAGCGCAATCACGACATCCGAGATTCGAAGCTGCATCACTACCTCTTCTCCGGCAATGCGAAGACATATAACGCCTGGCCCGCAGTGGGCACTCGAATCTCCGGCGCCAGCGTGGATGGTACGAGCCGCGGGCTGCCGCCGCCAAGCCCAGTGGTGACGGCGATGTACTGGCGGCCATCCACGGAAAAGGAGATGGGGAAGCCCTGCACGGACGTGGCGAGCCGCGTCGACCACAGGATCTTGCCAGTGCTGGCATCCACGGCCTTGAAGGTGCGATCGAGATCGCCGACAAATGCCACGCCGCCGGCGGTGGAGAGGACGGCGGTCAGGAACGGCGCGCGCTGCTGCAGCGCCCACTTCTCGGTCAGGGTGTTCACGTCGAACGCCGCCAGCCGGCCGATGTTGCCGTCGGTGCCCGGCATCTCGTAGAAGCGGCGGTCGGCGCCGCCGGCGCTGCCGCCGCCCGGCTTCTGCTCGATGCGCTGCGCGCGGATCGAGATGCAGCTCTGGCTGAGCGGGATGATCAGCGCGTTGGTCGTCTTGTGGTGGCTCATCGCCTGCCAGTTGTGCCCGCCCTCGGTGCTCGGGCAGCCGTCGATCCACTGGCCGACCTCGGCGTCGATGATGTCCTGGCGGTAGCGCGGCTCGCCGGTCTTGACGTCGATCTTCTCCCACACGTTCTGGAAGAGCGTTTCCTTGTGGCCGACGTACTTGCCGGTCTTGCGATCGAGCTTCCAGAGCACGCCGTCTTTCCCGGCCGTGAACACGAAGTTCTGGCCGCCGCTGTCCACGAGCACGCGCTCGAAGACGACGTCGAGGTCGAGGGCTTCGCCCGGCGCGTGCTGGAAGTGCCACGCCAGCTTGCCGGTGTCGGCGTCGAGCGCGAGCGTCGAGCTCGTGTAGAGCCCCTTGTCGAGGCCATACATGCCGCGGCTCACCGGCATCCACGGCTTGGCCTGCGCGGTGCCCCAGTAGGTGAGATTCAGATCGGGATCGTAGCTGCCGGTGATCCACGTCTCGCCGCCGGCGCGATAGATGCTCGAGAGCGCGCCCCACGTGTTGCCGCCCGGCTGACCGTCGGTGGCCACGGTGTGGAACTTCCACAACTGCTTGCCGGTGGCGGCGTCGTAGGCGCTGATGAAGCACTTCTTGTCGCTGTACTCCGAGCAGCCGCCCATGCCTTCGATCAGCTTGCCCTTGGCGACGAGCGGGCCGCTCGAACTGCCGCGCCCGTCCGGCATCGCGACGTCCCACGCCACCTTGCCGCTCTTGGCGTCGAGCGCCACGAGGTGGGCATTGCTCAACGCCAGAAACAGCTTGTCGTCGTAGAGCGACATCCCGCGCATGGCGGGGTTCACGCCGAGGCGCTGCTCCCAGATCAGATCGCCGGTCCTGCCGTCGAGCGCCTGGAAGATGCCGTTGCTGTTGTTGAGGAAGATGACGCCGTCGTGCGCGAGGGGCGACGGCTGGTTGGTGCCGCCCTCGCTCATCGGCGCCACCCACACCAGCTGCAGCTGTCCGACGTTGTCGCGCGTGACCTGGTTGAGCGGGCTGAAGTCGCTGGCGAACTGATCGCGGCGCAGCATCGGCCAGTCGCCGGCCGGCGGGTTGCGCAGCATCTCGTCGGTCACGCGCGTGTAGTTGCGAATCTCGCCGGCGACCGTGAGGCCCAGCACCGGGGGCGCGGGCGCTCCTCGTCCGCGTGCGCCGGCCGCTTGACCGCCCGCGGCCTGCGCCGCGGGTCCGGCGCCGCGTCCCGCCGGCGCCTGCGCGGCAGCGGTGAGGAACGATCCGATCGGGACCGTCGTGGCGGTCGTCAACGCCTGCGTCCCGGGCGTCGCGCCGTTCGACTGCAGGATGAAGGCGACGATCGACAGGTAGGTGGCTTCCGGCAGCCCGCCGGGCTGCTCGGGCGGCATCGACTGCACGGCCGTCAGCAGATCGCGCGTCGTGCGGCTGCCCCAGCCGCCGCGGAACGCGGTGCCCGCGAGCGGTGGCGGACCGGACAAGTCTGCGCCGTGACAGCCCGCGCACGTGGTGTTGTAGGCCGTGCGTCCAGCATTGGCCTGGTCGGCGGTGAAGGGCGCCGCGGCCGGCGCCTGTCCGGCGGTGACGAGCGCGAGACTCGCGAGGAAGATCGCGCTCAGAAAGAGCAGCGTGTGTCGGCTCATCGCAGCAGCCACCCCCACAAGTTCGCGCCGTCCGGCGCGAGCCCCTTGTCTCCGTGCACCTGGATGTAGAGCCGGCCCGCGCGGAGCGCTTCCACCTGGTCAGGCGTCAGCGTCACCGAGCCGGAAATCGAGCCGCTCGTGGCTTTGGTGATCGTGAGGTCGGCCACGGCCTTGCCGCGCGCCCCCCTGGCGATCCCCTCGTGCAGCCGGGCCACGGTCGCCGGGCCGCCAAGGCCTTCGAACGATCCCGTGATGGTGAGCGCGCGCCCGGACAAGGTGGCTGAGGCCGTGCCCTTGCCGCTGACGCGATCCGCGCCCGCCGTCGGCACCCACGCCAGCCGCGCCGTGAACTTGTCGCCCTGGGCTATCGCCGTTGCGCCGTGGATCAGCCATCCCACAGCCAGCAGGGCGGTTATCGCCCGTCGCGCCGTTGTCATCCCGTGCCTCCCGACCGCCGAAAGGATACACCTGGCAATGCTTCGCCTGGCGGTTTTCCGGCTCCGCATTGCCAGGGGCAGTGTCTAATTGCCCGCGCTCCGCGCGGGCGGCTTGTGTGGCAGCAAAAAGAGGTCAAAAAGGCTCGGCGGGACCATCGCGGGTTTACACTGCCACCCATGACGCTCAAATCTCTGCCTCTGGCCCTGATCCTGTTGGGTGCGGGTTCGGCGAGTGCACAGACGCCCACGTTCAGCAAGGACGTGGCGCCGATCGTCTTCACCAAGTGCGCCGGCTGCCACCGGCCCGGCGAGGTGGCGCCGATGTCGCTGCTCTCGTTCAAGGACGTTCGTCCGTGGGCGAGCGCCATCAAAGAGAAGGTGTCCACGCGCGTGATGCCGCCCTGGCACGCCGACCGGGCCTATGGCGCGTTCCGCAACAACCCGAGCCTGAGCCAGGCCGAGATCGACACCATCGTGAGCTGGGTGAACGCGGGCGCGCCTGAAGGGAATCCGAAGGAGACGCCGGTGTTGCCGAAGTTCGCCGAGGGGTGGCAGATCGGCAAGCCGGACCAGGTGTTCGAGATGGCCGCCGACTTCGAGGTGCCGGCGCGCGGCACCATCGACTACCAGTACTTCGAGGTGCCGACCAACTTCACCGAGGACCGCTGGATGCAGGCGGGTGAGGTGCGGGCCGGCGATCGCGCGCACGTGCACCACATCATCGTCTACGTGCGCGAGCCGCAGGCGCGGCCGCGCCAGAACGTCATGAGCATCCGGCCCATCTTCGCTGCCGGAGAGCGTCCGTCGCTGCCCTTGCCGACGAGCACGACCGCCGGCGAGCGCGCCTCCGCGCCCGTGGCTGGTGTTGCCGCCGCCACGCGCTCTACGGACAACATGCTCGTGAACTGGGCGGTGGGCGAGGACGCGCCGGTCTACAAGCCAGGCATGGCGAAGAGGATCCCCGCCGGCTCGACGCTGGTCTTCCAGGTGCACTACACGACGAACGGCACGGCGGGGCGAGACCGCTCGCGCATCGGCCTGATCTTCTCGAAGGAGCCGCCGGCGCAGGAGATTCGCACCGCGGCCATCGCCAACCCGATGTTCGCGATCCCCGGTGGCGCGGCGAATCACCAGGTGGAGGCCGAGGCCACCTTCAGCGACGACGTGAAGGTGTGGACGCTGCACCCGCACATGCACCTGCGCGGCAAGGACATGACCTACACGGCCACGTATCCGGACGGCCGCGAGGAGATCGTGCTGCGCGTGCCGAAGTTCGACTTCGGCTGGCAGACCGACTACTGGCTGGCGCAGCCGATCACGCTGCCGAAGGGCTCGAAGCTCCATGTGACGGCGCACTTCGACAATTCGCCGGCAAATAAAGCCAACCCCGATCCGTCGGCGACGGTGCGGTGGGGCGATCAGACCTGGGAAGAGATGATGATCGGCTTCTTCACCTACACGGTGGAGAAGCCCAACACTCAAGCGCGCGCGATCTTGGGCGAGCGGCCCGCCTCGAGTCGCTGATACCGCGGGTCGCCACGGAAGACGTCCATCTTCGGGTCGACGTTCATCGAGTAGAGGAACGCCGAGTTCTCGTCCACGGCGCGCTCGAGCTCGTTCATCGCCTGCGCATGGTGGCCGAGCGCCTGGCGCAGTACGCACTGATAGAACGCGTCAACGTAGTCGGATCGCCGCAGGTGTTCCAGCTCTTCGAGGATGTCCTGCGCGCTGGTCATCTGTCCCATCTTTGCCAGACAGGTGGCCTCGAGGGCGCGCAGCCAGGGCAGGTCGGGCGACATCACTGACGCCAGCTTGTACTGGGCCAGCGCCTCGGGCAGCCGTCCCGAGAATTCGAGCGCCTGCGCATAGTTGACCCGCACGATCTGCAGATACGGGTGCAGCTCGATCGCCTGCTTCCCGTAGGCGATCGCCGCGTCGAAGTCGCGTCGCCAGAAGCGGAGCAGCACGTGGGTCGCCGGCAGCGTCGGCACGAGCGGGTCTTTGGCTTCGCAGCGTTCGAGCATGGCGGCCGCGTCGTCGAGCCGATCCATCGTGACGTAGAGGAGCGCCGCCCGTACGTACCCGGTTCCGAGCGACGGCTTCTCGCTGATGGCGGCCAGGAACTCGGCTTCTGCCGGCTCGAGCTGTTGCTCGAACAGATGCATGCCGTGTCCGCGGTTGGCGCGCAGCTCTGCCTTCAGGCCGCCCACGGCTACCGCCTGGTCGTGCGTTTCGAGGAACTTCGGATACACCTCGCCGGGCGGACGCATGCCGAACGTCGCCAGCATCAGGTAGCAGGTGGAGAGCCCTTCGTAGGCGCGCGCATCGCCGGGGCACTCGGCCGCCGCGTGCTCGAAGCACTGGATCGCGAGCTCGGCGCCTTCACGCGTCCGGCGATTGACGAAGTGCGAGCCCTTGCGCACTAGCTCGTCTGAGGTAGGCACCTCGAGGCGATAGCCCGCTTTCGGACGGTGTGTGATCCAACGGCCGTACTCGCCCAGTGTCTTCTTGACCTCACCGACGGTCACGTCCACCGTGTGCTTCGAGACGTGGGTGCCCTTCCAGGCCTCCGCGATCATCTGTTCGTACGAGACCGGACGCCCCGTGTTGCGCAGCAGCACTTCGAGCGCCTGCAGCGCCTGGGGGCGCAGGCGGATCTCGGCGCCGTCGCGCAGCATGCGTCCGCTGGCGGTGTCGAGGGTGAACGGGCCGATGGCGATTTCAGGCATGCACGAGTTTGGGGAACTCTGAATCTGCCGCCTTTTTCGCCCACCGTCAAGCACCGACGGGTCACGCTTGGACGGGATTTTGGGGTGACTTTGACCGCATTTTGCCAACCACGGCCGGGGTGGCGCTCCTAGAATCCCGCCACCACTGGGGCCAGAGCGAGGGTGGCCCCGTTACGGAGGCACAACACGATGCGCATTTCGCGCGGCATCCTTTCCCTGGGGCTCCTCATCGCCGGCCTGTTCGTGCTCGCGCCCACCACGGCGTGGGCGCAGGCGTCGATCACCGGCACCGTCCGCGACACGTCGGGCGCGGTGCTGCCCGGTGTGACCGTCGAAGCGTCGAGCCCGTTGCTCATCGAAAAGGTGAGAACGGCAACGACCGACAGCAACGGCCTCTACCGGATCGTCGATCTCCGGGCAGGCGAGTACACCGTCACATTCACCCTGGCGGGCTTCACGACGGTCAAGCGCGAGGGCGTCGGCCTCGAGGGCACGTTCACCGCGACGATCAATGCCGACCTGAAAGTTGGCGCGCTCACCGAGACGATTACCGTGACGGGTGAATCGCCCATCGTGGACACCCAGAGCATCAGACGCCAGGTGGTGCTCGACAACGAGACCATCAGCGCCATCCCGTCGTCGCGGTCGTACAACAACCTGATTCAGTTGATGCCGAACAGCATCAACCAGGCGGGCGCCCCCACCGACGTGCAGGTGGTGCCCGGCATGGTGGTGTTCGGCGGCTTCGGCGGCCGCTCCAATGAGGGGCGCGTCAACATCGACGGCATCAGCGTCGGCTCGGCGTTCAACGGCGCCGGCGTGTCCTCCTACATCGCCGACGTCGGCAACGCGCGCGAGATTGCCATGACGACGTCAGGAGGCCTGGGCGAGAACGAAGGCGGCGGCCCGTCGCTCAACATCCTGCCGAAAGAGGGTGGCAACTCGGTGCACGGCACGTTCTTCGTCACGGGCGCCACCGGCGACATGATCGGCAGCAACTACAGCGACGATCTGAAGGCTCGCGGCCTGTCCACGCCCGGCGAGACGCGCAAGGTCTGGGATTTCAACCTTGGTATCGGTGGACCCATCAAGAAGGATCGCCTCTGGTTCTACTTGAACCTGCGTGAAGAGGGGAGCGAGCGCACGGTGCCCGGCATGTTCGCCAACAAGAACGCCGGCGACCCCAACAAGTGGACGTACGAGGCCGACACCAGCCGTCCCGCGGTGCTCGCGGCGTCGTATCGCATTGCGGCGCTCAGGCTCACGGGGCAGGCCACGCCGCGCAACCAGTTCAAGCTGTTCTGGGATCAGCAGCGTCCGTGCGAAGGCGGCGCCGCGGCGGGCTACTCGGGCAGCGCGTGCCGCACCTCGTCGGACGACCTGGTCTATGCGGGATCGACCGCCGCGCCGACGCCGTCCGCGTCGGCCACCTTCGCGCCCGAGACGGCGGCGTATCGCGACTACGGCAACCACGTGACGCAGGCGAAGTGGACGTCGCCGGTGAACAGCAAGCTGCTGCTCGAAGCCGGCTTCGGGATGTACTTCAGCCGCTACGGCGGCGGCCAGTTGCCGGGACTGGAGACCGAGAATCTGATTCGCGTCACCGAGCAGTGCGCTGCCGGGTGTGCCGCCAACGGCAACATCGCGGGGTTGACGTACCGCTCCCTCGCCTGGTTCTCGAACATCAACTGGAACAACTCGTGGAACGCCGCGGCGTCCTACGTCACCGGCAAGCACAGCATCAAGTTCGGCTATCAGGGCGGGGCGCTCATCGATCAGCGCAAGAACTTCGGGAACAACCAGTTCCTCAACTACCGGACCAACAACGGGGTGGCCGATCAGATCACGTTGAACATCAATCGCTTCGGCATTCTGCAGTCGGTCCGCTTCGACGCGTTCTACGCCCAGGAACAGTGGACGCTCGGCCGCCTGACCGCGTCCGGCGCGGTGCGCTACGACCATGCGTGGAGCTACTTCCCCGCGCAGACCGTCGACGCGCAGCGCTTCGTGTCCACGGCGTTGAACTACCCGAAAATCACCGGCGTGAAGGGCTATAACGACATCTGGCCACGCGCCGGGGTCGCCTACGACGTGTTCGGCACCGGCAAGACGTCGGTGAAGGTGAACTTCGGCCGTTATCTCGAGGCGGCGCAGAACGGCGGGTTCTTCATCGCGCTCAACCCGACGAATCGCCTCACCACCACGACGACGCGCACGTGGACCGACGCCAACAGCAATTGGGTGGCCGACTGCAATCTGAGCAGCCCGGCGAGCCAGGACCTGCGGGCGACCGGGGGCGACTTCTGCGGCGCGAACGCCAGCCTGAACTTCGGAACACCGGTCTTCGACTCGACGCTCGATCCGAGCCTGCTCTCGGGATGGGGCGTGCGCTCGGGCGACTGGCAGTGGGGCGCGTCGGTGCAGCAGGAAGTGCTGCCGCGTGTGGCCGTGGAATTGGGCTACCAGCGCCGCTGGCTCGTGAACCAGAGCGTGATCGACAACCGCAACCGCGCGGCGGCCGATCACACGAAGTTCGGCGTGAGCATTCCGGTGGACGCGCGGCTGCCGAACGGCGGCGGCGGCGTGCTCGAAGGGCTCTACAACGTCACGCCGGAGGCCGCGACGCGCTTGAACGACAACTTCGAGACGCTGTCGCAGAACATCGGCACGTGGTCGCGCCCGTCGAACTCCGCGAACCTGAACGTCACCGCGCGAATGAAGAACGGTCTGATGCTGCAGGGCGGGTTCAACAGCGGCAACGCCACCAACGACTACTGCGACGTGCGCGCGCAGATTCCCGAGTGGACCGTGATCCTCGCGCAGTCACCCACCAACCCGTGGTGCGACACGTCCACGGGATGGCAGACGCGCGCGACCGCGCTGGGCTCCTACACGGTGCCGAAGGTGGACGTGCAGGTATCCGGCACGTTCCGCAGCGACCCCGGCCAGCAGCTGGCCGCGAACTGGACGGCGACGAATGCGGCCACCGTGGGGCTGAACCGGCCGTTTTCCCAGAATGTCACGAGTATCACCGTGAACCTGATCGAGCCGGGCACGCTCTACGGCCAGCGCGTCAATCAGGTGGACATGCGGTTCGCGAAGGTGCTGCGCTTCAAGGGGACGCGGACGCTGGTCGGGTTCGATGTTTACAACCTCTCCAACTCGGCGGCGGTGTTGACCTACAACCAGACGTTCATCCCGGGTCAGAACGAAAGCACGCCGGCGACCGCGCGGTGGCTGCGGCCGACGAGCGTGCTGCAGGCGCGCTTCGTGAAGATCAGCGCGCAGATCGATTTCTAGGAGGTCAGGTGGGTCGGGTGGGTCTGGTAGGTCGGGTGGGGAAAGCTCTTACCTACCTGACTTACCTGACCTACCTGACTATTTGATCGGAAGCAGCGCTTCGCGACCGGGCGGGAGTTGCTGATCCACGGCGGTCAGCATGACCGCCGCCATCGCGTAGTCCCCCATGATCGCCGTGATCTCCACGGCGCCCTGCTTGCCGAACAGTTCGACCGTCTTCGCCCACAGAGCCGGCGGCACCTTGTGCTCGCGGAAGAGGGCGCGTCCCAGACGGATGACGGTGGCGTCCTTTTCGGGCAGCCCCGCCACGTCGCGATTGAATTTCACGGCGTCGATCGTGGCCGGTTCCAGGCCGGCGCGCCGGCCGGCCGGCTCGTGCCCGCCCCACTCGTACTGCTGATCGAACTCGCGTGCCGCGACGAGCGCCGACAGCTCGAAGAAGCGCGGCCCCACGACCGTCGTGCGCAGGTATTGATTGAGCTCGTGAATCGGCTCGGCCGCCTTCGGGCTGTACATCGTGAGGGGGGCAGGACCCGTCGCCGGCATGCCGCGGGCGCCGCCGATGAAGTCCCAGATCCGCTTGCCGTCCTGGTCCAGCGACTCGCGTTCGATCAGCGGCAGCCGCGTGAACGTGGTCGGATTGATGTCGGGCGGCAGCTTCGACTGGGCAATGGCCAGTCCGGTCGACGCCGTGGTCAGCAGCAACGCGAGCGTTCGGGTGCGCATAGGCCCTTCTCCTTAGCGCGCGTTGGGGACGGGATTGGCCGGGCAGACGTCGCCGAGGAAGCCGGCGCCGCCGCAGTAGGTGACGTCCTGCAGCTGGATGGCCAGGCCGTCGGGGTCGGTGAGATAGAGCTCCGGCGTGCCGCCGTCGGCCCCGCCGCGGTTGGGCATGCGGAGCGAGATATAGGTGACGTTCGGCTCGCGCGACGCGTTCGGCATCGGCTTCAGTCCGTAACCGGTGAGGATCTTGGTCACCGCGTCGGGATTGAAGCCGGTCATCGACATGCACGCATGATCGATGCGCGGGGCGGCCGGCGGCGCGCCGCCCCGGCCCGGCCCGCCGCCGATGAACATCAGGAAGTGGACGCCCGGCCCGATGCCGTACGACGGCGCCGTGCCCTGATAGGACTGGATGTCCGCGCCGACGAGCCCCTGATAGAAGGCGACCGTCTTCGCCGTATCCGCGACGCCCACCGTGAAGTGGCTCATGTCGCGGACGGCCAGCAGCCCCTTGGTGGGCGCGGCTTCGACGGAGCGGCACTCGGTGCCAGTGGCGCCCGCGCCGCCACAGTAGTTGACGTCGTGCAGCTGGAACACGATGCCGCTCGGATCCCCGACAAAGACCGATTGCGGCTCGACGCGCACCGTCATGGGCGTCGGCCCATCGCTCGCGGGCTTGACGCCGTGGTCGCCCAGGACGCGCACGACGCGGTCGACCGAGAAGTTCTCGACCCCCATGCCGAAGGCGCTGATGCTCGGACGCTCGCCGGGGGCCGCCTGCTTCAAGGCGAGGAACTGCGGGCCGCTGCCGATGCGCAGAAAGAGCGTGGTGCCCTGGCGCGCCTGCACCGGCATGCCGAAGAGGTCCTGATAGAACTTCAGCGAGCGGCTCACATCGGAGACCGTGAGCGTGAGCTGACTGAGACCGCGCACCTTCAGCGAGGCGGGCGCGGACTGCGCCGCCAGGCGCGGGGCGAAGGCGAGTGCGGGCAGAGCGGTGAGGAAATGGCGTCGGTCCATGGGCCGTTATCGTAGACCGCGCGTCGCCCGGCACGGCGGTCGGTCGAGAATTTGATGGTTTCTTGAACGCCTGAGGTAGCATCGCGCGATGCGCCTGCGCGCGTTCTTCACGTCCATCTACGGCCAGGTGCTCGTTGCCACGCTCATCGGCGTCGCCGTCGGCCACTGGTTTCCACAAACCGGCACGGCGATGAAGCCGTTCGGAGATGCCTTCATCAAGCTGGTACGGATGATCGTCGGGCCGATCATCTTCTGCACCGTCGTGGCCGGCATCGCCGGCGCCGGCGGGCTGAAGGGGCTCGGCCGCACCGGCCTGGTGACGCTGATCTACTTTGAAATCGTCACCACCGCCGCGCTGATCATCGGCCTGACCGTCGTCAATGTCATCAAGCCGGGCGCTGGCATGAACGTCGACCCGGCCTCGCTCGACGCCACCGCCGTCAACCAGTACGTCACCGCCGGCCGCGCGCAGACGGTCACCGACACGCTGCTCTCGATCATCCCGTCGAGCCCGGTGGACGCCTTTGCCCGCACCGACATCCTGCAGGTGCTGTTCTTCTCGGTGCTGTTCGGGATCGCGCTGAGCGCGCTCGGGGACAAGGGGCGCCCGGTGACCGATGGGATCGACCGCCTGGCGCAGGTGCTCTTCCGGATCGTCGGCATGATCATGCACGTGGCGCCGCTGGGCGCCTTCGGTGCCATGGCGTTCACCATCGGGTCGTTCGGCGTCCAGACGCTGGCCCAGCTCGGCGCGCTCATCGCCAGCTTCTGGCTGACGTGCATCCTCTTCGTGGTCATCGTGCTCGGAATCGTGGCGCGCCTCACCGGGTTCAGCCTCTGGCGTTTCGTGCGCTACATCGCCGAGGAGCTGTTCATCGCCTTCGGGACGTCGTCGTCGGAGACCGTGCTGCCGCGCCTGATGGCGCGGCTGGAGGAGGCCGGCGTGGATCGCGGCATCGTCGGGCTCGTGGTGCCGTCGGGCTACTCGTTCAATCTCACCGGCACCGCCGTGTACTTGTCGATGGCCACGGTGTTCATCGCCCAGGCGACCAACACGCCGCTCGATATCCGTCACCAGCTGGGGCTGCTGGCCATTCTGCTGCTGACGTCGAAGGGCGCGGCGGGGGTGGCAGGCGCGGCGCTGGTGGTGCTCGCGGGCACGCTGGCGGCCACGAACCAGATTCCGGTGGCGGGCGTGGCGCTGGTGCTCGGCATCCACCGCTTCATGGGCGAGGGGATGGCGGTCACCAACACGATCGGCAATGGCGTCGCGGCGCTCGTGATCGCGCGTTGGAGCGGAAAGATCGACGACACGCGACTGAAGAAGGCTCTAACGTAGAGGCGAACCTTTAGGTTCGCCTGCAGGGCGGTCTGAAGACCGCCCTCTACATTTCCAGTTCCCGCAAGCGTCGTTCGAGAAAGCGACGCTCCGGTTCCTGGCGCGCCAGTTCGAGGGCGCGCGTATAGGCCGCGCGTGCCTCGTCCACCAGCCCGAGACGCCGGCAGCAGTCGGCACGGGCCGAGTGCGCGAACTGGTAGTCGTGCAGGTCGCCGCGCGCGAGGATGGCGTCCATGAGCGCCAGGCCGGCGGCCGGCCCGTCGCGCATGGCGACCGCCGCGGCGCGATTCAGCTCGACGACCGGCGAGGCGTCGGCCCGCAGCAGGACGTCGTAGAGCCCGACGATCTGCGCCCAGTCGGTGCGCTCCGCCTCCGATGCCTCCGCATGAACCGCGGCGATGGCGGCCTGCACGGCGTAGGGGCCCGGCGGCCCGGCGCCGAGCGCCCGTTCGACGAGGCGCACGCCCTCCGCGATCAGGCCGCGGTCCCAGAGCGTGCGGTCCTGCGCGGCGAGCAGCACCACCTCGCCGTCCGCGGACCGCGCGGCCCGTCTCGACTCTTGGAGCAGCATCAGCGCGAGGAGGCCCGCTACCTCGGGCTCGGGCAGCAGCTCCAGCAGCAGCCGCCCGAGCCGGATCGCCTCACCGGACAGATCGTGGCGGGTGAGCGAAGCGCCGGACGACGCGGAGTACCCTTCGTTGAAGACCAGGTACACGACGCGGAGCACGGCGTCGAGCCGCTCCGGCAGCTCGCGCCGGTCCGGCACCTGATAGGGAATGCGGGCGTCCCGGATCTTGGCCTTGGCGCGCACGATCCGTTGCGCCACCGTGCGCGGCGCGGTGAGAAAGGCGCGCGCGATCTCCTCGGTCGTGAGCCCGCAGACCTCGCGCAGCGTCAGCGCCACCTGGGCGTCGGGCTGCAACGCCGGATGGCAGCAGGTGAAGACCAGCCGCAGGCGATCGTCCTCGAGCGTCTCCTCCCCGATCCACTCGACCGGTGCCGCCGTCTGACCTTCGAGCGCGGTCGCCAGCGCCGCCAGCGAGGCGTCGAAGCGGGCGCGCCGTCGCAGCGCGTCGATGGCGCGGAAGCGACCGGTCGACACCAGCCAGGCGCGGGGGCTGGCCGGCACGCCGTCGCGAGGCCACTGCTCGATGGCCGCCGAGAATGCGTCGTGCAGCGCCTCCTCGGCGCGGTCGAAGTCGCCGAGGAGACGGATCAGAGTGGCGAGGACCCGGCGCGACTCGGTGCGGTAGACCTCGTCGATGACGGCTGGGACGTCCACGGCGTCAGCCTAATTGAACTCCTGAATCGGGCGCACTTCGACCGTCCCGAGCTTGGCCGACGGGATCTTCGCCGCCACCTGCAGCGCGTCGTTCAGGTCCTTGGCTTCGATCAGGTAGTAGCCCCCGAGCTGCTCCTTCGTCTCGGCAAAGGGGCCGTCGGTGGTGGACATCTTGCCGCCGCGCACGCGCACCGAGGTGGCGGTGCCCACCGGCTGCAGGGCGTTACCGCCCACGTAGTGGCCCGACTTCTTGATGTCCTCGGTGAAGGCGAAGTATTCGCCCATGAAGGCGTCGGATTCCCCCTTCGACATCGCCCCGAGCTTCTTCTCTTCGTCGTAGATCAGGCACAAGTAGCGCATCGGTCTCTCTCCTTGGTTGTGAAGCGGGTGCTTCACGGGATAGTCGCCGGAGGGGCACCCAAATCGACAATGCCCGTTATACAATCCCGCCTCGACGAGCCCCCGGCGCGGGGCATTCCAGAAAGGCGAGGCTGATGAAGGGTTTACGGTTGCTCGGGCTCGTGTGCATGACGCTGATGCTGGCGGCGTACATGATGCTCACCCACGAGCAGATCCAGGGCAACATCGCCACCATCAAGGACACCTTCGCCAAGTTCCTGACCTTCGGCGACGGGCCGACCGACGCGATCATGGTCGACAACGACGAGTGGCTGTCGAAGTTCGGCTACGTCCAGTTCCTGCGCGACTACGGCGTGCACTTCACCATCAACCGCATGCTGGCGTTCGACAGCGTCAAGGCCCGGCTCGACCGCGAGCAGCCGATGACCTTCCTCGAGTTCAACTACATGCTGATGCAGTCGGTGGACTTCCTGGAGCTGGAGCGCAGCCACGGCTGCGTGCTGCAGATGGGCGGGTCGGACCAGTGGGGCAACATCGTCAACGGCGTGGAACTGATCCGCCGCGTCGACCAGAAGCCGGCCTTCGGCCTGACCACGCCGCTGCTCTCC
>Ga0207689_10002580_pt1 | contig 16786 bp, 20 predicted proteins | sample KBSMisM52_FD_184312 | JGI IMG/M metagenome (GOLD analysis project Ga0207689, IMG submission 184312) | Miscanthus rhizosphere microbial communities from Kellogg Biological Station, Michigan, USA - KBS Miscanthus M5-2 (SPAdes) (version 2) | ecosystem: Host-associated > Plants > Roots >... | reverse complement strand
CGAGGTGCGCGGCCGCGACGTCCTCCACCGCCATCCCCAGCGACTTGAACAGCGTCACCTCGTTTGCGGTTCGGCGTCCGGCGACAGTCCCCGCCGCGAGCTCGCCGAGCTCGCCGGCGATGTGCGTGGCGTCGATCACGCCTTCGCGCATCGGCAGCACGATATCGCCAGCTTCCGCGAGCGCGCCGGTGCGGGAATCGACGAACGTGCGGGCGCGTTTCACGAGCGCCGTATCCATCTCGCGTTGATCGGGCCGGCACGCGCCGACGGCGGCGAGGTGGGCGCCATCGGCTACCCATTCGTTCTTCAGCACCGGCTCCCGCGCAGCCGTCGTCAGCCCTTGAGCAGCCGGTGCTCGGCCCGTGCGAGATTCCCCGGCCGCCCGAGCAGAACGACGACGTCGCCGGATTCGAACACCCACTCGGGGCCCGGATGCTGCGCACGTGAGCCCTTGCGCCGCACGCCGGTCACCTCGACCCACTTTTCGAGCCCCATCGTCGACAACGTCCTGCCGCGCGCGAAGGCGCGCTCGGTCAGATGCACCGACAAGAGTCTCGGCTGCAGGTTGTCGGCCGCATCCGCGGAATCCGATGCGCCGTGAAAGAAGCCCTTGAAGATGCTGTAACGCTCGTCGCGGACCGCCCGGATGCGCGACAGCACGCGATTGAGCGGCACTCCCAGCAACAGCAGCGAATGCGTGGCGAGCATCAGGCTCCCTTCCAGCACTTCGGGCACGACCTCCGCTGCGCCGGCGTCGAGCAGGCGGTCGAGCTCGCCGTCGTCGACGGTGCGCACGATCACGGGAAGCTCCGGGCGCGTCTCGTGCACGAAGTGGAGGATCTTGAGCGCAGCGGGCGTATCGGCGAAGGTGATCACGACGGCGCGTGCCTTCGCGAGGCCGGCCGCGTGAAGCGCCTCCTTGCGCGAAGCGTTGCCGTACACCACGGACAAGCCGTCGCCGGCCGCGCCGCGCACGCGCTCCGGATCGGCATCGAGCGCGACGAAGGCGATGTCCTCCGCTTCGAGCAGCCTTGCCAGGTTCTGGCCGCTCCGGCCGAAGCCGCAGATGATCACGTGCTGCTGCCGCGCCATCGTCGTCGCGGCGATTTGCGTGATCTGCGCGGCGCGCGCGAGCCAGTCGTTCGCGGTGAGCCGGCGCACGATCCGTTCGGCGTATTGGATGAGCAGCGGCGCGGACAACATCGACAGCACCATTGCCGCCAGCACGACCTGCGTGATCGTTGGCGTGAGGATCCGCTGCTCGCGCGCGAGCGCGAGCAGCACCAGCGCGAACTCTCCTGCCTGCGCGAGATAGAACCCGTTGCGCAGCGACGTGCCGAGCGTCGCGCCGAAGGCGCGGGAGAGAATCACGACCAGCACGAGCTTTCCCACGACGGGCAGGATGAGGAGCGCGACCACCCAGAGGATGTTCTCGCCGACGACCGCGAGGTTGAGCGCCATCCCGACCGTGACGAAGAAGAGGCCGAGCAGCACGTCGCGAAAGGGCTTGATGTCCTCCTCGACCTGGTAGCGGTATTCGGTCTCGGCGATGAGCATGCCGGCGAGAAAGGCGCCCAGCGCGAGCGAGAGGCCGGCGATTTCGGTGAGCGCCGCGAGGCCGAGCGTGATCAACAGGAGGTTCAGCATGAAGAGCTCGGAGCTCCTCTGCCGCGCGACGACATGGAACCACGCCCGCATCGGCTTCTGTCCCGCGAACAGGATCAGCGTCAGCGCGACGGCGGCCTTGACGGCCGCGAGGCCCAGGTCCTCGACCAGGTCACCGCCGCCCTTCGCGAGCGAAGGAATGATGATGAGGAAGGCCACGACAGCGAGATCCTGGAACAGCAGGATGCCCATGATGTCGCGACCGTGCGGTGTCGCGAGCTCCATCTTTTCCGCGAGCATCTTCGACACGATGGCGGTCGAGCTCATCGCGAGCGCGCCGCCGAGCGCGAAGCCCACCTGCCAGCCGAAGCCGACGAGATGGACCACGGCCATCGCGAACAGCGTCGTGATCGTGACCTGCGCGAGGCCGAGCCCGAACACCGCTCGCCGCATCGTCTTCAACTGCGGCAGGCTGAACTCGAGTCCGATCGAGAACATCAGGAAGACGATGCCGAACTCGGCGAGATCGCGAACGTCCGCACTGTCCGGCACCCACGCGAGCGCATGCGGGCCGGCCGCCATGCCGACAACGAGATAGCCCAGGATCGGCGGCAGCCGGACGAGCCGGCAGATGACGACGGCGACGACGGCGCAGGCTAGCAGGACGAGAATGAGTTGCAGCGTCTGCGGCATCGGGCGATTTCCGGCGGAGCCGTTCTTGTCCGGCTCTCGATCTCTTGACGATCGAATGTAGCACGGCCACAGGGGGTTATACTTTGATCATGAGCACGCCGGGTCGCCGATGAGCATTGAGACTCGCGTCTCCGCTTCGCCCGCCCCGGCCGCGCAACGAGCCGCGGTGGAACCGGCGCACGTGCTGTCGCTGGCGCGCGACGTTCTCGCGACCGAAGCCAACGCGATCGTCAGGCTCGCGGCCCGCCTCGGCGCGGATTTCGTCGCCGCCGTCGAGCTGATCCTCAATTGCGACGGGCGGGTCGTCGTGTCCGGCATCGGCAAGTCCGGCCACATCGCCCGGAAGCTCGCGGCGACGCTCGCCTCCACGGGCACTCCCGCGTTCTTCGTCCATCCTGCCGAAGCCTCGCACGGCGATCTCGGGATGATCACCGCGGCGGACGTCGTCGTGATGCTGTCGAACTCCGGAGAGAGCGACGAGCTGCTGCTGCTGACGCCGCACTTGAAGCGCCAGGGCGCGAAGATCGTCGCGCTGACGGGCAACGATCAGTCATCGCTCGCGCAAGCCGCCGACGTGCATCTCGACGCTGCGGTCGACGCCGAAGCGGGACCGCTGGGTCTCGCGCCGACGGCCAGCACCACCGCCACGCTCGCGCTCGGCGACGCGCTGGCGCTCGTGCTGCTCGACGCGCGCGGCTTTTCCGTCGAGGACTTCGCCCGCTCGCATCCAGGCGGACCCATCGGGCGGCGGCTCCTGACACGCGTGCGCGACGTGATGGTGAGCGGCAGCGCGCTGCCCATCGTCGCCATCGACTCGACGCTCGCTGAAGCGGTCGTGACGATGAGCGGCAAAGGCATGGGCATGACGGCCGTCGCCGATGCCGACGGCCGCGTTGCCGGCATCTTCACCGACGGCGACCTTCGCCGTTGCCTCGACCGGGTGCGCGATCTCGCCAACGTCGGCGTGCGCGAAGTCATGACAAAGAACCCGCGCGCCATCGGGCCGGAGCGCCTCGCGATCGACTGCGTGGAGCTGATGGAAGCGGTGCCCAAGGTGACGGTCCTCCTCGTCGTCGACGACGACCGTCGGCTGGTCGGCGCGCTCCACCTGCACGATCTCTTCCGAGCACGGGTCGTATGACGACCTTCGTGCGCGCAGGCACATGTCGATGAGCGCCGCAGGGCCGCACGGGATCCGGCTCCTCACCTGCGACGTCGACGGTGTGCTCACCGACGGGCGCATCTACGTCGACGACGACGGCCGCGAGCAGAAGGCGTTCAGCGCGCTCGACGGCGTGGGGTTGAAGCTCCTGATGCAGGCGGGCGTCGCGGTGGCGTGGATCACCGGCAGCCGCGCTCCCGTGGTGCTGCACCGCGCGCGCTCGATCGGCGTCGATCGCGTCATCCAGGGCGCCGAAGACAAGCTCGCGCCGTGGGAGGCACTCGTGACCGAGCTCGCGCTGCCGCCTGCCGCCTGCGCTCACATCGGCGACGATCTTCCCGACGTGCCCGTCTTTGCCCGCTGCGGCTTTGCCGTGTCGGTGCCGCATGCGCCGGCTTCAGTGCGCGCGCACGCGCACTTCGTGACGACGCGCGAAGGCGGCAGGGGCGCGGTGCGCGAGCTCTGCGAGATGATTCTCGCGGCACAGTCATGAGCAGCCTCCGCGCTCACGGTGCGCGGAAATGACGCCGAAACGTCCGCGTCTCGATCGCCTGGTCGCCTGGACGCCCGTGCTTCTGCTCGGGAGCCTTGCGGCGTTTACCTACTGGCTGGACGCGCAAGTGGAGTCGTCGGGGAGGCGCAACGACGGATCGTCGCGGCACGACCCCGATCTTTTCATCGAGCGATTCCACGCGGTCACATTCGACGTCGACGGCCGGGTGCGGCAGATGCTCGCGGCGAACCGTGCCGAGCACTTTCCCGACGACGGCAGCGTCGATCTCCTGGGACCGGCGCTCGAGATCATGGACCCGGGGAAGCCACGGATCGCAGTCACCGCGGAAAAAGGCACCGTCTCCGGCGATCGGGAAACGGTGACCCTGCGCGGCCACGTCCACGCGACGCGCGATGCCGCCGAGGCGACGCCGCGCGATCGCAATCCGATGGGCGCCGCAACGGTCACGACGGAGAAGCTGCGCATCATCCCGAAGGAGGGACGCGCCGAAACCGACGCGCTCGTGACGATCGAGGAAGCGCGTGGAATAATCCAGGGTGTCGGGATGGTCCTCGACAACAATGCGCGCACCGTCAAGCTCAACTCCGCCGTGCGCGGAACTCTCCAACCGAACAAGCTGCCGAAGTGAATTTGCCAATGCGAAACCGTATTGTGGCGGGGCGGGGCGCCGGCGCGGCCGCGGCAGCCATCGCTCTCGCCTCGGTGCTCGCATCGTCCGCCCCAAACGCGGAGACGGGCGACCGCGACAAGCCGATCAGCTTCGCCGGCGACACCGGCGACGCCAACCTGCAGGCGCGCGGTGGCGCGCTTGCCGGGAACGTGATCATCACGCAGGGCACGCTGTCGATCCGCGCCGATCGCATCGTGTTCAAGCAGAACGCGGACAATTCGCTTTCGGCTACCGCCTACGGCAATCCCGTCGCCATCCGGCAGAAGCGTGACGGAGTCGAGGAGTACTACGAAGGCTACGCCCAGCGCGTCGAGTACGACGGCTCGAAGGAGTTGGTCGAGCTCTTCGATCGCGCGCTCTTGAAGCGCGGGCAGGACGAGATTCGCAGCAACTATGTCTCCTACAACACCGCCACCGAGGTCTTCAAGGCGGAGGGCCGTGCGGGCACCGTCCCGGATCCGACCGGCCCCGGCGCGCGCGTGCGCGGGATGTTTCAGCCAAGGACCGGCGAGGCGGTGCCCGGCAAGGCCAAGGACGGCACCTCCAAGGACGGCGCGAAGGCTCCGGCGAAAGAGCCGGCAAAGGCCCCCGCCGGGGTGACGCTGCAACCGGCGGGCGACCTCGTGTCCCCAGCCGTCAAGTGAGCGCCGCAGGGCCGCCCCTAGGCGCGAACTGCGCCCCCTCCGGGGGCAGTGCGGCGGCCGAGGTCTACAACGAGGCCGCAAGCGTGGGTGGACGACAGTGAGCGCGGACGCCGCGGTCGTCGAACCGCGCCCGACGAGTCACCTTTCGGTCGCAAGACTGGAGAAGCGATACAAGGCGCGAACGGTCGTCCACGACGTGTCGCTCAATGTCGCGAGCGGCGAGGTCGTCGGCCTGCTCGGGCCGAACGGCGCCGGCAAGACGACGTGCTTCTATATGATCGTCGGGCTCGTCGCCGCGGATGGCGGCTTGATCGAGCTCGACGGACGCAACCTCTCGCGGCTTCCCATCCACACACGCGCACGCCTCGGACTCTCGTACCTCCCGCAGGAGGCATCGATCTTCCGCAAGCTGACCGTCGCCGAAAACGTCCGCGCCATCCTCGAACTGCAGGACCTCGATTCGGACGCGCTCGCCAACCGGCTCGACGCGCTGCTCGACGACCTTTCGATCTCGCATCTCGCCAACGCGACGGCGCTGTCGCTGTCGGGCGGCGAGCGCCGCCGCGTGGAGATCGCCCGCGCGCTCGCCACGAGACCGCGGTTCATCCTGTTGGACGAGCCGTTCGCGGGCGTGGACCCGATCGCGGTCCTCGACATCCAGAAAATCATCGGGTTCCTGAAAGATCGCGGCATCGGCGTGCTCATTACGGATCACAATGTGCGCGAGACCCTCGGCATCTGCGACCGCGCCTACATCATCAACGAGGGGCGTGTTCTCGCCTCGGGCGCTCCGGACGAGATTGTTTATAATGAAGCCGTCAGGAAGGTCTATCTCGGGGAGCATTTCCGGCTCTGAGGCAATGCGCATTCCGTAACGCATGAAGCAAACCCTCCAGCTCAAGCTCAGCCAGCACCTCACACTCACCCCGCAACTGCAGCAATCGATCCGGTTGCTGCAGCTGTCCACGGTCGAGTTGAATGCCGAGGTGGAGCGGATGCTGCAGGAGAACCCGCTGCTGGAAAAGGCGGAGGGAGACGACGAGCCGCTGCCGACCGCCTCGCAGCTCGCAACCGCCGCCGCCTCTTCGACCGAGGCGATGCCGGCGCACGACGACGACCGGGCGGGCGGCAAGGAAGCCGGCGAGGAGAGCCGGGAGCGCACCGACACCGTCGATCGCACCGACTTCGAGGATTATTCCGGCGGCGATTCGGACTGGGGCGGCGGCTCGGCTTCCGACGACGACGACGACGGCTTCTACCCGCAGCAGGTCGCGACGAGCTCGCTGCGCGACCACCTCCTCTCGCAGCTCGCCGTGCTCAACCTGCCGCTGCGCGACCGCCGTCTCGTCGGCGCGCTCATTGATGCGCTGGACGAAGACGGCTATCTCCATGTGTCGCTCGAGGAAGTGGCGGAGATGTTTCCGGCGGAGCTCGAAATCGATCCGGATGAGCTTTCGATCGCGCTTTGCTACCTGCAGAGCTTCGAGCCCGCCGGCATTGGCGCGCGCGACGCTTCCGAATGCCTGGCGCTGCAGTTGAAGGCGTTGCCGGAATCGACTCCCTCCCGCGCCGAGGCGCACACCGTCGTCACCGAGCACCTGGCGCTGCTCGCGGCGCGCGATTTCGCCAAGCTGAAGCGCATCCTCCACACCGACGACGCCGGCGTGCGCGCGATGCGCGCGCTCGTGATGAGCCTGAATCCCCGGCCCGGCGCCTCGTTCGCCAAATCGGAAGCCAACTTCGTCATCCCCGACGTCGTCGTCAAGAAAGTGCGCGGCAAGTGGATGGCGGCGCTGAACGAATCGGCGATGCCCAAGCTCCGGCTCAATCGCATCTACGCCGACATCCTCACGCGCAACCGCGATTCGTCGAACCAGCAGCTCTCCGCGCAGCTGCAGGAAGCGAAGTGGCTCATCCGCAACGTCCAGCAGCGCTTCGAAACCATCCTGCGCGTGGCGCAGGCCATCGTCGAGCGGCAGCGCCGCTTCTTCGAGCACGGCGACGTCGCGATGCGCCCGATGGTGTTGCGCGAGATCGCGACGATGCTCAACCTGCACGAATCCACGATCTCGCGCGTGACGACGCAAAAGTACATGCTCACCTCGCGCGGCACGTACGAGCTCAAGTATTTCTTCGGCAGCCATGTCGCGACGGACTCCGGGGGCGCCGCCTCGGCTACCGCGATCCGTGCGCTCATCAAGCAGCTGGTCGCCGCCGAAAACATCAAGACACCGCTCACCGACAGCCGGATCGCGGAGCTCCTGGGGGAGCAGGGCATCATCGTGGCCCGACGCACTGTCGCCAAGTACCGGGAGGCGCTGCAGATACCCCCCGTCAACCTGCGCAAGGCGCCGTGACGGCGCCGGATGTGGCGCGCATCGAGGAGGAGGACTTGATGAACCTTTGCCTGACCGGCCATCATCTGGATATCACGCCCGCGATCCGGGACTACGTCGTGGCGAAGCTCGATCGCGTGACGCGGCACTTCGACGACGTCATCGACGTCAACGTCGTGATGTCGGTCGAAAAGCTGCGGCACAAGGTGGAAGTCAACCTGCACACCCGCGGCAAGGACATCCACGTCGAGGCGATCGAGCCCGACATGTACGCGGCGATCGACGCGCTCGCCGACAAGCTCGACCGGCAGGTGCTGAAGCACAAGGAAAAGCGGGAGCTGCACCGGCACGAGGGCGCGGCGATCAAGCGCGACGGGACCGTCGGCGAGGCGGCAACCTCGGCCGTTCCGGGCGCGCGCCGCGTCCCCGGCGCTTGAGTTCGCACCTGCTGATTTCGTGTGAACGGGCCCTAATGCGTGCCGGAGGGAAATGAGCCAGATCGCGTCGCTGCTTCCTACCGGGAACATCCTGCTCGACCTCGACGCGGGATCGAAGGCACGCCTCTTCGAAGCCGTCGGCGTCCTGTTCGAAGCCAATCAGGGCCTCGCGAAGAAGGTCGTCGTCGACAGTCTCCACGCCCGCGAGAAGCTGGGGTCGACCGGACTCGGTCAGGGCATCGCCATTCCTCATGGCCGCATACGCGGGCTCGCCGAGGCGCAGGGCGCATTCGTGCGCTTGAAGTCGCCGATCCCGTTCGACGCTCCCGACGGCAAACCCGTCGCGCAGGTATTCGTCCTGCTGGTGCCGGCGCAGGCGACCGAAAAGCACCTGCAGCTCCTGTCGGAGCTCGCCCAGATGTTTTCCGAGGCGAGCTTCCGCGAAAGCCTCGCGAGCCCGACGGACGCCGACGGTGTGCGCAAGGTGTTCGACGACTGGGAGCCTGCCCCGTGACAGCCCGAGGACTCCGCGTCGGTTTCATGTGCGATCCGCACGGGCCGCGGCGGGCGGCATGACAGGGGAAACCGGAATGGCGCGGCAAGTCAGCGTCGAACGGATCTTCGAAGACAACCAGGCGCGGCTCGGTCTCCACTGGGTTGCGGGTCGCCAGGGCGGAAACCGGGTGCTGACCGGCGAGGCGGCACTGAAGCCGACCATCGGCCAGGTCGGCCACATGAACTTCATCCATCCGTTCCGCATCCAGATCCTGGGCGCGGCGGAAGTCGCCTACCTCCGCGGCATGCCGGAGAGCGAGCTCGAAGCCTCGATCGACCGGCTCTTCACGCTGGAGCTGGTGGCGATCGTCGTCGCCAACGGCGAATCGGTGCCGCCGCGCCTCGCCGTCAAGTGCGACGCCCACCACATCGCGCTCATGACGTCGGTCCAGCCCTCGCCCCATCTGGTCGAGGTGTTCCGGCTCTACCTGTCGCGCGTCCTCGCGGAGTCGACGACCCTCCACGGCGTGTTCCTGGACGTGCTCGAGATGGGCGTGCTCGTCACCGGCGCTTCGGCGATCGGCAAGAGCGAGCTCGCGCTGGAGCTCATTTCGCGTGGCAACGGTCTCATCGCCGACGACATCGTCGAGCTCTACCGCATCTCGCCCGACACGCTCGAGGGCCGCTGTCCCGCCGTGCTCCGCGACTTTCTCGAAGTGCGCGGCATCGGCATCCTCAACATCAGGACGATCTTCGGCGAGACCGCGGTGCGGCCGCGCAAGCTGCTGAAGTTCATGGTGCACCTCGAGGACCACAGCAACGAGGCCTTCTCCGAGCTCGACCGGCTCCAAGTCAATGCCACGTTCCAGGAGATCCTCGGCGTGCCCGTGCGCAAGGTGACCATCCCCGTCGCTGCCGGCCGCAACCTCGCGGTGCTGGTCGAAGCCGCCGTCCGCAATTTCGTGCTCAATCAGCGCGGCATCGACAGCACGAAGGAATTCATCGAGCGCCAGACGCAGCTCATGTAGGACGGCGGCTAAACGCCGCTCCCTGCCGGGCTTTCCCATGGACCTGCTGCTGATCGGCGGCGTATCGGGCTCCGGCAAGAACGTCGCGCTCGGAGCACTCGAGGATTCCGGCTACTACGCGGTCAACAACCTGCCGATGCCGCTCGTCGAGGCGACGGCGGGGCACCTGGCGAAGGCCGGACGCGACCGCATCGCCATCGCGCTCGACGCGAAGACCGGACCCGGGCTCTCCGGCCTCGCGGACACCATCGCGCGCCTTCGCGCCCTGGACTGGAACGTCCGGTTCCTCTACCTCGACGCGAAGACCGAGACGCTCGTCAAGCGCTTTTCGGAGACCCGTCGCCGCCATCCGTTCTCGAGCGATTCGCGCACGCTGACCGAGGCGATCGACTACGAGCGCGAGCTCCTCGTGGACGTGCGCCCGCTGGGCTTCGTGTTCGACACGAGCGACCTGCCGGCTGCCGCGCTTCGCTCCTGGATCAAGGATTTCGTCAGCGTCGATGCCGGACAGCTCACGCTGCAACTCGAATCCTTCGGCTTCAAGCACGGCGTACCGCTCGACGCAGACCTGGTGTTCGACGTGCGTTGCCTTGCCAATCCCTACTACGAGCCCAAGCTGCAGCCGCTTACGGGACGCGACCTGCCCGTCGTCGCGTTCCTCGAGAAAGAGCCCGCGGTGGAAAGAATGTATGGCGACATCGAGCGGTTCATCGCGACGTGGCTTCCCGAATACGCGCGCGACAATCGCAACTACCTCACGGTCGCGATCGGCTGCACGGGCGGCCGGCACCGCTCGGTGTACCTCGTGGAGCGACTGGCGAGGGCGTTCTCGCCGCACAATCAGGTCCTGATCCGGCACCGGGAGCTCGGTTGATCCCACTTGGGATCCGAACGCCCTGATGGCTTCACCCTCGCAGCCTCCGCTGTTCCCGCTGTTTCCATTGAACACTGTGCTTTTCCCGGGCGGCCGCCTGCCGCTCAGGATCTTCGAGCAGCGCTACGTCGAGATGGCGAAGGCGTGCCTCCGCGACGACACGCCGTTCGGCGTGTGCCTCATCCTCCGCGGCGCGGAGGTGCTGTCGAAAGGCGCCGCCGCGCCTGAGTTCGCGACGATCGGAACGCTCGCGCGCATCGAGACCTGGGACATGCCGCAACAGGGAATCCTGCAGATCCGGGCCGCCGGAGGAACGCGCTTCGAAGTGCGCGCTCACGCCATGCGAGAGAATGGTCTCGTCATGGGCGACATATCGCCGCTGGCCGCGGAGCCCCGCGTCGCCCTTGGCGCCGGGTTCGAACCGCTCGCGCAGCTCCTGGAGCTCCTCGCCGCCCGCGCCGGCCCGCACCAGTTCCCCGACGAGCGGTTGTTCGACGACGCATCATGGGTCGGCTACCGGCTCACTGAGCTCCTGCCGCTGCCGTTGTCGATCAAGCAGCACAGCCTCGAGATCAACGACGCCGAAATCCGGCTCTCCGTGCTGCAGGGTTTCCTGAAGCAGCAAGGGCTCATGTAGGCGCGCGGGCAACTCCGACAAAGTCGCGTCCGCTACAATTGTTCCATTCGGCGCGAACAGGACAGGACCGAGCATGGCTGGCCACAGCAAATGGGCGAACATCAAGCACAAGAAGGCGGCCACCGACGCCAAGCGGGGCAAGATCTTCACGCGCCTCATCCGTGAGATCACCGTCGCCGCCAAGATGGGCGGCGCCGACGCGTCGATGAACCCGCGACTGCGGCTCGCCATCGACAAGGCGACGGACCAGAACATGCCGAAGGACACGATCGAGCGCGCGGCCAAGCGCGGCGCCGGCGGGCTCGAGGGTGTCGCGTACGAGGAAATCCGCTATGAAGGCTACGGCATCGCCGGCGCGGCGGTGATCGTCGACTGCATGACCGACAACCGGACGCGGACGGTCGCCGATGTCCGCCACGCCTTCTCCAAGTACGGCGGCAACCTCGGGACGGACGGCTCCGTCGCGTTCCTGTTCAAGCATTGCGGCCAGCTCGTGTTCGCGCCCGGCACCGACGAGAACTCGCTCATGGAGGCGGCGCTCGAGGCCGGAGCCGACGACGTGATCGACAACGACGACGGCAGCATCGAAGTCGTCACCGGACCTTACGCATTCACGGCCGCGAAGGACGCGCTCGCCAAAGCCGGATTCAAGCCGGCGTTCGCCGAGGTGACGATGAAGCCATCCACGGACGTGGAGCTCGAGGGGGACGACGCCGTGAGGATGCAGAAGCTGATCGATGCGCTCGAATTACTGGACGACGTGCAGGATGTCTACACCAACGCGGCCTTCGACGAATAGCTCGAATAGCGGGGCGCCGCCGCCACGTGGCTAGCGAGCTCGGCATTCGCCGGATTCTCGGCATCGACCCGGGGCTCCGGATGACGGGTTTCGGCGTCATCTCGGTCGCGGGCAATCGGCTTACGTACATCGCCTGCGGGTGCATCAGGAGCGGAGACGGCGAGCTCCCGGCGCGGCTTCGAGTGATCCTCACGGATCTCGCGGCAGTGATCGCGCGGCACCAGCCCACCGAAGTCGCCGTCGAAAAAGTGTTCGTCAACGTCAATCCGCAGTCGACGCTGCTCCTGGGCCAGGCGCGCGGCGCCGCGATCTCCGCCGCGGTGCTCGCGGAACTGCCCGTCGTCGAGTACACGGCGCTGCAGGTGAAGCAGGCGGTCGTCGGGCACGGCAAGGCGGCGAAGGATCAGGTCGCCGAGATGGTGCGACGCCTCCTCGATCTGCCCGGCGCGCCTTCGGCCGACGCGGCCGACGCGCTCGCGTGCGCCATCGCGCACGCGCATGGCGCGCAAGGCTACGGCGGGCTCGCGAAGACCGGATTCCGCGTCCGCCGGGGCCGGCTCGTCGCCCGATGAATCGCCATCGAGCTCTCTCCCGCCCCGACGCGGTCATCTTCGACATGGACGGTCTGATGCTCGACACCGAGCCGCTCGCGGCGCGCGCGTGGGGCGAAGCAGCGGCAGGTTTGGGCGTGGGCTTCGACATGGCGCTCGCGCAAGCGATGATCGGGCGCAACTTCGCCGATTGCTCGGCGATGCTTCGCGCGCACTATGCCGCACCCTATCCAGTCGATGCTCTCCTCGCCGGCTGGCATGCCGCGTACGACGCCATCGTCGAGCGCGAAGGGTTGGCAGTGAAGCCCGGCGTCCACGAACTCCTGGGCTGGCTCGAGGCCAACGCGATTAAGCGCGCCGTCGCAACGTCCACACGGCGCGAGCGCGCGGTGAGCAAGCTCGAGCGCACCGCGCTCCTGCCGCGCTTTCACCAAATCGTCGGCGGCGACGAGGTGGCGCGCGGAAAGCCCGCTCCCGACATCTACGTCGAGGCGGCGCGACGGCTCAGCGCGAACGCCGCGTCCTGCCTCGTGCTCGAGGATTCAGAGCCCGGCGTGCGCGCGGCATTCGCCGCCGGAATGCTGCCGATCATGGTGCCGGACCTGCACCCGCCGTCGGCGGATCTTGCTGCGCTCGATCTCATCGTGCTGCCGACGTTGCACGACGTATTGCGCCATCTCACCGCGTTGCCGCCGTGACGAGCCCCGTGCGCACGGCGACCCCATGCGATAATCGCGCGACTTCGCGCCATCCCGACCGCGAAGCATCCGCCGCGCCTCAACCGAGGTTCGAATCGCCCCATGATCGGCCGCCTGACCGGAATACTCGTCGAGAAGAATCCGCCGCAGATCCTGCTCGACGTGCAGGGCGTCGCGTACGAGGTCGACGTGCCGATGAGCACGTTCTACAACCTTCCTGCGACGGGCGAGCGCATCGTGCTCTTCACGCATCTCGTCGTCCGCGAGGATGCGCATCTCCTCTTCGGATTCGGCACGGAGCACGAGCGTCGCGCGTTCCGGCAGCTCCTGAAGATCAGCGGCGTCGGCGCGCGAACCGCGCTTTCGGTGCTGTCGGGACTGTCGGTGGCCGAGCTCGCGCAAGCGGTGACGATGCAGGACGCCGGACGGCTGACGAAAATTCCGGGCATCGGCAAGAAGACCGCGGAGCGCCTGCTGCTGGAGCTCAAAGACAAGCTCGGCGCGGACGTCACCGCCACGGTGGGCATCCACCGCGCCCCGCCGGCATCGGCCGACGTCCTCAACGCGCTGCTGGCGCTCGGCTACAGCGACCGCGAGGCCGTCGCTGCGGTCAAGAAGCTGCCCGAGGGTGCGAGCGTAGGCGACGGCATTCGCCAGGCGTTGAAGCTCCTGGCGAAGGTCTAAGAGCCCGGTAGCGACATGGCCATCGAGAACGACGAACTCAACCGCCTTGTCACGGCGAAAGTCGCCGGCGTGCAGGAGGACGTCGTCGAGCGCAGCCTGCGCCCGCGCCTGCTCGACGAATACGTGGGCCAGGAGAAGATCCGCGGCCAGCTGTCGATCTTCATCGAGGCGGCGAGAAAGCGGAAGGAAGCGCTCGATCACGTGCTGCTGTTCGGTCCGCCGGGCCTCGGCAAGACGACGCTTTCGCACATCATCGCGCACGAGCTCGGCGTCAACCTGCGCCAGACGTCCGGTCCCGTGCTCGAGCGCGCCGGCGACCTCGCGGCGCTGCTCACCAACCTCGAGCCGCACGACGTGCTCTTCATCGACGAGATCCACCGGCTCTCGCCCGTGGTCGAGGAGATCCTGTATCCGGCGCTCGAGGATTTCCAGATCGACATCATGATCGGCGAGGGGCCGGCGGCACGGAGCGTCAAGCTCGACCTTCCGCCGTTCACGCTGGTCGGGGCGACGACGCGCGCCGGAATGCTCACGAATCCGCTGCGCGACCGCTTCGGCATCGTCGCCCGCCTCGAGTTCTACACGGCGGCGGAACTGACGAGAATCGTCACGCGCTCGGCGAGCCTCCTCAAGATCGACATCGATCCCAATGGCGCGCTCGAGATCGCCCGCCGGTCGCGCGGCACGCCGCGCATCGTCAACCGCCTCCTGCGGCGGGTGCGCGACTTCGCCGAAGTGCGCGCCGACGGCGCGATCACCCGCACGGTCGCCAATGACGCGCTGGCGATGCTCGACGTCGACGCGTCGGGGCTCGACGTGATGGACCGGAAGCTCCTGCGCACCGTGCTCGACAAGTTCGCCGGCGGCCCCGTCGGGGTGGACAATCTCGCCGCGGCGATCGGCGAAGAGCGCGACACGATCGAGGACGTGCTCGAGCCCTACCTCATCCAGCAGGGCTTCCTGCAGCGCACGCCCCGCGGCCGGGTCGCCACCGTGATCGCGTACCGGCATTTCGGGCTCACTCCGCCCGTGCAGGCCGGCGCTCCCGATCTCTTCACGGACGGGGGCGCCACTTGAACGAAGAGGCGACGAACGGCGAGACCTTCCGCTTTCCGCTTCGCGTCTACTACGAAGACACCGATGCCGCGGGCGTCGTCTACTACGCAAACTATCTCAAGTTCATGGAACGTGCCCGCACCGAATGGCTGGCGGCGCTGGGCTTCGACCTCGCGGAATTCGAGCAGTCGCATGGCGTGCTGTTCGTCGTCGCGAGGATGGAGATCGAGTACCGGGCCCCCGCGCGCCTCGGCGACCGGCTGGAAGCCACGCTCAGGCTGATCGAACTCGGCCGCGCGCGGATGGTCGCATTGCAGGACGTGCGGCGTGGCGCGAGCGCCCTCGCGCAGGCCCGCGTGACGCTCGGCTGCATCGATCGGGGCGATTGGCGCCCGACCCGCATTCCGGCCGTGCTTCACGGCCGACTGGAGAAAATCCGTTGAACGTCGCTACCGACCTCTCGTTCCTCACGCTGATCCAGCAGGCGTCCGTCGTCGTCCAGGGAGTGCTGCTCCTGCTCGCCGCCCTGTCGTTGTGGTCGTGGTGGCAGATCTTCCTCAAGCTCTTCCAGCTGAAGCGCACGGCGAGGGACACCGACGCCTTCGAGAACGAATTCTGGAAAGGCGGCGACCTGAACGAGCTCTACCAGAGCTCGAGCAAGTCGCGCACCGGCAGCGGCCTCGAGCACATCTTCACTGCGGGCTTCCGCGAATACGCGAAGCACAGGAAGCAGGGGGGCACCGCCGCCGTCACGATGGACAGCGCGCGCCGAGCGATGCGCGCCACGTACCAGCGCGAGATCGACGCGCTCGACGCGCACCTCGCGGGCCTCGCCACCGTAGGCTCCGTGTCGCCGTACATCGGCCTCTTCGGCACCGTATGGGGAATCATGAATGCGTTCCGCGGACTCGCGAACGTGAGCCAGGCGACGCTCGCCCATGTCGCCCCCGGCATCGCCGAGGCGCTGATCGCCACCGCGATCGGCCTGTTCGCGGCGATCCCCGCCGTCGTCGCGTACAACCGCTACACGCACGACGTCGACCGGCTGTCCGTCCGCTTCGAGACCTTCATCGAAGAGTTCTCGAACATCCTGCAGCGCCAAGGGTAGGTGAAACGATGCCCCGCCCGCGAAAGACGATCAACCAGATCAACGTCGTTCCCTACATCGACGTGATGCTGGTGCTGCTCGTGATCTTCATGGTCACGGCGCCGCTCATCAGCCCGGGCTCGATCGACCTGCCGTCGGTCGGCAGCAAGCTTTCCGTGCCCGCGGCGCCGCTCGAAGTCACGCTGGGGCCCAATCAGACGCTGACGCTCGTCGACCGTCAGGCCGCGACACCCCCGGTCAACGTCTCACTCGACGAGCTCGTTGAGAGAATCAAGGCGAAACAGGCGCGACTTCCCGATCAACCCGTCGTGATAGGGGCCGCCGCGAGCACGCGCTACGAGGACGTCATCAGGGTGGTCGATCAGTTGCAGCGAGGCGGCGTGCAAAAAGTCGGATTGCTGGCGCGGCCTGCAGGCCGATAGGATGGGCGGCCGCGGCGCTCATCGCGTTCGCTGACGGGATTCCATGGTCCGCGATCGCCCACGCAGACCCGCGCGCGTGTCGGGCCAATGGCCGGCGCTCGCGCTCGCCATCGCCGTGCATGTCGCCTTCATCGCGGTGCTGATCTTTTCGTTGCGCTGGCAGAATCGCGAGGCCGCACCCGTGTCCGTCGAGCTCTACGCTCCGCCGCCGAAAGTGGCGGCGACCGAGACCACGCCGGAACCGCCGCCGGCGCCTCCGCCCAAAGCGGAGCCCGCACCGGAACCGCCGCCGCCTCCACCAAAGGCGGAGCCGACGCCACCTCCGAAGCCCGAGCCCAGGCCCGCGCCTGAACCGCCTCCGAAGAAGGCATTG
>Ga0207689_10002579_pt1 | contig 16789 bp, 8 predicted proteins | sample KBSMisM52_FD_184312 | JGI IMG/M metagenome (GOLD analysis project Ga0207689, IMG submission 184312) | Miscanthus rhizosphere microbial communities from Kellogg Biological Station, Michigan, USA - KBS Miscanthus M5-2 (SPAdes) (version 2) | ecosystem: Host-associated > Plants > Roots > Rhizosphere... | reverse complement strand
CGCGGCGCATCCCTCGATGGTGATGACGGAGTAGACCGAATTCTCCAGCATCAGCACGCGGTCCGCGACGCCTAACGCGAGAGCACCACCCGATCCTCCCTCGCCGATCACCGTCGCGATGATCGGCACTTCCAGCCGGCTCATCTCGAAGAGATTGTGGGCGATCGCCTCGCTCTGGCCGCGCTCTTCGGCGCCAAGTCCCGCCCACGCACCCGGCGTGTCGATGAATGTGATCACGGGAACGTGAAATTTTTCGGCGAGCTTCATCAGCCGCAGCGCCTTGCGATAGCCCTCCGGGTGCGGCATCCCGAAGTTGCGCTTCAGATTCTCCTTCGTGTCGCGCCCGCGCTGCTGGCCCACGACCATGACGGTCTCGCCGTCCAGACGCGCCCACCCGCCGACGATCGCCGGGTCCTCTCGGAACAGTCGGTCGCCGTGCAGCTCCACGAAATCCGTGAAGCACATCCTGATATAATCGAGCGTGAAGGGGCGCTTGGAATTCCGTGCGACCTGGACCCGTTGAAGGGGCGACAGGTTCTTGTAGACCTCGGCCCGCAGGTCGTTGAGTTTTCGTTCGAGCGGCGCGATCTCAGCATCCACGCTGAGCTGCTGGTCACCAGCCAGCTTCTTCAACTCATCGATCTGCTTTTCGAGGTCGAAGATGGGTCGCTCGAACTCCATAGCTGGCGTCGAAGCCAATTTAGCTCCCGCGTACGAGACGGACGCGCTCCTGCCCGAGCAGCGCCCGTAGCTCGGTCAGCGCGGCATTCGTTGCCGACAGCTTGATCGAGCGCGATCGCAATCGTGCCTGCGTCCCATTTCCATCGTTCCATCGGATTTCGAGCGGCGCCGCGCCAGGATGCGCTTCGGCCACGGCCCGCACGTCTTGCATGATGTCCGGCGTAACGGCCGTCACGCCGCCGTTCATTCCGTCGATTCCCATCTGCCCAGCTTCGCTGGGCTCCCGCGGATTCCCGATTCCCGACAAGTCGATTGCGATCGTCACCTGGCCCGCAATCCTCAGCTCCTCGAACCGCTGCACCGACTCGATGATGAACGTGGGATTGTCCGTGCCCTGATCGCGTCTCGAGTAGCCGCCCCGCACGAGCAGCGGAATGTCACTCCGGATCCGGTCCGACAGCACGGTCCAGTTCTCGGGGAAAACGAGAACCTCGGAAGATCCTGAAAAATCCTCGACTGTCAACCGCGCGAACTCGGCGCCTGAGCGCTTGCTAACCTGGCGTTTGATGGCGGTAACGACCACGCCCAGCGACATCACGCCTTCCGCCCATTGTCCGAGCTGCGATACGGTATGCGTCGCGAACAACTCGCATTCGGTGCGGTAGGGCTCCAGGGGATGCCCCGAGATGTAAAACCCGAGGATCTCTTTCTCCTTCGTGAGCCGCTCGGCTTCCGACATGGGGGCGATGTTCGGGAGCTGGGCTCGGTGGGTCGCCGCTGCGCCGTTCGTTCCCGATTCTCGATCCCCATCTGCCCAGAGGGCTCCCGCCGATTCCCCAAAAAGCGATCCCTGCCCGCTCTCGATCTCCTGCTGTTTGAGCGACGCTTCCTGAATCGCCGAATCGAGCACGGTAACGTACTGCGATCGATGTCCGCCGAGGTTGTCGACCGCGCCCGAGTAAATGAGCGCTTCGAACACGCGCTTGTTGCACAGCCGCAGATCGACGCGCTCACACAGGTCGAACAGCGACGTGAACGGCTTCTCGGTGCGGGCTGCGAGCATCGACTCGATTGCGGCCTTGCCGACGTTGCGAATCGCGCCAAGTCCGAAGCGGATCCGCTTTTCGTCGAGCACCGTGAACTTGTATCCGGACTCGTTCACGTCCGGCGCGAGAACCTCGATGCCGAGCTCGCGCGCCTCGTTGATGAACTTCACGACGCTGTCCGTGTCGCCGATGGACGAGGACAGCAGCGCCGCCATGAACTCCGCCGGATAGTGCGCCTTGAGCCACGCGGTGTGATACGAGATGACCGAGTAGGCGACCGAGTGCGACTTGTTGAATCCGTAGCGCCCGAACGTCTCGATCTGTCCCGCGAGGTCCTCGATGATCTTCTTGTTGTACCCACGCCCCACCGCCTTCTCGACGAACTTGCCGAGCTCCTTCTTGATGAGCTCAGCGTCCTTCTTGCCGACGGCCTTTCGCAGCACATCGGCTTCGGCGAGGGAGATGCCCGCGAGCACCTGGGCGATACGCATCACCTGTTCCTGGTAGGTGATGACGCCGTAGGTGGGCTCGAGAATGGGCTCGAGCTCCGGCAGCGCGTAGATCACGGGCTCTTCACCGCGCTTCCGCTTCTGATAGACGCGGTGCATTCCGGCGTCGAGCGGCCCGGGGCGCATCAGCGCGTTCGATGCCACGAGGTCGTCGAACCGGTCGCACCGCATGGCGCGCAGCATGTCAGTGGCGAGTGGCGACTCGAACTGGAACACGCCCGTCGTACGGCCGGCGCGCAGCATCCGGTACACTTCTGGATCGTCGTCGCCTAACGCGTCGAGATCGGGCCGCTGCCCCGTTCGCGTCGCGATCGCGTCGAGCGCGTCCTTGATGACGGTCAGCGTCGTCAGGCCCAGGAAGTCCATCTTCAACATGCCTGCCTTCTCGAGACAGTTCATGTCGTACTGGGTGACGATGACCCTTTCGTCCCCGGTGGAATCTCTGTTCCCTGTTCCCGGTTCCCTGTTTCCGCTCCCTTTGGTTTCCTGCGTGCACACCGGGACGTATTCGTCGAGCGGTCCTGGCGCGATCACAACGCCCGCCGCATGCACGCCGGTGTGCCGCGAGAGACCCTCGAGCGCGATGGCGTAGTCGAGGAGCTGTCGGTAGCGCTCGTCAGTGCGGTAGAGCTTCTTGACCTCGGCGATCTCGTCCACCGCCTCCTTCACGGTAAGCGAGAAGTTCGGCTGGTTCGGGATGAGCTTCGCCAGCGCGTCGGTCTCCGACGGGAGGAAGCCTAACGTGCGCCCCACGTCCTTGATCGCCGCGCGCGACTTCAACGTCCCGAACGTGACGATCTGCCCGACGGCATCCTTGCCGTACTTCTCGCGCACGTACTCGATCACCTCGCCGCGGCGCTCGAAGCAGAAGTCGACGTCGATGTCCGGCATCGACACGCGCTCGGGGTTCAGAAAGCGCTCGAACAGCAGGTCGTACTTGAGCGGGCAGACGTCGGTAATCTGGAGCGCGTAGGCCACGAGTGATCCCGCTGCCGATCCGCGGCCCGGGCCCACCGGGATGCCGCGGTCCCGCGCGGCCTTGATGAAGTCGGCGACGATGAGGAAGTACCCGGCATAGCCGGTCTTCGTGATCACGCCAAGCTCGTAGTCCAGCCGCTCCTTCACCTGGGGCGGCAGCGGCTGCCCGCTCTCCGCGCCCCCGGCATACCGTTCCCGCGCGCCACGCTCGGCCAGCCTAACGAGAAGCTCGTTCTCCGTCGCGACGTCGGGGGGCAGCGGAAACGATGGCACGTGGTACTTTTTCCCGAACTCGATGCCCGCCGTGTCGGCGATGCCGAGCGTCTGGGTCAGCACATCGGGACGGTCGGGAAACTTCGCGGCGATCTCCTCGTGATTCTTGAAATAGAGGCCGCGGTCGTACCGCATCCGGTCGCTGTCGCTTCGATCCTTTCCCAGGCCGATGCACAACAGGACGTCGTGCGCGTCGTGATCGTCCGCCGACAGGAAGTGCGCGTCGTTCGTCGCGACGACCGGCAGGCTCAGATCCGACGCGAGTCGGAACACCTCGGCGTTGAGCCGGCTCTGGCCCTCGGAATCGTGCGCCTGGACCTCGAGGTAATACCGGTCCTTGAAGACGTCGGCGTACCAGCTCGCGACGGCCTTGGCCTCGTCGTATCGCCCCTCCATGAGGTGCGTCGCAATCTCACCGGCCATGCACGCCGACGACACGATGATGCCGTCAGCATATTTCGCCAGCAGCTCACGATCGACGCGGGGCTTGGTGTAAAAGCCCTCCGTAAAGGCGAGCGATGAGAGCTTGACGAGGTTCTTGTAGCCCGCGGTGTTTTGAGCGAGCAGTACCAGGTGGTAATATGGTTTCGCGCCCGGAGCCGGCCGAGCGCGAACTCGTCGATCGCCGGGCGCCACGTACGCTTCCATCCCGATGATCGGCTTGATCCCTGCCTTTTTCGCCTTTTCCTGGAACGTCCAGGCGGCGTGCAGGTTACCGTGGTCGGTGATTGCCAGCGCCGGCTGCTCGAGCTCGAGCGCGCGCTCTATGAGGTCATCAATCCGGTTCGCTCCGTCCAGCAGCGAGTACTCGGAGTGACAATGCAGGTGAACGAAGGACATCGGATCGGAAACATAGCGACCGACAGACCCCGCCGCAAAGCGTCAACAGCTCGAGGCCTACCTTTCAAGTGATTGTGCGACATTCTGTTAGAACTTCCTTGTCCGCGCCTGCCATCTCGTTCGTCGCGGCGTGTTCACTCGTGTCAGCCCTCGCGTGCGGCAAGCACGACGACCCCCCGACCGCCTCGCCTCCGCACGCGGTCGCCCTCGCCGTCACAGACGGAAACGACCAATCCGCCCCGGCCGGGAGCGTGATCGCGCAGCCACTGAGGGCCAAAGCGACGGACGCGAAAGGGACCCCGGTTCCCGGCGCTATCGTGAAGTTTCGGGTCGTTCGCGGCGCCGAAACCGGCACGACGATGATGGACACCATTGCCGTCGCTGGCTTCGACGGAACGGCAAGTGTCGGGCTCAGGCTCGGTACAGCACTCGACACGTCGATCGTCGAGGCCTTCCTCCCCGACGAACCAACAGCCACCGCGCGGTTTCGCGCGACGGCGACCCCGCCACCGCGGCTCGACGCGGTTGTGCCGACGTCGTTCTCCGCCGGCGACACGGTCCGCATGCGGGGTCAGTTCTTCAACCTCGCGGCCGACGGCAATGCCGCCTTTTTCGGTTCGGCGAAGGGGAGGATAGTCCGCGGCGACGCCGACACGTCGCTCACGGTGGTCGTGCCGCCGTGCGTGTCGGCGGGCGCGGTGAACGCACGGGTGGTCGTCGGCTCGGTCACGACCAATCTCATCGCCACCACGTTCGTCGGTTCAGGCGGGCTGCTCGCACTGCAACCACTCGAGGGGATCACGGTCAGCGGGACGGACCTTGGATCGTGCCTCCAGCTCGCGGGCGGTGGTGCGTCGTATCTGCTCGTCCCGCAGTCGGCCGCGTCATCAAGCGGCACACGCCAGCTGGATTTCACGCTGGTGGCGGAAGCGGCGACGTTAGGCGCGGAAGCGGCCGCGTCACCTCGCCTGACCGTGCCCAAGCCCGAAGCGCTGGCCCTCGGCGATCGGTTCGACCTCGCGCTTCGTGAGCGCGAAGCTCGCCTGATCGCTGACGCTCGCGGGACTGGCGCGCTTCGAGCGCAACCATCGGTCGTCGGCCCGCAGGCGCTCGTCGCCCCGCCATCGCTGGGGAGCCAGCGGTCGTTCCAGGTGCTGGCGAAGTTCGACGGCACGACGTTCAAGCGAATCACGGCACGCGTACGGTACGTGGGCGATCACATCGTCCTGTACGTCGACCAGGACCAGCCGGCTGGCACGTTCAGCGACGAGGAACTTCGCACGTTTGGTGACCTGTTCGACAACACGCTGTACGATCTCGACGTTCGTGCGTTCGGCAGCGAGTCCGACATCGACGCGAACGGGCGCGTCATCTTCCTCCTCACGCCAGTTGTGAACGCCCTCACGTCGGCGGCTGACTGCAGCACGCAAGGCTTCATCACCGGCTTTCACTACGGCCTCGACCTCCTTCCGACCCAGCCGAATTCGAACCGAGGCGAGATCTTCTACGCGCTCGTGCCCGACGTCGGCGGCACGCGCAGCTGCCAGCACTCGAAGGAGGACGTGGAACGGCTCGTACCAGCGACGTTCGTTCACGAATTTCAGCACATGATCTCGTTCGGGCAGCACGTGCTCGCTCGCGGGGGAGACGGCGAGGCGCTGTGGCTCAACGAAGGCCTGAGCCACATTGCGGAGGAGCTCGCGGGGAAGACGTACGAGGCGAAGTTCCCACCGCCGCTCGGGCGCACGGATCCCAATCAGCTGTTCCCGGATTCCGCGCAAGGCTACGTGACGCCGAACATGCGCAACGCACAGTCGTTCCTGAAGACGCCCGGGTCGACGTCGATGAACGCGCTCAGCGGCAACGGTAGCCTCGCCGAACGCGGTGGGTCGTGGCTCTTCCTCCGGTGGCTCGGCGATCAAAAGGGCGAGTCGATCTATGGGCGGCTCGTTCAGACGAGTCGCACGGGTGTCGCGAACGTGGAGGACAAGGCGAGCGAGCCATTCGCCAACCTGTTCGGCGACTTTGCGACCGCCGTGTACACCGACAGTCTCCCTGGTGTACCGCGCGCGAGCGTGCCCGCGCGATTACGACTGACGAGCCGCAACCTGCGGCAAATCTTCAAGCGCTTCTCCGACATCGATCAGACGGGGCAAACGCCGGTGTTCCCCTTCGTGCCCATCGGCGTTGTCGCGGGAGGGCGCGCGAACGGCATCGTGGTCCCGGGCTCGATGGCGTACTACCAGCTCATGACGGCGCCTAACGAAGCGTCGATCGGCCTTCGATTCGGGCAGGGCGCCGACGTGACGCCGTTCGCGCCGGAGGACCAGATGCAGATCGGTATTTTCCGTCTGCCATGACCCCGGGGCAACGCCGTCGGCGTCCGTGGGGACGCATAGTCGCGGGCCTCACCGGACTCGCGCTGGTGACGTTCCTGCTCACGCCCACCGGCTGTTATCTGAGTCGGGCGGGCTGGGAGGAGGCGAAGATTCTCGCTGGGCGGCGGCGCATCGTTCACATCGTCGAGGATGCCAGCACCGATCCGGACACCCGCGCGCGGCTTCGACTCGTCCTCGAGGCCCGCGGCTTTGCCGCCGACTCCATCAAGCTCCGGACGGGCGACAGCTTCACGACGTACTCGCACCTCGAGAGGGACACGCTCGTGCTCGTGGTCTCCGGCGCATATCGCGACCGCCTCGAGGCCTACACCTGGTGGTTTCCGATCGTGGGCCGAGTGCCCTATAAGGGGTTCTTCGACTTCGGTGCGGCGAAGGATCTCGCCCGCGACCTCGAGCGACGCGGGTACGACAGCTACGTTCGGCCGTCGGCGGCGTTCAGCACGTTAGGCTGGTTCAACGATCCGCTGCTGTCCACGACGCTGCGGCTCGACTCGGTGAACCTGGCGAACACAGTGATTCACGAAGTCACGCACAACACGTTCTACAAGGCGGGCCAGGCGGTCTTCAATGAGTCGTTCGCGAACTTCGTCGGGGCTCGCGGCGCGGCCTGGTTCTTCCGGACGCGAGGCGACTCCGCTCTTGCCGCGTTTGCCGATGCTGACTGGGAGGACGATAAGCGCATGGGCGCCTTCTGGGCGTCGCTGTATCGAAGCCTGGATTCGGCGTACAAGGCCCATCCGGGCGACTCAGCGCTCGCGACCCGTCTCGCCGTGCGCGACACGGTGTACGCGCGCGGGCGCGCGCATCTCGTGAACGATGTGGCCCCGAAGCTCCGCACGATCGCTCCGGAGCGGATGGCCCGGGTCCGGATCGACAACAACGCGGCGCTCCTGGCGCGACGCATCTACCTGACCGACCTGGAGCTGTTCGATCGGGTGTGGGCCCGAGAGAACTACGATCTCAAGAAGACCATCGAGCGCGTCATCGAGTTGGCCAAGGACGCGGACGATCCGTATGCGGCGGTCAAGAAGTGGCTGGGTGAGACTGAGTTTGGGTCACCTGGCTTCCCCGGCCGAGGGCGTTCACCAAAAGAGGCCGGCTCGTTGCGCGGCCGCGTGAGACAGGTCCGGGAGCTATCCGGCTGATCAGTGGCATCCGAAGCATGACGGCTCCGCCCGCAATGAGCCGGAACGGAGAATGAGAAACCTCGGAAGCCAATGTGTTCCGGCCGTTCCAAGCCTTCCCGATCAAGGCCCGGCCGGGCGGGAGGACTTGGTGCCTTAGGCGTTAGGCGCCGAACCGGCCGCGTAGCAGCGCGCGGAGGTCGATCGGCGCCGACGGAGCTGGCTCCGGCTCGCGATCGACCGAGCCGTCCATCCGCGGAACGACCCGTTCCATCTTCTCTCGAACACCGCGATCGAGGAATCGCGAGAGCTGATCGATCGAGTAATCTGCGCTGCGTCGTGTCGAGTAGGAGTTGAGCGGGCACGTCACGGCCAGGTGGTTTCGGGCGCGGGTCAAGGCCACGTACATGAGGCGACGCTCCTCCTCCAGCTCCTCATCGTCGTTGATCGCGCGCGCCATCGGGAACCATCCATCGGCGGCCCAGATAAGGAACACCGCATCCCACTCCTTTCCCTTCGCGCTGTGCGCGGTGCTCAGCACGAGCACGTCACGCTCCTCGTCCGAACCGCCAGCCAGGTCCTGCGTGGCCTGCGGCGGCTCGAGGGCGAGCGCGGACAGAAACGCCTCGCGGCTCGGATAGCCCCCAGCGATGGCCTGCAGCTGATCCAGGTCGGCCAGGCGGGGCTCGACCCGATCGTACTTCTCCCGCAGGAGTCCATCGTAGAGCTGCCTGACGCGAGCAATGTCACCGCTCACCGACGCGAGATCCACGAGCGGCGTCGCGCGCAGCTGATCCAACAGCGCCACGAGCTGTGTGTGCGCGTCCCGCGCCCGTGCGGGCGCTCGATACTGCCCGAACGCGCGCGAATCCCACGCCATCTGCGCCATGAGATCGATCGCCGCGCGGGCCGTGACATCGCCGATCCCGGGCAGCAGCATCAGGATGCGGTACCAGCTGACTTCGTCGCGCGGGTTCTCGAGGATGCGTAGGAACGCGAGCACGTCCTTGACGTGCGCCGCCTCGAGGAACTTGAGACCGCCCCACTTCTCGAATGGAATCTTGCGGTTCGTCAGCTCGATCTCGAGATCCGCCGACATGTAGCCGGCGCGGAAGAGTACGGCGATCTCCCGGAGTGGGACGCCTTCTTCGTGCAGCTCGAGTATCCGATCCACCACGAAGCGGGTTTGCTGCTGCTCATCCTGCGCGGTCACGAGCCACGGCGCCTCGCCGCCGGATCGCTTTGTCCATAACGTCTTCGTGTAGCGCTCCGACGCCCGCGAGATCAGCGTATTGCTCGCGTCGAGAATCGGCTGTGTGGACCGATAGTTCTGTTCGAGCGCGATGATCGTCGTGCCCGGAAATTGACGAGGGAAATCGAGGATGTTCCGGAAGCTCGCGCCACGAAACGAGTAGATGCTCTGCGCGTCGTCGCCAACGACCGTGATGTTGCTGTGGCGCCGGCACATGCCGCGGAGGATGCGCGCCTGGAGCACGTTGGTGTCCTGGTACTCGTCAACGAGCACGTGATCGTACAGCGACGCGATGCGTTCGGCGATGGACGGCGCCGCCTCGAGCATCGTCGCCCAGAACAGCAACAGGTCGTCGTAGTCGACGAGATTCCGCTCACCCTTCCGGCGCGTGTAGTCCGCGAAGATCTTGAGGAAGTCGTCGTGGTAGTCGACGAACTGCGAGTACTCGTCACGCAACAGGTCGTCGATCGCGATACCGGTGTTGATGTGGCGCGAGTAGACGTACTGAAGCGTTTCCTTGCGTGGGAATCGCTTCTTGCTTTCAGCGTAGCCAAGTTGCGCGCGGGAGAGTTGGATCAGGTCCTCCGCATCGCCCTGATCCATGATGCTGAAGTCGTTCGCCACCCCGGCGGCGGCACCGAATCGCCGAAGCAACCGATGCGCGGTGGCGTGAAAGGTCCCGCCGTTCACGCCGCGGCATGCGCCCCCGACCAGTCGTTCCGCTCGCGCGAGCATCTCCTGCGCCGCTCGCCGTGTGAACGTCAGGAGAAGGATGCGCTCGGGCCGGACGCCTTTCTCGATCAGGTGGGCGAGGCGGTAGATCAGCGTCCGGGTTTTGCCCGTCCCCGCGCCGGCGATGATGAGTAGCGGTCCGTCGCCAAACGTTGCAGCGACCGCCTGTTCGGCGTTGAGCTCGGATGTGAGGCCGCGTGCGCGGCCGTCGACCATTGCCGCCCGCTGGGCGTCGGAACGGCCCTCGTAGACCCGCGTGTCCGTCATGCGGAGAATATACGTGTCGTGGCGGCCATTGTCGGTGTTTTTTCGGCGCGCGGAGTAACGTTCGCGCGCTCTGTCAAAAGCCGCCTTGCGGAACGACAGCGGCGGAGCGGTTCATTGGAATTCGTTACGGTTTGCGGTCGGTGCTCGTCCAACAATGCCACGACGAACGCGCGGACTCGGTCAGCCTGCCCGTCTGTTGTTTCGCGTGAAGGCCGGCGACGACGTCGATCCCCTTCGAGGTGGCACCACGCCTTCTCGTGTGCCGGCTCGCTTCTTACGGAAGCTGGAGGGGGAAGTAGCTCGGGTCGAGCACGCGGCCCGGTTGCTTCGCCGGCACGCGGGAGCGTGGTGTGCACGCTGACGTCGCCAGGTCCGACGACCGGCCTCAGGTCCCCCGTGGCTACGACGCGGTGGTTCCGCCGGGCTCGAAAGCAGCACCCTCGAGGTGCGTCGGATCGACCGGGCGTGGCGTTAGGCTGAACACGCGCCCGAAGGCCTGCGTCACTTCACGCGCCACCGCCTGCATGTCGACCGATCCCCGCTGAGCTTCTCGGGCAACGGAAGTCATCGTCACCCCGGAAATACCGCATGGGACGATGAGGTCGAAATAGCGCAGGTCCGTGTTCACGTTGAGCGCGAAGCCATGCCACGTAACCCAGTCGCGCGCGTGGACGCCAATCGACGCGATCTTCCGTCGCGAGTCCCGATCGGCTTCGACCCAGACGCCCGTGTACTTGTCCACTCGTCCACCGGCGATCCCGAACGCGTCGATCGTCTGGATCAGCGCCTCCTCGACTTGCCGGAGGTACCAGTGCAGGTCCTTGCGGTGACGTTTCAGGTCCATCACCGGGTAGCCAACGAGCTGCCCGGGTCCGTGAAAGGTGATGTCGCCACCTCGCTCGACGTCGAACAGCTCGACACCGTGCGACGCGAGATACTCCGGCGACGCAACGAGGTTGTTGCCCTTGGCCGTCCGACCGAGCGTCACGACTGGTGGGTGCTCCACCAGCATCAGCACGTCTTCCGCGATCTCACCCGTGATCCGCCGCCGCGCGACGTCCCGCTGTAGCTCCAGCGCGGATGCGTAGGACAGGGTTCCGAGATCGACGACGAGAAGCTCGCTCACCACTGCACCGCCGGGCCGTTAGGCGTGAAGCATCTTGCCGAGCGAGTCCAGACATGCCTCCGCGACGGCTTCCGACAACGTCGGGTGGGCGTGGATCGCCAGGTCGACCTCCTCGACAGTGAACTCGTTCTCGCGCGCGACCGCCAGCTCGTGAATCAACTCTGTCGCGTGCAGTCCGACGATGTGCGCGCCGAGGATCTCGCCGTACTTGGCATCGCGGATGACCTTCACGTGCCCCTCGGTCTCACCAGCAGTGCGCGCGCGCCCACTCGCCATGAAGGGGAACTTGCCGACCTTGTAGTCGATCTTCTTCTCCTTCACCTGCGCCTCGGTCATACCGATCGACGCGACCTCGGGGTGACAGTACGTGGCATTCGGGATGTTTCCGTAGTTCACCAGGTGCGGGTGCTGCCCTGCGAGCAGCTCGGCGAGCACCACCCCTTCTCGCTGACCTTTGTGCGCGAGCATCGGAGCGCCGATGACATCGCCGATCGCGTAGATGCCCTTCGCGGTCGTCTCGTAGGTCTCGGTATTGACCTTGATGAAGCCACGTTCCGTGAGCTGAACACCCGCCTCCTTGAGGCCGATGTCCTCCACGTTAGGCGCGCGGCCAGCGGCCACGAGCACCTTTTCAGCTTCGAGCTCCTTTTTCTCTCCGCCTACCTCGACGGTCATCTTCACCGACCCCTTCGCCACCTTCACGTTCGAGATCTTGGCACCGGTGAGGATGTCGATCCCGCGCTTCTTGAACGAGCGAGCGACGGCAGACGAGCTGTCGGCATCCTCCAACGGCAGGATCGCCGGCATGACCTCCACGATCGTGACCTTCGTACCGTAAGCGTTGAAGACGTCTGCGAACTCGCAGCCCACCGCGCCCGCGCCAACCACGATCAACGATTTTGGTGCGCTCTCGAGCGTCAGGACTTCGTCCGAGGAAAGGACGTTTTGCTTGTCGAGGTCGAGGCCGATCTGGGGCAGACCCTTCACGCGCGATCCGGTCGAGATGATGACCCCCTTCTTGGCATCGTGCTTCTCCTCCTTACCGTCGGCGGTCTTCACGACGACGGTCTTGCCGCCGGCGAGCCGGCCCGTGCCCTTGATCCAGGTCACCTTGTTCTTCTTGAACAGCGTTTCGACGCCCTTGGAGTTCTGCGCGCTGATACCGCGCGAGCGCTTCATCGCTGGGCCATAATCGAGCTTCAGTTCGCCGAGTGTGATCCCGTGCTCCGCGGCCTTCTGCAGATGGTTGGCGAGTGCCGCACTCTCCAGCAGCGATTTCGCGGGAATGCATCCCCAAAGCACGCACGTGCCGCCGAGGCCTTCGCGCTCGATCACCGCCGTGGAGAGGCCGAGCTGTCCGCACCGAATCGCCCCCACGTATCCGGCGGGTCCACCGCCGAGGAAGATCACGTCGTACGATGCCATTGTTGGGAATCGGGAATCGGGGATCGGGAATCGAAACGACTCTGCGTCGGCTGAGCCGAGATCCCGGAAAGGACGAGGCCAAAGGAACCGTGTGCCGACCGAAACCTAGCGGGTCCCCGTCAGTGCACGCCACCAACCTGCGCTCCGACTCCCGATTCGCGGCGACTATCGATTGACCCGAATCTCGCGCCTCGTGCTCCGGACCCCATCGGAAAGGATCACCTCGAGGTCGGCTGCCCCCGTGCGAATCTGGGCGTTGCCTCCGCGAGCGAACGACAGAACCTCGCCGGTCCGACCATCACGAATCAGCGCCATTCGGGCTGCCGTCGCGCCCCATTGAACTCGCACCGTGCCGGACGGCGTCGACGTCGCACCGGCCTCGTTGATCGCGGCCGAAATTCCGCCAGGCACCAGCGATGCCTGCATGACTGCTGGCGATGCGCCAGGACCGCTCAGTCGAATGGATGTCAGCTCTCCCTGCGTCGCTTCGTCGATGGGGATCGCGAATGCGAAGTGTCGAGCGGTCGGGTCGTCTGCGTCTGCCGGCTTTTCCCCGGAGAACGCATACGAGAACAACCGACGCCCATCGCGTGCCATGCCTTCGATACGATATGGCCCGCTTCCGGTGGGCAGCGCCGGTCGCGCCACGAGCGAGAACGCGGGCTCGAGCACGAGCCGTCCGCGTTCCACACGTCCCCACACGAGCAGGGATGGGCGCGGCGACGACGACGCGCCAGCCACGGCGGCCTCCGTTGAGTTCGACGCACGCCAATCCATGGCCCCCACGTAGTTGTAGTCGCTGATCCATGGGTCGGCGCAGTAGCCCATGAGATCGGGAGACGACGGGAGGCGCAACCTGTTCGTCGAGAGGTCGTAGCCGTATACGCCGATGGAGCCATCGGGGTTCGGGAAGGTCGGATCCCGATCGAGGGCGCCACCGCACGGCGCGTGCAAACGCCCGAAGTTGTGAGTCAGCTCATGTGCCGCGACGGTGCGTCCACTGGGCATATAATCCCACCCCACGACAGCTCGGCCACCGATATACCCGTACCCGGCGATGCCGGCGTTGTAGCTCACCTTCACGACGCCGAAGTAATGCCTAACGCCCGATTCGGCGATCCGAAGCGCGTCCATTTCCGACAGGACATGCAGCCACTCCGAATTACCGTTGCTCGACGTCAGCTCGAGCGAATCGCTGGTGGTATACGGCGCGTGAACCTGCACGTCGATGTCGCGAAGCGGCAGCATTCGCCGCGCATCGCCCAGAAATTGATCCGTGTTGGACGTCGTCACGTTGCCGACGAGCGTCTTGTTGAAGCGCTGGATCACCGGCACGAACGTGATTCGCAGCGGGTCGACGTTGCGGACGTCGAGCACCGCGGCCGTCCCTGATGCCGGGAAGGTGTTGTCGGTCTCGTTGGCTTCGGCCACCGTGTTCGCCGGATCGACATCCGCCAGGATTCGCAGCCCCGGCTGAACGAGCTGACCGGGCACGATTCCGTTCCACGACGTCGCCAAAACAGCCTGGTCCGGCGCGGTCGGTACCGGACTGTCGTTGGTGAGCGTCATGGTGTTCACCAGTGTATTGCCGCTGAAGAGCCTCACCCGAACGCTCGTCGTCGCGCTCGTTGACTGGTTCGCTCGGGCAAACACACGAATGTACCCATCCCGTCCGGCGACGAGTGGAACAGTGCCGCTGTACGTCTGGACGGACTGCGTGATGGTGACCCCATCGATCGTTAGGTTCAGCGTTCCGTCGCTTCGCGCATAATTCACCGTCACGACGGCAGTGGTCGCTGGAGAAAGGGTGATGGTCTGCGAGCCGAAATTCGGGACGTAGCTCGCGCCGTTAGCCGTGACCGAGTTCGCGTTCACGGTATACGGGCCGGAGGGCAGGCCGACGGTGTCGCGCGACGCTTCGACGGTGAAGCCTGTCCCCGGACCCGTGACACTGATATCCGCTGCCACGCCGTCCGGCAGTCCGCTGACGTCGAATCTGAGATTGCCGGTGGTCTGCGCGTACCTGACTTGAACTGTCTTCGGCTTCAAGCCGGGCCCGAGCAGGACCTGAACGGAGCTCGGCGTGACACTGAACCGCTGCTGATCCGCGCTAATCTCTGGCGCAGTGATTACGTACGGTCCGGGATCGATGCCGTCGAACGTCGTCGACGCGGCGATGGTTTGCAGAAACCCGTTAGGCCCACTGACGCGTATCGCTGGCGGCTTGCCCGCGGGTGCGCCGTCGACTGTGACGATCAGCACGGCGCTCGAGACCTCGTAGTCGACGGCGGCTTCGACCGGGACATTCGACTTGGGGATCGACACGGTCTGGGTGTCGGCGAGCGGCGAATATCGCGTCGCACCGTCGCGGATCGGCGCTGCGGAGATCAGGTACGCGCCGGGCCTGAGGCCAGCGACTACCTCGGTCGCCGTGAGCACGCGTGAGTAGTTGTTGGGGCCGACGAGCGTGACTTGCGCGGCGACACTCCCTGGAAGGCCGGCAATCGTCAGCGACAGCGTGCCGGTGCGCGGGCCGTTCGAGTCGGTGCACGACCCGAACACGGCGCCGGCTCCAACGAGCAGCGCGATGCGCTGCGCCCAGCGAGAGAAAAACAGGGGCACGGTACAGAAACTACGCGTGCGCATGAAAAGCGTCACGCGACGGTCGGGCCGATCGATACACCACATCGGCCCTCCGGCCATCGGTGATGAGAATCAGGCAGTGCTGATCAATAGACCAGCATCAGGGGGTTCTCGATCAGACGCCGCAGCGTTTGCAGGAACCGCGCGCCAAGCGCACCGTCCACAACGCGGTGATCGCAGCTCATGGTGACGCGCATGCGCTTCCGGTGCGCGAGCGCTCCGTCGACCACCACCGGTTTCTCTTCCAGCGCCCCGACCGCCAGGATGCCGACTTCGGGCGGGTTGATGATGGCGGTGAACTGGTCGATACCGAACATGCCAAGGTTCGAGACCGAGAACGTCGAGCCCGTGTACTCGTCAGGCTTGAGCTTCCGTTCGCGGGCGCGTTTGGCGAGCTCCCGCGACTCGCGAGAGATCTCGCTCATCCGCTTCTGGTCCGCGTCGAAGATGACTGGCGTGATCAGCCCGTCCTCGATCGCGACCGCCATCCCCAGGTGGACACGGTTGAAGTAGCGGATCTTGTCGCCGAGCCAGTGGGCGTTGACCTCGGGGTGCTGGGCCAGCGCGGTTGCCACTGCCTTGAGCACGATGTCGTTGAACGAGACCTTGAATTCATCCCCCATGGCCGCCATCGCAGCGCGCATCTCCGCGACGCGCTCCATGTCGAATTCGGCGGTGAGGTAGAACGTCGGGATCGGCCCGATGGACTCGGAGAGCCGGCGCGCGATCGTCTTTCGGATCTGGGTGAGCGGCGCGTCGCGATAGTCCTCGCCCGCTGGTACGAACCGCCCGGCTGTCGGCTGCTGCTTCGCACTGCCCGACGCGACGGCGGCCTCGATGTCGCGCTTTATGATGCGTCCGCCCGGGCCACTCCCCTGGACGCCCTGCAAGTCCAGCCCATTCTCGGACGCCATGCGGCGCGCGAGTGGGGAAGACCGCATCCGCCCACCGCCATTGCCGCTGGGTGCGGCGGACGGCGCCGGCGGAGCAGCCGGGCGGGCCGGCGGAGGCGCCGGCGGGGCGCCACTGGCGACTTTCTCCTGCGTGGCACCGGCGCTGGCGGCAGCCGGAGCGGCCGGTGCAGCCGGAGCGGCCGGTGCAGCGGCAGCGCTGCCAGCGCTGCTCACGAGCGCGTCAATGTTCTCGTCAGGCGGGGCGATGACGGCGATCAGTTGGCCCACCGGCGCTGCGTCGTTCTCATTGAGCAGACGCTTTCGAAGCACGCCCTCGCCGCGAGCGACCAGCTCCATGATCGCCTTGTCAGTCTCCACTTCGGCGAGCGTTTCGCCGTTCTTGATCTGGTCGCCTTCGTTCTTCAGCCATTTGACGAGGCGTCCTTCCTCCATGGTCGGCGAGAGCGCCTCCATCACGACCTTTGTTGCCATACCCGAGGATCCCTCCGCCTACTCGAGGTACATGACTTTCTTCACCGCGGCGATCACCTTCGCAGCGTCCGGCTTGGCAGCGCGCTCCAGGTTCTTGGCGTATGGCATC
>Ga0207689_10002577_pt1 | contig 16797 bp, 8 predicted proteins | sample KBSMisM52_FD_184312 | JGI IMG/M metagenome (GOLD analysis project Ga0207689, IMG submission 184312) | Miscanthus rhizosphere microbial communities from Kellogg Biological Station, Michigan, USA - KBS Miscanthus M5-2 (SPAdes) (version 2) | ecosystem: Host-associated > Plants > Roots > Rhizosphere... | reverse complement strand
CTGGATATTGCATAACTATGAACGGGATCTTCGCGTGACGGAAGCTGCCGAACTATGTAATATGTCAACAAACGCTTTCTCCCGTTTTTTTTCGTTGCGTACCCGTAAAACATTTTCTGCTTATGTTACAAATCTCCGGTTGAACAAAGCTGCAAGGCTATTAACTGAAAAAGAACTGTCAGTGTCTGATGTTTGTTATGATTGCGGCTTTAATAATATCTCCAACTTTAACCGGCAATTTTTAAAGCAGTATAAGGTAAACCCGCTGAAATACCGTAAGGCATTCCTGGACCTATTGTGATTTTTCCTTTTTAGGCAACTTCACTTCCGTTGTGTCTGTCACGAGCGTAGGAACAGTATAGCCACCCGAATCAAGCAAGGTTTTTGGAAATAATTTTTTCAATGCCGGCCATTCTGTTCTGTCAACAGCCGATTGATAGAGGTAAATGCTTCTTAAATTTTTTAGATTTTTTAATGCAGCGATGCCGCTTGCCGTGACGCTGGTATGAACCAGGTTTATATAATGAAGGTTTGTATCTGCTTTTAATTGAGCGAGTCCGCTATCAGTAATTGCGGTATTGTTCAGATGAAGCCGCGTAATATTGGTGAGCCTGCCGATAATGCGCATGCCTGTGTCCGTTACATTGCTATTGCCAAGGTTAAGCCACACCAATTGCTGCCGTATCGGTTCCAATAATTTTAAAAGTGTGTCGACGCCCGATGATACAGTAACGAAGCTCACTGAAATGTAATTGCTGTTTTGTGTAACGGGAACCACAATAAGACCGGCATTTTTCAATTTTGCGATTGCCGTATCATTTGCTTTTTTTACTTCGGTTTGCGGCACATCTGCCTGCGGGTTATCATTGCCTGATGACCCTGTTTGCAAAGCATCCAGCACCGGTTTAATTTTATCCGTTTGTGGAAGATCTTTTATTTTTTTAGTAAAATCAGCACCGGTTGAGATCCACCAATGCAGCAACGTAATTTCATTCTGAGTCAACTGCGTCTTTTCAGCAGGTGGCATATGATCTTTGTTATTCAATGGCAATAATAAACGTTTTATCATTTCTCCTTCATCCGGTTTGCCGGGCACTAATGCTTTTCCATCTTCGCCGCCGAGTAATATAAATTCGGGTGTATCTAATCTCAACTTGCCTTTCTTTTTATTCGGGCCATGACAGGTGTAACAACGGGCTTGAAACAACGGCTGAATCGCATCTGAATATAAAACCGCTTCGGGAACATTCGCTATCGGCTTTATTGCAGGTCCTTTTCGTTCTTCTTTATTGAATCCTTCGGTTAGATAACCCGAGCCGTGTGTAAGTGAGCCGCCAAGATGACCAGTTATCGTGACAAGTATTATTAATACTAATGAAGACCATCGTGCCATTGTTTCACCAACAGAAAACCGATATAAAATATATAAAATAAGCGACGCAATTGCAACCGTAATTCCTAGCCATTGGTGGCGGCTGACAAGATCTGCATCGTAGTCGCCGCTCTGAGAAAGAAGCAGCCCGCTGATACAGGATGCAACGGCACTTAACATACCCCAAAACAGCGCAACAGGTATTGCAGGTTGTAAAAAAACGAAACGATCGCTTATTGTAAGCCATTGAAAGAAACACGCAAGCAATAATATCCCAATCGGAAGATGAACAAATAACGGGTGTAAATGACCAATGAAATCGAAAACTGATAATAGTATCATGAATAGTGCAAACTAAATTTTATTGATAACGTTTACGAAGCAGCTTCATCATGTGAACATTAATTTCCCACTGATTTGCTAATGGTTGTTGGGTATACGGTAATGTCGGCATATATGTCGGAGGTCCGAATTCCGTTAAGATCGTCATTCGTTCCCCATTTTTCTTTTTACGCTCCAGCACTTTATCCCACCACGCAAAATGCGCTTTCATTGCTTCATCCCATTCAGGTGCTCTCGGGTCATTGACCTGCGGTCCTTCCTGGTGACCGATCCTTGCATGAATATGTTCTACCCTTTCCAGTGCCATATCTACTGTTTCCTTTTGATCTGCCAATAAACTTTCATGCACGTTGCACCAATGTGATACGTCAAAAGTTAATTTTAATTCGGGATATTTTTGAATATACTCCTTAGCAACATGCGCAGCAAACATAATCCGGCTGCGATGTGTTTCATGGCAAATCGTGATACCCGTTTCTTTTGACAACGCGATCGTATGCTCAACAAACTTTTTGTTTGTTTCAAATCCAAAATGATCACGGCCGGAATGACAATTAATATACAATGGCCGTTGAATATTTTGCTTCGCAGCGGCGTCTATCATTTTCTTAAAATGATCAAGATGTTCCTGCGGATCAGTCTGGGCAACACCGCAAAGAAAACCAACCTCGAGCTGATTGTTTTTTAAAGCAGCAAATAGCTCCTCCTGTGCCGGTTTATTATCTGTCGGCCACCATATTTCTATTCCATCATAGCCTTCTTTTTTTGCTTTGGCACAATAGCTGTCTAAACTTCCGTCGAAGCCCCAATTGGTAGCAAGTACTTTAAGCTGGAAACCGGCATTCATGGTAAAGTTGGGTTTGTTGGTTAATGCAAATGAGTCGAGAGAAGATAACAGGAGAGAAGCGCCTGTCGCGGAACTAAGCTGGACAAATTTTCTCCTGGTAAAAGCCATCGTTAATCAGGTTTTTTAACCCGTCACAATATAGCAAAAGAAATAAAGAGTCGGAACGCCGCAAATGCGGGGGCCTGAATGTTACAAAGAATAAGTTTGGCATTCAACCGGAATGTTTTGAATCACACAGCAACAATAGGATACAACAGCAATCTACATCGTCCGGTCAGCTATATTCTTTCTTTACTTTCTGCGTGTGTGGTTTTACCAGAAGACCAAATTAAAACTTGATCTGGTTCACTATCCTGTTCAATTCAATCTCCGCTGATTTAGCAGCAAAACTCAGGTTGGTGAAAGTATACGAAGTGGCTTCAAAACTTTGCTGTGCCTGTCTTACTTCGAGTATAGTTGCCTGGCGCAATTGGTATCGTTGTAAAACAAGATCGAGCAGCTTTTGTGCAAGCTCCACATTCTGCTTTTGTGTTTCCAGCTGCTGCTGATTGTTTATATATGCCTGGAATGTCTTTACTGCACTCGCAGAATAATTTCTTATCAATATATCTTTTTGCAATCCGGCATTTTTAGAATTGATCTCCGCAACACGCTGCTGTCTTTTATAAATCGAACCATTATAAATAGGAATACCAATGCTGATACCGCCCGCTGGACCGTTGCTTTGGTTTAATAACAACTGTCCACCGGCTGATTGATTCCTGTTATAATTGTATGCTGCGTTTAGACGGACCGTAGGATAGCGCTGTGCTGCAGTTTCCCTGATCAGGTATTCATTTATGTTTACCTGTTCGTCAGCTGCAATGATATCTGCATTGTTAGGTAATTGATTCAACACTTCACCGAGCACAATGGGCGTACTCATAACAATTGTATCATTGACGGCAATTGATGAATCCGGCTTAAGGCTTAACAACAACAACAACTGCGTTTTTGACTGGTCAATGATCAATTGCTGTGATTGCTGCGATTGCAATAATGTATTCAGATCAAGCTGGGATTGAAAAAGATCTGCATTGTTGGCCATGCCTACGTTTTGCTGCGCCTTTACAATCTCCAATCTTTTTTGCGATGCCTCAATAGAACCTTGAATCGTTTTCAAATAACTCTGTTGCCTCACCACATCATAATAGGCGGTCATTATTGACGCGACTGTATTTTGTATCAGCGAATTTGTATACTGTTCGCTTTGCAGTTCCAGCTCTTCCAACCTTTTCTTTGTGGTTACAACTCTTGATCCGTTATATAACAGTAAAGATGCGTTTAAACTGCTGGTGAAAGTATTACCCGACGCGCCATTGCGTTTAATTACTTCACCGGTATTTAACTTCTGATTAATGTTGTTTACCTGTTCATTGTCTGCTACTGATCCGGTAACCACAGGCAGTCCGCCTGCTACGCCATAATTGTTATAAATATCCGCGATCTGCTGGTTGTTTCTTAATACCTGTATATCCAAACTATTTTTTAAACCAATATCTATGGCATCTTTTAACGTGATGGTTTGGGAAAAAATATTCGTACAAATAAAAAATGATACTATGACTGTCGAAAAAAACTTCATCATATTTTCCTTTAATGATTGTTGTTAGCAGCCAATGCCTCCTGGTGTGCGGCCTCTTCTTCGGCATGTTCCTTTGCTCTTTCAGACCTATGCTTGCCGGATATAAATGTATACACTGCGGGAATTACAAACAATGTAAGTATTAATGAAAACAAAATACCGCACACAACAACGATACCTAACGGAATGCGGCTGGTTGATGATGCCCCGAGACTTAATGCAATCGGCAATGCTCCCAACGATGTAGCAAGACTCGTCATCAATATCGGGCGCAGCCGCTGCGCTGCGGCCTCCACAACCGCTTCCATTTTCTGCATTCCTTTTTCCCGCTTTTGATTGGTAAACTCGACGATCAATATACCATTCTTGGTCACAAGTCCGATCAGCATGATCATACCGATCTCTGAAAATATATTCAGTGTTTGGTTAAATAAAAACAAGCTTAATAGTGCACCTGCCAAGGCCAGCGGAACGGTAAGCATGATAGCCAATGGATCGATGAAACTTTCAAATTGAGCGGCCAACACGAGGTAAATAAGAATAAGTGCGAGCCCGAATGCAAACAAGATGTTGGATGAACTTTCTGCATAGTCACGCGATGAGCCTGCCAATGCTGTCTGGAAGCTGGTATCCAGTGTTTTTGCTGCGATGGCCTGCATCGCTTTAATACCATCACCCACGGTATTACCATCCGACAATGATGCTGATATTGTTGCCGCTTTATAGCGGTTAAAGTGAAACAGCGTTGACGGCTTACTATTCTGTTCCATATGGATCACCGCACTCAGCGGAATATTTATTCCCCTATTATTGCGGACATAGAGGTCCGTAATATCAGCCGGTTCATTGCGTTCGCCCCTTTCCAATTGCGAAATAACATAATACTGGTAACCATTCATTATAAAGTAAGCAAGACGTCCACCGCTGAATGCAGATTGCATAGCTGCTACCACATCCTGTGTGGACAGGCCCAGGTCCTTTACCTTCATCCTGTCTACAGTTATATCCACTTCGGGTTTATTAAATTTCAGGTTTACATCAGCGTTAGAAAATGTTTTATCCTTTCTTACTTCTGCAAGAAATTTCGGAATTGCTTCTTTGAGTTTATTTAAATCCTGGTTTTGCAATACAAATTGAACCGGCAGGCTGGAACGGGATCCGGAACCAACGGCTATTGTCTGTTCCTGCACTGCAAATATGCGCACGTCATTGAACCTGGTGAGTTTCTGTTGAAGATCGGTTGCGATCTGCGCCTGCGATCTTGATCGTTCTTTCGGATCAATTAATCCGATACGCGGCGCTGTCGAATTAATGACACCCTGCGATGGAGTTCTTACAAATACAAAATCGCGTTCGGCTACGGAATCGTATAAATAGGCAGCAATACTATCTGCAACATTGTTCATATAACTGAAACTCGTTCCCTCCGGACCGGTAGCTGTAAAACGAACGCTGCTCCTGTCTTCCAATGGCGCCAATTCACTTTTGATAGAACCCATAACTAACCAGATAATACCTGCGCATATAAGAATGATCACCCAGGCTATCCATCTTACTTTCATGAACGATTGCAACAGGCGCTTATAACCATTTTCCATCCCGGTAAAGAATGGTTCTGTTTTCTGGTAAAATTTACCGTGGCCCGCATTCTTCTTCGTGAGGTACACATTTAGTACAGGCGTAATCGTTAGAGAAACAAAGGCTGAAATCAAAACAGCCGCTGCCAGCACGACACCAAATTCGCGGAACAATCGTCCGACAAATCCCTGCAAAAAGATAACGGGAAGAAACACGACAGCCAATGTCAATGAAGTGGATATAACGGCGAAGAATATCTCCTTACTTCCTTCTACAGCCGCCCGTCGTATACTCATTCCTTCTTCCAGTTTCCGGAAAATATTTTCCGTCACCACGATACCATCGTCTACTACAAGGCCCGTAGCAAGTACTATTCCGAGCAGGGTCAATATGTTTATACTAAACCCGGCGAGGTACATGATGAAGAATGTTGCAATAAGCGAAATGGGAATATCTATCAGCGGCCGAATCGCTATCAACCAGTTTCTGAAAAAGAAAAATATAACGAGCACCACCAGCGCAAATGCGATCAGCAATGTTTCTTTTACCTCGCTTAATGAATTGCGGATGTTTTTTGTATTATCTATTAATACATTGAATTCCAGGTCCGCCCTGTTACTTTTCTTAATTATTTCCAGGCGCTTATTAAACTCATCGGCGATCTCAATGTTATTGGCACCAGGCTGTGGAATGATAGCGAGACCGACAGCATTAACACCATTATATTTCCAGCTTTGCTCCGGGCTTTGCGGACCGAGTTCAATTCTCGCGAGATCACCCAGCCGCACAATTCCCGAACTGTCTTCGCGAATAATTAAATCCCTGAATTGTTTTTCCGTAGTAAGCCGGCCCAATGTGGCGATGGTCAGCTCTGTATTATTGCCATAAATTTTACCCGGCGGCAACTCTACATTCTCACTATTAACAGCTGTCGTTATATCATTGTACGCAATATTGTATGCGTTCATCTTATCCGGGTTCAGCCAGATGCGCATCGCATATCCTTTATCACCAAACACAAATACAGAGCTCACTCCATCTATGGTTTGCAATTGTTGCTGCAAAATATTATCCGCATAATCGCTCAGCTCCATTAAGCTCTTTGTACGGCTTTGTACCGTCAATAATAAAATGAAATCACTGTTTGCATCGGCTTTTGTTACCACCGGTGGCGCATCGATATCCTGTGGCAGCGAACGTGCAGCCTGTCCTACTTTATCACGCACGTCACTCGCTGCAGCTTCCAAATCAAAACCAAGATTAAATTCAACAACGATGCTGCTGCTGCCTAAGCTACTGTTGGATGTGATGGTGCGGATACCCGGTATACCATTGATTTGTTTTTCCAATGGTTCTGTTATCTGGCTTTCTATTAAGTCGGGGTTGGCTCCCGTATAAGAAGTAGTAACAGTAATAATGGGTGGGTCAATCGCCGGATAATCGCGTACAGCAAGAAAAGTATATCCTACAATACCAAACAGGATAATGATCAGGTTCATCACGGTAGCGAGTACCGGCCGCTTCAGCGATAGTTCAGAAATATTCATATTCTCTTTCTAACCTGTTTCGAAATTCGTTTTTCAGAAAAGCTTACTTACTCAAATCTTCCAGCTTCTTTACCGATCTCACCTGTACAGCAGTTTTCGGTCGTACAAACAATACGCCGGTTACAACTATAGAATCACCCGGGCTTATTCCTTTCGTTATTTCCACATTGTTGGCAGAACGTAAACCGGTTTGCACATTTACAAATGCAGCTTTTCCATCTTTTACCAATACCACCTGGTTATTTTTATCATCCGGTATTATTGAATTGGTCGGAATCATTATCGCTTTTTTATCTACCTCCGATGTCAAAAATACTTTTACGTATGAGCCCGGATTAGCTGTTCCGTTTTGCAAAATAGTTCTTACAGAAAGGTTGCGGCTGTTTTGATTGATCTGCGGTTCCGTTGCAATGATTATTGCTTTCTTTCGTATCTGTTTTGCAGCGTCTACTTCTACTTCAACAACTCCTCCCTTTTTTATCAGGTTACTATATTGTTCAGGAATTGTAAAATCTATTTTTATTTTATCCAGCTGCTGAATACTGGCAATAATATTTGTTGAAGTAACGAAGGCACCGGGGCTCACCTGGCGCAAACCGACTGTACCACTAAACGGAGCACGGATAATCGTCTTATCCATTAACGTTTGCGTATAAGCGATATCTGCTTTTAATCCTTCAACAATATTCAGAGCGGCGTCGTAATCGCTTTGATTGATACCATTTATTTCCAGCAATTTTTTATACCGGTCTTCTGTTTTTTGTGCAATTTCCAATTGTACCTTACTCTTTTGCAACTGAGCTGCGAGATCAGCATCATTGATACGGGCTATCACAGTTCCTTTTTCAACATGATCTCCTTCTTTTACATTTAAATAGGTAATTCGTCCGCTGACTTCGGGATGTAATTCCACGTATTCGTTGGCCAATACCGTTCCATTTGCTTCAATAGAATTTGTGACCGGTGAGTGCGCAGCAATAATCACATCAACAACAGGTGGAGGAGTCTCTTTCGGCTTCGGCGTTTTCGGTTTGTCTTTACAGGAAAAAAAAGGAAGAGTACAGGTAACAACAAAAAAGCAGAAAACAAAAGAACGCAATAAAGCCGTTGAATTTTTAAAAACCATACATAAACGTTAACAAGTGTAAGTTTTTGCTATCAGCAAAGGCAACAAATCTCGCAAGGCTCAGGGTAAACTATAAATTAACATACCGAAACCGAAGTTCCGGTATGTTTATATTTAACAAGTCAGCAAATTTGACGGCTTTTGATGAAAAAACTTTCTATCCGCTAAAAATAGTTATGTACGGTCACGCCAGAATTTCGTGAATCACTTTTCCGGCCACATCTGTCAGCCTGAATGGCCTGCCCTGGAATGGATAAGTAAACTGTTCATGATCAAATCCCAGTTGGTTTAATATTGTAGCCTGTATATCGAACGCTTCTACTTTTCCGCTGATGGGACTGTAGCCAATTTCATCCGTCTCACCAAAACTGAATCCTTTTTTTATACCTGCACCAGCCATCCAAATCGTAAATGCTTCGGTATGGTGATCCCTGCCTTTGAACGGGTTTTGCAGTCCATCCCTGTTTTCCATCATGGGTGTGCGGCCAAATTCACCGCCCCAGATCACCAGCGTTTGTTCCAACAGGCCTCGCTGTTTAAGATCCATTATTAATGCTGCAACAGGTTTATCAACGGTACGGTATTTATTCAACATACCGTAATTCAGGGCATTGGTTACATTATCGCCGTGCGCATCCCAACCCCAATCGAATAATTGTACATAGCGAACACCTTTCTCTATTAATTTCCTCGCCAGCAACACATTGTTGGCAAAGCAGGCCTTTCCCGGTTTAGTTCCATACATTTCGTGGATGTATGCAGGCTCATCATTTATATTCATTACTTCGGGAGCGGTGATCTGCATGCGGTAAGCCATTTCATATTGCGAAATGCGGGAAAGAATTTCAGGATCATTGTATTCTTCATATTCCTGCTGGTTGGCTTTGTTGATAGCTTCGATGGATGCTTCGCGGATATTGCGGCTCATTCCTTTCGGGTCATTGATAAAAAGAACCGGATCGCCTTCACTGCGACATTGCACCCCCTGGTATACGGAGGGAAGAAACCCGCTACCCCAAACGGTTTTGCCCGCGTCCGGGTTACTGCCGCCGCTTGTAAGCACAACAAAGCCGGGCAGGTTTTGATTTTCTGTACCCAATCCGTAAGTTACCCAGCTACCGATACTTGGTCTACCCAACCTTGGACTACCGGTATGCATTAATAATTGCGCCGGCGCATGATTGAATTGATCCGTTTTCACGGCTTTCAATAAACTGATTTCATCTACTATCGACGTAAGATGCGGCATGCCATCGCCGAGCCATGTACCGCTCTGTCCGTATTGAGCAAACTTTGCCTGCGGTCCAAGCATTTTGGGTACACCCCGTATAAACGCAAATTTTTTTCCTTGTAACAATGATTGAGGGCAATTCTGTCCATCCATTTTTGCCAGCTCGGGTTTGTAATCAAATAATTCGAGCTGAGATGGCGCACCAGCCATATGCAGGTATATCACACTCTTCGCTTTGCCCGGAAATGGCGGAGACTTTGGAAGCAACGGATGCGCAGGATCAAATGCGACAGATGGAAGTGATGAAGCATTTCTTCTATCACAGCCGCCAAGCAATGACCCCATTGCCAGTGCACCAAGGCCCATAGCACTTTCTTTCAAAAAATGACGGCGGGTATGCATACGCATTTGCGCTGCCTCTGCCTCTTTTACCAACCGCTGATCATGCAATTCTTTTTGTGTCATGATAAATTTATTATGATGTCAACTGCATTACTAGCACACTATCCCGCGGACTATCATCTTCTGTTGTGTCACTTCCCGATAGTTATTCACCATTCACAATTCACTATTTCACCGCTCAATTCTTCATCACCACCTCATCCTGGTTCAGCATTGCATTAGCTACAACCACCAGTGCCGCTGTTTCGGGATTATTATTCTCATTGTTCCATCCAATCATTTCACAGGTTCTGTCCGGATCACTTTTAAAATCAACCAATGCTTTGTTGTACAAATTTTCAAACACCTGCAACCGTGCCGGTGAAATTGTTTTATATAACATTAACGCATATCCTTTTGTAATCTGTGCTTTCACATCCTTACCTGCCTCTCTTTGCATACGATAAGCAAAATGCCGTGACATATCAAGATACGTCGAATCATTTAATGCTGCCAGTGCCTGTAAAGGCGTGTTGGTACGGATTCGTCTTGCGCTGCACACGACTCGTTGTGCCGCATCAAATGTTATCGCCGATGGATAAGGCGCAGAGCGTTTCCAGTATGTATACACGGCGCGGCGATATTGCGTATCGCCCCTGCTGTTTTTCCATTTCGCATCATTGTATGGTGAAAGCCAGATACCTTCCGGCTGCCAGGGCATAGCGCCCGCACCATACATTTTAGGGCTCATTAAACCACTGATACAAAGATCCTGGTCACGCAGCTGTTCTGCGCTTAGCCGTATGCGTGAGGAGCGTGCATATAACTTATTCTGCGGGTCTTTCTGTTTTAATTCCTCTGTCAATTTTGATTCCTGGCGATAGGTGGCGCTCATTACAATCTCTTTCAGTAATTTTTTTACACTCCATTTGTAATCATTCATCAGTTGCCAGGAAAGGTAATCCATCAACTCTTTATGCGTAGGCGCCACACCTTGTGTGCCCATATCCTCCAATGTTTCCACGATACCTGTTCCGAACATTTGTTCCCAAAGCCGGTTGATAATTGTTCTCGATACCAGCGGGTTTCGTTTATCCGTAAGCCACATTGCAAGACCCATCCTGTTTTTTGGTGCATTGGCCGGCATCGCAAAACTTAATGTAGCCGGTACGGCAGGCTCAACTTCTTTTCCTTTGTTTGTCCATGCGCCCCGTTCAAATACATATGTTTTCCGCCGCATTCCATCAGGATTTTCTACCATGACAGGTGTAATGGGTACTTCCGCCGCTAATAGTTTCCAGAACAACTTTTCGTTCTTATCATATCCTTCTATTCCTTTTCCCGGAAATTGTTCTATAAAGGAAGCCCAGCTGAAATAAAAAACGAGATCATCATGTTTTGCAGACAACGACGGATTTTCATACGTGAGATAGATATCATGAAAACCTGATTGCTTTGGAAAATTGATGTATTTATTTTTCCATTTAGAAGAACTGTCTACTCTTGATTCTCCTAAAATAGGCCCATCCGGCGCATCAATCCTGCATTTCAAAATGCCACGGTTTTTGTACGTCCAGAAATGATAAATGAATTGATCCACATTCCGCATGTCCACATTCTTCAGTCTTGCTACACCATGATTGCGGAAAGCAAGTACAGAATTATTCCCAATGATTACTGCCTGTTTGAGACTATCTGCTGTTGTTCCATTGATGGCCGGTTCCCAGGTGCGCATCAATAATTCATAGTTCTTCGCCCTGTCATCATTCGAAACTTTTTTTACATAGTTCAGCACTTCTTGCATTTCTCCCCGCAGCGTATCATTAAAATGTCTTACCAGCGGATACTCATTGGGTATATCCTCATCACGGGTGTTATTGAAGTAAGCCATGAATTTATAATACTCATCATGCTTGAAAGGATCGTATGGATGACTATGACATTGAACGCAACTGAATGTTGTTCCCATCAGCGCTTCCCATGTAGTGTTCACACGGTCAAGCACAGCCGCAGTTCTGAATTCTTCATTATCGGTACCGCCTTCATCATTCGTCATCGTATTGCGGTGAAAAGCAGTTGCAATGTATTGCGCATCACTCGGATGTGGCAATAGGTCGCCGGCGATCTGTTCCTTTAAGAACTCATCGTAAGGTAAATCCCGGTTAAAAGCATCGATCACCCAGTCACGGTATTTCCAGATAGATCTTCCGACATCGGCTTCGTATCCTTTTGTGTCGGCATAACGCGCAAGATCCAGCCACATAGACGCCCAGCGCTCACCAAAATGACGGGACGCTAATAAAGAATCTACGAGTGTCTCATACGCCTTATCATTATTGCTTTGAAGAAAAGGAGTTGAAATTGTATCGGAAGGCAACATGCCGATGAGATCAAGGCTAACTCTTCTTAACAGCGTTGGTTTATCCGCCTGTGCCGACGGTTTTAATTTTTCCTTTTCAATTTTTTCAAGAATAAATTTATCAATATCATTTCTTACCCACCCCGTAGCTATATTATCATCCTTCATGGCAGGAACAGCTGTTTCTTTCACCGGTATATAGGCCCAATGATCGCCCCATTTAGCACCTTGTTTTATCCATTGGCGAAGAATGTTTATTTCTTCTTTACTTAACGGCGCATGTTTATAGGGCATTCTTTCCTCCGGATCAGATAGCGTAACACGACGAATCATTTCGCTCGCATCCGGATCACCGGGAACGACAGCACGCTTACCACTTTTTGTAGGCGCAAACATGTCTTCACGAAACAGTACACTGAAACCGGCTTGTTTTTTTACACCACCATGGCAGGTGATACACTTCTTATTAAGGATGGGCTTTACGTCCGTACTGTAATCGATTTTTTTCCCGGAATTCACCAGGAAACAGCCCGTAAGAATAACAGCAAACAAAACCAACAGGAGCCACGATTTTTTACTGGCAAAAAAATTCATATTGGCAAATTCGTTTTCTCTTATAAAGTCTTTAAAGTTACGTCTTAAATCCGGCTTTTTATTATGCAAACGTTTCGATCTGCATAAAAAAAGCCGGTCCATTGACCGGCTCGCCAGATTAATAACAGGAGTTACTAATCGAACACAGAAACCCTAAGCTTTTTATTGTTATCAGTAAACGCATTTCCCTTTTCCTTTACGGTTACCTGTTGTGTTTTTTCATCAACGAGTAGCTTATTCATGTAATCTTTAACCGTTTTTGCCGCCATGTTTACGGGTTTACCTTTCAGAAATGCTTCTGTGGCATATGAATGAAGCAGGCTTTCAAATTGCTGGCTAAACAATTGATGGTTGGCAAACATATCACAACCCAACACTTTGTCACCACTTACAATTACAACACCGATTACAGTTGAATCGTTAACAAATTTATTTTTGAAAAAACGGATATAGTTTTCCAGTTTCTTATTATAGTCAGCTGAACTGGTGATAGCGGTATAAGTCTTTGTGCCTGTTGTTGTTTTATTGGCTGTGTTCAATTCGTCTACTTTACTCCATACCTTGCTTTGATCTTTTTCCTTCTCCACCACTTTCCGTAAGCTCATCGAGCCTTTGTTTTCATACTGTGTAAATGCAGTAGGTTCGAAATTCTTTGCAATCGCGGCATCGCTTCTTGCCGACCATCGTCCGCTTTCTACACAGTATACAGACAAATCTTTCTTCCCGCCTTTTGGTTTCAGCAACACGTCTTTATCGATGATCCTGTCCTGTTTACCGCCTTTTATAACGTCACCGGTAATTATGATAATCGTGTCTGCCGATACGTTCTCTACTAAAAGTGTATTTACCGTTCCGCTATTGCTCTTCTCTGTAATTTTTACTTTGTTTTTTGCTAGCGCCTCCTGCAGCGTCATGTATTTACCAAGACTTTTAAACTCTGTTTTAAAACCTTCTTTGGCATAAACGGGATACAGCCGCAGGTTTTCATAGGTATACTCTTTGACCGCCTTATCGGTTTCAAGAAAATTTACATCCAGGTTTTTATACGTGTATTGGGCTATGCAAATAAATGGCATGACCAGCAAGCTGGCAAGGGTGATTCGTTTCATATACAGTTGTTTTCTAAAAAAGATGCCTGTACATGAATTAATTCACAACCGGGATGTTTGAAAATTTTGTTAAACGCGATTAGGCGAATTTATTTCAAGGCGTCTATTTCTCTTACTAAAGCCAACTGTGAATTCGCGGTTGCATTTCCGGGTAATGACTGTCCATTAAACAGGGATTGTAAGGAATCTGAAAGTTGTTTATTCTTTTCTTCGGCCATTGCCTTTTGTATCAACTGATTTGCCGCTGCATCATTTCCCAATAACTGTAAAGCTCTCGCCTGCAAAACAATGTTTGCCTTATATCCGCCTTTCTCATTGCGCCAATCAACTACGCTTTTCAACGCTTTGTTCGCGGATTCTTTATTTCCCATTTTTTTATAACTGATAGCCGTAAGGTAATTTTCCGCCCTGTAATCAATATCCTCTTCATATGGTTTACCCGAACCGAGATTATCCGGGAACTCCCTGGCCTTTGTGATAAAACCGATTGCATTTTTATAGTTACCAGCCTTTATATTTTCTATTGCCTGCATAAGCATCGACTGGCGGTATAATTCCCGCCCTTCCGTGGCACCTTCAAACGGAATAACATGAAGAGATAAAAGTAATTTACCTGCATCAGTATATTTTTTATTCTGTAAAAGACATTTCGAATACAGCATACCGATAATATAATCATCTTTATGCTTTTTATAAAAAGGCTCCACTACTGATAAGGCTTTTGCATTATCCTGCTTATCGAGGTAAAATTCGGATAGCCGTTTAACGTATCGCCATTGTTCCCTATCCATTTCATACGCCTTTGCCAAATCCCTTTCTTTTGCAGTTGCATCCTTGCTCATCGTTGCACGTGCGGCATAAAAGAAGCTTTCAGTGGGTATATCCCCGATTGCATTCAACAGTTTATCACTTTCTTCCACATTATTTACCGAACGATACAATAAGGCGAGATAATATTTCGGTTTCCAATCGCCGGTTTGTGTGATTACCCATTGCAGCATGGGCAATGATTCTGCTCTGAACGGCATTACAAATGCCGGTGACTTTTTATCGCCTTCAGCTATAAACTGCCCAGTTTTATTACCAAGTTTATAATGAATATAATCTTTCCAATAGCTCACCAATGCATGAGATGGAGAAAGGTCAAGCACTTTTAAAGCATCGTCATGACAGTTGTTATTATAATACTCCGTGGAAAGCTCGAGAAATGATTGATAAGGAAGTTCATTCTGAATTTCTTTCAGAAAATTATTCTTTGATACCTCATCATTGTTCCACAAATATTTTTCGAACGAAGAAAAATGGCTCAAAGGATCAATATTTTCAATCGCTGAAATCATTTGTGTGGCTGCTTCTTTATTATTTTCTTTTCGATAAATGATTGCTTTTATTTTATATGCCGAAACATTATTGGCGTTGTACGATAAAGCTTTATCAGAATAAGTTAATGCTCTTTCAAAATTTTTCTCATGCAGGTACAATCTTGCCAGCGCAGTATAAGCAGCCGCCCTGTAATCTGCAGAAAGCGCCGCCAAATCAAATCCATCTTTTGCGTCAGTTATATTACCCAACCGTTCATTTACCAATCCGTAGTAATAATTAGATGCGCCGTCATGTGTATCAATACTCAATGCTCTTTTGGAAAGTGTCAATGCCTTATCGTACTTCATATTATGATAATACAGTTCAGCCATTTTATTTAACGCCGGCAAAAAGTTACTGTCAAGCTTTAACGATTGTTCCAGTTTTTCTTCTGCCTTTACATATTGCCGTTGATCCATAAATTCTTTACCGGCTATATAACAGCCATAAGCCGTGTTCCAGTTAAAATCGGCCGGCGCATCAACAGGTCTGCTCAATTCATCTGCATGCGGATTTGAATCGTAATAAAATTTGCTGCCGATATTGACAATAACATTGCCCGGATCAGCATCCATTTTCAGTGAATCAGAAAATATTTTTAAAGGAGTTAATTGTATTGTTTTATTGTAAATGGTTTTCCCGCTTTGCTCAACAGTCATTGTCTCATTCAATTCACGCACCGGTGAAAAATTGATTTTCAACCAGCCCTTTTCATAACGCACATTCAATGCACCGTAATCATTTGCTTTTACAAATCCTTTTGTGTGTAAAACGGGATACCAATATTCGGTCCATTCATCTGTGGCATAGGGTTCAAAACTTAAATGTTTAAATGGCGTTACCGTGCTTCCTTCCGCATTTTGATTAAACAAGCGGCCTGATTGTATCTCTACATATTGACCATCATTATCGGTTAATAACTTTTCCCAGATCATTCCCTGCTGTGAAAGTCCCCATATCCAGATTTTTTTACCGGCTTTTTCTTCATGAAGGGAATACCGCGCCATGCCGAAATCATCATCATGCCAGTAAGCGCCGAAAAAATCGGCGTATTTGCCAAATACATGATACGATTTATAACCGCCAAAATTATTTTGTTCGTAAAAATCGATGCGTTTGTTATTCGACTTGTTCACCGGCCAGTCAGCATATTCTCCCTCATGACCAATGTATCGGGTGCCCGGATAAATAAATTGCAAATTGCCTTTTGATTTAACACCTACATTCATCCAGTGATAATAGGGCTGCCCGATAGCGGTATTATTATACCATGTAGAATGTGTTGTGAAGTAAGCTTTGTCTTTGGGTAAATTTATTTCAATACA
>Ga0207689_10002575_pt1 | contig 16800 bp, 12 predicted proteins | sample KBSMisM52_FD_184312 | JGI IMG/M metagenome (GOLD analysis project Ga0207689, IMG submission 184312) | Miscanthus rhizosphere microbial communities from Kellogg Biological Station, Michigan, USA - KBS Miscanthus M5-2 (SPAdes) (version 2) | ecosystem: Host-associated > Plants > Roots >... | reverse complement strand
TCTCGGCACGCGAAGAGATCAACGCAGTGGCGCGATTGAGTTGATTGACAATCTCGAAGATCGCTCCCTCGCGCTGCTCGAGTGGCGCGTGTGCGGCCAGCACTCGCCCGATTCGAAGATGAACCTCGGCGCGCTCGGCTTCTGGGATCAGCGAGTAGGCGGCTTCCTGAACGCGGTCGTGGAGGAACGTGTACGCACCTTCTGACCGGAAGACGAGTCCGGTTTGCAGTGCAAGCTGCAGGTCGTGATCGAGCTCCTGCTTCGAGTCCTCGTAGACGAGTGTCAGTACGGTGGGATCGGCACTATTGCCCAGGCAGGCCAGGTGTCGCAGCGCCCGTTGCGTGTCGGTGGGCAGCCGACGCAGCTTGCCGACCATGAGGTCGATCACGTTGTCGGTGTAGCCCTTTGCGTGAATGCGCGGCAGATCCCACTGCCAGCGAGTGCCGGAGTGATCGAACGTCACCAGTCCTTCGTCGATCAACGCCGACAGGAACTGAATCGCGAAGAAGGGATTGCCGGCCGACTTCTCGTGCACCAGTTGCGCCAGGGGCGCTGCGCGCACATCGTCGCAGTGCAGCGAGTCCTCGATCAATCGGCATACGTCGTCTCGCCCGAGCGGGGCGAGAGCGATCTCCTGCACGGGTGCGCCATCCGTGCCGCGAATCGCCTCCAGTCTGCGCATAAGGGGATGGGTGGCCGTGACCTCGTTGTCCCGGTACGCGCCGATGAGAAGGAGGTGCCGCACATCGCCTTGGATCATCAAGTCTTGAAGCAGGTCGAGCGTTGCGATATCCAGCCACTGCAAATCGTCCAGGAAGAGGGCGAGCGGATGCTCGGGCCGAGCGAAGACCCCTAGAAACCGTCGGAACACGAGCTGGAAGCGGCGTTGCGCGTCCTGTGGCGGCAGTTCAGGGACCATGGGCTGCTCGCCGACAATGACCTTCAAGTCGGGGACGAGATCCACCATGAGCTGTCCGTTCGACCCGAGCGCCTCATGGAGCGCATGTCGCCAGCGACCCAGTTCGTCGTCGCTCCTGGTCAGTAGCGCGCGGATCAGGCGCTGAAAGGCCTGCGCGAGGGTGGAGTACGGAATGTCGCGTTTGTACTGGTCGAACTTGCCCGCTGCAAACAAGGCGCGCGGCGGAACGAGCACCTTATGCAACTCGTGCACGACGGACGATTTGCCGATCCCGGAATAGCCCGAGACGAGCACGAGCTCGGGTGCACCGCTGTGGACGACGCGATCGAACGCGGTAAGGAGGGTCTCGACGTCGCGTGCCCGTCCGTACAGCTTCTCCGGGAGCATCAGCCGGTCGGGTAGGTCATGTTCGCCGAGCGGAAAGTCGTCGATGCGTTGTTCGGCGTTCCACTGGGTGAGGCAGCGCCGAATATCACGTTCCGGGCCGGCCGCGGTCTGGTACCGATCCTCGGCGGTCTTCGCGAGCAGCTTCATGATGATCGCCGCCACCGGAGCCGGGACATTCGCCACCCGCTCGCCAGGCGAAATGGGCTCTCGCGCTATGTGACAGTGCACCCACTCGATCGGTTCGGCAGCGGTGAATGGCAGCAAGCCCGTCAGCATCTCGTAGAGCGTCACACCGAGAGCGTAAAGGTCGCTCCGACAATCAATCGAGCGGTTCATGCGCCCCGTTTGTTCGGGAGCCATGTACGCCAGCGTGCCGGCGACAGTCTCGGGAGGTTCCGGCGCCTGTCGCTCGCGCGGTAGTTGCGAGGCAATGCCGAAACCGGTCAACCACACCTGACCAGTCGCCGGGTTGACCAGGATGTTCGCCGGCTTGACGTCTTTGTGGATGATCCCTCGTCGGTGTACCTCACCAAGCGCCCAAGCAAGACCCGCGGCGAGCCGTAGAAAGAGGCCCAGCTCCAAAGCAGGTTCCGCGGACGGATGTTCCCTGAAAGGGCGGCTGACCGGAGGCTTGGCGAGGAGTCGCGCCAGTGACTCGCCTTGCCGGTCCTCGAGAATGAGCGCCGGGCGGCCTTGGAAATACGAGAGCGCGAGTGGCCGCGCTGCCCAGGCCGAATCGAGCTCGGCCTGAAGGGCCAGTTCGCGCTGCAGCATCCGAACGCGATCGGCTGTCGGATGCTCCGCCGAAGGCATTGTTACGAGCACAGAGGGTGGATCAGGTGTCGGACTGGCCGTGCCCCGGCCTCGGCACAGTACGAACTCGCTATCCTGATGAAGCGTCGCCAATGTGTAACGCGACAGATCCATTCCGAGATCCCCGACGTGACTTGATTGGTCGCCGGCAGGCCCTCCGCCCGTGGTACCTCGAGCACTCGGGTCATCGTAGGTCCATTGAACGGTCCTGTCGACCGATTCCTTCGTATAGAAGGTGGCGAGTAGTGACTTCGGATGGACACGGCGCGGGCATGTGCGCACCACGCACTATGTGCGGTCACACAGCTTTCGGTCGGCGTCGCAACACTGACGATTCCAGGCTTCGCGTGGCGAGCGTCGACCGATGGTCAAGTCCCCTATGTGAATAGGCGGCTCGACGCAACAACCGGACGGATCTTCTGGGTGTACTCGCTTCAGCCGTCGCAGCTGGCGAGGCTGTGCCGCGGCCGCGTCAACCGCGGGCTGGCGATTCTCGGCAACACGCTGTTCATGGGGACTCCCCTGACGATCGGCTATTCGCTTTCTTCAACCCGATGATGTCTGTTGTCTTCCCGATTCCGGTTGATAGGAACCCGCGATCCGGTATGCCAACGGGCTATCTGCACGAAGCACAGAGGCGCGAGTGGCCACGTGCCATCTGCAGTGTTGTCCTCAGTCTGTTACATCCTGCCCATCGCGATGGTGATTCAGATGCGACCGTAACTGTTCCGCGACAGCAGTCTTCAGTGCAGCCTCGGAGACGTTTCGAAATACGCCGAGCGAGAACTGACAAGGCTCCGCGCGGCAGCCCTCTAGATTGACAAGAATCTCGATGTAGTCACTGCCGCCTGCGCCGAGCACCACGCCGGCGACCTTCACTGTCGGCGTCTGCTCACGTGCAGCTTCACGGGCGATGCGGGTGACATCCTCGACGTCGAACTCGGCCATATACGCTCCGTGTGGGAACCGGTTGCATTATGCTGCATGCCTGCCCCTCCCAGCGTTTGAATCCGGACTTCTTGGGCCGCAGGTCCGACCTTTGAATACGTTCTCCCAGCCAGCGCGACCGCTCGGAGGGATCATGGCCGAACCGATTTCCATAACGGAGCCCGTCACCTGGGGAACACCGAGGGCGCGCTGGGTGCTGTTGGCCACCGTGCTCGGATCGGGCATGGCCTTTCTGGACGCCACGGTTGTGAACGTGGCCCTGCCGACAATCGGCGCCGATCTGAACGCGAGCGTCGCCGGATTGCAATGGGTGATCAATGGCTACACTCTCACGCTCGCATCTCTGATCCTTCTTGGTGGCTCCTTGGGTGACCGATTCGGTCGTCGAAGGATCTTCCTGTTCGGTACCATGTGGTTCGCCGGCGCGTCGCTGCTCTGCGGCGTCGCGCCCACGTCCGAGGCACTCGTGGCCGCCCGCGCGCTTCAAGGCATCGGAGGTGCGTTGCTCACGCCAGGCAGCCTCGCGATCCTTCAGGCTTCCTTCGCAATGAGTGATCGCGGACGGGCGGTCGGGGCATGGTCGGGTCTGTCAGGAGTCGCCGCGGCGACTGCGCCGTTTGTCGGAGGGTGGCTCATCGACGTGGGCTCGTGGCGTCCGATCTTTCTGATCAACGTGCCGCTGGCTGTCGCAGTGGTTGTCGTGTCGCTCCGGCACGTTCCCGAGACGCGCGATGCCGCGCGGGTGCGCGGCATCGACGTCCCCGGTGCGCTGCTGACAGTCGTCGGATTGGCAGCGGTTACGTGGGCGCTCATCGAGGCAGGCGAGCGCGGCGCAACGACTGGCGTGTTGTCGTCCGGCGCCATCGGCCTGGGTTCGCTCGCCGGCTTCGTTGCTGCGGAGAGGAGAGTTCGACATCCAATGTTGCCGCTTGAGATCTTCCGATCGTGGCAGTTCAGCGCGGCCAACCTCGTCACGTTCATCGTCTATGCGAGTCTGTCCATAATGTTCTTCTTGTTCGTCGTCCATCTCCAGCAGGTCCTGGGCTATTCGCCGCTGCAGGCGGGGGCCGCGACCCTGCCGGTCACGGGCCTGATGCTGGCACTGTCCGCGCCAGCCGGCATGCTGGCTGATCGCATTGGGCCTCGCCTGCCCATGACCATTGGCCCTCTGGGCATCGCCGCTGGACTCGCGCTGATGAGTCGTGTGCAGGCGGAAGCAACTTACTTCGGCACCATACTTCCGGGACTGCTGGTGTTCGGTCTTGGACTGTCCCTGACGGTAGCACCGCTGACCGCCACCGTGCTTGCAGCAGCGACCTCAAAGCATGCGGGCATTGCATCCGGCGTGAACAATGCGATCTCCAGGGGTGCAGGACTCCTGGCCGTTGCAGCGATTCCAGGGCTTACGGGTCTGACCGGTGACGCATATCGCGACCCGGCGATCTTCGCGAGCGGATTTCGCGCGGCGATGCGCATTAGTGCCGCTCTGGCCGCTGCGGGAGGGTTGCTCGCGTGGCTCTCGATCCGAAACGAAGTCGCTCGCCCGGCGGACTCACGCCCATCGGCCAGATTGGATCGACACCACCACTGTGCAGTCGACGGTGCGCCCCTGGCGAGCTAGCGCTTACCTTGCGGATGTGTCAGCGGCAGCTGGACGACATGTTCTGCTACAAACCACACTCGCAGGCCGTTGCACCGAACAACGTCTCATGCCCCAGCCGACTACACTGCCTGTGCCAGCGGAACGTCGACGACATGTTCGGCGACGAACCAGACTTGAAGCTCGTTGGACCGAATGACGTCGCTCACGATCAAATCGTTGGTGCCGTCGTCGCCGTGCTCTGCCGCGAGCCGCGCCATCGTCCGCGCCTCTTTCAGCACGATCTCGTGCGCGTGCAAGAGACGGGAGATTTGCACGGGCGCTTCCTCACGGCCCTTGGGCGGCCGTGGAATGAGCGTGGTCTCTGCGACGTCGTGAGCCATGGCCAGGCTCACGCCGCCGAGGAGCTGAATCCGCTCGGCGATCGCATCGACCAGCTCGTTCTGCTGCTCGTAGTGCTTGTCGAATAGGAGATGCAGCTGGTAGAACGTCGGGCCGGCAACCTGCCAGTGGTGTTTCTTGTAGAGATCGCGCAGCGTCATCGTGTCCGCGAGCAGCTGGTTCAGGTTTGCGACACTCTCCTTGCATGCGTCCTCTGACAACGCGATCGGCAGTTTGACGAGGTGGCCATAGGGCTGGATCTCGAGGGCCTGTTGGTGCACCAGCGGCTTGGCCCGGTTCAGGATTGCGTCGGCGTCGATGGTCTTTTTGCTCATGTCTCCTCCTGTTCGCTCCCGCGCTCACATCCGCTGTCGCGTTGGCGCCGCCGCCACGTACGCGCCGCGCGGCGTGTGGTACAACTGGCCACTCAAGACGAGAACGCGCAGTACCTGCTCACACATTGAACGATCGATCCCCCACAAGCGAGCCGCTTGCGCGGCCGTCAGTGAGAGGCCGGGCGAGGCGTTCAAAGAATTTCCTCGATCACATGAACCGGCCCTTCAGGGCGAATCTCGCCGATTCCGACGGCAAGCAGACGATTGAGGAACGCATACTTGGGAGCAGCGGTCTCGAAACGCGGCACCGTGCGGAAATAGTGGTTGGCGTCATCGCGGACGCCGGTGAACGTCATGTGTATCAGGGCACCGTCGTCGGTTTCGAGTGTCACCCGCAGGTCGAGGGTGAAGCTTCCGTTGCCGTGGGCCGTTACCCAGTCGCCGCCTCCAGAGAGAACCGTGCCGCGAAGACGCTCGCCGTCGAACGAGCCGCCGATGACAGGAAAGATCATCAGCGTGCCCTGCGACGTGGGGCCGATTTCCTGGGTGGCGGCCGTGGCGAGACGCAGCACCATCAGCGGACGAGACTCGATGCCGTCGCTCACGTCAGAGCACCTCGTGAATCGTGTAGATCGGGCCTTCTGGACGACGATCGCCGCTCGCCACCGCAATGAGGCGATTCAGGAACGAGTACGCGGGGTGCGCCGTCTCAAAGCGTGGCATGGTCCGGAAGTAGTAGCTCGCCGGATCGACGGTCTCACCGCGCCCGATTGCCGCAATGACCTCGGGCGGCCCGTGACGGAGGCCGAATGCACTCATCGAGATGAGCGCGCCATCGTCGGTTCGGAGCGTGAAGCGAAGGTCCATTTCCAGCACCCCATCCGAACGAAGTAGCTGCCAGTCGGCGCTGCTATCCGGCACAATGGTTCCGCGGAGACGCGGACCCTCGAACGTTCCGCCAGCCAGCGGCGCGGTGCGCCGAATTCCATGGGGAACAGGGCCGATATTCAGCAGCGTCCCGACCTTCACGTGCAACGTCATCAGCAGGCGCGTGTTCATCGAATGGCTGCCTCATGATTCCGCGGCGCGGAGAGAGCAGCGATCGCACCAACGACCTCTTGTGTCGTTACTACGGCACTCGCGTAGTTCGGAATGTTGACGTCGAGCGCGGCGTGCATCTCGTCATCCGAGTAATCCGCGGTGGCGTCTTTCACCATCGTCACGTCGTACCCCATCTCCGCAGCAAAGCGAACGGTGGCTTCGACGCACGTGTGTGCGATCAGCCCGATCACGATGAGCCTCTCGATGCCGTGCCTCTTGAGCTGCAGATCCAAATCGGTATTGGCGAAGCCACTCGAGCCCCAATGTTCGAGGGCGACGACGTCACCGGGTTGCGGCGCGAACTCGGTGCGGATCTCGCCGCCCCAAGTGCCGTACTCGAAGGTCTTATGCACCCACGCCGCCTTCTGAACGGGTGCGATGTACTTCCAGGTCTCGTAGTCGCCGGGACGGTATCGACGATGCAGTGCGTAGAACACCCGAAGCCGAGCGCCCCGCGCCGCTTGCAGGACCTGCAACATGTGCGGGACACAGCGATTGGCTTCCGCAACGGCCCTCAGACGGTTCCATACCTTGCCGCCTTCGGAGATGAAATCGTTGTACGGATCGATCACGAGAAGCGCGGTGATGTCCTGGTCATACGTCACGATACTGAGCCTCCCCGTGCCTTCCTCACATTGTCAGAACGACGCGGAACCGCGCTTTGCCGCTCAGCATGCGGGCGTACGCCTCGGCCGCTCGTTCGAGCGGATACGTTTCCACCATCGGACGCACGCCGTGCAATTCGGCGAAACGCAGTGTGTCCTCGGAATCAGCCGGTGTGCCCGCAGCCCATCCCTGGATCGATCGAACCTTCGTGATGAGTTGCACTGGCGTGACCTCGATCGGTTCGGCTGCCACGCCGATCACTACGAGCTTACCGTTCGGCGCAAGACCGTCGATCGCCGCTGACATCGCTTTTGAGCTTGGGGCGGTGGCAAGGATGACCTGTGCGCCACCCAGCTGTTGCAGGGCGTCTGCGGCGTTCGTGGATCCGCTGTCGATGTAGTCAGTCGCACCGAGTTTCTTGGCGAGCCCGTCGCTATCGGGTCCGCGGCCGATGGCAGCGACCCTATAGCCGAACTTGGTCGCCCACTGAATGGCGAGGTGGCCCAGGCCGCCGACGCCCAGCACGCCAACAAGATCTCCGGGGAACGCACCGCTGTTGCGCAGAGCACCGAAGGTGGTGATTCCAGCGCAGAGCAGCGGCGCGGCTTCGACGTCGTTGAGACTTTCGGGGACCGATACGAGTGCCTCCACCGGAGCCACCATGTATTGCTGATATCCGCCGTCGTAGCTGATACCGGGAACTTGCCGATTCCGGCAATTGCGGAAGTCCCCGCGCCGGCAAGCAGAGCATGTGCCGTCGTGGCCACCGTGCCAGCCGACACCGACGCGCTGTCCCTTCTGCCAGCCTGACACGCCGGCACCCAGTTCATCGAGTGTGCCGACGACTTCGTGACCCGGCACGCGGGGGTACTGGATGCCGGGCCATTGGCCTTCTTTCGTGAACACGTCGCTGTGACAGACGCCACAGGCCTGGATCCTGATTCGCACGTGTCCTGCGCCTGGCTCGGGAATCTCGCGCTCGACGATCTGGAAATCACCTCCAGGCCTCGTGATCTGCGCCAGTTTCATCGCGGTGACTGCGACCTGAGTAGTTGCCATGACTTCCTCCGTGAATACGACGCGCTCTCCGCCTCGACGCTGTTCACCTCGAGACGCATGAAACCAGTCGAGCGACGTCCTGTCCATCAGACGAAGGTATCGTCGACACCTTCGTATCGGTGGCGCCAACACTCGACCTTCGTCTACTGGATCGCGCTCGGGAGCCGTGCTTCAATCGACATCAGTAGGGCGGGCACACAGGTCAACACGGGGTGGACCTGGCACCTCGAGGGCGTCACGTTCGCCGAGGTCACCATCGAGCTACGTGAAGCCGAAGTCGCGAGCCGATACCAAAGTCTGATGGACAACTCGACCCGGGACGGGCATCTTTGACATGCCGAAAATGGTGGACCGGAAGTGACGAGCACGCGCGCCTTGGTATCCGTCGTCGACGACAACGAGTCGGTCCGCGAGTCGCTGCCGGATTTGTTGCAGCACTCCGGCTTCTACGTTGAAGCGTTCTCGTCGGCAGAGGCGTTCCTCCAATCCCAGGCGGTTGGAGCGTCGAACTGCTTGATCCTGGATGTCGGGCTCCCGGGCATGAGCGGCCCGGATCTGCAACAGGAACTGAAACGCCGGGGACAGTACATCCCAATTGTTTTCATCACTGCGCAGGGCGATAAATCGCTTCGTCCGCAGCTCATCGCTCGGGGGGCGGTGGCCGTGTTGTTCAAGCCATTCAGCGATACCGCGCTGCTCGACGCGGTCAACAGCGCGCTGGGGACGAGGTAGGCCTGCCCATGATGTTTACAGCGACGGTCGCACACCGGACCTATACTGTACGTTCATCGATCTCAGCCGGTACGATCGGGATTCTCACCATGGCGGACGTCAGGGCCATCGTCTTCGTCGTCGATGACGACATCTCGGTGCGCGAATCGTTGGAGCTGCTCATCAAGAGCGCGGGCTGGACGCCCGAGACATTTGCGTCAGCTCAGGACTTCCTCGCCCGTCGGCGTGCAACCGTTCCCTCCTGCCTCGTCCTGGATGTGTCGCTTCCGGGGCTCAACGGGCTCGAGTTGCAGCAACAACTCGCCGCGCGCTCCGACATGCCGATCATTTTCATCACTGGATATGGCGACATCCCGATGAGCGTTCGCGCGATGAAGGCCGGAGCAATCGAGTTCCTGACCAAGCCGTTCAACGACGACGTCCTGCTCGAGGCCATTCGCGGCGCCATCGAGCGAAGTCGGGCTGCACTCCAGCAGGAGTCGGAGATGCAAACGCTGCGAAGCTGCTACGCATCACTGACCCCACGCGAGCGCGAGGTGATGGCGCTCGTGATCACCGGTCTCCTGAACAAACAAGTCGGCGGCGAACTGGGCATCAGCGAGATCACGGTCAAGGCGCACCGGGGCCAGATGATGCGCAAGATGAAGGCAGACTCGCTTCCGGATCTCGTCACGATGGCCGCGCGGCTGGGCCTGCGTACCGCTGGAAGCGCCTGACCGCGCTCATCGAAACGGAATCACCACGCTGATCGTCGTGCCGCGTCCTGGCGCGCTCTCGAACTCGAACTTTCCGTTTAGTTGACTCGCACGCTCCCGCATCGTGATCAAGCCCATGCCGCCGGCCGTCGCGAGACTGCTTGAGTCGAATCCCCGGCCGTCATCCGACACCGTGAGGGACACCACGTCGGCGGACCGAGTCAAGCGGACCGTCATCTGCTTGGCTTGTGCGTGTTTGGCTGCGTTCCCGAGCGCTTCCTGAACGATGCGGAACAGCGCGAGCGCCGCGCCACGAGACAGGTCGCGCACGCCGTCGTCCGCCTCGCACGCGACCGGAATGCCGGCACTCTCGCTGAACTGCTCGCAATAGGTGCGCACGGCCTGAGGCAAGCCCGCCTCTTGCAATGCCGGCGGGTGCAGGTCATGAGACAGCTGACGGATGTCCGTGCCTACCCGAATCATCTTGTCCTGGATCTTGTCGATCGTTGCTCTCGCATCTGATTCGTTGGGAATCCGCCGCTTCGCCGTCCCTAACATCATCGTGACCGCCAGCATCTCCTGCATCACACCGTCGTGGAGCTCGCCGGCAATCCGAATCCGCTCCTGCTCCTGCGCCTTCATCAAGCGCTCGTTCAACGCGCTGATTTCACGCTCGTGCTTTTCGACGATGCGGACGCGGACGCGATGGGCAGTCCAGACGAGCGCGAAAATCATGCCGGCGAGGAGCGCAGGAAACCACGCCGTCTGGTAGTACGCCGGCGCCACGGAGAACGCGATCGACGCACCCGTCTCGTTCCATACACCGCTGTTGTTGGCGGCGATGACCCGAAAGCGATAGCTGCGCGGCGGCAGGTTCGCATAGAACGCCTGACGTCGCGTGCCCACATCCTGCCACTCGCGATCCCAGCCTTCGAGCTTGTAGCGGAACTGCATCTTCTCGGGCGCGACGAGGCTGAGCGCCGCGTAGTCGATCTGCAGATTGCGGGTCAGCGGCGGGAGGCGCAGCCGCTCGCCGACCGCGGAGTTCACATCGTAAATCTGACCGTCGGCAATCACCTGTTCGACGTGGACCGGCGGCGGGAGGGGGTTGAGTGTGAGGCGAGAGGAGTCGACGACGCTGAGACCATCCTGCGACATGAACCACACCTTCCCGTCGGACGTTGCGGCGGCGGGGGCGGTGTAGTAGCTCGCACCGACGAAGATCCTGACTCCGTCGGCGTAGTCGAATAGCGTGGCTCGCACACGATAGATCACCGCGCTGTTTCCCTTGTCTGGCTCGGTGCCAGCAATCCAGGCGTCGATCTCGGCGCGCTCGATGTGTACCAGACCGCATGCCATGCCGAGCCACAATGAATGCGCCGCGTCTTCAACGACCCAACCCACGGCATCACAGGGCAATCCATTCCGGCTGTTGATCGTCGCCAGTCGTCCATTCTTCAGTCGACTGAGTCCGCCGTCAGCCGCGATCCAGAGTGCGCCGGCCGAGTCGACCAACAGGTTGCTGACACGGCCGTCAGCGAGACCATCGGAAGCCGCGTACGACACACTGACCTCACCGTTGGCGAAGTGAACGATGCCGCCTCGGAAAAACCCGAACCACAGACCGTCACTTGACGGCTCGGCCGCCATTGCGGTGACAACGTCCTTGCGCTTCAGTGCAGCCCAGGACGTTTCCTGGACGTCGCGCCTGTCTCGGCCCAGACGAAACAACCCGGCGGCTTGGTTCGCGACCCACAAATTTCTCTGGCCGTCTTCAACGATGGCCCGAGTGACTCCGCCGGGAATACCACTCATGAGGACGAATCGATCGTTCTCCAGGTAACCGACGCCGCTCGCTGTCGACAGCCAGACGCGCCGCTGGCTGTCCTCGAAGACTGACTGGACGCCGCGAGGCATTCCAGCGCCGGTGAACTCTCGCACACGCCTCGCGAGGATTGGCGCGCTGCCGGGGGCGCGCTGCCCGTGGCGCTGGCGATAAACCGCCATGGCGCCGGTGCTCCACCGGTTCAGGCCGTCATACGTGCCAACCCACACGCCTCCGTCGCTGGACGCGGAGACAGAGTTGAGGCGAGTGTTCGACAATCCCTGGTGCGCGGTGTACGACACGACGGAGGACGCACGAAAGCGATCGAGGCCACCCTCGGTTGCGATCCAGATGTTGCCTTCACGATCCTCGAAAATCGCCGCGACGTCCTCACCGGAAAGACCGTCGGCCTGCGTGAAGAGGTCAGTCACTCCGTTGTGCACATGCACGAGGCCACGCGTCGACGTCCCCGCCCACACGCCGCCATCACGATCGCGAAGGAGTCTCAGAGACTCAACGCCCGACAGAGACGTCGGGAAGGGATACTCCATTTCCGCGCGGCCGTCGACAAACCGTTTGATTCCCCCGGCGTGCGAAATCAACAACGAACCATCACTGTCCTCTGACAGACCCTGGATCCCGTTGTTCTGGGGCGAGAATGGATAGAACGTTGGAGGGCCCGGCTTCCATTGCCAGAGCCCCGTTCCCGTCCCTACCCAGAGACGACCCATCCGGTCTTCGTAGAGACCAAGTGCACCCTCGCCGGCACCACCGTCTTCACCGTGGCACGTGACGCGCATCTCGCGGACTTCGCACAGCGTCCATCTGTTGCCAAACACGGCCACCCAGATCGAACCCTCACGATCTTCGATGAGCTTGTTGACGGTCCTTCCCGCGAGCGCGTCGTATCGAGTGAGTCGTCCATCTTTCCAACTGGCGAGGCCTCGATCCATTCCGATCCAGAGTGTGCCGTCGCGGGCGGTGAGCAGGCTGCTGATGGTCGTGGACGGGAGACGCTGGTTCGGTGGAGGTTGCCACGGGACAGTCCTCACGCCATCGAAGCGAAGGAGGCCGAGCTCGGTACCGAGCCACAGATAGCCGTCAGGCGTCTGGGCGATCGCCAGAATCCTTCCCTTGATAAAGCCGTCGCGAATCTTCCACGCCGTGTGAACGTACTGGCGCGCGTCGAGTGCCGGATCCAGCGCAAACGCCGGACGGCACCATGCAAGGAGTGCGCAGATCAATACTGCGCCGAACGCAATGCGGCGTCCTGAACGACTCGTGCCTGTCAGTGCCGTTGCGATCGCGCTCATCGGAACGGAATCGTCACAGTGATCGTCGCGCCGCGTCCCGGCGCACTCTCGAACTCGAACTTCCCGTTCAGTTGACTGGCACGTTCCCGCATCATGATCAAACCCAGGCGACCCGAAGTCGGCACGTCTTCGTCATCACGCGCATCATATGGGCAAGCCGATTGGCGAGCTGCCTAAAACTCGAGCCTGAGCGCGAGCTGAATCGAGCGTGGTCCGCCGATCTGATAGAGCGGGCTGAAGCCGCCATTCGCGCCACCCGATCCCAGGCTGCTCGCGAGCGTTTGCGTCGATTGGCCGAACAGCGGACTACTCAGATCGAAAACGGGACTGCCGAAGTTCGCCTGGTTGAAGATGTTGAAGAACTCCGCCCGGAACCGGAGCGCGACCCGCTCGGTGACGCGAAATTGCCGTTGCAGCGCGACGTCCGCTTGAGACGCGCCGAAGCCGCGCAGCACGTTACGCCCGCCATTCCCCTGCTGCCCGGCCGGAGGCAACGTGAACGCCGCCGCGTTGAAGATCTTTCCTCCCGGATACTGGTCTCCATAGAGCTCCAGTGGTACCCCCGGATTGAGGCTGGGCCGGGAACGCATTGCGGCACTGGCCGTGAAACTGATCGGGCCGGTCACGTCCACGGGCAGCGCCGATCTCGCGAGCAGGAACGCGTCCAGCGACCAGTCGCGCAAGATGGCTTGGACAACGCCGCGCGAGTCAGGTGAAGGCAAGAACCAGGTCGCGCCCGTCGTGAATGCGTGACGGACGTCGAAATCGGAATCGCCACGGTCCGCCTCCGCGCCGCTTGCGCCCGACGTGCTGCGATACGTTGTCGCATCGGTCGAGGCGTTGTCCGTCGAGTGCGACAGCGTGTACGACGCAAGAGCCTGTAAGCCTCGCGACAGGCGGCGCTGGAACTTGAGCTGTAGCGAGTGGTAGTCCGACGACGCTGAATTGTCGGTCAGGCCGATGAACTGAAAATCCGGGTTCGGGTTGACGATCTGCGTCGTCCGCAGCAGGTCACGCCCGATCGCCGCGAGATATGTGGCCGAGAGACTCTGGCTGCGTCCGAACGACTGCTCGAACGCGACGTTCCACTGATAGCTTCGCGGGACCTTCAGGTTCCGATCCGCGACGATGATGGTGTTCACCGGGGGGGTGAGGGTAAAGGCGGGCGGTTCCGCGTCCTGGGCATTCAGCGGGAACGGTGTTGGCGACGGCTGGACGGTCTTGGTGGCGCCGTAGGGAAAGTAGCTGGTGACGCCTCCGAGCGAGCCCTGTCCCAGGTCGTAGAACACGCCCCAGCCCGCGCGCACTGTCGCATCCCAATCTGGCCGTCCGACAAGTTGATACGCGACTCCCAATCGTGGTGCGACGTTGCCGTAGCTGGTCTCGTAGAGCGGCGTGCCACGCGGTGCCAGCGCGATCGTCGCTGGATTGTCCAGGCCCGACACCGTGAACGGATCGTTCGCCGTGTCCTTGCCGGCGAGTGGCGGATTCACATCCCATCGAGCGCCATAAGTCACCGTCAATCGAGGAGTGACGTTCCAGGTGTCCTGACCGTAGATCGAGAAGTTCTGCGAGCGCAGGGAGTTCTCTGCGAAGGCTCCCGGCTGGACGAACGCGGCGTTCCCCGTGAGCGCGCCGCCTGGCGCAGTTGTCACGCCCGTGAACTGCACGAACATCCGGTAGGCGAATGGACTGCTGACCGGACCAAGCCAGCGGTAGTCCATCCCAAACTTCAATTGGTGCCCACCGTGAATCATCGTGAGGTTGTCGACGAGATTGAACTGCCGTCCTTCGTCGGTCCCTATCTTGCCCTGCGCGTACTGTCCGGCGCCCGAAATCAGAAAGAGGAATCCGCTGTCCGATGACGAGTACACAGAGGGAAACAATAGGGAATCCTGCAGCGGCACGGCTCCGCCGAAATCGTCCATCTCGTAGGTGATGCCCACCTGATGCCTGCTGTAGTTCGCGCGCACCTCGTTGGTGATGCGCGGGCTGATCACCTGTGTGACGCCAGCCGTCAGCGTGTGCACTTTGGACGACACCGAGCTCGTCGTGCTGAGCACACGCGTCGAGAATGTTCCCCCGCGCTGATCGAAACTGGAGGGAGAGTAGTTGTAGCGGCCGAACAGGGTCAGTCCCGGGTTGATGACGTGATCGATCCGGATGCTGTCGGCATCGAGGCTGGAGGGATTCGAAAAGCTGGCGTTGAATTGTGCCAGCCCCGGGCCCAGCGCGGCGCCGTTGGGAAGGGGATACGCGTTCAGGAACGGCCGAATCGAAGCAGGGGCCTGCTGTCGCGACGCGGCGTCGGGGACGGACGTCTGCATGCTCGACGGCTGGTGCAGACGCAGCCCTTCATGTGAGTAGAAAAAGAACGTCGTGTTCGCGTGGAGCGGACCGCCGACGACACCGCCGAAGTCATGGAGCTGCTGCTCCGGTTTCGGCAGACCGCTGAAGTTCACGAACCAGTCTTTGGCATCGAGCGCGTCGTTCCTGAAGTATTCGAACACTGAGCCGCGAAACGCATTCGACCCCGAGCGCGTCACGATTGAGATTTGGCCGCCAGGCGTGCGGCCGAACTCGGGGGCGAACGACGATGTCTGGATGCGAAACTCCTGCATCGCGTCCACCGACACCAGGCTGTTCGTGCCGCCGTTCGCGCTGAGCGCGGGCAGCGCGCCGCCGGCGGTCTGCATCATGGGGAAGTAGCCAGTGACGCCGAAGTTGGCGCTGACCCCGTCCACCATGAAGTAGTTCGCATCGGCGCGCTGGCCGTTCACGCTGAACTGCCCCTGGTCGTTGAACGCCGTCGGCACCACAACCGTGCCCGGTGTCAGCATGATCAGCGTCTGGAAGCTGCGGCCGTTGAGCGGGAGGTTGTCGACGAACGTCCGATCGATCACGGTGCTGACCGCTCCCGAGGTGGTATTCACCAGAGGCGCGCCTGCGTCTACCGTGACGACCTCCGACGCGGACCCGAGCGTCATCTGGAAATCGAGTTGCAGGGTGTCCTGCACCTGCAGGACGACGTCGGGCTTGACCAGTGTTCTGAAGCCGGGCTTTTCGACTTCGATGCGATACGACCGGGGCGGAAGGTTCGCAAGATAGTACTGGCCCGCGTCGTTTGTGGTGGTGACGTGACGGGTGTTGGTGTCACCGCTGATGGCGGTGATTGTGGCGCCGGGAATGACGGCGTTGGACGGATCGATGACACGGCCCGCGAGGAAGGCACTCGTGGACTGAGCGAGAAGTATGGACGCTGCTGACAAGATTAGGAGCGAGGTCAGCAATACGCGACACATGGCTGAGATTTGACAACGGTTTCCTCCTGGTTTCTCCCCATACCTTGGTATCGATCGAGACGATCGTCCAATGGACCGGCGTGCGGCTGCAGTGGTTCAATGCCCGCCGTGAACACGGAGGTCACCAATGAGCAGCACACAGACCATCAATGAACCGGCCACCAAGACTCCCACCGCCGCAACGGTCGATCTGAAGCTGGAGGTCGTGGTCCTCCCCGTCTCCGACGTCGAGCGGTCGAAGCGCTTCTACGAAGGCCTGGGGTGGCGGCTCGACGGCGATTTCACGAACGGCGATGCCTTTCATGCCGTTCAGATGACACCTCCCGGTTCACCATGCTCGATTCACTTCGGCAAGGGCATCACGACGGCGACGCCGGGGTCTGTAAAGAATCTGTATCTCGTCGTGTCCGACATGAAAGCGGCACGCCAGGAACTGATCGCCCGCGGTGCCGAGGTGAGCGAGCCGTTTCATTTCACCAGCATCGGGGGCAAACCTGAGCCCGGCCCTCATCCCGACGGCGCCTCCTACTTTACGTATGCGACGTTCAGCGATCCGGACGGCAACAGTTTCCTGCTCCAGGAAATCACGACTCGGTTACCCGGGCGAGGACTCAGCAGCCTGGATGTCCCGAATCTGACCGCGCTTCTGCGCGAGGCAGAGGAGCGGCATGGCGCGTACGAAGCGAGCGCGCCGAAGCATCATTGGTCGGACTGGTACGCCGGCTACATCGTCGCGCGCGAACAGGGGAGGACTCCTGACGTGGCGATCCAGGAAGGGAAGCAG
>Ga0207689_10002574_pt1 | contig 16801 bp, 9 predicted proteins | sample KBSMisM52_FD_184312 | JGI IMG/M metagenome (GOLD analysis project Ga0207689, IMG submission 184312) | Miscanthus rhizosphere microbial communities from Kellogg Biological Station, Michigan, USA - KBS Miscanthus M5-2 (SPAdes) (version 2) | ecosystem: Host-associated > Plants > Roots > Rhizosphere... | reverse complement strand
AATCTACTGATGCATATCCAAAATTTGAATCGGTCACAATCAGTTCCCTGGAGTCTTTCCATATATTGGCTACTCCGGCAGCGTTCATATACGATGAAATAATATGGGATGATATCAATTCACCATAACTCACAATCCTGTCCCTGGTTCTTGGTGAAAGTTCTCCCAATAAAAAAATACCGTTACAGATATCTTCTATTTCATTACAGTTCTTTTTCACCCAGCTTAACACACTGCTTTGCTGTGCTACGGGCAATAAAGATTTTACTGAATCCAGATGGCGTTGCTCTACAACCTGGAGTTTTTCCTTATACGCTTCATCCATATGTGAAGCCAACTCACCCGCCTGTAACAGGATATCCGTAATCCCTCCCAATGCCGATACAACCACAATCGTTTTATCCTTTTTTATCGCCTGCTGAACTATAGCCAACACCTTCTGTATATTTTCAGCATTTGCGACAGATGTACCGCCGAACTTTAAAACCTGCATGATTTGTCTTTAATTTTTGAGAAACTAACGTAAAAAACATTTTTTGATTTTGTTCTTAAGCTAAAAAAGCCCCTGGGTAATATGAAAGTATACAATCCGCTTAGCGGATTGTTGTTGTGGTTGTAGTACCAAAAATTGTCCCCGGAGCATAGATTTTCCCGGAGGAGAGATGAATAATATCGTAAGAAAAATTCTTCATTTTATGAATATCTGCAAATGTAATAAACAATTTCTAAAAAATTTAATGACCGGCGTTTTTTTCTGAAAATGATTTAATTTCATAGTGATTTTGCTGCTTGCTGTATTGTATAATGAAATAATCTTTAAAAAAATTTGAATGGATCATCAGTCTAATAAGGCATTGCAGCAGTTCAAGAATTATGTAGGCATCAAATTTCAGCTTTACAATAGTCTTTTTACTTCCCTGCCCTTTCACCGTATTGAAAAAACGGGTATCCTTTTATCATTGCTTGCCAATAATTGCGAAGAAGGCTTTAAGAAAAAACTAAGCCCCATCCAGATTATTGAAGACTTTTTCAATAAACATACTTCTTATACGAACGAAATGGACCAGATTGATCTTTTGTTCCGTTTTGTGCAGTATGTAGAAAGGCAGGTTGTGTTATTCGATGCATTGGAAGATGCAGCCTTTCGTGATATAAATGACCTGAACGGAGCAGGCACTTTAAAGAATCTCGAAACGGAAGTCATTCAAACTAATGCACAGGAACAACTTGCCGAAAAGCTGAATGATTTTGCTGTAAGGCTGGTACTAACCGCTCACCCAACCCAGTTTTATCCGGGCCAGGTACTGGGGATTATCAATGATCTGTCAAAGGCGTTAGGCGACAACAATGCAGGCCTTGTAAACACCTACCTCCAACAATTAGGTAAAACTCCATTTTTCAATAAACAAAAGCCCACCCCATATGATGAGGCGATAAGCCTGATATGGTACCTGGAAAATGTGTTTTATGCCGCTGCAGGTAAAATTATCACCACATTAAAATCCCAATTTCCTGAAGCTATCAATCCTCAAAAAAATCCTGTTATACGAATGGGTTTTTGGCCGGGTGGTGATCGTGATGGTAATCCATTTGTAACAGTTGATATCACAATGCAGGTAACAGATGCCCTGCGCAGTGCAATTATTAAGTGTTATTATCTTGATGTAAGAAGGCTAAAACGCCGCCTGACTTTTGAAGGTGTTGATATATTACTTGCAGGACTTGAAATAAAGCTATACAACAACATATTCATACCGGGGCAAAAAACAAACCTTACAAAGAATGAAATTCTTCAGACGCTTGAAGAAATAAGAAATATTGTGATTCACCAGCACAACGGGCTTTTTCTGCCACTGGTAAATAACCTGATCAATAAGGTTGAGGTATTCGGTTTATTCTTTGCGTCGCTGGATATAAGGCAGGATAGCTCTGTGCATGAAAAATTATTGAACAATCTCAGTCAGAAAAGCACGGTATTACCGGGTAATTATGCAAGCCTTGGCGATACAGAAAAATTAAATATTCTTGCAAACATTCATACAACTGCTGATCCCGATTTATTGGATGATGCCGTCCATCGCGATACATTCATATCCATTGCAGCAATAAAAACTATTCAGCAATATAATGGTGTGGAAGGATGCAGCCGGTATATAATAAGCCAGTGCACCAGCGCATTGAATGCGATGGAAGTGTATGGCCTGTTTTTATTGAGCGGCTGGAAGAAAGACGAAATGAATATCGATATCGTTCCATTATTTGAAACTGTAGAAGATCTGCAAAGCGCTGCTGAAGTGATGAGCACTTTATATACTCATCCTGTTTACAAAGAACATTTGAAACGACGGTCAAACCGCCAGACCATCATGTTGGGTTTCTCTGATGGAACTAAAGATGGCGGTTACCTGATGGCTAACTGGAGCATATATAAAGCCAAAGAAGAGCTCACGAAAATTTCAAAAGAATACAATATAGACGTTGTCTTTTTCGACGGCCGCGGTGGTCCTCCGGCACGGGGTGGCGGTAAAACACATAAGTTTTACGCATCTATGGGCCATAATATATCCAATAAAGAAATACAATTAACGATACAGGGGCAAACCGTAAGTTCGAATTTCGGCATTATAGATTCCGCACAGTTTAATATTGAACAATTGATACATGCCGGTATATCGAATGATATTTTTTCAACACAATTAAGAACATTATCAGAGAAGCAGGAAAAATTATTAGAAGAACTCGCGGAGCTGAGCTATGATTCTTACATGCAGCTCAAGAATCATCCTCATTTTCTCGACTATCTCGTACATGCAAGCCCGCTTCGTTTTTATAGCGATACGAATATCGGAAGCCGTCCGGCAAAAAGAAGTGGTTCCGCAAGGCTGCAATTAAAAGATTTAAGAGCAATACCGTTTGTAGGTTCATGGAGTCAATTGAAGCAAAATGTGACAGGTTATTATGGAGTGGGAGCCGCTTTGCAGCAAATGGAAAAGGCAGGAAAATTTGGCGAACTAAGGGAGCTTTATAAAGAGTCTTTATTCTTCAAAACGTTACTGGATAACTGTGAAATGGCGATGATGAAATCGTTCTTTCCACTAACAGCATTTCTGAGTGAACACCCGCAATATGGTGAAATATGGCAAATGATCTATAACGAATATGAGTTGACCAGGCAATTCTTATTCAGGTTGTCAGGCAAAACCGAGCTTATGGCGGACTATCCTGTAGAACAATTGTCTATTCAAACAAGAGAACGCATTGTACTGCCTCTCGTAACCATACAGCAATATGCCATCACCCAGGTACGCAAGCTGGATGAAGCTCTCGTTCAGACTCCGGTAAAATCAAAGTATGAGACATTGGTAATGCGTTGTTCGTTTGGAATTATTAATGCCGGAAGAAATTCGGCATAGAGCTGCTATTGAAGATTTCAAGAAACAAATTTGTTATAGCCTGATTGTTGAGTGGCCTGTTGGTAAATAACTACAATCAAATTTCAAACCTGTCAAACAACTTCATACAATCTTCAGTAAAGTAAAATAAGAAAGGCCCCTCATAGAAATGAGGCGCCCTTAACGATTGCTTGCCCTACAAAAAACTTTAATTTATTTTAAGCAGTCAGTTTTGGTTGGCTATAATTTTTCATTGTGCTGTGATAAATCCAAACCAATTTCTTCTTCCTGTGCAGATACCCTGATCGGATAGAAGATGTCAACGATTTTAAAAACTACAAATCCCATCACAAGAGCAAACACTACAACAATTAAACAACCTAATAATTGATGTAAAAAGAAATCTGTGCCTCCATATAAAAGTCCATCATTCCCGGCAGCGTTTATTTTCTTGCTGGCAAAAATGCCGGTGCAGATCATGCCCACTATACCCCCTATACCATGACAAGGAAATACATCCAGAGTATCATCGATTGTAGTTTTGCCTTTCCAGTATACGGCAAGGTTGGAACATATTGCTGCAATAAAACCAATAAAAACACTTTGTGGTAATCCAACATACCCTGCAGCAGGCGTTATTGCAACGAGGCCTACAACGGCTCCTATACAAAATCCAAGTGCTGAAGGTTTTCTTCCGCGGATAGTATCAAAGAAAATCCATGAGAGGCCGGCAGCGGCAGAAGCAGTATTTGTATTTGCAAAAGCATTTACAGCAAGGCTATTTGCAGCCAGCGCAGACCCTGCATTAAATCCAAACCATCCAAACCATAAAAGGCCCGTTCCCAGCAGAACATAAGGAACTCTCGCAGGTTTAACTTCTTCATGCGCAATATGCGCCTTTCTTCTTTTCAGTAGTATTGCGCCAGCTAATGCCGCACACCCCGCGGAGATGTGTACTACAGTACCGCCTGCAAAATCCAGTACGCCCATCTTGAACAATAATCCTTCCGGATGCCATGTCCAGTGCGCTATTGGCGAATAAATGAGGATGCTGAACAGGATCATGAATAGTACATATGCTTTAAAGCTTATGCGCTCAGCAGTTGCACCCACCACCAATGCAGGTGTTATGATTGCAAACTTCATCTGGAATAATGCAAATAACAAAATAGGGATCGTAGGCGCCAGGCTCCACGGCTCATGGCCGTTAATACCTTTCATCAGAAAAAATGAAGAAGGGTCGCCGATAAACCCATTAATGGATTTGCCAAAAGCAAGTCCGAATCCGAATACTACCCACAGAACGCTGATCAATCCTGTAGCTACAAAACTTTGCAGCATTGTGGAAATAACATTCTTTTTGCCAACCATCCCTCCGTAAAAAAACGCCAGACCAGGTGTCATTAATAATACAAGAGCAGAAGAGATCAGCATCCATGTTATATCTGCCCAGTTGTAAACTTTAGAGCCGTCAAAATCTGTAACCAAAGGAATAAAAATGCCCATGACAGAAAATAACGCAAAAACGAGAAATGGAACCCAACTACTAACCTTGTTCATAAAAAACGATTTAGTAATGATAAAATAAGCTGAATAAACCTTTCCGGGTTTTATTCAACTGATGGCTGTTTGTTTTCATTTGCCTGTTCCCGTTATTCTTTACAAAGGGTATTTCTGAATTAATCGTGTGTGATAAACGTATGTATTTAAAAAACTAAAAACTATATACAGCGGCAAGTATAAAAGAACCTGTACTTTTTGTACCCGTACCATCGTGTTTAACGAAATATTCATCTTTCGCTCCATCTAATCTGAATTCAGGCATTATAATTAAGCCGGCCATTGGTTTTATGTTCAGAGTCGCAGTTATTTCGTATAGGTTTGTTCCAAAATAGCCGGTCACATTTTTCTTGTCCCAGAATTGTTCTCCACGTACGGTAAACCCAACCTTTTCAGTAGGATCAACATTCAGGTAGATGGCAGCGCCGCTCCATGATTCACTACTAAGTCCGTCTGGCTTTACAAATTTTACAGTACCGTTGGCTCCGATACTGAATTTATCGCTGATCTTACCCAGCAATACTAAATCAAGCTGATTCTGTGTTGTTTTAGCGGTATCTTTTCCTCCTACATAATTAAGATAACCTGTGAGTTTTCCATTTGCTGTAGCGGCGTGGAATTGTGCAAGAAAAAACTTCTTTTCAAAAGGCGCCGATATATAATCAGTAGGGTTGGCAACTCCTATCATAAATCCTATAGAACTTGTTAAGGCGACATCCATCTTCAGCCCTGTGTGTGAAAACGGCCCGTAAGAAAACATGTAACTCATGCTGTAGTTACGGTTTAATTGAGGATCGAGCAACTCATATCCTACATGTGTAGCAAACTTACCCATAGTAAAAGTTACCTTACTGGAAGGAGCATACGTAAGATAGGCCTGCTTTACAGCCTGGGTGATCCCCGTTTCGTTGTATGAGAACTCCTTGGCCCGTGAACCAAAACCAAGATCAACCACAGCCCCTATCTTTCCAAAAGAATGAGCTACTTTAACTGACGCCATTCCTAATTCGAATGAATTGTGGGAATTTGTAAAACTTGTAGCATTATTGGTAGCTGAAGAGCTTTTCGCATTCGAAAAATTATACCGGTAATACACATCCACAGAACCGGTGATCGTAGTGGTTTTTGCAGGCTCTTCTGTTTTCGTCGAATCCTGTGAAAACGCGATAGTAAAAGGTGCCACAGCAACAGTGGCAAGTGTCATGAATTTTCTTAACATTGCAGTTGATTTTAAGTGTTAAAATGAAAGGGTACTGTTTTAAACCTGGTCAGAGGTTTTATTAAAACGGTACCTTTTCTTTTTTAAAAATTATTGGTTTCAGTTGTTTTCAGTTCTGATTATACTGATGCCTCCTTCTCTTCAATTTTACCGTTATTGTGTACCAGTAAAGTTCCCTGCATGTATTTTTCATTATGCTGGGACGCATCCAATCCAATTTCTTCTTCTTCAGCGCTAACACGTATCGGCTGAATGAAATTGATGAATTTGAAAATCAGGAAAGAAACAACGAAACTATAGCCAACAGCAATCGCCATCGCCTTCAATTGGGTAAGAAAAAATGCGGCATTCCCATAAAACAAACCATCATTACCAGCTGCATTTACTGCTTTAGTAGCAAACAAACCGGTCATAAGCATACCTACCATACCGCCGATACCATGACATGGAAATACATCGAGTGTATCGTCGAGAGTAGATTTTTGTTTATAGTAAACAGCCATATTGGAAATGATAGCGGCAACAACACCGATAAAGATACTTTGAGGGATAGCTACAAACCCGGCAGCTGGGGTAATGGCAACAAGGCCCACAACAGCACCCACGCAAAATCCTATTACAGATGGTTTTTTACCACGAAGAACATCAAAGAACATCCAGCTCAATCCTGCAGAAGCGGCAGCCGTGTTCGTTGTAGCAAAGGCAGATACTGAAAGAGCATTTGCACCCAAAGCAGAGCCTGCATTAAAACCAAACCATCCAAACCATAATAATCCTGTACCTATTAATACATAAGGAATATTTGCAGGCGGAATTTCTTTATGCTCGATATGCACCTGCCTGCGTTTTAATACCAATGCACCCGCCAAAGCGGCACAACCTGCAGAAATATGCACTACTGTACCACCGGCAAAATCAAGAGCTCCCATTTTAAAAAGAAAGCCATCCGGATGCCAGCTCCAATGTGCAAGAGGTGCATACACCAGGACGCTGAAAAGAACGGTGAATAAAATGTAAGATGTAAAACGGATTCTTTCTGCAATTGCACCTACAACAAGTCCTGGTGTAATTACAGCAAACATTAACTGAAATAATGAGAACAGTGATTTAGGAATTGTTGGCGCAAGACTCCAGGGTTCGCTTGAATTCACTCCTTTAAAAAATAAATGGGTCATTGGATTTCCGATAAAACCACCAATAGATGTTCCAAAACAGAGACTGTAACCAACGAATACCCAAAGAACACTCACCACACCGGCAGCTACTACACTTTTCATCATGGTAGAGATCACGTTTTTACGATGAACCATTCCACCGTAAAAAAAGGCAAGCCCAGGCGTCATCAAAAATACAAGAGCAGTGGCCACTATTATCCATGCTATATCCGCACTACTGTATTTGCTGGCATCAGCAAAATCAGCAACGGGCTTAACAAAAAGTGCAACCACAGCTACGGCTGCTAAAACCAGGAAGGGAGCAACCTGTTTGAATGTTAGTTTGGGCATTTGTAGAGTTTTTAAATTAGAAAAAATAATAATTTGTAGCTCGTTAACGAAAATATTAATTTTTCATATAACTTAATTAAATATTATTCACATATTATTTTTTTTAATATGTACATGAATATTATCTAATTATCTCTATTTTAAATAGATGTTATCAAATTAATGATTTAATTTAAATCAAAAAGCCGCTAAAAAAGCGGCTTTTTACAAGAAACTGATAAAATGATATAATATACTAAATTGCTAAAAGAAGATTTTCATCCTTACTTTCAAGAATAGATTTTCCAGCCATCAGGAACTCGTCCACTTTCCGGGCGCATTCCCTTCCCTCGCTGATAGCCCATACCACAAGAGATTGGCCACGGCGCATATCACCGGCAACAAATATTTTTTGAAGATTAGTTTTATATGATTTTTCCGTGGCTTTTACATTTCCTCTCTCATCCAATTCAACGTCTAACTGCTTCAGCATGCCCTCCTGTTGAGGATGAACAAAACCCATGGCTAATAATGCCAGTTCACAGGGAATTTCTCTTTCACTGCCAGCTCTTTCCACAAAACGAGCCGGCCGGCCATCTTCTGTAATCTGCCATTCCAGATCCACAATTTTAAGCGCTTTAAGATTGCCGTTAGAATCCCCTACAAACTCTTTCGTTGCTATAGCCCATTTTCTATCAGCACCTTCCTCGTGAGAGGTGGATGTCTTTAAAATCATCGGGTAAGTTGGCCAGGGCATAAAATCGGTACGGCCCTCCGGTGGCTTAGGTAATAATTCAAACTGAGTGACTGATTTTGCGCCATGGCGGTTAGACGTGCCTACACAGTCTGAGCCTGTATCGCCACCGCCAATAACAACTACATTTTTACCGTTAGCAAGAATGTTTTCAGAAAAAATATTGCTTTCGATATTCGCATTTGCCAGGGGGTCTTTTCCTGCATTGCGCTTATTCTGCTGTTTTAAAAACTGCATGGCATAATAAACACCCTTTAAACCTCTTCCTTCTATAGTCAGATCTCTTGGCACGGTTGAGCCTCCGGCCAATACAATCGCCTGGAATTCCCGCAATAAATCATCGATACTTATATTGACGCCGACATTTGCGTTGCATTTAAAAACAACGCCTTCTTCTTCCATCAACTTTATTCTTCTCTGCACGACCCATTTCTCCAACTTAAAATCGGGTATACCGTACTGTAATAAACCTCCCGGTAAATCATCTCTTTCAAAAACAGTTACCGAATGCCCGGCATAATTTAGTTGTGCTGCCGCTGCCAGTCCAGCAGGACCAGAGCCAATTACAGCGACTTTTTTTCCGCTTTTGATATTCGGGGTTTTTGCTTTTACAAATCCTTTTTCAAAAGCAATTTCAATGATGTGCTTTTCGATTTCCTCTATTGCGACTGCCGGTTGATTGATTCCCAATACACAGGCACTTTCACAAGGTGCTGGACAAATTCTCCCAGTAAATTCTGGGAAATTATTTGTTGAAGCCAGAATTTCATAAGCTTCTTTCCATTCCTTACGATATACCGCATCATTGAAATCGGGAATAACATTTCCCAAAGGGCAACCATGATGACAAAAAGGGATGCCACAATTCATGCAACGTGAAGCCTGCTCATTCAATTTATTCTCGCTGTACCTATCAATAAACTCATTATAATGCTGCAGTCTTTCACCGACCGGTTTTTTTCCCGGCAATTCTCTTGTAAATTCCAAAAATCCTGTTGGTTTACCCATAAACCTCATTTATGATTTTATTTTTTTATCAGCCCGGCATCAGAATTACTATGAAACCCTAGCTTTCTACTTTCATTTTCGCTTTTCTTTCCTGCAATACTTTCTTATAATCTCTTGGGAACACTTTTATAAAATTCTTCAGTTGATTCTCAAAATCATCTAATACAAACTTGGCAACAGTACTACCCGTATACGCATAATGACGACTGATTAAATCCTGCAGATCAGTAACATCTTCGATGCTCAATGGATCAAGATCCACCATTTCTTTATTGCAGTTATTTGCAAATTTTCCTTTTACATCATATACGTAAGCAACACCACCGCTCATACCAGCAGCAAAATTCCTTCCGGTATCACCGAGTATTACAACCTTTCCGCCTGTCATGTACTCGCAGCCATGATCTCCTACCCCTTCAACTACAACATGCGCACCTGAATTGCGAACTCCAAAACGCTCCCCTGCCTTACCTCTTATAAACGCCTCGCCCGAAGTTGCACCATAAAATGCGACATTACCAATGATGATATTCTCCTCCGGAACAAACGAAGCCTGCCGCGAAGGGTAGATTATTAACCGTGCACCACTTAGCCCCTTTCCAAAATAATCATTCGCGTCACCCTCTAGTTCAAGTGTTACACCTTTTGTATTAAATGCACCAAAGCTTTGGCCGGCTGTTCCCGTAAAACTGAAATTGATTGTATTATCCGGTAAACCGTATCTATGTTTCTTCGTAATCTCATTCGATAAAATAGTACCGGCAGTTCTGTCTGTATTCTTAATTGCAAATGATGCTGAAACGGATTCCAGGTTCTCAATAGCTGGCTTCGCAGCTTCCAGCAATTTCCAATCTAACACGTTAGATAAGCCATGATCCTGCTCTTCCATATTATATAAGCCTGTATATTGAGAAGCTGGTTCTTTATATAATATTGGCGAGAGATCAAGCCTTCTGTATTTCCAATGATCTATATTTTCCCGTAATTCAAGGCAATCAACCTGTCCTACCATTTCGTCTACAGTGCGGAAACCGAGATCAGCCATAATCTCCCTTAATTCCTGGACAATAAATTTGAAGAAATTGACCACATGATCCGGGTTACCTGTAAACCTTGCCCTTAATTCAGGATCCTGCGTTGCTACCCCAACAGGACAAGTATTTAAATGACACTTGCGCATCATAATACAACCTTCCACAACCAATGCGGCGGTAGCCACACCCCATTCTTCAGCGCCTAACAGTGCCGCAACAGCGATATCTCTTCCTGTTTTCATCTGACCATCTGCCTGGAGCACAACGCGGCTTCTCAATTTATTTCTTACTAAAGTCTGATGCGACTCGGCAAGGCCTAATTCCCAGGGTAATCCCGCATGTTTAATAGAACTGATAGGTGAAGCGCCTGTACCGCCATCATGACCCGAGATAAGTATAACATCTGACTTCGCTTTGGCAACACCGGCTGCGATTGTACCCACACCCGCTTTTGAAACCAATTTTACATTGATACGTGCGGCACGATTTGCATTTTTTAAATCCGATATTAACTGAGCCAAATCTTCAATTGAATAAATATCATGGTGTGGCGGAGGTGAGATCAATCCAACCCCGGGAGTTGAATGTCTTGTTTTACCAATCCAATCGTCAACCTTATGGCCGGGTAACTGGCCACCTTCACCGGGCTTTGCACCCTGGGCCATTTTTATTTGTAATTCATCTGCTTCAGTAAGGTACAAGCTGGTTACACCAAATCGTGCAGAAGCTACCTGCTTAATTGCACTGCGCATATAATCGCCATTCGGCAAGCGATCATATCTTCTCTCATCTTCACCTCCTTCACCCGTATTACTTTTCCCTCCTAACCGGTTCATCGCAATGGCCAGTGTAGTATGTGCCTCCCATGATATGGAACCGAAGCTCATAGCACCCGTTGCAAAACGTTTATAGATTTTTTCAGCCGGTTCCACCTCATCAATAGAGACAGAAGAACGGTTCTTTTTAAACTGGAACATGCTTCGTAACGTCGCTGCTTTCTCACTTTGATCATTAACCAGTTTGGAGTACTTTTTAAACGTACTGTAATCGTTCATCCTCGTTGAATTCTGCAGAAGATGAATAGTTTGAGGATTGAAAAGATGAAACTCTCCTTTTCTTTTCCATTGATAGATACCGCCAACGGGTAAACGATCTACAGGAATATCCTTTTTACTGAAGGCAAAATAATGTTTGGCTAACGCTTCTTTTGCAATTTCATTCAGGCCGATACCCTGTATACGGCTGACAGCCCCGGTAAAATATTTATCAACCACATCCTGGTCAATACCAAGTATTTCAAATATCTGTGCACCCTGGTAAGACTGCAAAGTCGATATCCCCATTTTTGAAAATACTTTCAGCAACCCGTCGCATACTGCTTTGATATAATTCTTACGAAGCTCTTCCCAACTGAATTCAGTTTTTAATGTGCCATTTGCTTTTGCATTACGGATAGTCGCCAATGCGAGATATGGATTAATGGCTGTTGCTCCAAAAGCCAGCAGGCATGCGAAATGGTGCACTTCCCATACATCTCCTACTTCCATTACTATTCCCACCTGTCCGCGCAATCCCTTCCGGATAAGATGATGATGAACTGCAGATACCGCAAGTAATGATGGGATAGCAGCGTGTTCGCTATCTACTGCACGATCGCAAAGAATTAAAACTTCAAAACCATCATTCGCCGCATCTTCCGCATAACGGCACAACCGATCCAACCCTTTTTTCAATGAATCAGGTTTACCATCGGCACGAAAATATGTTTGTAATGTTTTCGCCTGGAATTTACCAGTATCAATACTTCTTATTTTTTCTAATTCTTTGCTTACAAGAATCGGTTGTTTCAATGCAAGCGTATGACAATGCTTAGGGTCTTCATCCAGAAGATTTCCATTGTTGCCCACAAACGTTGCAAGGCTCATCACCATTCGTTCACGTATAGGATCAATAGGAGGATTTGTTACCTGTGCAAATAATTGCTTGAAATATGAACTGAGGTGTTGCGGCTGATCGCTCAACACAGCTAATGGAATATCGGTACCCATTGAGCCTATCGGTTCTTTGCCGTCAACAGCCATTGGTTTTATAATGGTTTCAATGTCTTCTGTTGAATAGCCAAATGCCTTTTGATATTTCAAAATCGCATTTTCCTGCAGGTGGGTAAACTGAACTCGCGGCTCATCCAGTTCTTCTAATCTTATTTTATACTGATTCAGCCAATCTCCGTATGCTGATTGTGAGCAGATAGTTTGTTTCAATTCATCATCACTGATAATACGGCCCTGCTCCATATTTACAACAAACATCTTTCCGGGCTGCAATCTTCCCTTTTCTTTTATCATGCTTTGATCAACAGGCAACGCACCCGTCTCAGATGCCATGATTACCCGATCATCTGTTGTTACACAATATCTTGACGGGCGAAGACCATTTCTATCTAATGTAGCGCCAATGATTTTACCATCTGTAAAAGAAATAGAAGCCGGGCCATCCCATGGTTCCATAATAGATGCATGATACTCATAAAATGCTTTCTTGACCGGATCCATATCCTCATTGCCGTCCCATGCCTCGGGTATAAGCATCATCATTACATGCGGCAATGAGCGGCCTGTCATTACCAATAGTTCAATCATATTGTCCAGGCAGGCAGAATCAGATTGCGAACCGGTAACAACCGGTAACAGCATTTCCATTTCTTCCTTGGAAAAGTAGGGAGAAGTAAAACTATATTCACTTGTTCTCAACCAGTTCAGGTTTCCCTGCAGTGTATTTATCTCACCATTGTGGGCGATAAAACGAAATGGCTGTGCCAATTTCCAGGAAGGGAATGTATTAGTAGCAAACCGTGAATGAACTAACCCGAAAGCACTTACCACTCTTTTGTTACTTAAATCCGGGAAATAGCTACGTACCTGCGAACTAATCAATTGGCCTTTATAAACAACGGTTTTATAAGAAAGAGAAGCAAGGTAAAAACCAATTGAATCTTTTCTTACAGTATTATTGATTGTGTGGCTTGCATAATTGCGAAGCACAAATAATTTTCTTTCAAATTCATCAGGATTTGAAATATGATCAGGACAAGCGATAAATACCTGTTCAATTTCCGGTTCCACACTCAAAGCTGTTGGACCTATTCCATCAGGATTAACAGGTACTTTACGATAAGCAAGGATTTCGAGGCCCAGCTTTTCCGCAGAACGGTTGAATATATCCCGGCACTCTTCCCGAAGCCTTATTTCTTTTGGAAAGAAAATAACGCCAACGCCATACTTACCAAACGATGGTAAATGGACGCCTAATTTTATACATTCATCAAAGAAGAATTCATGCGGCGTCTGAATCATAATGCCGGCGCCGTCACCGGAATTATTCTCGCAACCACAAGCACCACGATGTTCCATGTTTTCAAGAACAGTAAGCGCATCAGAAATAGCCTGGTGAGATTTATTGCCCTTTATATTTGCAACAAAACCAATACCGCAGGCATCCCGTTCAAAAGCAGGGTTATACAGGCCGAAATTTGCCATAATTCAAATTGAATTAATAAAATTTATGACGTCTAGAAATCGTTAATTGTCAAATGGCATGCAAGCGTTTCAAATTACAAAAATCAAAGCGTAGCGGAGGCTTCGAAATTACTGAATTACTCACAATAAACCAACACTACATAGCCCCTTTCGCCGGAGGCGCAAAACAGCTCTTTTTACAGATGATGATACAACTTCAAAGTCCATTTGCCCATTCACTTTTTCTCTCAATAAGACACAAAGAACACAAGGTTTTTTTGTTGCGTTCTTTGCATCTTGTTAAGATATACTTTTAAGCAACTGCTTCCGGTTTCTTTTCCGCTTTAGCCGGTTGATTTTCCGGGCGCAATGAACGAACTGTTTTACCAGCCTGCCACATTTCGCTTTCACGCAATTCCTTTAATTCAGCTTCCAGTTTTTCACGATAATCAGGCTGACTATTGCTGTCAATTGAACGCTGTGATTCTTTACCGGCGGCTACACTTTCGTACAATTCTTTAAACACCGGCGCTGTTGCGTCACGGAACTTCTTCCACCAATCCAATGCCCCGCGCTGGGCTGTAGTTGAACAATTCGCATACATCCAATCCATACCATTTTCGGCAACCAATGGCATCAATGATTGTGTTAACTCTTCAACTGTTTCATTGAATGCTTCAGAAGGTGAATGACCTTTATCACGGAGCACCTGGTATTGCGCAGCAAATATTCCCTGTATAGCGCCCATCAATGTTCCCCTTTCACCGGTCAAATCAGAATACACTTCTTTCTTGAAATCAGTTTCAAACAAATAACCGCTTCCCACGGCAATACCCAATGCAACTACTCTTTCTTTTGCTTTACCGGTTGCATCCTGGAATATAGCATAGCTACTGTTCAGGCCGCGACCTTGCAAAAACATTCTCCTCAAAGAAGTTCCTGAACCTTTTGGTGCCACCAGGAATACGTCAACGTCTTTTGGGGGAACAATTCCTGTCTGTTCATTGAACGTAATACCAAAACCATGAGAAAAGTATAATGCTTTACCCGCGGTTAAATGTTTCTTCACAGTTGGCCATAACGCGATTTGCGCAGCATCGCTTAACAAATAGCAAATGATAGTGCCACGCTGCAATGCTTCTTCTATTTCAAACAATGTTTCGCCAGGTACAAATCCGTCACGAACCGCTTTATCCCAGGTTTTTGAATTTTTACGCTGACCAACGATAACATTAATACCATTATCACGTTGGTTCAATGCCTGGCCCGGGCCCTGCACTCCATAGCCGATTACTGCAATCGTTTCATTTTTCAAAACCTGCTGGGCTTTGCTAAGCGGGAATTCGTCACGGGTTACAACATTTTCTTCTGTCCCGCCGAAATTTAATTTTGCCATTGTTATTTGTTTTTGTTTGTGTAAAATTTTTATTATCCCGGCGACATCAACATCGCTCATCGTCCGTTGCGTCGCACTCTTCTACGTTCTGTTCTTTATTCAGCAAAGAAGTCACAACTGTTATATATGACTCGTATAACTCTCCTGACATTTTTAGCTATATCCTTTCCAGCTACATCGAAAACACTTTCTCATTCTCACTCAAAAATTCATTTTCCACCACCTCTTCTCCCGGATCTTTATATTCAAAATCTTTCAATCGCTCATGGAAGCCCTTACTCTCTTTTATAATAGCTATCCTCGCACTGCGAACGAATTCAATTAATCCATGTGGCTCCAGCTTTTTTACCAGCCTGTCTATCTCTTCCCGGCGGCCGGTAGTTTCAAAAACAGTAAAGTCCTTACGGATGGCGACAGCCCTTGCACCGAATTCACGCAGCAAGCGTTCTACTTTTAAATTATCAATTACTTCGCTTGTGTTTACTTTATATAAAGCCATCTCCTGCCATACCAACTCTTCATCGGTATTATAAAACGCACGGAGAATCTCTACCTGCTTTTCCAACTGGCGCACCAGTTTTCTGACAACATCTTCTGTTTCATTTATCACAATAGTAAAACGGTGAATACCTTCAACCTCAGAAGGAGATGTATTGAGGCTTTCAATATTAATTTTTCTTCTCGAAAAAATAATCGCGATACGGTTTATCAAACCAATCTGATTTTCTGTATACACCGTAATCGTAAACTCTGTCTTTTGCATAATGTCTTTTTTGTTATTTCTTCACAACTATCATTATCCCTGTTGACCAATTCAATTTTGTAACCAGTAAATCGTTTCGTTCTTCCAGTTGCTGTATAAATGCTTCTGCTTTCTTATCATGTCCTTCCGGCCAATTGGGTTGCGGCAGCATATCATCTATGATATAAAGGCCTCCGCTATTCAAAAGGTTTATTGTTTCTTCAAACAAATCATATTTACCGGGCATTGCATCTGCGAAAATGAAATCAAACTTTTCACCATCATAATTCTTTAACCACTCATACCCGTCCGTCAATACAAATTCAACCCGGCCATCATTGATATTCTTCCTCGCCACTTCAATCAGCAATTCATTATTCTCTACAGTAACCAAAGAACTATTAGCATCCATGCCTGCTACAATCCACGCTGTTGCCAATCCTGTACCTGTTCCCAATTCAAGCAATCGTCCTGATGGTTTCGATGCTGCGAGTGTTTTCAACAAACTACCAGTCAATAAATCCGAAGCCATGTTAAATTGCAATTCATCCGAGGCCTCTTTTATCTTTCGATATTCAACCGGAATGTTTAAAACTATACTATCATTCATACTTTTCGTTTATTCCACTATAGCATTACCGAAAAATTTTGCCTTTTTACTTTTGACTTTTTATTTAAACTATACTTCTTCTTTACA